>Ga0179593_1618525_pt1 | contig 13334 bp, 19 predicted proteins | sample CZODoug2_1_08_16_FD_185931 | JGI IMG/M metagenome (GOLD analysis project Ga0179593, IMG submission 185931) | Vadose zone soil fungal communities from Angelo Coast Range Reserve, California, USA - CZODoug2_1_08_16fungal (PacBio error correction) | ecosystem: Environmental > Terrestrial > Soil >... | reverse complement strand
TTTTCTTAGTCCCATTAATCAGTTCACCCCTCACCAAGATTGGAGGATTTTACTCTCTACCTGTCTCTGCCCAGGCCGTTCGAAAGGCCCCTTTCTCCTCCCAACGAAATAGCCGAGAAGCAGAATCGCTTCCCCATTTTGGATCCGAAACTCCCCCCACCCCTCCCCCGCAGTACCTTTTTTATGCGATAGCCCCCCAGTTTGAATTTTTTCACTAGCGACAGCCCACTAGGGAAGGCCCTACTTTCGTTCCCTAGAGCTCCCCCTCGCCCCCGACCCATCATGGACAAGCCGATCCTTCAGCCTTTTCGAAGGGAGGTTCTTCTTTTTTGTTTGCGTTGTGAGTCCTGGCCTTTTTTTTCTCCTGTCCGCCCACAAAGGGGGAACTTCCCCGGTGAGATATGCGACGCTGACGTCCCTCATCCGCCTTCTCGTAATGGATTAGGCCTTGCTTTCTGTCAAGCCCGGTTCCCTAGTGCTTTGCGTTCCCCCCAGTAGGACTGCGTCCAGAAAGATGACTTGCCTGTTACGTTGACCCGGCAGGTTTTGGGCAACAGGTAGGAACCCCCTGCATGTTTCAACGGGTCGCCTTTCTGTTCAAAGTAGATTGATTCCTCGACGTGACGGGGTTTTTTTTTCCCTTTCTTTAACTTTCTCCCCTCATATCCCTCTGTGAGTTCTTTTTGACGTCACAGACGTCTTTTATATGATTCCTCTGAGTTAGAGGGCCAAGTCCGATCTTCCCTGCAGCCATCCTCATTCCCTTCCCTCCCCTTCAAGTTTCCTTCCCCCGCCCTCCCTTCCCCCTAGTGCAAATCGATATATTTTGGAAGGTGTCAGAGAGTTTCATCTAATATTTCCGTCGCTTCTGTTTATCTTTCCGGCCTTCTCCTTCCCCCCGGTCAGCATTGCCGATCCAATCCCGAAAGGTCATCCCCCGGCACCTTTCCAGATCAAAAGGTCTCCTTTCGTTCATCCCCTCCGTGATTTCTGACGTAGCGACTCCTTTTTCCGGCTCCTGCCGATCTTTTAACGAACCCTCACGTTTTGTTTCGGACGAAACCGTGTGTCCAGAAGGTTTTCTTGAAAGTCCGTCCCCCTCCTTTTCTGTCATTGACTGTTATCCGTCGCTCACCTAAATAGCAATGCACGTTTTGCGACGTGGACAACCAAGTGGAGGATAACTCCTCCCTCCCCCCCTTTTCCCTCCCCGAAACACGTTCCTTTCCTTCTTTTCTACCCCCACCTATTGGCAAAAAAAAAAACCTCTTCTCCCTGCATCGTTTTCTTCGCTCCCGGTGAAAACACCCCCCTCCTCGCCGGTCTTCCACCCAAATCGCCGGCATTCGACCAAGTCTTCTTACGAGTCGGCCTTCTTCTTTTGACTCGTCCCAACTTTCTCCTGACTGTTCAAATTTTCCAAACTCCCTCAAGGTCCCCTCGCTCCGCACACCCCGTCCTTTACCCAATCCTGGTAAATTTTTTATCTCCCTTTTGATTGAGACTTTCCCCTTTCTTCCGCCTTTCCTCCACACAAATCGTTCAACACCCCATCCCCATAGCCTTGAAGACAGGTGCAATTTGCTGACATGTTCATTCTTCCTATTGATCCTTTGCTTTCATTTTTTCCCCCCCTCTTTCTCCGAGTCTCTGCCTCCTCCCCGATCCACCCCTCCCTTCCTAACTAAACCCCTGCTTACCCGCCGCCGATTTCGTCCTGGAGAGTTGTGAAGCCACTCAGTCTTTCTCAAACCTTTCACTCCGCCACCTCTTCGCTTCAAAGGATTCGTACTTCTTCAATCTTTTTTTTCCGTGTTATGTTTATTTACCAAGCAACTCCTCCGTATAGCTTAGTGTATTGACCCAATCCACCCCGCCAGTGAGGACCGTAAGGAATCTTCCCCTTTTTTCTCTTTTTTCATCACTGTTCCTTTTTTTTTCCTGACCAAACCGTCTCACAACCTTCAAGGATCTGACGTGCCGAGGAGTTACGACTTACCCCCTGCCCCCTTCGGCGACCATCATGACCCTCTTTTGGTTTCCCCAAATCGGTCAAGGGCAGCTCCCGGCGTCCTGGCCCTATAAGCGCTTGCAGTCTTTCCTTGCAAGCGGGTATCCCCTGATTTTCCACCCCTAGCCGTCGCGTCTTTGGAGCATTTTTAAGAACTAAAGACTTTTCGTTCCAAGGCCCGGTTCTCTTCGATTCTTAAACTCCCTTTGGACTTTCCAAAGGAAAACCCTTCCCTCTTTTCTCTCCGCAATTTCCCTTAACCCCCAACATTCTCATCGAAAGACTTCCTGGATATTTCCCGTTTTGTCTTCCCTCCTCCCCCTTGATCTGATTCCTCTTTTTCACCCATGTCCCTTTCTGAAAGCATCAGTCCTCGACCCACCCGAGGTAGAAAACGTTCAATGTCATCAATGGCTAGGGCGACCTTTTCCAACCCACCTCCTTATGATCGTCTGACTTAGAGGAATGTCGGGAAAGCCGACGTTTCTTTTCGTGTACGTGCTCGGTAAGCTTCCTTTTTCTTTGACTGGTATATATATATCTTTTCCCCCCCCTCCTCCTTTTGTTGAGAGTCTCTCCCCTTTTTTCCTCGGCATCAAGTACCCTTCCTCTCAGCACCATCGCAACCCCCTTGGTTGTAAGAAGCATAGAATTCCCCTTACTCATCCAGCGCGGTTCCTATTGCTTTGCAAGAGCACTTTTTTCCTTAACTTTTGCGAGTAATCTGTGGTGGTCTCCTTTCTCCCGGCGAGCAGGGCATGGTCGCCTCTATCTAAGTGATGAAGGCTGAGTAGTACCGTGACAATGTCGTCGGCGTGTGATTCCTCCTTCCACCCCCCCAGTTTGCGGTCGTTTTTTAAGGAAGGCTTTTTCCCCGTTCTCTCGACTTTGATTCTTGGCAATGTCCCTTCATGCCCCATATTCGAGGACCTCTGACCCTCGTGGGAAGTTCCGTCAGTCCCTTTAAGACCCTGCGGTCCCCTTCCCCCCCTTCGGCCCAAGCGCGTCTCTCTTGTTCAACCTCCCCCTTCCCTGCCAGTCTCCTAACGGCGCAGCGTTTTACCCCTCCCCTGTACCGTAAATTAGGTTCTTGACCGATTTAGGTGTCAACTACCCTTTCGTTTTCTGTTCTGCGGCCTTGAGTTTATCTTTCTCTATTAGCCTTTCCCCTTGTTGTTCGTACTCTTTGACCGGTGAGTCCGGCGTTTTAATCCGAACGATGAAACCTCCGAACCTCCTCTTGCCGGTCCCCCTTTTCATTCTCGTCGTTTTGGTCTTTCCGTTTCACACCTCGTCACATGGAGCTTTCCCCAGTTACTTTCAAGAAAATCTTCCCGCTTAATTCCGTGTAAGACATCCCTGTGTCCTGTAATTATTCTATGCGCTTTCGGTCGTGATGTTTACCACCGAATTCTGCCCTCGGCCAGGGAACTCTGCGGAGAGGTAGAAGCCTTTTTTTTCTTTTCTAGACGGAGTTTTTTCCTTTTTTTTCCCTCGTTCGCTTGATAAAATCTGTGATACCCTGGTTTCCAGAAGTTTTTTCTCCACCCGGCATGAATAAATTAACGTCCACACTGACCCTTTTCCCTCCCTTTGGCTATTTGTTGACGTCTTTGGTGAGGATCCTCCCTCGCGACCCCCCCTGCAAGGACGGATCCCATCGTCTCGCAATGGTTTTTTCCCCTTTTTTCACCCAGTAGCCGAGTTTGGCCCTTGGTTTATTGTTGTCCGTTATTACAATTTGCAGCATACTCATTCCTCCATATGGATTTCCATCGGTAGGAGGGACCCGCAGGCCCTTTTTGAGCATGTTTGCCTGAAGCCCCTTCAACCCCCAACCCACAACGATGTCCCGTTTCCCCCCCCCCCCCCCCACAACACCTCATCAAACATAATCCACATCACAAACCACAACCCACGACACACCACAAACCAAACCCCCCAAAAAACACAAAACTACCCAACACCACCCACACCCACGTTTATACCCATCGGTCTCCAACCGTGGATGTTCCCTCCCCTTACCCCCCCTCCCTAGACCTGTTCTCCCTTTCGGTTTGTCGCAATTCCGTTTGGTGCAATTCGTGCCACGTTCGTAACACTCATTTGTTTCTTCCTTTCTGATCTTTGGCTTTCTTTCCTTATAAGAACGATTTTTGTCCAGCGTTTCCTTGACCTAAGCTGCGTGTCGCTTTTCGGTCGCGAATTCTCCATTGTGACAGGAAATTTTGCTCCTCCTTACGTTAGGTTCCCCCCCTTTATGTTAACCCCTTGTCGTTCGCCACAAACGGAGTGTCTTGGATCCTGCAGGCCTCCCTTCACTTCCTTTCCAGACCCCCTTCTTTTCCTCCGTCCCTCCTGTCGTCCCACCGTAATTCTACATTCTTTCATATTTTGCTTCGGTGTTCCCCTTCTTTATTTGAATCCTCCCCCTGCTGCTTTTTCCCCCTCGATATACCCCCTCGCGAACCTTCCAATTCCTCGTTTCCCGGCAATTTGATCTTGTTTACTCCTTTCTTGCCGTTCGTTCCTGCAACCTTTTGATTTTCTCCGGGTTCGATTTTTTTCCCCTTCTTATTTCTCTTCCTATACTCTAACTTTTCCTAATCTTCTCTCCTGCTTCTGGACGGTCGGACACGCTAAGAAACCTCGCCGCTTCCTGTAAAGTTTCCCTTACCGTCTTGTCCTCCCGATCTTCACCGGTCACCTTTTTTCTGAATTAGGAATTTTTCCCTAATTGTTTCTTATTCCCACTTCCGTTACCTTGCAGGACCTCCTCCCCGGGGCCCCCCTCGTCCAAGCATGCCCCCTCCCAGGCTCATCTGTCGATGATCGCCAGGTACTCAATGGAGGTGGCCCCCCTGCCCCACGCAAGACACGTAGGCGTGCTACCTCCTTCAAGTCCTAGAATCCTTCTTGTTATAGAATGATTCCCTTGCTTTTCCCGAGAATTTTAAGAATAGTCTGGACACTATCGCTAGTTTTTGGGTCAGCTGAAGCCCTCCCGTGGCCTAGGTAAAGTGGACCCCCACCTCGCAGGACGACCGCCCCCCCCTCCCCCCCCCGCAGGTATCCACACAAGAGTCTAGGTGGAACGCCCCCAGCACATCCATCCTTGTGTACCCATGAGCTGACCTTAGACGAGGAGTCGCTTTTTGCGCTAGGGACGAATCGGTCTGCCACCCCCTCCCTACACTTCCCCCCCCCGCTCTCTGCCTCTCCCCGCCCTTGCGATAGCACTTTCTGACCCGCTTGTCTTCTCGCGCCACCCCGTCACCCCTTTCTCCCCCCCTCCGCGCGTCTTCCCCCCGCCACCCCCCCCCTAACGCGGTTCCGGGGATTGTGTGATATTTTTTCCATCATCCCATAGGTCCACAATGTTTCCCTTCTTCCTGAGTCCTCGTTTCGTCTTCTTTTCTGATGCGGCTCCTTTATTTGCAGACCCGAGATTTCGGGCGACTTTCTAGCCGGTTCCTATCTGGGTAGGTCCTCATAATCTTTTACTCGCTCTCCCCCTTCTCTCCTTTCCCCCCCCTCCCTTTTTTGTTTTTTCTCGGATGGGTAGAGCGCCATCCATCCTATCCTCCATTCTGATTGAACGGCTTTTTCCCTTTTTCTGCCCATCGGCTTCCCCCCCCTTTCCCCGTAGCGTTTCTTCCCTACGTCGACGCTCGAAAGACGAACTGCACCCCACAATTTTGGAGAGATTGACCCCCCCCCCGCCAAGGTTACCCTTTGCCTGGATGCGCGTCCGACGGGGCGTGGTTTTCAATAGTTGAGCTACTTCGAAGGTCCCGTTCGGCTCACCAGAGCAGCCCCTGATCTCCTTACACCCTCCTCCCTGATTTACTCCGTTTCATGGCAGGATCATGGGGTTTACGGGGTCTGGTTTCTTTTACTACGGCGGGTCGGAAGCGTTCACGCCCCACCCAGGGGAATCTTCTTCCCTCTTGCGTCTTTGTCTTTTTGAAAAATCGCGACGACGAAGCTATGAGTCGCCCTCATGCTCTATGACGTCTTTGTACATGCAAGCACTCCTTCAACGTGCTGCCTTTTCCCCCAACGGCCTCTTTCGAGCCCGAGCTCTGATGTCGGACGTTAGGGTTCCCTGTGTTCCCCTGCCATCTCCAGTTCCTGTGGTTACCTTAAAGCTTTTTTTTTCAGATAAATCCCCCAATTTCGTGTTCCCCCAACTTCTCATTCCATACTCTTGACCTTCTGACCGTGCCCCCTCTTGGGACTTTTTTCCCCATCGGTCCTTTCTCCCCTTTGCTTAGCGTTTTCCTCGTAATCGGCTGCTTGTCTGACGATTTCGTCGTCTGAAGGCCAGTCCGATCCTCCTCTCCCTTTCCCTGCACCGGATCCCCCCTCTTTTTTCTGAAGCCTTACCTTCCCTTTACGCCGATCCACCTCTTGCCTTTGAAGATGCGTATCCTCGAGTTTATGCTTCTTGCGCTTCGGGTTTTCTTTCTGGCTACAGTTAAGACAGATCACTCCGAAAGTAAACGACTCCTGTCCTTCCCAGAAACCCTTTACTTGTTCTCGTTCATGGAACGACTTCCTTAACCGTATGCGTACGCGTCCTCTTCCCGGCCGACCCTTTGGTCTTCAAAGGACCCTCACCCTCTTTCCGTTTTTTTTTCTCAGACTCTCCTTTTTTTCCCCAAGACTTTTTTTCTGAACGTCGTCTGTGAGGGACCCTGTCTACATTCGTTCCTCCGACCAGAATCCTCCGCCCCCTCGTTTGTAGTTCCCAACGCCCGGTCAACCATCGTTATCCTTCTCCCGTCGCCTTAACTTCATGAAACCCCTTCCCTTTTCCATGTTTTTCACCCTCCTTTTTTTCACACCACCCTGATTTGTCGGACGAAAACCCCCTCTCTTTATCAAGAGATGGATTTTTTTTTTGTTCCCTCTATGATTCCCCCCTTTTCCCACTTTTGGCCCCCTCTAGGCAGGGTTCTCCAAATCTGAGCAATGGCCACCTCCGCCTTTTTTGAATCCTCTGGGCGGAACGTTTCGTGATTTCCGTCCTTGTTAGATGCCGAACCTCCCCCCGCCATTCCACCCTCCTGCCTCCCCCCCCACGATTTCCCCCCGAAGGACTTGCTGAGACACCCCCCCCCAGTTTGCGTATTCTTTATTGTAAGGATCCCTTAACAAATCGTCCCCACACCTATGCCCCCCCCCCCCGTAGAACCTTTGCTGGCCATTTAGCCGTGTCCTATGAATCCCCGTTATAGCGATTTCCCTCTTGATAACCTTTTCTCCCTTTAATGTCCCTGTCCCCCCCCCTCAAGACCCTTCCAACAGGTCTTTTCCCCGCCTTCAGAGACCGCGGTGAACAAAAAACGAATCTCGTTGTTTTCTCCCCAACCCTCCCTACCGCTATGAGTAGCATCATTTCTCCTTTTCACCTTCCTTTCCCCCGTTGGAGTTTAGGAAAAGTTCCCCCTCCCCGTCGGCCCTTCCCTTTGGAGTGATTACTAACCAACGGAGTTTTCTTTGCCTTTTCCCTTCCCCCTTTCTTTCCTTTTTTTCTTTTTTGTCGAGTATCTCTGAGTCCCCCCCGCCCCTAACCCCCACGGTCCTCCGCGGCCCTCAAGTCCGATCGCATACCCCTTCACCCCGCGCGTTTTCCCTTTATCCGCTGTTGCCCCGTCCGAAGGTCAAGGTAGAAATTCCTTGACCCCCTCCCCCTTCTTTCGATTGCTCCCCCCTTTGCGCCTTTCTTTTGTGCCTCATTTTAAAGGATTTTAAAACCGAGCTTCAGGCCCCGGGTAAGCCTGGGCGTCCTCCTCCCTTTTCGTTCCACTTCTTCTCTCTCCTTTCTCGAATATTTACAGGCCGTTTCCCTTCCAAGACCCATACGCTTCGGTCCTTACCCCCCCCCCTCCCGGCCCACTGGATGCTCTCTGGGCACTCCCTCCCGGGCTTCCCCAGCTTATCGGCTTCTCTTATTCCTGCACTCCCTCGGAGAACCCACCATTCCCCCCCCGCGTGTAAATAGAAACTTCAGGCATGGCTCGGGTCCGAATATCGCTGCTGAAGTTCGTGACTCGATGCTCGTTCCAGACCGACTTTTACTTTTATTTTGTAAAGTCTTTCTTTTTAATGTCTGTACTTATTTAATAATCCAATTTTTTTGTTTCTTATAACGAATTCGGAACCCTCAGTTTAACCTCCTCTTTTCTTTCCCACTTTAAAGCACTTAACCGTTTTTTCGCAGGCCTCGACTTTTTCCTCCGAGCCGTTTTCAATATTCCCTCTTTCGCACATCATGAACATGTGATCAGGTAGGGGGGTGTCTCTGGGCTTTTTTCTCCATCGCGTGTCGCTCCCCTGTCCGGTCGCCCCCTCGATCGACTCCCCCAGCTTTTTGAGTAACTTCCCAACTTGTAGATCCCGTCATTTTCCGCATTTTTCTACCTGTTAAGGTCGGTTTTAATAAAGGGGTTCTGTATTGGACCTGTCCAAACCCATCCCCTGAGAATTATGAGTTGAGTGGACCTTGAGTTTCTTTAAGACCCCGGACCAAAGCCCACCTGCCTCCAGCTGTTTTTTCCCCCCCGATCTTGCACAGCTCTACCCCTTTTTGAGACCGCGATTATACAAGCCCCTTTTCTCCCGAGTACCTCCTTTCTCAAGATTTTTATTTCGGTCTTTTCACCAAGCCCTTGTGGATTTCCCTCCTAGCTTTTTGCTTTCCCTTCGTAGCTCTCATACTTCATCCGTGCAGCATGACTTTCACGGGTCGAAGAGTCTCTATCCGAACCTATGAAAACGACGTACCTCCCCTCGCTGACCGCCATGCACTCCCTCTCGGCGGTTATTTGGTAATCACGTCCACCCCCGATCCTCTTACGGCCTCCACCGTTCTGCCGTTTCCCCTTACTCAACTCCTTCCCTTTTCTCTTCTTCTCGCCCTTTTGGGTTTCGTATTGGATGAAACATCTTTCCTTTTGCCCCCTCTGCCAGCCTGTGAAACCTCTTTTCTTTCTAGAGTTGTCTTTCGCTTGGTAGCTGGGCCACTGCATATTTATTTCTCCCTCTTTTAATATTCAGAAGCTCGAATCTTTCCACGCCTTAACTGTAACTTCACTTGCTCAAGGCACCTACCGCTATTTGTTTTTGGCATCTTTTTTTTTTTTCCGGCGGTTTCTCCTCCGCCGCCTTGCCCTTAGTGACCCCACCCCTTTTTATCGCAACGGCATTTTAAAGCTGGGCAGGATGAAGGTTTGACTTGCGGGGGTCCTTTAACCGGACTCTCCCCCTGGGAAGGAATCCCAGAAATCCTTACTCCTCGTGAATTTCACCGAATGTCTTCTTTTACTTTTTCGGAGCCGGTTCTTAATAGGAGCGTCTTAACAAGTTCTCTTCTTTCTCTCCCACGACTTCAGGATCTAGAGCTTTGCAATTTTCCCTTTCTTGTGCAATTAGTTTCCCCCTCCCCCGCCCATGTCCCTCCCCTTTTCAGGTCTGAAGAGGGGTTCTTATAAGTACTTAACTCTGTCCATCTGCGTTGTACCAGTGTCCGTGCTATTGGGCCTTTTAACCTTCCCCTCAGAGTGAAAGGACCTTTCCCCCCCCCCCTCGGCCTCAATGGGCACCCCCTTTTCTTTTTTCTTCGATCCCAACTGTCAAGTCGGAGCCGACTGGTCTCTTCCCTTCTGCCGTCCCTCTCCAAGGGTACGGTCTACCTTTTCACACTCCCCCTTATGAAAGTGAATTCTACCGTTTATTTAGCGAGAGGGCTTCTGTGTTTTTTCCCCTTCGATTGCACGATTCCGTCCCCGTCTCCCGCCTATTTCTATATACACTCCCCCCTGCCCATCTTCGCCGTCTTCGCGATTAAAGGCAACCCCTGTTTTCTTTTCAATTTCCCGGGTGGCAGGGCGTTTTTCTCCACATGTATCAGGGTTCCTTTCCCGGCTCGTCCTCATAGAGAGTCACCCTACCCCTTGTCGCACATCTACTTTCTTTTACGTTTCCGGAAACCTCCGAGTATGAAGGTAGCCCCACCCCCTTTAACGAGGTTTTTTTTTCCACCATACGCGCCCGGTTCCCCAGCGTTTTCAGCCATTCTTACCCCCACATTTTTTCTCTTTCCGCTCTCCCCTCACCTCCGGCATTTTTTCTAGAAAAGGTGTCCCACCGCTTTCCGTTCAGAAGACATGTCTCGGCTAGCCATTTTCCTCATGACTGAAAGAAACTCCCCCTCCCCATTTACCGCGTTCTTTTCCCCTGTCATCGAAGACATAGTGTATATTTTTTCAGGATTAGGCCGTACTACAATAACGGGAACCCTATAGACGTCACTGGGTTAGTCGACGCCCTTTCAAGGCTTCCCCCTCCTTCCGCCCGACCCAACAGAGAGATTTCCCTGACACGGATTACGATCTTGCTTGTCCCCTCCTGACCCTTTCTCGATTTCTTCGAGAATTCCCCCCCCTCTCTTCGGGTACTCTCCCTCACAAAGTCCCATTGGTATTTTTGAGGTAATCAATCAACATTTACCGATGGGGTGTTTTTATCGGTCCATGATCGTCCTCCCCCGGTTTCTTCAGAGTGTCTTATCTGGTCCGTTAGGACGTTTCTTCTTGATTCTCCGAAGTCTTTGCACCCAGACAGATTAGTTATAGCTTTCCCAGCCCCAATTTTGTGCGTTCCTTAATTATGTATTTCGATTCCCCAATATTCTATTTAATCCTCATTTTTTTTGAGAAGTTATACTCATACCTTCATCCTCCCCCTTTTCCTCTGGATTGATTGAAAGTCTCATGTATACATCGAGCGTTACGGCACCCCCTTCCCCGTTGTCTCCCACGAACCTTCCTCCCTCTTCCAAGAATCTCGGAATAGTAGCCTCCCAATTTGATGCCTTTTCTGGTCTCAGATCACCCCTCCCGCCCCCTCTTTGTAACTATGGGGAGAAGAGAGCCCTAAAGTTTGGTTTTCATTCCCTTCTCCTCCCCCTCGAGACTTCCCTTTATTCGTCGGTAGCGCCGCCGTTCTTCTCAACGACGTTCTCATTTCGCCTGGCATACTGGTTTATTTTCGTGTTTAGTTCTCCCTCAGGGAGATCTCTTAAGTTCCCCAAGTTTTGAACTTTCCCCTCTCTCCTAAGAGATGCGGTAACCAATCTCTCTGTCGCCGAAAACTGAGCCCCCTCCGGTCTCTCCTTTCTGTGAAACGCAAGCCCCAGGTAACTTCCTTTCATTTGAGTCCCTCGTACATGGCTCTCCTCTCTCTCGTACGTTGTCCCGGCCTTGCATCTGTTGTGGATATTCCAGTCAATGTTTCCTTTGTCTCTTCCTTCCGCCAGTTCCTTCAAACTCCTCCTGACGGTTCAAAACCCTGTTTTTTGACAAGTTTCCTCTGCTGTCACCTCCTTTCACCCTTGCTCCTTCTACGTTGCTTTTTTCTCTTTTTCGGCCGGCCTCAGGAGTCTGTAGTTCGCGGGCGACGGCCCCGACTCCCTCTTCCGTTCTACCTGCAATCAATCCCCCCGTTTTTCCCAGACGAACTAACTGGGCAAAGAAGACAGAATGTTATCCGGGGCACCCCCCCTTGTGCACCATGCGAGAGCAAGAGGTTCCCATTTATGTGTGTGAGGGGAGGGGTGATCGAGGAGGACGGCGGCCGCAAGGCGCTCCCCCAATTCAACTATGTCCCCCCCAAGAACGCAAATAAAGAACTCCCCTCCTTACGTTACTTCCCGACGTACTTTCCTGTCGCGCCGACCTTTTTTTCGTGGCCTCCCCCCGAAATTCGGCTTTCCCATCATCCTCCTTCCAGTTGCGCGTCGACGAAGCTTGTTGCCAGACTTTTTTCCCTGAACGTCGGGCATGCTGGTCCCTCTCCCCCCCTTGAACCCCCCTCCCCCTCCCCGCCACGCGCTTTCTTGTTCTCTACCGTGCGCCAACATCGTTCTGACGGAAGCACCCCGCCCCCCCTGTAGTCTAGAACACGGGTGGCCCCCCCCCCCCCCCCCCAGGTCCTGTGTCCTTTCTTTTACCAGATAACACACAAAATGACCTGGGAGAACTCCCTTATATCAAGTCCCTTTTGGTTTTCGCGACTTTTCCCTGTCCCCTGTTTCAAGACCCCCCCATCCTCTTTCCCCCCCTGTGATTCTTCCTCAAAACTTCCCCTCCAATTCCGCCCCGACGGTTTCACTCTTGTACTTCTTGAGCGTTTTCCTCCCACAAAGATGCCTGTCAAAACCCCCCCTCCGTGTCCCCCAGCAATCCCCAAAAACCCACTTTTAAACAGAATGTACCCCAGACCACGGTTACAAGGTCACTTCTATTTCCTGGCCTTCTTTTTTCCTTCAGCTTCCCCCCCCCTCGTCACCAATCTTTATAGCGTTTGCGTGAAGCCTTTGCTCCCAGTGTGTCCTTCCTGAAGATTCCTTCAGACCTTCGAGCTCTCTTTCCTAAAATTCCTTTTCTTTTCCCCTCTTAAGATGATCCTCTTCCTCCTTAAAAGTATACTCAATCCCCAAAAAAGTTTTTCTCCGAGTCAATGCTCGGTTCTCCCTAAGCCCCCTTTTCTTGGTCCCCCCCCCTCACACCGGATTTTTCCTATGGAGAATGACAGTTAGAAGGCACGCTGCGAACCGACCCCATCAGTCTTTTTTTTGGCTGATCAAAGACAACCGTCCGAAGCTCTTTGATGCCCTTCCATTTGCCTCTTTTCGTTCATGTGTGCTGAGTCATCTCTTCTAAAATCGTAATAACCCCCCCCGCGACGGCCTAACGTCCCGTCTATCTACTCTTCAACCTCTTTCTGGACCAATTCCTTTCCCCGCCCAGTGATGGTTGCCACCTCCTCTCCGTACTGGAATTTGGGACAGATCCCTCCTAGACTTTGCTATAAGGCTCGCCGTTTCTTTTCGCCATAAGTTTTAAACACTGCCTTCTCGTTGTGTTTATTTGTCCGGAAGGTCGGCCCCTTTCAATTCAACCCCCCTGCGGGCTTGAGTATTAGGTAACTTCCGTTGGCCATGCCATTTAACGGCACCTCTTTTTCCGCCCGGACTTCCCCCCCTCGGACTGTAATGCGATAAGAGGAGTTGTTTTCTCAGGTTTTTCCTTACTTTAAGACCTGGGCTTCGTATCCGGCTCCATTAACTTTCCTCCCCACAAAGTCTCCCCCAAGTTCCCCTTCGTTTACCACGCACCTTTTTCAGGACTTGCGAGTCACAGCTGCTCTTCAACAGCCGGGGTATTATTTCTTTTCGTCAGTCCTCGAGTTGAGGCTGACCTCGAATTTTCTCTTCCCCTCCAGTAAGCTTCCTTTTTAGGTCTTTTAAAGGTAT
>Ga0179593_1521369_pt1 | contig 13334 bp, 22 predicted proteins | sample CZODoug2_1_08_16_FD_185931 | JGI IMG/M metagenome (GOLD analysis project Ga0179593, IMG submission 185931) | Vadose zone soil fungal communities from Angelo Coast Range Reserve, California, USA - CZODoug2_1_08_16fungal (PacBio error correction) | ecosystem: Environmental > Terrestrial > Soil >... | reverse complement strand
GCGGTCCTCCCTTGTTTCTTTCCCCTCAACGCGGCTTTCTCCCCCCTTTCCTTCCCTTCTCCAGAAAACCATTTTCAATTCTCCTTTCCTCAATCGACAGGTGAGAACTCTCCTCTCCTTTTTTCTTCGTTCTTTTGAGTGTTTCAGCTTTTTCATTCCCTTTCATTAATTGTAAGAGGTGAACGAGCTCACTTTTTTTTTTCCCCCCCTTTCCCTCTCCCCTTACCTTTTAGGGCTTTCCGCCCCACAGACTGTATTCTTTTTCCCTTTAGTCTTCCTGCGTTGTTAAAGAAAGGAAACGTAGTCGACATTCTCTTCCTCCCCCTTTTTTTTTTTTTTGATTTACTTCGGCCGATTGGATTTGGTGGTTTCTTCCCCAATCCCGTTATCAGCGATTTTTTTTTTTTTTTTCCCTTTTTCTTTCCCCTCCCCCCCCTTTCCCGGCGTGTCAACCCTTTCCTCCCTTCCCTTTTTTTTTTTTGCGAGAGATCACCGAACCAGTTTCCCCTTTTCCCCGTGTTTTTTTTTTTTTTTCTCTTGTCTGGGCCCTCTTTTTTTTTCGCTGTGTCAATCCAGACTGGGGAAGGCTTTCCCCCCCCCTCCCCTTCCATTCCCGCTTTTTCCTTCCGAGGCCGTGTATTGTCCTTCCTTTTCCGGAGGAATGGCGACTACGGTTTTTTTTTCCTTTTTCCCCTTTTCCCCTTCTTTTTTCCCCTTTTTTCTTCGTCCCCCACAATTTTAAGAATTCATCCTTTCCCTTTTCCTTTTTTTTTCTTTTTTTTTCTTCTAGGCCTATTGGAAAGTTGTGGATGGATGACCGCCCCTTCTCTTTTTTTTCCCCCCCCCCTCCTTTCAAAATTGTGTCTTTCCCCTTTCCAATATTTCAGATGAAACCTCATTTTTCTTTTCCCTTTCCCCCTCACTCCCCCGGCACTCCCTCTTTTTTGAGATTTGGCGGCCTTTTTTTTTTTCTTTCTCTTCTTTTTTGTTGGTTCTGGCCTTTTTCCCCCCCTTTGGCGAGCAAGAGTTTTATTTTTCTTTATTGGAGCGTTTTTCCCCCCCCCCCAAAAGCCAAAGGAATTCTTTTTTTCTTTTTCCCCCTCTTTCGTCTCCCTTCTTTCCCCACATGAAGTACGCCGTCCCTTTTCTCCTTCTCCCTCTTTGTCCAAGAATTTCGAAGGCAAAGTCGGCACCCTTTCCCTTTTTCCTTCTTTCCTTTTTTTTCCCCCCCTTCCCTGTACGGCGGAGCGAACAAAAGAAAAAAGCGCTTGAAAAAGTTTCCTTTTTTTTTTTTTTTTTTTTCTTTGTCAGATGTCTGGCGGCTTTTCCAAAAAAGACGTCAATTGTTCCCCTTCCCCTCCTGCCCACCCCCTTTTAGGTTCCCCCTTTCCTCCCTTTCCCACGACCAACAAAGCAATTGGGCCACGTGCGGTTCCCCCTTTTTTCCTTTTTCCTTCCCTCTCTCTTTACTTTCTTTTTTTTTCTTCTCCTTCCCGTGTGTTTGGCAAGGGAAAAGTTTTAAGGTTTTGTTCCCCTCTTTTTTTTTTCCCTTTGGCTTCTCCTTTTCTTCCTAGGGCCACTTTTTTTTTTTTTCTTTGAGGAAGGAGGAAAACAGCAAGACTGAATCTCCTTCAGGCTTTTTTTTCCTTTTTCCCCTCCCTTCTACTCCCCCCCTTTTTTCCTTAGGTACGGCCACCTTCCTTTCTTCCTTTTTTTTACCCAACTGGCTAAGCAACGGTGGAGTTGAGGATTTGGGAGCGATGCGATTTCCCCCCCCTTTTTCTTTTTTTTTCTTCTGCCCACTTTTTGTTTTCAATGCGTAAAACACGCCCCTTCTCTCCTGACCACTGGGGATTTTTCCTTTCCTCACACTGGAGAATCAGCGTTTTTCCCTTTTTCCCCTTCCGCGGAAAGAGGCTGATGCGAGGCACTTTACTTTTTCTTCCTTTCCCTTTCGGTTCCTTTCCCAAGCTTCTTTCTCCGGACCCCTTCCCTTTCCCCCTTCTTTTCCGTTGAACGAGGAACATATCAATTGAGAGGGCGAATTTTTCCCCTTTTTTTTCCCTTCCCCTCTCTCCCCGCTTCTTCCTTCCCTACCGATCATGTTTTTCCTCCGCGGTGGGTTGACAATGAGGAAAAAGGGTGAGTCTTTTTTTTTTCTTTTTTCTCTCCCCCCCCCCCCGAAACTTGAAGGTTCAATCTCTCTTTTTCTTTTCTCTCGATGACACATTATGGGTATTGGGGCGGCTCTCCTTTTTTTCTCCCTCCCTGACCCTTTCAGAATTTGGACACCCCCCACCTCCTTTCTTCCTTCCCTTTCCTTTCATTCACTCGGAGAGGATTTCTCGTTCCCGTACCTTTTCCCCCCCCCTTCTCATTCGCATAGTGCTTCTTTTTTTCCCCCCTCTTGGAAGCTAGGAAGGGGTGGTATGGGGGCGTGGGTCTTTTTTCTTTCCGTCTTCCCCCCCATAACCCTTCCTGGAAGAAAGCCCGTCTTTCTTTCCTTGCTAGCAGCAGGAGGGGCGCGTAATGTCCTTTCTTTTCCTTTTTTCCTTTTTTCAGTTTTTCCAACGATTGCGCCTTCCCCCCCTTCCCTTCCCTTCGAAAACAGGCTGGTCATGTTCTTTCCCTCCCTTTTTGCGTTTAGGTACAGGACTTTTCTTTTCCTTCCCCTTTTTGGAATCGCATCGCTACCAAAAAATCCTCAACTCACCTGGCCTTTCTTTTTCTCTTTTCTTTTTTTCTTCTTGTCCCGCCCTCCAGAACAACGGAATGGCCTTTCCCTCCTTGCTTTTAGTGGAGAAAAGAAGATTAATGATGATAGCGCACTTCACTGAAGTTTTCCTTCTCCCCCCCCCCCTCCCCCCCCCTCCCGATGGCCCCATAAATTCTTTTTTTTTTCTTCTTGCTTTTTCCCTTTGTGAGGAAAAACAAATAATTGAAACAACACCTTCCCCTTTTCCTCCTCCCCCACTTTTAGCTCTTTTTTCTGGTTGCAGTTTCCGTTCCCTTTATCCCTTTCCCCGGCAAAGTTGGACAAGGGAGTTTGGGGCGTGTTCCTTTTTCCTTTTCTTTTTTCTTTCTGCTTCTGATGGGAGGGGAAACCTTTTTCTCCCCCCCCCCCAAAGACCGAAACAGACACTTCCCCTTTTTTTTTCCCCCCCCCCTTCCTCCCTTCCCTGCATTTCAAGCGCTTTTTTTTTCTCTTCCCTTTTTCTTTTAGCCACCAGTCAGCATTTCGGACCTGGATTGTTTTCTTTTTTCTTTTTTTTTTTTTTCTCCTTTGGGATCTTCTCCCCCTATGCGGAGAGGACAATGTAGGACATTATTTTTCTTTTTCCTCCCCTTTTTTTTTCCCCTTTTTTATGCGTTCTGGCGGCCACATTCTCTCTCCTTTTTTTTCGCTTTCCCTCCAGTAAAAACCTTCTTTTCTTTTCCCGAAATCAAAGAGCCCGTTTTTTGGTCCCCCCCCTTTTCTTTCCTCCCCCCCTGTTTTCCCCGATCGGCGAGTCTTTGGTTTTTCAAGCGAATTATTGGTTTCCTTTTTCCCTCCCCCTTTTCTTCCTTTCCCGTCCCTTTTTTCGAGTATCTTGCGGGCGTCCCCTTCCCCTTCGGCCTAGAAGCAAGACCAGAAGAGGCTTTTTTCTCCCTCTTTCCCCCCCAGTAGGAGATTTTTTTTTAAGATTTTTGGGGTGTTTTTCCTTGTGAAGGGGGGGGGGGGGGGGGGGGGGGGGGGGATTTTTGTTTTTGGGGGGGGTTTTGGGGGTGGGGGGGTTTTTTGGGTGGGGGGGGCGGAGGGGGGGGGGGGGGGGGGGGGGGGGGGGGGGGTGTTTTTGTTTGTTTTTTTTTTGTTGTGGGGAGTCGGGTCGGGGGGTGTGGTGTGTGTGTTTTTTCGGTGTTGGAGGGGGGGGGGGGGGGGGGGGGGGGGGGGGGGGGGGGGGGGGGGGTTGTTTTTTTTGCTTTTTTTTTTTTGGTGTTTTTTGGGGGGGGGGGGGGGGGGTTTTTTTTTTTTGGGGGGGGGTGGGGGGGGGGGGGGGGGGGGGGGGGTTTTTTTGTTGAGCGTTTTTTTTGTTTTTTGGGGGGGGGGGGGTTGGGGGTGTTTGGTTTTTTTTTTTTTTGGGGGGGGGGGGGGGCGGGGGGGAATCGATGAAGTGTGCCTTCTTTTCTTATCTTTCCCTCGTGTTTTAAATCCTCTCCCCCTTTCTCGTCGGTTTTGATAAAGAGGCTTGCGGCGATTGCCTTTTTTTTTTTTTTTTTTTTTTTTTTTTTTTTTTTTTTTTCTTTCCCTCGTCCTTTTTCTAGCTTGTATTTTTTCCTTTTCCCCCCCCCCCTGTTCGGGGCAAGGGCGAGGACCCTGGTCTTTTCTTTCCTTGTTTTTCGAGAGTCTTTTTTTTCCCCCTCGTGCCACGAACAGGGGGGTGGGCTTCTGCGTTTTTTCCCTGGCTCCCAACCCTCCTCCCCTCCCCCCCTTTTTTTTTGTTCAATCCAGCCTGAAATTGCCAACACCACCACCTTTTCCTTTCTTCCTCCTTTACAAAACGCGAGACGTTTGTTTTTTTTTTTCCCCTCTGGTTTTTTCACAGCGAGGAATGTTAGAATACGGTTCCTGGGCTTTTTTTTTCTCCCCCTTCTTTTCCTTCTTTCTTTCTCCTGAGTTTCCCCCCGGCAATTCCCTCCTTCTTTTTTGCGAAAGCTCTCTTTATTTTTTTTCTCCTTCCCTTTTTCTTTTAAAGTTTGTGGATGGATTCCTTTTTTCCCCTCTTTAAACTTGATTGACGACATATTAAACCAGGACCAATATTTCTTTCCCCCTCTCCCCCCTTTTTTCGTCTCTCTTTTGATAAACTCCTTTTCTCATTCGAGTTCTGAAAACCTCTTCTTTCTCCCCCTGCTTTTGCTTTTTTCTTCCTCATTTGGTTATGGATCGGTAATCCTGTGCACCCCCCTTTTTTTCTTAGAGCGTGGCTTTTCCCCCATGTGACCCTTTTTCCCCTTTGGATATCGGCCCAAGGAGATGAGGAATGCTTTCGCGTCAGTGTGGACTTTTTTTCCCTTTTCCTCCCCTCCCTTTTCAGATCTTTCCCCGGTCCTTTCCTCCCCTTTCCCCAAAGCCAGTAAACATAAGGGTCTCGCATTTCTTTTTTGCCTTTTTCCATAAAAACCTTTCCAATTCCATCACCTGTCCCCTGCTTTTTTTTCCCCCCTCCCCCCCAGGGATTGAAAGGGTGAATGTGATGATGCGAGTTGCCTTTTCTTTTTTTTTTTTCCCCCCTTTCTTTTCTTTTTGTCCACTTTTCCCCCAATCGACCCCCCCCCCCCCCTTCCCCCCCTCCCGGAGTGGAAATGGTAGGAGGACATATAAGGGCCACGCCCCAAACTCCTTTTTTTTTTTTCCCCGTTCTCTTTCTGGTTAGCCCGGGACCCCCCAGTCGGCGTAGTTAACCCCTTGTTTTTTCCCTTCTTTTTCATTCCATTTTTCAAGGTGGTTGTTAAGTATTTGTTGCCTCACCCCGAAACCTCCTCCCCTCCTCCTCTTTTCCCCACGTGAGTGTTTTGTTCTGCGTATTGTCCATTTTTTTTTTTTCCTCCTTTTTCTTTTAGTTGGGCGAGATAAGCCAGGAAAGAGATTCTCTAATGTTCCCTCCCCTTTTTCCCCCATTCGTTATTTAACCTCTACCCCCCCCCCTTTTTCTTTTTTCCCCTTCCTCGCTTCGATTCCAAAAAAAAGGGAGCTTAGGATGAAAGGTTCTCGCCAGGAACTTTCCCTCTTTTTTTTCCCCCTTCTTTTCACCAGCATGCCCAGATTTTCGAATTCCCTCCCCCTTTGGAGGGAATGAGGTTCCTTCCCCCCTTCTATAAGCGACGGATTCCACGGTTGGTTAAGAGCGGGTCCTGGACGATCTCCTTTTACATTCCTCATCGACCCCCCCTTTTTTTACCTTCCCGGTAGGGGGAATACATGCCCACGTCTGTCTTCTTCCCCGTCCCCTTTTCCTCTTTTTCCCCCTTTGAAAACGCGTTTGCCCCTTCTCAAGTGCATGTGTGCCTCCCCCCCCGTTTTCGAACGCGATCCGCTCGCGCCTTCTTTTTTCTCTCCCACTCTTACCGACCGGCTTTTCAACCCTGCGGGCCCGGGTCTATTTCCCCCCCCTCGCCGTTTCTGAGGCGATCAGGACACAAGGACCCCACTCCTTTCCTTTTTTTTTTTTCTGAGAGTTCCTCTTGTTCTCCCTTTTTTTTCCCTCCTTTCTCTTTCGAAACCGGTTCACAGGGGTAACCACCCGCGTCTCCTTCTTTCCACTTCCTTCTTTCCCCTAGAGGCGTTTCTCTTCCTTTTTTTTTTTTTTTTTTTTCTATTTTTTTTAAACAAAAGTCGCCATCGCAAGTGACTTTCCCTTTCCCTTCCACTCTCTTTTCATCTCTGCGGTGGGTTTTTTAGTGGTCGGTCTCCTCTCTCGCCTTCCCTCAAATCCGAGCGTGGCGATTGAATAGCAGTAACTTTTCCCTCCTTTCCCCCCTTTGCTTTAATGTCTCTTTCCCCCTGTCCCTTTTTCCCCCTTTCCCGATTGCCGGACGGAAAGCATGAAAGACAGTTTCCTGAATTTCTCCTTTTGCGTTTACCGCCTTGGCAAAAACTTTCAAACTTGTGCGTCTCTTTTCTGCTACTTAGATCGAAGAGAAATTTTTGGAAATCTGCATTCTCTTCCCCCCCCTCCTTCTCCCTTTTCCCACGGCCACGGGGTTGTCTTTTTGAGTTTTTCCCCCTCCACCTTTTTCCTCCCCCCCTTCGGGGTATGCCGGAAGTGGAGAAGCGCTTCCTGCTTCCTTTTTTTCTCCTTTCCGTGTTTTTCGGTTGTCAGACTTCCAATCCCTCGAATCAACACTCACGTGGGGGTGCCCCATTTCTCTCCTTCCCCCGCTTTGTACTTTCTTCTTTTTTTTTTTTCCACCAAATACTGGAAAAACACAATTAAAAATGTCCCTGCCCACCTCCCTCTTTTCCTCCCCCCCCTTTGTAAAGATCTTTGTCAGTCCGTTCCACTTTCTTTCCCCCCTTTTCTTTTGGGGGCGGGAATGATATGGAATAATACAGTCACTCCCGTTCTTTTTTTTCTTTCTCGGAACCGTGGTTGGGGTCCTTTTCAATTCAACAACGGCTCTTCCTCCCCCGCCCTCACAACCTCGCATCATCAACGATGCAAAAGGGGAACGCGCTTTTTCTTTTCTTTTTTTCTTCTCTTTTCTTTGATTTCCCTTCAAACTGTCAGCCCTCCCCTCTTCCCCCCTTTTTCCTTTCCCCGTTGGCGACTTGGAAGTAGAAAATTATGGGGACAGCGCGTCGATGCGGAGCACTTTCCTTCCTGGCGGGACTTCTGCGAGCTCCTCCCCCTCTTCTTCTTCTGGGTTTTTTTTGGTTCTGAAATAGCCCCCCCATGCTCCTCTTTGCTAGCAAGAGGTCTCCTTCCCCTCTGCCAGAACCCCCCTTTTTCCCCACGCGAAAAACGGGAATAAATTCGTCCCGTTTTTTTCCCCTCGATTTTTGTGTTTTGTATTTTATAGGATTTTTTCTTTTTCACGCGACCTCTTTTTTCCTTTCCTTTCCGTAATAATTTAAGGCGTGTGCTTTTTCTATTCGGTTCCTCCCTTTTCCCCCCCTTTACGCACGAAAAGAAAAGGAGGGCTTTTTTCTTTCCCCCCCCCTTTTCTTTGTATTCTTAATTTGGTTTCTCTGACTGCCCTTTCCCCTTTCCTTTCGTTGACATTCTCGATGTTTTTAACGCGCTTTCCTTTTTTTCCCCCCCTGGTTTTGTCCAGCTTTTCTTTTCTTTTTGTTTGGCCCGTCCCGGCTGGATTGAAACAGCCCGTCCCCTTTTTTTCGGCCAGGACTCATTTCCCAACTTTTTTTCCCCCCCCCCTTTGGTGGTGATCTCTAGAGGGTAAGAAGAAGAAGGGTGGTGTGTTGAGAGTCTTTCTTCCCCTGGTTTCCTCCTGCGTGCACCGAACCGTTGTTTTTTTCGCACACATCTTGATAACGGCGCTTTTTTCCCTTCTCCCCACCCCCCCCACAAAAGCAATCGCCTAAGCCTGCTTCTTTCTTTTTTTATTTTCATTTTCGCACTGAAGGAGCTTTAAAGAGAGGAAATTCTGACTACCTTTTCTTTTTTTTCCCCCTCTGTGTTAAGGCCTTCACTCCGGACCACACTTTCCTCCCCCCATTTTTTTTGTGCGAGAAAGGAATAGATTGTGTTTCGTTCTTCATTTGTTATCCCTATTGGATTTGTTGATGCTTTTCCTTTTTTTTTCCCGCAGAAAGATTGCTTTTCCTTTTTTTTTCTTTTCCTTTTCCTTCACCCGGGCCCCTCCGCGTGAAAAACGTAAATGTCTTTTTTTCCCTCTCAAACTACACCCGGCCCCCTCTTTCTGCAACAGGGAGATGGATTCCCCTCCTCCGTTTCGCTTTTTTTCCTGTTAGGGATCTTGGCCCCCTTTTTTGCTATCAGAGTTTCTTTTGCTCCGTTTCCCTTTTTTTTCTTTTTTGCGCACTATAGAAGGAGAAAAGGCGATGGCCGGCTTTTTTTTTTTTTTTTTTTTTTCCCGTTCCATTTTGCAGACATGTTTGAGCCCTCATCTCCCGCGCTTTCCTCCCCTGTCGTGGAGGTCGGCAACCTTTTTTTTTTTTTCCCCCTCCCCCCTTTGCTCGTGAAATGCTGCTTTTTTGGACCCCTTCCCCCCCCTCCTTTTTTTCGACAAAAGAAAAAGCGCTGAAAAAGGGGACATAAGTTGATGATGCGAGTTGCCCTTTTTTTTTTTTTTTTGTTGGGCAGTGCTGGCGGCCTTTTGCAAAAAGGGACACTTTTTTCCTTCCGATCCCGATACACCCATTTTGAGTTCCCTTTCTTCTTTCCCCCCTTTCCCCCTCCCCCCCCTCATTGGGCCACGGGAGGGTATTTCAAACTTTTTTTCGGTACCATTGTTTTTTCCCAACCGTGTGTTCGAATTGTGAAGAATACGTTTTTATTTGTGGAATCTCTTCTTTCCCTTTTTCCCCCCCCCGCCCCGCCTGCCTTTCCTCTTTTCCTTTACTTTCTTTTTGCTTCCCCCCCCCCAGGATGGAAGTCTGGCCCACTCCCTCTTTTCTGTTTTTTTCGCGATCGTCCTTGAATTTTTCCCCTCATTTTTCCCTTCCTTTCTTTCACCTTCGTTCTGGAACAGTCGCCTACACACCCCCTTTTTTTTTTTCCCCCCCCTTATCCTCCAAGCAAAGGTGCTGTTGATGATTGGGAGCGATGCGAATACCAAAAAAGGGAGCTTCTCTCTCTCTTTTCCCCCCTTTGCTTTCGTTGCCACCTTTCACTTTCTCCCCCTTTCCCTTGGATTGTTCATGGAGGTAAGTAGGCAACTTTCCACTCCCCTTTTTCATCCCCCTCTTCTTGCCACGGCATGGTCAGCTCCTTTCCTCGTCCCCCCCTTTTTCCTTTCCTTTTCTTCTCCAATCGACAAGAGAGGATTGATGTACTTCAATTTCTTTTTTTTTCTGGTTTTCTTCCCCCGACCAAGCCTGAACCCCTGCAGCGCTCCCCGCCCTCTTTCCTTGCGATTGGGAAGAAATTTTGGTTCCCCCCCGTGCCTTCTTCCTATCTTCTTCTTCCGAGGAACTGAACTTCTCCCCTCGGTTTTTTCCCTCCCTCCTTCTTGGTTACACAATGGCGGAAAAAGGTGCTGGTCGCCCCTTTTTTCTTTCCGCCCCCCCGACCAAGAAGTCTTCCGATTTCCTCTTCTCTTTCCCTGATGGGGACTTATGTATTGGGAGATCTCTCCTCCTCCCTCCTTTTCTTTTCCCCCTCCTTTTCCCTTTCTCAGGGGTAACCCTCTTATCCCCCTTCCCTCCCCCCCCCCCTTCTGTGAGCGGGATCTCGTTATCAGGAATTTCCACGCTTCGACCCCCGTTGTTCTCTTTTCCCCTCGTTAACTCCCTTTCTGGTCCTTTCTTTTTTTTTCTTTCTTTTTTTTTTTCTTTTTTTTCATTATTACCACTACCTGAGGTAAAGAAATCCTCGCGTGTCTCTTTCTTTTCAAGCCGGCTGGCGCTTTTGACTCCCCCCCCCCCCCCCCCCCCTTTTTCTTTTTCTTTCCCCCCCTCCAGTTGAACAGATTGGCCGACTGGCCTCTACCCTTTTCTCCCCCCAGATTGGTTTCTTTCTCTTTTTCCCCCTCATCATTGGAGAGTAAAGGAACGTCCCTGGTTCCTTTCCTTTTTTCCTTCCCTTTTTTTGGAATAGCATCGTCTCAAATCTTTTCCCCTCCCCCTTTTTTCCCATTTTTTGTTTTAGGCGCCGGTTTTCCAGGAAAGAATGTTGCATAAATGATGTCACTCCCCCTTTCTTTCCCCCCCTTCCGCTTGCTCCGCGCCACCTTAACTTTGCTCTCTTCTTTTTTTTTTTTCCCCTCCCTCCGCAATAAACACTCAACGTGGCCATATTATTGTAGTCTGCCGTCCCCCCTCTTTTTCCTTGTCACCACAATTATGACCCCCCACAAATCCCCTTCTTCCCCCCCCCCCCCCCCCCCCTTTTTTTCCTCCATACGAGATGGCAGTTAAGGGTCGAACCCTCCCTTTATTCCCCCCCTTTTTTTTTTTTCCCCTTTTCTTTGTTGGGGTGTTTTACCTTCTTTTTCCCTCCCCCCTTTCTTGTTTTTAAGATTGGCGGATCGGAGGAAAACCCGTTTTTTCTTTCCCCTTCCCTCCCGCCCTCAAACACTTTTCCAACCCCCTCCTTCCCCCCCCTAGCCCGCTTTCTTTGTCGCGTAGCGTAACAGTTATTGATTTTAGACGTGTTTTTCCCCCCCCCCAATGTTCAGCAGTCAGCTTATTTTTTCCTTTTTTTTTTTTTGTCCCCTTTTTCTTGGGTGACAAGCGAGTCGATGGAGGAGAGACATTTTTTCCAATGACTCTTTTTTCCTTTTTTTTCCCTTCCTCTTCCTTTTATTGGTTGCCTCCCCCCTATGCTCTCCTTTTTCTCTTTTTTTTTCGACTACCGGCCCCATCTCCCGGTTGCAGAAAAATAGATGTTGCGGTTTTGTCTTTTCCTTCCTTTTTTTTTGTCCTCTTTTTCCTTTTTCAGGATGTCCCTTTTCAGTTTTCCTTCTCCTTTCCTCATCCACAACTTCCAATAGGCTAGAAGAAAGAACAAGAAGCGCTGCTTTCTCCCCCCCCCCCTTTTTCTTTTTTTTCCCTCCGCTGAGAGGGCTTCCTTCTTTTTTTTTGTTCCCCCCCTCCCCCCTTCCTTTTTGTGGGGGGGGGTTGGTTGGGGGGTTTCGACAATGCTCGATGTGGAAAAAGCTTCAGTTCGAATTCATCCCCCCTTTCTTTTTCTTTTCTTGGGTGTGTTTGGCATTTCCTTCTGGCTTTTCCCCCCTTTTGGGTTGTTTGCGGCCCCAGTGAATACAATTCACAAAACCACCCTGTTTTCTGTCCTCGTCCCTTCCCTTTTTTTTTTTTCCTCCTTTTTTTTCCTTCTTCCTTCCGTGTTGTTTTTGAGTCTTCTTCCTTTTCCGCGGGGCCGTGAAGACGAACATTTTTTTTTTTCTTTTTTTTTCCCCCTCCTCTTCCCCCTTTTTTTTTTTTCCCCTGCCCCCCACACCAAAGCAAATTAGAAGGCACCGCTTTCCCCCCCTCCCCGGTGTTTTCTGACTTTTCTCCCCCCCCCCCCTCCCGAGGAAGTTTGTCGCCTCCCCTTTTTTTCCCCCCCCCAAAACGCAGGCAGTTAACTTGTTCCCCCCCCCTCCCCTTTCTCCTTTTGTTGGCGACCCTCCCTTTCTTTTCCTGTGTACCATTTGTGGATTGTAACCCCTCCCCCCCTTTTTTTTTTTTTCCCAATGATTGCCGGGACTTCTTAACCAGGAACCAAATATTTCGCGTGGTGTGCCCCCTCTCCGAGGAAATACCACCCCTTCATCTTTACCCCCCTTTTTTTCTTTCTCTATGGGTTCTGGATCGGAAGCGACAAAACCTTGCGGCGCAGCGTCTTTTTTTTTTCCTCCCCCTCCCTCCCCCCTTTGAACACTTTTTTTTTTTTTTTTCCCTGCTAGCTCCAGGCGCGAAAGAAATGTCCGCCGTTCCCTTCTTTCTCTCCGTGCGTGTTCCCCCCCCCCCCTCCAGTCCCCCTATTTTTTTTTCCCCATCAAAACATCCAGGGATAGAATGATGAAATGGGTGTGTCTCCCCCCTTTTTCCCTTTTTTCCCTCTTCTCCTCACACAAGAAAACAATCTCAGCTTCCCCTTTCTTCTTTTTTCTTCTTTTCTTGGCGTGTATGGAGGTAAGTCTTTTTTGGTCCCCCCTTACTGCCACAAAACAAAAGGAACCATTTTTCCCCTCCTCCCCCTTCCCCCTCCTTGGAGTGACTGTAGGAGAAAATTCAGTACCCTCCCCTTTCCCCCCCCGTGCTGTTTCACCCCGGCCGATAGGGGCGTGTTTTTTCCACCTTTTTTCCCCCCCCCAAGGCGCGTGAGGGAGGAAAAGGGGGTCGACTTTTATGAAGTGTTCGAAGGTGAGGAATACTTTTTCAACAAATTTCCTCCCCTCTATTTTTTTGCCCTCACCAGAACCCGGCTTCCCCCTCTCCCCTTTTCTTGGCGCCCCTGTTAGTGTGGAATGAGGGAGGGATGAAACGTTTCTTCCACCTTTTTTTCTTAGTGGGCTCCCCTTGATCCCGGGAAGCGGCTTCTCAATAATGGGCCGGCATACTCTTTCCTTCCCCTTTTTTTTCTTTCCCCCCTTTCGACCTACACCCCTTTTTTGGCCCCCCCCCCCCCCTTTTTTTTTTTTTCTTCTTTGGGAGCGATTGCGATCACACACCCCTTTCCTTTTCCCTACCCTTTTTAAGTCGCGCCCCCTCCCCTTTTTCTTTGCTGGACAAATGTTAACCTTTTCTCATCCTGAAAACTGGGATTGTCCCATTTTGCTTTCCCCCCTTCCCCTTTCTCCTCATTTCACAAAAGGTTCCTCCTTTCTTCCCATACCTCCCAGCGGCTGCGAAAGCAACTTACATTTTTTTTTTTCTTCCCTCTCCCCCTCCCCTTTTTTTTTCTTTTACATTACTTGCCACTCCCCTGTCTTTCCCTCCCCTCTTCCCTTTCCACGTCGATTAGTGAACAGAGGGTGCCCCCCTCTGAGGGGCGGCATTTTTGCCTTTTTCTTTCTTCTTCCTTCGAGGAATGAACTTACCGATCATGGACTTCTTTTTCCTTTTTTTTTTTTTTTACCCTGCGGACCGGGTGTTTTTGTCCCCCCCCCCCTTTTTTATTCCCCCTTTCCCGAAACCAATAAGTTTA
>Ga0179593_1439338_pt1 | contig 13334 bp, 13 predicted proteins | sample CZODoug2_1_08_16_FD_185931 | JGI IMG/M metagenome (GOLD analysis project Ga0179593, IMG submission 185931) | Vadose zone soil fungal communities from Angelo Coast Range Reserve, California, USA - CZODoug2_1_08_16fungal (PacBio error correction) | ecosystem: Environmental > Terrestrial > Soil >... | reverse complement strand
TTAGATTCGTTGACCCCCGGCCTTGCCTTTCGTTGTTTCGGAATTTTTTTTCTAGATTGATCATCCGTCGGCTTTTGAATCCCCCTCTCTCCTCTTTCCGCGCCGCCCACCGACCCTATCTATTCATCCCCTCTGGACTCCCTTGACGCTCCAGCATTTACTGCCCTTGTACTCATCGTATACGTTTCCCTAAACATTATGTGATACGCTAATTGCCTTGGCTGTTTCCTTCTCGTGCCCGGTCAAAAATGCCCTCCTCCTCCCAGCCCTCCGCATTGTTTTAAGTTTCCGTACGTTGTCCTCCTCTGAACCCCAATCGCGTTCCCCTTGCCGTGCTATTTCATGTCAAAGAAACCATTTTCTTAAGTGTTTTCCCCGCGAGAAGAACCCGATGCCGTCCCAGATTTTCCCTTTCCGCTCCCCAACTTTCCCCAAGAGACCCTCTCCCTCTTTAAGACTCCAACACATAGGAAGCGCGCCTTCCCGTGTAAACCCATCCCGTATTCGACCGAAGGTGGTTCGTCCCCCCATTCTCCCAACCTCATCTTTTTCCGACCATTGTGCTCCGGGCACAGGTATTTTTTTTCCCCTTCCCAGATGAAACCCCCCTAATTTTCCTTTACTGCCGCCCGCATTGCCAACTTGCAATCGGCCGTCTCACCTTCGTTCTACCAGGGCCTTAGCCTCACGAGCGAATCCTTCTCTGCGTTCCGAGCACAAGACGGTTACAAGAATCCTTTTTCATCAATTCACGTTAGGTACCTTGATTAGAGATTTGACCTCCCCTTTGACAGAAGAGTAAGCTCTTGAATATTGAGTTGCCCTAAGCACTTCCATCTTTTCTATGGAAATCCGGTTCTCACTACTTTGCAAAGTTCCCCTCTACGACCTTAGTGTTCTTTTTTTCCCCGTTCTGACTTCCCATTTGCGCCGTTCCTCGCAGATGTAACTGGACGACTTTCTCGCAGACTGGTTCACCTTTGTTAGTCACTCCCAAACCGGTTTTCTTCCTTCTTCCTGACCTGAAATTCAGCGGCTATGCTTTCCCCGAAAGAGACATTTGACAGAGCCCCATCCGTGGTGATCATGATTTTTTTTTTTCTTTTTCTGCCTCCCTCAAATTAACCCCCTTGATTACAGAGAAGATTTTGCCGCCTTGGCCAAGCTGCTTTTTTTTAGAACGCTGGATTATATCCTGCGGATCGATGCTAGCGCACTTGCTGATGCCTTTCCCCGCTCTCCACCCCTTAGCCCCTTGACTGCCCGCAAAACCCGACCAAAGGTCCGTGACTGGTTACAGCCCCCCCCCAAAGATGCTTTTTTGCCGACCAGTACTGGCCCCTTCCAGTATACCTTGTGACCTGACTGCGACACTTGTCTTCTTGGGGACCCTCTGAATAGCGCGGTTTCTTTAATTAGCTTGATCTCAGCCTCGCCCATGGTGGACCCCGCCGAGATCGACGAATTCTTTCGGCTCACTCCTCTTCACGTTTATCCGTACGGATCTGCAAGAAAGGTCCTTCCCAAAGTGCGCATTTTCCATGATTGTAGTTCCTTCTCCCTCGAAGCCCTCCTTTCAGGTAATTTTTCTAGCTGTACACTAGTCTATTGAGGGCCACTCCCCCAGATGCCATGCATTCCGCCGAAGACTTTGATGGAAATGACCAAGTCCCTCCAGTCTCCTATAAAAAACGCCCCTTTACGCGCCTTTTGATTAGCACTTCCATCCTTCCTTTTCCCCTCTTTTTGCATTCCTCGATGCAAGACCCGTGGTATTACTTCAATCGTTTTTCAGGTTTTTTTATCTTGACGACTTCGCCATCATTCGGGCTGGCGGTGTCTCCATTTAAGCTCTCTTCATTGGACGTTTTTGCGCTCCCAGCCCTCTTTACAAGCGACACTAGCGAAATTTCACTAACCTAAATCCCAGTTGTTGTTGATTTGAGCTTGAGTCCTTGTTCTTGAGATTTTTCCAGCCTTTTACCCATCTTTTTCTTTCTGCCTTCCGGAAGATGACGAATGGCCCATCCAGAACTTAATCAATGATGGCTATCTTAACTCGCACTCTTCCTCTTCTCATACCGCGTAGAATCTACCTCATCTTTGTCTTGCAAACCCCCCCCTATTCGAGACTGCCTTTCCCCAGTGATGGCTTTTCAGGGGCGACAGTCTTTGGAGAGGTCTGAATTTCTTCTTTTCCTATTCCATCCGCCTTAGTTACTTTCCATGCCGTCACCTTCCCTTCCTTTCCCATTCTAGAGAAGAATCCAATTTCTCGGTGGCCCGCGCTCGTGCGCTTGAGCCAGGAACTTTACCCAGTTCTTTTCCCTGCTCCTCTTGGAGCTCTCCCCCCCTTTTTTTTTTTTCGCGGTCCCGTGCGTCTCCCTTTCCTTTTTCCCATCAAATCAGGCGTCGATCGTCCCCGGCGTCCCCCTCCGCGACAGTTTTGCGAGGTTTGAGATTCTCTCCTTTCCCTCAATTTCCCCTCCCTGCACACCAGCCGAAAACTTTGTAGCCCTGCTCTTGTCCTCGATGGTTCCTTACAGATTTACCTAATTTTTCTCACCAAAAGGTTTTGGTGTGCGTCCCAAGTCTTGACGTTTCTTTCTTTTTCCGGCGGTACATGATCACCTTTCTCCTTTAGTCAACGAGCACACATTGCTCGCTCTCTAGTCCCCGGCGATGATCTCGGATACGCCTCGACCTTTTCCCTCTTCTCTCATGCCGTCTCCTCCCTTTGAAAGCGCTGAATGCTCCCTCATCATTGTTTCACCAACTTTTCTCCTTCTTGCCATTTTGCTGACTGCCCGAACCGCCGGTCCCTACTTCTTGCTCCAGGGATGAACATTTTTTACCGCCCTTTGCTTTTGATGCAGCGCACCACACGGGACGACGTCCCTTCCGGCGGCGGCCACTTACGTCATGCATTACACACCCTTCCCCATCCTTTCCGAGGTGGAACACCTGGTCGCTCTGTGCATGTTCCTCCTTTCTCAGAGAAGAGGACTGGCCCATGCCTTCAGGCGGCGGACGACTTTCAGGCTCCCCCCTTGGTTTTCTTTTTTTTTTCGTAGTCAGTTTCTTCCCCCTCTTGCGTAACAAAGCGCGGAGTTTCCCACCTCTTTTTCCGATACGCGACATAGATTGATCCGCTGAGTCTCATGATTGCCCCGACTTATTATCCCTCCAGTCCCTTTCGGATTCTCGCTTGGCTATTAAGAAGAATGTCCCCTTGTTCATCTTTTTTCATTTTGCACCCCCATGTCCTTTAGTCCCTCTCTTCCCATGGTTCCTCCCTTTTGCTGGTAAGTAGTTTCGACACCACCGACCGCAGGAAGGATCCAGACGTTTATTTCCTTTAGAAACCATTTCCTCGATCAATGAGTCCAGTATCGATTATGTATCATTCGCGCTGTGCAATCGGCGCTGGTGCAGTTTCCTAGCATATGAACATACCCTTACCATTTGATCCTGCGACCGTATTAAGAGGGACCCCCACGGAATTTTTTTTTTTCCCGTCAGGTCGGTGATTTCACCCTCCCTTCCCCCCCCCATTGTTCCCCATATTTTCTCCCAGAGGCGCCCCGCTTCCGACCAACTTAGCCATCGACTTTGCTTCTTCCAGACTCTTTTTTCCCTTGGTGAAGGTCGTTTGCTATCCCCCCCCTCCTGGAACGAATGTCTTGCTGTTTTTGTCCCGTATACTGATCCGTGACGGCGGAGTTTCTTTCATCTCTTTCGCGTAACTCATTTTGGAAAGTCTTCCTCATATCCGGACTTGTGCGTTTTCTCCGCCCTTCTCCCCCTCGGGAGGAAAAAGCGACGTCATTATTCACGGAACCCTCCGAATTTGCCCTGGTCCTCCTTCTCGCTCAATCTCGCTTCCCACCCTGTTTTACCTGTCTTTTCTCCTATCCCGGTCAAGTACGACTCGACGTTTTCTTCTCCCGCTGATCGCATCCTTTGGCGGCGCGCCTATTCATCCCGTCTAAGTCATTAACTTTCCTGCGACTGTGATATGGACATGAAACCCCTGGTCACAGCAGTTTAGATAACTTTATCGATATACAGACTCTTCTGCCGGATCATTACACTTTATTTCATGTCACAGCAGTGCTTGCCCTCACAAAAGCTTTCCCTGCCTTTTTTTTCTCTGCTAACAAGCGAAATATTTTTCCCTTTTCCCACAAAATCCCCGGATGCTCTAGTTTCCCGGCCACATGACGCGCTCACATTGTGCACTTTCCCGCTTACGCTTGATTTAGTATCGTTCCCGCTCTTTTCTCGCACTTCGCCTTCCTCGTCTCTTACGGCCCTGCCGTTCCTTCTCTCGCCATGATTCCTCTCCAGGAAACCCCTCCGCCTCTGGACCCTCTTCCTTCGACCACGGCGATTTGCGGTTTCCATGCATGTTAGAGCTTCCCCCTCGCCGTTGGTTTTTTTTCGGCCCACTCTCTGTAAATCTCGTCGAACGTCTTTCTACTCATCCTTTGTTCATGTCTGGCTTTTCGATATCGTCCCCTCCCCCTCTCTCGTCAATTTTGATAGTGTCCCCCTCCCACACGCGATGGTCGCTCGATTCACTGCTTTGCCCGCCCCGATAAATTTCTCCCTTGATGTGTTCCGTTTTAGGTATTAAATTCCCTTCTTTTTGTTTCTGATGGACTCTGATTCTTTCGATCTCATCCTTGATGCCGTCTCATCGAGCCGAAGCATGTTGACTAGAGTCGTCTTGATTGCCACAACACCTCTCCCCCGTTTTATTTGCCCCTTTCGCAGAATGTGGCGCAGCTTGGCGCCTCTTCTTTTTTTTCTTCGCCAATTTCGATTCAACTTCTCGGGTTAAGGTACCACTCCCAGGGCTGTCCCAAGAGAACCCCCTTGGCCCCCCCCACTGCACAGGACGGACCCTCCCCCCGTTCTTTTGACCTGTATACCACCTCCCAACTTTTATTGTGTCACGTTTCTTCTTTCTTTTTTTTCTATAGATCCTCCTTGAATCTCTGGCTTGACCCGTCCTGTTCACTCACGTCGTGCAGGAGATTAAATTTTCTTTCTAGTATAGTACTATTAGTCACTCCCCCCCAAGGTCTACCCTTCTATTCTCACGCCCCCCCGGCGTGAGTCTTACCAGATCCCCCCTCCTTCCACACCTGGCCGCCAGAACCCGCTTCCTCTTCGACCTCTTCTCACCATTTAGGCAGGTTCCCAGCGCTTTTCCTTTGTACTCCGTGCAATTACCTTCGACTTGTTTTTCTCCGAAGAAGGGCGCCCGTTTTAACCATCATCGCCACCTATATGCTAATCACCTTTCCCACGGCCATGAGGAAGCAAATACCCTACCTCCTTTATATCTCCACGCATCAGTAACAGAATATTATTCACTTAGGACCAACTTGTCTTTTCTACGGAACTAAGTCTTACTTTGGGGCCTGTTCAGATAGCACTGCCGTCCACAAGTGACCTTTTTTTTACCACACTTTTTCCTCCCTCTCCCTCTAAGTCTAATTTCGTATCGTCGTTTTGAGCTGAACCACAAATCGTTTCATTTGCCGGCGACCTGATGCCCACCGACTACCAGACCAGAAGCGCAGTTTTCCCGTCTTCATGTGCATCTCAAGTTCTAACGCTAGACCATAGAAGCCCCCCGCTGAGTGCTAGGCCAGCCCGCGGACTCCCCTCGCCAGGTTATCAAATTCCCACATACAGTAATGCGCTAGCCCGCCGATAATAATGAACCCCCCCTTGGTAAATTAGGCAGTTTCGAATTTAATTTTGAACAGAACACCCTTCCTCCTGGTCCTGTCGGCTCAATGGACACTCCTGTCTCTAATCCATTGAGTCCGTTCCCACTCTGGTGTAACACCGCCCTATTCTTTGAAAAAATCTATTACGAAAGCCGCCTGACTCTCCCGTCGTCAGCGAACGGGAAATTGGATTTTTCACTGCAGGTTCTATGCGCGATCTAAATCGGTCTTCACTCGTTCCCCCCTTTCTCTTCTCTTTAATTTGAGAAAGATTCGGTCCCCACCTTGCTAGTTTCTAGCTCCGTTTCGGAGAATGCTTTCCTCATCGAACTCACCCCAGTTTTTCCCCTTTGCCTCAAGGCTTTCATCCCTCCCGCATCTCTTGTGCCTTAGAGCTGTTCTTATTATAGGGCTCACCTTTGATGAAGAACAGTTCGTCCCCCGCTCCAGTGATTTGCCCGGGGCTTTCACTGAAGTGCGATGCAGTTCCATTTCGACCTGCCGTACCTGGTTGGTTTCCTCCCATTAAGCACGGTCAGTACATTGAGTTCTCCCCTTCCCCACAATTTTTTTCTATCCCTATTCCAATAAAGAGGCTTATGTAGGACCAGCCCCCTGCACCCTTGTCACCATTCGCCCCCCATGTATGGACCCGTGTGTCCGCCTGGTTCCTTATTATTGCCTCCCTCCTCTACCACGGATCCCTTTCTGCCTTTATCTCCACTCTTGCCACAGTTTTGAGGTAATCTGCGGATTCGCCCTTGCCGTCAGTTGCCCCCCATCCTCAACTTTTCTTATGACTAGTTTACTATGTCTCCCTTGGACCCCCCGTACCAAAGCGACAACCGTCCCTCCTTATGGTCAGCCCCCCTCAAAGTTTGCCCTGCTTTTTTTGCCGCTTAAAACCAAGTCCCCTTGGGCCTTTCCCTTCCGCAAGACTCCCCCTGTACGCACGTTTTCATATCCTCGCCCTTTTCGGTTGTGATCAGGTTCCGTGCATAGGTCTTTTCCACTTAATATCCCCTCCTGTCGAGTTCTTACGCCACGCCGTATCGATGCTGTACTTTTCTTGGCGCTTGTCCCTTCCTCCGACTAGAATCCCCCTTTTTCACTGACCCGACGCCGACTGAAATGGTTTTGGTTCAAGTTCCTCTCCTGACGCCCCCTGAGACTGAAAGCGCATTTTCCCCCTTTAGGCGACTTGCAGGCCGAACTTGCTGGCACAGAAAGTCAATTCTTCTGGTTAATCTGCCCCGAACGTCTAAGAGTCCACACGCATTTTTTTCACTCCTCCTACAAGAAAATGAACAAAGATATATCATCTCCCGCCGGGTATCTTCATAATGACGCCGGTCCTACTAGGTGAGCGAACATTCACTACTTCTTGCAGTTCTCTTCTTGAATCACCCCCTTCAATGACCTTTGGTGTTAGGGTGTTTTTTTATTTTTTGGGATTGGGGTGTGTTTTAAGGTTTGTTGGTGTTGGTGATTTGTTTTTTTTTTTCATCGCCACGGTTTTTTTTTTTTGTTTTTTTCTTCTTTGTTTCCCCGTGTGGTCTTTGTGCCCCCTCCCCACCCCCCCCGTCCTACCACCGTCCCCCCCCCCCCCCACCCACCCCCCACCCGCCCTCCTTCCCCCCCCCCCCCCCCCCCCCCCCCCCCCCCCCCCCCCCCCCCCCCCCCCCCCACCCCCCCCCCTTTTTTTTTACAGGCCTGTGTAGTGGAAAGATACAGCGCACGTCACATCTCCATTTTTTAACTCCTGGCATTCCCTGTTCGCTGCTTTTATACTAGGGAATTTCCCTCGACTCCGGCCGATAGGACAGTATTTGCCGAAGTTCATTTTTTTTTGACCTTTTTTTTTTCCCCCCCCCTTTCTTTTTTTTTTTCTTTTTTTTTTTTTGAGTCTACCCCCCCTTGTTCGCCGCCCCCACGTCCCTCTTTGCCCCTGAGAGCGATCCACGCTCGAGCGTTCCTATGACGTTTTTTTGTACATACCCCGCGTCGAAGCGTCCCCCTCAGAAGGAGCCCTCCATCGTACGCTCACCATTGCATTTGCTGTGCTGCGGCTCGGGCATTCCCCGTCTTTGTTGGTCCGCCGGAGACTTTTCGGCCCCCTTAGAGGAGTGACCTCTCGCCAAGGGAGGTTCGCCCGCCGCCTTCCCTTGTCTCATGTGAGCGAAATAAAGTCATCCCGTCCCCCCCGCTCATAACACTGATCCTTCCTCCCGTTTTCGATTGAAAGGCCCAAGAGCGGGTCACAACTCGCATCCTTGGCTCGTTCTTCCCCCAATCTTGCAGTCCCCAGTTCGAACCTTTTTCCGAGTCCTGGCGTAACCACGAGACAAATGCCAGCGGCGAGAGATGTTACGTTGCTCCCCACATCCCCCGGACAATCGGACATGTCCTGGCTGTCTCGCAAGCCAAGCTCCCTCAGACTCCCCAGGTGACGACATCAGGGTAAAAAACAGACGTACCCTGTCTTGAGAGGACCTGTCACCCTCCCACTCCCTACCCTGGGCACTAAGGGGGGAGGAAGGCACCGGATCCTTATGGCGAATCTCTCGCCCACAACAGGACCATGCGTTTGGGCCCCGGTAACCACTCGGCGACCTTATCTTCGGGTTCCAGATCAGATTTGGCGCAATCGCCTTCTATGTTACCACCTTGGACTGCAAGCTTGACAATACACAGAAGCCCACAGTCTAATTCGTCCCGCAGCCGCGATCAGGATAAAGACATTTCCCGAAAACCACCCAACAGGACCCAAGATTCCGATCTTTAGTAAGAAGTCTCCATTTTCAAGCCGGTTATCTCTACCTGCTGTTTCCCTTCAACTCAAGAAACATCCTTTTAGTAAAAAAGCTGTTCTCTTATCTTTCCCCATTTAGATTCTGCACAGTCCGAACCAACGAAAGATACCGGCCGACCACCCGTCCGCGCCCGCCATCATCGACCCCCCCTCCCTGCCAACTTTACTCGTAACCGCTTTGGGAGTGATTAACGGGACACCTGGGTACTTGGATGGCAACAGCAACCCCCACCCGACCCTTAAGTTGGTGGGGACCCCCCGCGCAGTCGGAACTTTAGAACGCGAGGTTTTCTGAATTTCACATTACCCAGGGAGAAAGGTCGAACTGGGATTTTAGGCGCTTGAGCACGTAGGGAAAACATAGGCGAACGGATCACGGTAAAAGTCCCCTCTCCCCCCCTCCTCAGACCCCCCACCGCACCTCCTTCGACCACCACCCCCCCCCTGTACTCTTGCACCAGCGGACCCGGAATATTCAAGTCGAACCTAGATCCCCTGTTCCGGGAGGCCTGCAATATCGCCAATGGAACCCCCGCTGTTAATTACGCTGAAGCGCATGTGTATAGTAAACTTTTGATTTTTTCCGTGTTACGTCTCCGATTGAGTAATGCATCCGATACGACAGTATGCCTGACCTCGATCGCTGTTCGGTTCATCCCTTTGCACCTTGACCCCTAAGATCTGAGGCGGTGTTCATCCGATTAAACTATTTGGTTTTCCCGTACTCTTTCTGGTTGACCCCCCATGGCAATTGTAGCGATCTAAATAGGTTTCCGCCTTCGTCGTTTTCCGTTACGCCCTTGACATTCCGGTGAATACGTGGTTTTGCTTTTTTTGTGACCATTTCTAGATGACGTGAGCCTACTAATCCCCTTTCTTGGTTTCATTTTTCGGCTTTTCCCCTTCCTGTACTTGGCGGCGCGTTATGTACGCCCCATTTCCCCCGACTCGTCATGTCGTTTTTTTTTTACGAGGGAAATTCCCTTTTCGCTTACTTTTTTCCGGTGCTCCCCTCCCTGAAAGTTTCAAATGTCAACGCGTAACTGCTTAATCCTAAGCCAACTTAGCCCTCATAGGGTGATGCGGCAGGCTTTTGCATGTTGCGCCTACCGGTTTATTTTACCTGCCCTTCCAGTACTTTGTCCGTATGTCCCCTCCTGTTGCCACCTGAAACGTTGACGTACTTCGTGCCGATAATACTTCTTCTCGCAGGAATTTTTTTCTTTCATTCTAATACTGTGCTCTGCTGGTGTCTGCCAGCACTTCTATATCGTATAGCCCCCAGCGAAGTCTTTATCCCCCCCCCCACTGATCTGGAAGCTGCCCCACTACTTTCCATTGATGATGGGGTGTCGCTGTCTCTGCTCCCCAAACGGTTGCGCAGTTCGTCTCTCCTAGTGGCTGCCGCGAGAAGTTAGGGCCCAGGGTGTTATGAGGATCCTTGTAATGCCCGCATCGTTACTCCGAGACCCCTTCACCCCCGAGTACTTTTTACTTTTTCCAAGTCTGACGACCTGACAACCCGTCCGGTCCCATTTCTAAACTTTTCGCATTCAAGAAGCATCAACCTGCGTCGTATACCGTTTTTCCATTGGTCGCTGTCCCCTAATGGGACTTCCTCCTCCATAGAGTAACCGACCAGTTTGTCGAAACCTTTTCCCCTCTGAATTCCGTATATTGAAGTTTTTTTTGTAAAAATTCCCCAATTATGCCGGTGTGGCCCCATGCTAGGCTCCCCACTACCCCGATGGATTTCGGAGTTACGGTTTTCCCCCGACTCTTAACCTATGTCCTTCGACTCCCTGTCATGTTGAATTTTCCAAGAACAAGGTGAACTTTTGCGACGTGTGACCCTTTCTTCGAAGACACCATACAAGGCCTTCAAGCTTTTGTCAAGTACATTGATCTCCTGAGAATCTCGTGTGGCCTATTCCCCTCGAAATTACGTCTTTTTCTTTTTCTCTCTATCTCACATCTTTCCCTCCCCGTGGGAGAGATTGTCTCTAATCGAGACCAGTCGTCCCCTTGCATTAGCATTTGTACACCTCCCAGAAGGTTTTTTTCTATCCTCTCTTGCGTGCACGCCGCTTCATCCTTTTTTCTTGGTCGTGCAGATGACCACTTTTGTACCATCTGCGGGTTTAATGTGGACCTTATTTCCGTAGATTCATTCAGGCGTGTCCGTACCTTTCCTCGTGACTCCTCGTTTCCTTTTCGAGCGTCGTCACGCCGTTTTTTTTACTGATCCCCGGTTATTGCAAAGTCTGCAGTTCTTGCGCCATGAAAGCTGCTCATCCTTTTTTGATTTAGGACCGTCCCCTTTTGTCTTAATTCCCTTTGGTATATTTCGCCCCACCTTAAATGTTCCACTCACTTTCAGGGGGTTAAGCCAGAAGTCTTGTCCCCTAGTCACCTCCGGGTCTCCCTTTGGGACAGTTTCGGCTTAGGCATATCTTTAATATACTGAAGTAACTATTGAAAAGTTGGCGCATTTCCCCCAGGAGTTCGCTGAGGTTTGGGGCATTTTTAGGTGCTGTTCGAGGATGAGAAATTACCTGACACCATCAGGGAGCTCACACGAAGCTCTCAAGAGCTACCGTACTAAACGTGGAAGCCGCTCCTACCTAAGAAAAGCTTATGCGTAAATGTGCCAATTCTGGTGTTAAGATTGGAACTAGTCCCCCCCATATACACCCCCTTAAGTGATTTTCTAATCAGGTATGATTTAACCCCCGCGAAATATCTTCAAAACGTTCACCCTACATGCCTTGCAAAATCCTTATTATCGCACTCCCCGTACCGCTTATCGATACTTTTGAACCTCACAAACGGATGGCCTCGAAATCCGTTCTTAATTTTTTGTTAGTCTCTCCGGTGGCAACCAAAAGCTTCCCTCATAGACTCCTCCTAGCCTAGTGCGTCTAAGTTGTGCTTGTCTCCATGAGCAGTGACACCACCCGGTTCCCAGTTGATGCGCTATTTCGACAGCCATTTCCCGGAGAGTTGTTTGCGTAGCTACCCTCTAGGAGATTGAACCTCTTTGGGATTACTTCTTCCGTGCCCCTCCAGCGACCTTTTGCCAGACCTCCTTCCCAACCTTCGAGCTTTAGTCGCCCCTTCTTTTTCACCAGACACGCGTCGGTACGGTCGGCGGAACGCCCCCCTTGCAGCCTTCTGCCTCGGTGAGTTTGGACGATTTGGCAAACTTTGCATCTTTTTCCAACCCTCCGAAAGGTTTTTCTAAACCCCTCGCTGCATCCTTGACCAGGAATCTTCCCATGGATGGCATCTCCCTTCTTTGCGCAGTCCCCGATTCTCAGCTCCCTGCAGTCTTTTGAACGATTCACGATTTAAAGATCCTCGTTTCAACTCCCATCAAGTTTTTTTTAGCCACGGCTTTCCGAGGTAAACGTTAGCATTGCCGCCGGGTTTCCGTCCCCACCCCCCCCATCCCCCCTTCCCCAACCCCACCGAACAAACAAAAGCCTCTCAAGTAAACTGTTTGTTTGTATTATTCTTTTTTTTTTCTTTTCTTTCACTTGTTTTACTATCTTCCCGCCCCCCCCCCCCACTTAAAAGTGGTATTCCCCCCCCCCCCACCCAATTACCCTTTCGACTTCCCCCAAAGGTCGCGCCCACCCCTTGCTTTGAACTGGACGGTCAGATTCATCTTTCTCAGAGCCTCACGACGGACAACCCTTATGTCACATTAGGGTTGGTGCCAGTCAACTTACCTGAGGTAGCGAAAAAACACCTGGACATTCGAATCAATTAAGCGGTTGCAAGCTGGTAGAGAAGCTTTTAATGGACCTTAACCAGACGCACTCCCCCCCACAGGCAAGTAGAACCCCACGCATGTCGTCAACCGGGTTTTTTTTCTTCCGGTGTCACACGAACAACCTGCACCATCCGGCTTTCATTAGAAACGCACGATGGCGAGACCCACCCGGGGGAGGTACCCATGAGACCTAGCCGACTAGAGTTAATAGCTCCCTGCCTTGATTTTTGTGAGAAATGGACAGGGTCGACCTAGACTAATAGTCACTACTCGTACGATTAGCTCGCCCCCCAGGGCAGTATTTTTTTTTTATCGTCTCCCCCAAATTAGCCGTGCCGAATATTATCACAACCAGACAAGGGGTACTCCCACACAAAATCTGCCCTTGCCCTCACAAAGTATTTCTCAACTTGCTGGACCCCCGCCATTTCGTCGCCCCATATTACGCGAAAATCGGCTGGGGGTAACGTCTATTTGGAGTGGTGGCGGCGGCTGTTGTATCATGGCCTCCCGAGGTAGTTGTTGCGCTTCGGGTTTTAGCCCCGATACCATCCCTGATAGTGTAGAACCCCTGCTCTAAGCGGTTTTTTTTTTTTGCCTGACAGCCCATAAATTTTTCGAGAGCATCTTCCGTCTTGACTTGTCAGGCTATGATCCTCCCCCTAACCCACGAGATCTTCAAGCTCGTGACCACCGGAGACCGATCAGCGAGCTTGAGGACCCTAATTTTTATGTCCTTGACCGAAACCCTGCGGTTTCCTTTCCTATGACCTGCTCCTTTTTAAGTATTACGACCTCCCCAAACCAGAGGGGAACCGATGCATACCCTCAGATAGCTCCCTCCGATGGTTTGCATAGATGATTTCCTTGTCGACGCATTGTCTATTTTTTCTCTACGCATGAGTTAACGTAGCTCGCCCACTGACGTTCCTGGCATTACCTCTCATAGGTGTCTCGTGACGGACTCTTTCCCTCGCCGATGGCCCAGTCGTACCCG
>Ga0179593_1810023_pt1 | contig 13335 bp, 9 predicted proteins | sample CZODoug2_1_08_16_FD_185931 | JGI IMG/M metagenome (GOLD analysis project Ga0179593, IMG submission 185931) | Vadose zone soil fungal communities from Angelo Coast Range Reserve, California, USA - CZODoug2_1_08_16fungal (PacBio error correction) | ecosystem: Environmental > Terrestrial > Soil >... | reverse complement strand
TTCCACGGCGGCTCCAGAGTTCTGGTGTCTTTGACCAAAACTGACGGTTTGTTGCTTTTTTTCTATGCGCTCAAGAGCTTTTCCTGAGCAGGGCCCTCTTCTTTCCCTTCTTTCCCTCCGGGAGTGGAAAAATCAGGTACCACCTTTTTGTGCGCTGATGACGACGCGGAACCCTCCCAAACCCTGGAGTTGCACTTGTGTCAGACCTGACGACCTGTTTTCCTCTTCCCTGGTTTGTGCGCAAGTTTTTTTTTCTCCTCCTGTGCCCCTTGTTAATTTGCTTTAAAATACTGTTCGTCTGCAAGCGCCAACTGGCGCCGATGCTCTGTTGCATGTTCGTCCTTCTTGTCCCGGAGGAGACCGATGTCGAGCTGACGGAGTTCGGAGGTAAGGGGATTGGAGATGATTTTTTTAGTTTGTTTGACCTCAAGCGGAAGAAACGTCCTGAAATACTGCGGAACGGCGGCTCATTTGCGGTGCTCGGCAAGTTGGCGTGAGGTTTCCCCGTCCGGACGCCCGGTGATGGATTTTCTTTCTTCTGCTAGAGTGCCTTTTCCCTTCCCATCCGGCGGCGCCTTCTCACTGAAGCCGATGCTCGGTCCTCCGTTTGACCTTCTGGCGGGTGGCCAAACGTCTTTTCTGCAGGTCGTTTCCCTGAGTACCATCTGTTCTTTATTGCGCTGGAAAGCCCTCGGCCGCCCAGTCGTTCAAAATTTCCCTGCGTGGGAACGATCCCTCGGCCGGACTACCTCTCCCCCTGCAGGAGTCGGAGTTGGCCTTGCCTTTTTTCTTGAGGATGGGGAGCGGTCGCTTTTCTTCGGAAGCGGTCGTTGAGGAGCCTCTTATCCGGTTCCTTGAGTCCTAACGAATGTGAGTCGACTTTGGCGGCCCTGGTCCCTCCCCTCGCGACACCAACACGTGTCTTAACCTCCCCCAGTGAAAAGATTTTACGGCACTCAGATTTTCCTTTCGGGGGACATGAGTCCTTCCTTTCTCTATGATCTTTTCTACTCACGCCCATAGGTGGGTCTTCACGAAGTCTTTGGCTCTTCCGGGGACGGGGGAGTCGCGGGACGCCCCTCTTATATCGCTCCGCAGAGAATCGACCACGGATCCTAACGTCCCCTTCTTTACTCCCATTGAGTTCCCATTCTTCTTTCCGTGGAGTCTCTCTGAAGAGCTCCGAGCCCTTGGCGCACTTCAACTCACGTACAGAGGGAGTTCCTGCGGTGGTTGGGGCTGGTGTGGGACGTTATCGCGGACGTCATGATAAGCGACCCCCGCCTACCCAGGCATCTCTCCTTCCGCTGGATGTGAATCTTTTCTTTTTTCTGAATCTCTGCGGGAACGCGTTGTCCTTGGACCACCGCGCATCGCGGATGTTAAACGCGATATTGTGTTGCATTTCTCTTGAGAGATAGGGACGATCCTCGTTACGCCCAGTATTTCCCTCCACCTCCCCGATGTCGGGTCTGTTCCGGATTGGTCTGGACTAGGATGTAATGGTCCCCACCTTTCAGGACTCGACCCGCGGTGTCTTTCTCTATCGACAGTTCAGTGGAAAACTTGTGTGACGGTCTTCCCCCATTCACATCCTGGAAAAACTTTTTTTTCGGGACTCCATGACTATTAAGAAATTCCTTTCGAGGAGCTAAGCCAACGGGCCGATTTTTTTTGTCAACGGCCGAAGAGATTCGCGGGGCGTCTTGGTAGTTGCGTCGCTTTCGACCTACCACCTTCCGTTTCGAGCACACGAATCGAGTTTTGGTCTCTCTCCCCCCCCCCCTCCCTTACCCTAGATCGGCTGCTGCTCGGGCGTTTCCTTTCTCATGTTTACACCCTCCGACGAGCGAGCGATTTCCTGAGAGCGTCCCGTAGCTCTTTGTTCTCTTCAGAGGTCCTCTGTTGACAATTGTTGGTTACAGTCTCCCGTTCAAGAGCTCTCCCCTTTTTTAAGCTTCGCTTGAACAGATTCTGGTGGGGGCTTTACCCTGAAAGCGGCAACGTCTCTTCTCTCGTGCGGGGGTTCGCAACGCTCTTTCCGTTTTTTCAGACTTCCAAAATTCCTCCCTTCCCTACGCCGAATTTTTCACCGACTTATGGGCTGGTCTTTTGTCTTGAGAGTATTGAGTTTCAGATGGATCCTGTCTCTTTCGACCAGGTTATTCGTACAGAAGGATCTAAATTGCGGGCTCAATTTCCTTTATGCGGGTCCCTTCTCCCCGATTGCATCTACTGGTTGAAGGATGCCTAACTTCGGTCCGTTGCCTTGAAGGACAATACTTTCACAATAGGCCTCTGCGAAAGCGAAGTCTCATCTTGCACGGAAAGACCTTTCCGATGTTCACTAATAGGGGTGTTTGACCTTTAACTCAGATTTGAGCTCTCTCTGATTTCCTCAAGAGCCCCTAGTTCCTCGTTCTTTTTGGGATTAGCCGCTGCGGTCGGACCCCCACCTACTGAAGCCTCCCTCTCATTTTCCCCTCCGCTGATTTTCCTTCTTCAAGGTGGAGGTTCGTCCCCTCCTCTCCCGAAAAAGTCCCCAACCCCCCGATTTGCACCGCCTCAGAATATGCGCCGCCGGTCTCTGGGATTCGGATCGTACTTCCTTATGCGGAGCCCCCCCCTCCCTTCCAGATCTTCTCTTCTTTTGGCGCCAAAACGATTTCCGGTCCCAAATAGCTATATTGTTACTCCTCCTTTGGTGTAGAGAGATTTATTCGCCTCTTTTTTTTTGGCGCCACCGCAACTGGCATCTCCTTCGACTCTTGCCCGGCCAGTCTACTTAATAGACAGCGGCGACCGGCTTGGAGTCCTGGGGCCTTTTAAAATCGTAATCGGTTTGGGACTTTTGGATGTATCTTCCCCCTTTTTCACAGCTTTCAATTCCCATTCAACCGTTGCCGAATGGCGCTGGAAGGGCCTCGCGGGTGGGTCGCTCCGCAACGCGGCTCGGAAAACAGGATCCCCCCTTCTCAGTCTCTTCTTTTTTGAATCTCCTATCCGCATCAACCCCGTCGTAGAGCAATCGTGTATTTCAGTTGTTTCAGAGTATCGATTCGATTTTCGATCGAGCGATTCTTCGAGTGAAACCTCCCCTCCTTTTTTGCTTCCTTGAGTCGCGCAGAGAACAGAACGATCCGCTCTTGAGCGCTCATTCTTCTGACGATTTGGTCGAAAATCAATACCAGTGTCCCTTTTGCCTGACGTCCCCTCCGTAGTCCCCAAACATCAGCCCATCATAGGTTGGATAACACTTACGGGAATTAGGGCGGAACATCGCAGGATGTTTTGAAGTAGTGAAAACTTTCCGCCGAGCGTTGCTATATCCCAGAAATTTCTCTAGTGGGATAAAGCCCACCAATGTTTCGCGTCCGCGTATATTCAGATGATGCAACCGTAGGACCTCTACTTTTAGAAAAATTCCCCCCAATTGCAACCTCCTTACCCCCAATCGTCACGGGACCTTCTACCGCCGAGTAGGCTCTCAGGGAGGTTTCCCATGCTCCCAGCACTTTTCAGAAATTCTGCAGCTTTCCCGTCGAGCTTTGGCGATTTTTCCCCCCTCGCTTAGTTTCCTCCTGACGTTGTTAGGTCCAGCCGAGAAAAAGAGACCTCCCTTCTTCTTAGAACGTTGAGACAACTCCACATCGTCCGTTGGCATGAGACGGCCTTCAGGCCCTTATTAATAGTTGGTGTCCATCGTCTTAGTCATCCTCTCCCCTTTGTTTTGTCGTTCCCTGCGTCCACAATTTTCCCACTGTTCGGATCGCACTAACGCGGGTTCTATCCCGCCAGCGTCCACCGGGGGTCCATTAAAACGTCCTCTTCTCTACCATCGCACCGAACCGTTGCTTCGGGTTATTTTTCCCTCTTTCGCGGGTCCCGTTCCCGCCCCCTACTTCACACAAATATCGCGTACCATCCGCGACCGATTTTTCGCTGGTTTTCTCAATACAAGGTTTTTTTTTCCCCCACTTACATTCTGGTAACACGACGCACATCAGAACACTTAGTGTTTATATGACGGGGTCTTTAGTGTTATTCTATTCACCAGCGATTTCCCCTCCCAACCCCTGGGAGCCACTCTCCCGCTACGTGCTGGCATATTCTCCCCCCAGTCTCGAGTTGATCTACCTTGGACGTCAGAAGACTCCAGTCACGATTTCTTCCTTTTACTCTAGTCCCTCTACGTGAGGTCTCTCCCGTGCCTCGCGGGAGACATCTTCCAGGGCGGCGAAACCCGTCACGATCTCTCCCACTTCGGCGCACCAAACCTTTGCGTGGATCTTTCTTTTTTAGGGCATTTCTGGTCTCCGACTCCATGTCCATCGGTCCCAAAGTCTGAGTGCACAGAGTTCCTGTTTCCAAGACACGTGGTGGTTTCGCTTTGGTAGTGACATCCTTAGTACTGTCGTCTCGCATCTGCGCTCGCTCGCATTTTCCGGAACAATTTCTTCCCTCCCCTGGCTCATCCGCGTTCACGAAGTCACAGCGCCACGATATACAGCCGCTCCCATTTTCCCAGAGTTTCCTACTTCAGACTCTCTTTGCCAGTGTTCTCGGGGCCCCCTCTTCCCCCCTTCACAGAGAGAATTTTTTAAAGAATGGGCGTCCCTGGTCTGTCGCTATCCATCCGCCGTCTTTCATGGAAAGACCTCCTCTCCCCCGTCACCCGCACAAGAACGGGGCTGTTGATAACTATCGAAGCAAATCTTTTTTGATCCCTTCCAGCTGACTTTCCGTTCGTGGACGTCCAACTCCCTCTCTCATCTGGCAGCTTCTTTTCCCTTTCTTTCCGATACGTTTTTCCTTCCCTTGCCGGAGTTCCCTTCCGCAGTTCTGTACGGCTTCCTTTCTTCCCTGCGCGGTCGCGCCCAGAATCAGCTCCCTTGCAGAGCACCGCGTCCGCAGTCTCGGCAGATCGACATAGGTGCCTCTCCTAAGCCAGCACGATCCTTAAAGAGAATCTCTTTCCCTTGCCTTGCGATTGTCCTTTTCCCCGCAACTGGCGTTCAAACTCTTGCCCTGGCACAGGAAAAGCGGACGAACTGCGCCACCCGGAATCAAGGCACACCATCGCTTAGTAGTGGTCTGCCCAAGTGCCAAATGGGATTGGCCTACGGTCCTCCCTCATGAAACGGCTTCTTTTCAACCTGATTGCCACGCAGGCCCTTTCTCAGGCAAGGATCTTGGAGGACGTAAGATCGTCGAGTCCTGAGGACGAGCTCACACTCACCAGCTTTTCTGGTCGCAGCCAGTCCAAAAAGAGTCTGCCGCCATGTTCTCCATATCGATCCCCTCCCTTTTTTTTTGAGATATATCATAGTTCCCTTGTGTTGATGGCTGGCCCAACTTAAAGGGGTGTGAGCTATGATCGATGCGATTCTCGCGGCGCGACACCCCGGAGCGGGGTCTTGCTGCGGAAGTGAGTGGTCCCCATCTTGAAAACATTCAAGGACGCACTTTCTTTGCTTGTTACTGGGAAGAGGTCCTTTCTTTAGTTGAACCTTTCCTTTCCTTCTCATGATGGGGTTCTGGATCCTGTTCCCGTCGTGACTGAGCTATTGCCGACCGAGTTGGCGCAATGTTTGCTGACACTGCCCCGGCCCTTCGCCTCCCCTCGCCACTGGCCCATTTGCCAGATGCTCTTCTTCCTGCTGTCGTAGCGAGACCCGTATTTTTTTTTCCCGGTCTTGGCTGGAGCTGCCTTGCTGGAGGCTGGTCCCAGTCGAAAGGAAGCCGTACCTATTTAACGGGCGAAGGAGGCGGTTCCGGAAAGTGGCGTGGCGGTTCCTGTCCACGGTTTTGATGGAGGTCTTGCTTTTTTTTACTCCCCGTCCCGGCTTTCCTTGAAGGGATTTTCACGCCATCTTCCTTATTTATATCCAGGTGACTGTTGGTGGCGGGGGGGTCCCCACGGTAACTGTTAGTGCTTTCCCCCTGAGTACATGTTCTTTCTTGATTTGATCTCCTTTTCCTAGTCGTTCGGGAAAAATGATTTTGTTCCCCTTCATTCGTGGGACGACCTGAATGCAGCCGACCTCACCCCGTCTTAATGTATTAGGTTTCTCGGAACCCTCTTGGTGCGGTTCCGGCGGATGAAGAGGGATGGATGGCTGGACGCGGGTGCTTGTAGCCGAGGGTGAGGAGAAGATTGGGCGGCGGCCGTTTTCTTGATTTCTCAAGACCTTTTTCTCGTAGACTCCTTTTTTTTCCCTGGTAACTCCCGATTCCCACAAAAGTGTAGTCACGACTTTGACGCTGCTACGGCACTCAGCTTTTTCTTATGGGTGAATGGAGTCTGATGCCACTGCTTCTCGATAATCCCTCGTACTCGGATACTAACTCCCTTTTCTGACGAACTATTTCGACTCTTGGACGGGGAGTCGCTTTCTCCTGATTGAGCTCTCCTTGAGAGCCCTGAACGGATCTCTCCTGGTGCGTACGACCTTTTTCTGATCTTTTCCTGGACTTCTGATGATTCCCTCACGACGACCTTGGTCGTTAGAGATTCCTCACGTGACTTTTATTTCGCCCAATTTTGGTTTGGACCTTTTTCGACGGGACCGCTGATCCCGTACCCTCCAGCGACCCTTCCTCGATGCTCACGACGCCTGTTCGCCTCTTCTTTTAAAGTTTCTTACGCCGTGATTTTTCACCCCCCCCCCCGAGGAACCCTTGGATGTTCAAGTACGCTCTTTTGCTATGTTGTCGCGAGATTGCCTTTTCCCCGTCGGGGCCTCCTGTCGTTGCGTACCCCCCCCCTCCTCACCCTCATTTCTCTTTCCTTTTTTATGGGTCTGAGAGAGAAGGATTTCATTTCCCCGGTGGACGCTGGCGGGACTACCGCTGGCGGTCGATTTCTTCTCCTCAGTTGGGAAACCCTTGTGACCCTGGGAAACCCTTTCAAAACTTTTTCGGGGGAGGCTCCTTCCACCAAGGACGATAATTGGCCCTTCTCAAGGAGATAAGACCACGGGTCTTCTCGTTGGCTCAACGGCTCTATTCCCGCGTGTCTTTGTCTCCCTTCTTTGAGACATTACCTTCTGAGTCTCCCCTTCCCCTCCGAGTTTCTTTTGTATCATATCGCCAAAGTCCCTCGATCTGCTGCCCAAGAAGGTTGCGAGGGAGTGGAGCTCTTGACCCCTCTGACGCTCCAGCCGCTGTAATGCCTCCTCCTCTCCTTGGGTATCTTTCTGGTAATGACTAAAGGTGGCTCCCCCCTGAAGAGCTTCCGAGGGCAGAGGGAAGGATGTGCCGGAAGTCTTCTGTGGGGATCCTCAAAGCGACAAGACGCTCTCGGAGGGTGAATCTAGCAAACCCTCTTCGTAGTACCGTTTGCATCCCCCCAAACCATGGCTTATGGTCTCCTTGCCGCATTAATTTATGTCAAGATGATTTGGTTGCCTCGTTTTGAGTATTCGGATCCTCAGAGGTGCTCCTTACTACCCGGCGTTTTCAAGCTCAATAGGAGCGGCTCAAGCGCGACTGTTCGTTTTTTCCATCTGTCTCCGTTGCAGTGTTAAGAGGAGCGACTTCTTCTTTCAGTTTGCCTCGAATCCCCATTTCTACTCGGATCGACGCCTGCGAGTCCCCATTTCCTCTCAAGCGCCTTTCCCTCTCGACCCCTTGAGCGACGTCTTTGGGGAGTTTTCCTAGATTGATTACTGATCTAAGCGTCCTCTCTCGAGAGCCCTCTCATTTTTTCTTCGCCGCGGCGGCTTAGACACCCCCCTACGAAAGACAGTCCAGTCCACGTAGGACCCTTCACTTCTGTTTTCCTTTTCTTTTCCCCTCCTTTGTCAGAGGTTTTTTTTTTCAGATGCAAAGTCCCCCAAGAGTAAAGATTTTACGCCTTTCCCAGGACTCGAGCGTTGGAATGTTTAGTCTTCCGGGTTTCCTTACCTGGAGTCGCGTCCTGGCCGAAGCGAGAAGCTTTTTCGCACAAAAGATTTTTTTTTTGGTATCTCTTTTCTCTACTCCGTTGTTTGTTGCTCTCTTTTAAGAACCTTTCGCCACTTTGCAAGCCGCAAGAGAGGACTGTTAGGCTCTCCTCCCCTTTTTCCTTCATTCCTCCTCGAATCCCCCCGGCCGACCTTGGCGCGAAGTCCTTTGACTGCGGTAAATCTTTAATTTTTGGGCACGGGGTCTTCTTCTCCCTGCGAAGAACCTTTCCCCCCTGACGCAATTCACCATTCAACTCAGAGGTTCCCGTCATGGCGATTGGACGGGCTTTTTATGTTGGTGCTCCTCCCACCTTTGAGGCCACCAGGATCGGCTATCTCAGTATATCTTCTTTTTTTTCTGACTCATGTTAGCTTTCCCTCTAGCCTATCACCCTCCTCACTAGCGCGTCTTCTCAGGCTGATCGACTCGCTGCGCTCGATAAGGCGCTTTCTCTTCGTCTTCCCCCCCTGGAACGATTTCCCGCTCATTGCTGCCAGCGGAGTCGCGCAAGATAGCCCCCGACCCGATCCGTTTCCTGAGCTGCTCCTTCTTGATGTTTGACATACTCCTGGTGTCGAATCTTCCCATTCTGCCCTCTGTTTTTTTTTTTTTTCTTTTTTTTCTGCTAATACTCTCTTTTTTTGCAACCCATTGTGTGAACCCTTAGTTCGGATTGGGATTCTCCTCTCTTCAGGTGTGTTCTAGGCAAACGGTTCTACCCAGAGTCTTCTCTCCCCCCGGTAGCGATCAGTTGCGATGTAAGGTCCGCCCACCAATCTAATCTGTCCAGGAATCCTTCTTCTGTCACAGGTTCCTCTCCCTTTTTCCACGGAGACAATAACCCAATTGCCAGATTCCCGTTTTAAAGTACCAATAGATTTTGACGGACGAGTCGGCTCGAGTTCAGGAGGTTCCATTCCTCCCACTCTTCTTCATACCTTATGCCTTTCTACATCGGTAGAGCTTTCGCAAATTTCGCCGCACAGCGTTGGTAGTTGCAACAAGGAGACGGCATGCCGCGCGAATCTTTCGCCTGATCCCCCCGAGAACAACGGCCAGTGTTTCTTTCCTTAGCTTTTTACCGGTCTTTCCCTCCCCTCTCGACCGGTGTCGGATGTTGATCCCAGGCGTCACACAATTTCCATGAGAGTTGTGCTTCGGGAATCGCCCTCCCCTCTTTTTCTATGGGTTAAATCTCCTTTTGGGTTCTTCATATATCATACCACTTCCGGAACAGTCCCCCGCTGTCTGAGGGTGAGGTTTTCGGTAATAAGAATGGGCTTCTCTGTGCATCAGTCTGCTCAACGCCAAGGCACCCCTCCCGTACTTTTCCCAGGTTTCCGGGGTAGCAATCAAGGCGTTTTTGCAACCAAGTCCCTGTTCTCACTCTCCCCACGGTCGCAATCCCGCGTACGTGAGCATCTCCGGGGTAGAGGAGTCTGACCGTCGAGTCCAAACCAATGGGCCCCCCTCACGTCGCTTGAGGATCATGCCTTCCAAGGTCCGCTGAGAATTTCCCCTTCCGTCCGCCCATTCCCGATCCCCCCTTTTTCCTTTCCCAACCAGCGTACTTTTGCTCCGTTCCGGGCTCGCGTCTCCCAATCATGGGCGTCCTCTTTCCCCTTCGTACCCTCTCTGCCCCCAAGAATTCTTTTCTTTCACCCCCACTCGTTTGCTGAGTATCCGCGTCTTGAGGATCTATTCGCGAATAACTCCCCATCTGGCCCAAAATTATGAGTGCAGCAGCTTTCAAGTCGTGACCCTTTGTTGTGGTAGAGGAGGTGACAGGGCAGCAAGTCTTTTTCTTCGTGTAGGTTTCAGGCGCAACCGTATAGCCCATTATTATAATACATCGCCCCGCGTCCAGTTCATCCATCCAGCACCCTCCAGACGCCCGCACACCATCGGTGAACTCTCCTCCTTTTGGATACCCGGCATTCCAAGTCTCCTTCTAGTGTGCCCAAGAATTACGGCCCACAGAGATAATTTTCCGAACTATTTCGGTATAGTTGAGGCTGTCCTCCCTCCCTCAATCCGACATTCCCTCCCTAATGGAACGTTCCTCCCCCTTTAAGTTGTTCCTCACGCCTCTGGAGAACCTCGAGCACCCGGCGGCGTGTCCCTTCAGTCCTCTTGCGGGACGTCCCGGGCACTCTAGGACGCTCCCGCAATCCCCAGGGCGTTACCGATATTTCCCACTTCTGCAGGAACCCCTCCCTCTCGCAGTAGGTCCTTTTCGAGTTCGAAAGCAGCCTCCAGACACTGGCCGAGAACGCAGGCCACTTGCAGCTCGACATCGTGGTCTCCCTTCCATCCTTCCCGAGAGGACAAGCAGGGTTTTTTTTGCGCGGGGCCCGGCTTCCTTCTTCTCAGTTTCAGAACCTTGGCCCCCCTTTTGAAGGACTTCCCCAAACTGGTTGCGCACGCCGGATCGGAAAAAAAATAAGGTAGTCGGCGTACCACAACTCCAAGTGGTTGGACCGATTTCCTCGTCCTTTCTAGCGCCATTCTTTCTTCTTTTGCGTCCCTCTATGTTCAACGCTTTCAAGCCCTACAGCGCGCGGCCCGGGGTGGTCGGCGGCCTGTCCCCTCGTCCTCTTTTCTCGAGCAAGAATCTCACACTTCCCCGGTTCAGTTTGTTTCTTCTCAGCCAACCAGTAAATCTGTAGTCTTTTTTTCTACTCCTCTCTCGAGGATGGAGATGGAGCCTCTTTTTGTGGCTGGATGGCGACCAAACTGAAACGGGTGCGTGTCTTTGCTCGATGCGCATATCCCCCCTCAGGACGAAGACCCCCATGAAAGGGCTCTGGGCAGTGCGTTTTTGCAAGCGTTTTTTTACGCCACGACGGTGGGTGCTTCTCCTTTTCGGACATCATTTGGCCACTCAGGATACGTTTTTTCTTCTTAACGGGGGGGCGCCCCTTTCCGAGCATTTCGGGGCGCACTTATTTGGAAGACAAGTTCAAACCTGCTTCTTCAATTCGGTCAAGAAGCCCTTTCTTGCAGTGTGCCGGCTTAGCAGTCTGGAGACCAACGATGAGAGCTGCCGCTTTGCTCTCCCTCCGGTGATCGTGCATTGTCTTAGATGCTGATTTTTGTCGACAGACAGAGTCACCTTCCTCCTGATTTTCCGTGAGTCCTTTTCTACGGCAAGTGGCTCCCGTCGTTCACGGATAGGACGCCACGGGTTATTTTGAGCGGCCGCTGCTATAGTGCTGACGTCCACGCCCGTGCGGCACTCCCTCTGGCAGGGCTAACTCCTCCTCTTTTTAATCGAGGAGTATCTCCTTTTTTGCGTTGGGGGCCCCCTCTTTTGCTCGTTCTTTCCATGTAACCCGGCTGGAGGATGGATTGAGGGCAGCCCGCCCCCTAGCTTTCACCAGTCGTAGGAAATCTCCCTTCGGAAGGAGTGTCTTCTATTCCGGGCCGCCCAACCCCCACCAGTGGGTGATAGAAGGTCTTTTCAGAGGCACTCTGTGACCTTTTTTTTTTTTTGTGGGTTTGGTGGGGTTTTTTTTTTTTTTTTTTTTTTTTGTGTTCGTATTTCGTGAGCGGGCTGTCGTCGGGACGACGGTGTTTGAAGCCGATTCTTTGAACATGGCGGATCTCTCACCCCGCCACGAATGTGCTTCCAGGGACATACGTCATGTCAAGACCCATCCGCTCACCAAACACGGTTCCACAGTGAACTCCTCTGCTACGGTACTTTTCTACTTTTCTCCTGATGGGGGATTTGGTGTTTGAACTGATCGCGATACTCACTCTCGCGGCGGATACTACCCAAGAGGTGGTTTGAGCTCAGGATTGGTCAGAGATCGGTTTTTCTTTCAGAGGGACTCTTTTCTATTGATCTTCTTGATCCGCACCGGGTTGTACGCCTTGCGTTGGGCAAGTCTGAAGTGGAGTCGGTTCCTTTCTTGATATGCTCCCCTTGCTGTCAGATCCTTTAGGGTTATTTTGTGCTTGCACCTTCTTTTTGTGGACCTGTCTGAGTCATGATCGTCCCATCCTTACCCTTGCTCCCTTACGAGGGATGTGCGCCTTTTGAGTAGTTCCTGACATTTTTGAGTTGCGGCCACTCCCTTTATATGCGAAACATTTTTTTTTCTCGCGGATGTCTTTTTGTTCCTTTTTGGAGCGAGATTAGGGACCTTTTTCCCCGCGGGACTCCCGTAGCGTAGTACCTACCTCACCCTCATCTGACTGAGGCGGTTATGTTTCTTTCTGAGATAGATTTCCTTAACCCAGGTGGACGCTGGCGTTGCTTCCCCCCGGTGAGGTGCCTCCGAAGGCATTTTAAAATTTTTCTTTTGTAAGACTCCGGTGTCGTTTTCCTAAGACCCGATGGCCCACAATTCCGATTAAGAAGGTCCCCCCCTGGGCCGCTCAGCCCATCCTTTGTTTTCTTCCTTTTTGCCCTTTTCTCAAGATTCCCGTTTTTTCTTTGGTATGCCTTGCGAACTACCCCCCCCCTTTGCTGGATCGACTCCGCCCTTAGTTTTTTTCTCATACGCCAACGTCGACCGATGATTGACTGACCCTTTTTCTTGACTCTCTGGAGTGCCTTCATGTTTTTTTCCTGACGATAGAGCGCCCTCGTCGGTATCTGTCCCTATCTATGGGTTTTTCAGGGGTCATCGGGCCACTTTTATTGTTCCCTTTTTTTTTTTTTTTTTTTTTTTTTTCTCCCAGTTGAAGAGCTTCCCTGTCTTCGCGTTGGAAGGGAGTCATGGTTTTACATCGCCAACTTCGCTCTCTGCTAATCTCGCCACGTCTCCTTTCCCCGTTTGCCTACTTCCCCCCCCCTCATGCGATGGACGCTTTTCTTGAATTCTCTTCTGGTTCAAAGATTCATGGGGTGGTTGCCTCGTTCTGAGTAGGCTTCGCCTTATCTGTATGAGTCCCCGGCTTTTCCCCGCCTTAAAGAAGGACTTTCCCCTCCGCGACCTCTTTTGATCTCTTGCGGCGACTCTCGCAGCTTTGTTTGAAGCGTCTACTTTCTTCCCGTGGCCTCGAAGACGGCTCGTTATCGATGCGCAGCGATTTCATTCTTCACGCAATTTTTTTCCTGGACGATTTTTTTTGGTGATCTAATTGAGAGCTAATGATATTCAGAATCGCCCCTTTAATGTATATCAGATATGGTGTGCCTTCGTCTCTTTTATGCTCGTCAAACCATCCTCCCCTCCGACGATTTCCCCTGTCTCTGAGTTTTTCCCCGGGAAGCGGTTCGCGCCGATTTTCATCCGACCCCCTCCCCCCCCCAACCCGATTCCCGATTCTTGTCCCCCAGGAACTCTTCTTCCCCTTTTGGTAGCTCAGATCGCCTTCTTTCCCTTTAGGCCTGATATGCCGGTTTTGCCTTTGGCGAACAAAAAAGATCAA
>Ga0179593_1669146_pt1 | contig 13335 bp, 17 predicted proteins | sample CZODoug2_1_08_16_FD_185931 | JGI IMG/M metagenome (GOLD analysis project Ga0179593, IMG submission 185931) | Vadose zone soil fungal communities from Angelo Coast Range Reserve, California, USA - CZODoug2_1_08_16fungal (PacBio error correction) | ecosystem: Environmental > Terrestrial > Soil >... | reverse complement strand
CATTGCCGCAAAAAAAAAATTGGCATTTTTTCCCCTGCTAAACAGATTTTTCTCTATTTCATGCGCCCTCGGTGGTTCCTCCGGTTCTCATTTTTTCTGCTGGTTCTTGGCGAGTATGGCATTTGCTTCCTTTCCTCTCTTGACCAAGCCTCCCCCCCCTCCCCCCAAGATTGATCTAAAAGCTTTCCTTCTTTTCCCCCTCCAAGCTTTCTGAAACTAAAAAATTTTCTTTTTTCTACACAGGAAATTACCCTCTTCCCCCCATTTCTATTCCCATCCCCTAGTATCACGCTGGCCCTTTTTCGACCCGACTGCATATCGTTTTTTTTCTCCCCCGCTAACATTTTTTCCCCCAGCCGCTCGCCCCCTCCCCGTCTTCCACAGGACTACACGCGCGAATCCTTTTTTCGACTTTGTCGCCGCGCCCCTTTTTTCTCGTTGCGCGAATCCTTTCCGCGGAAGGCAAAGACGGCTTTTCCCCCCCCCTTTTCCTTGACGGAGGACGATCTGCCCTCCAAGAGAAATATGGCTTCTCCTCTATTTTTCCTCCTTTGTGTTCTCTCTAGATGTCGTCCTTTCAAGTACGTCCCTTTTTCCTTGAGCTGCAGCATTTTGGTTTGCGCCCAGTCTTTGAGTTTCCTGAACGAGGACGATCTTACTTTTTCCTTTTGCTACATCTTTTCCAAGTTCTTTCCCTCAGCGCGTGTTGACTTGCTTTGTCTTTTAAATAGCGGATGGGGCGGATCTTCTTCTCCCATCAGACTTCCGATAGTTCTCTGTCTTCCCAGGGTCGTTCCCTCTCTGCGGTTTTTGATGAAGATTCCTTTTCCATTCCTGTGTAAATTGAACTCTTACTTAACGTTTTTTTTATTTTACGCCCCCCCTCCCCCTTCCCTCTTTTTTTTTTCTCAATATTTTCTTTGTGATTTTTTGGTCAATATCTGCAAATTCCTGCCCCTGCATCTCCCCCCTAGACCATCTTCTACCTCCTGCCCACAACCTTTTCCCTCCCATGCTTCCCAATCTCTTCTTGTCTGGGCATTCCGCAATTTTTTTTTTTCGTATCCTTTCCCATCTTCTGTATTCTCTTCTTCTCTCTTGGCACGAAGACAGTCCTTCTTGATCCTTTTCGAAACGATACGTGTTTCTTTTTTTTCCCTTAAACTCTTTCCCGCGCGGGCCTTCTGTTGTGTGTGTCTCCCTGTCAACTGATTGGCTCGTTATTCTCATTTTTCTTTTTTTTTCTCATTGACTTTTCTCCTTTTTTTTTTTCCTATAAAGTCGGTAATTGGCAAGCGGAAGGCCCCTTCTTCCTTTTTTCCCCCCACGGCTTTCCCCTTTTTGTGCCTGCGAGGCGATTCCCCCCCAAATGCCCCGCCCGTCACAAATAAGCTTTTCCCTTATAGGTAAGCGATGATTCCTTTCTCCAGCCTCCTATGCGCTGGCGGGGTCCCAAATTGTTTCTTCCCCCTCTTACCGCCAAAGATTTCTTGCCTATCAACAACGAGGTGAGATCGTAAACTTTCTTTGCTTCTTTCCCTCTTTTTTTTTCTTACTAAATGCGCCCTTGTGACCCTTGCTTCGCCAGAATGGTGAGCGCCATCTACTCCCTGCGTGTTTCCATCGAGTCTCTCTCCTTTTCCGATATATCCGGATCGTTCTTGTTTCCGCGCAAAAGGTGGGCCTTTTCCCTCCCTTTTGTGAGTTTGTGCGCTTTTTCTCCTCCGAGGAAAGAAAGACAACTCCCAATTCTTCCCCGGAAGATACGAGCTATTTTCCCTCCTCCAGAGTTCTTTTCTTTTTTCCTCCTTTTCTTTTCTGGTGTGAGAGAGACGTTTTGTCGTCACCGTTCCCTTCTGGTGCCTAGAGGGCTTGTTCCTTCCGCGGAAGATTCCCTCCCCCCTGCTTCGCCCTTTACTTATACAAAAGCAGCCCCTTTTTGACGCGACCCCTCTCTCTTTTCAGCAAGCCGGTTACAAGGGCTGTCGTTAACTGCATAGACGTTTTCCCCTTTCATTGATTCTTGCAACTTCTTCCTCTTTTTTTTTTTTCATATGTACGCTATGGTAGTCTTTTGTCTTCTAACCATGGGCCCCCTCCCCTTTTTTCTGTAACTTAAGAGTTTACCCTTTCACGTCTACGGTTTTTTCTCTCTCTTATTAGTATCCCGGTCCTCGTTTCGAGAAACAGGAAACACCTTTTCACACACTTCCCATTTCGGGATAGCCATTCAGATCCCCCCTCTCCCCCCTGTGCTATTGGTCCCCTTGCGGATTGATGACATACCTCTCCATCCAGATGACTTCCAATGATAAAGCACCACTTGCATAATTTAGTCTGCCCGCTCCTCCTCGCTTTCCTCCCCTCACTTCCTATGCCCCCCCCCTGAATACACGCCATGATAAATATCCCTTTTCTCCCCGTTCTCTCCCCTAGACAGAGCGCGGCTTGAGATGCGGGAAAAGGACTTTTTTTTCCACGGCGCGGTTGCACCCCTCTCCCCTTTTCCCACCCTTCATCACTCTTCCAATCGCGGACTTCCTTCGGCAAGCGCAATCCCTTTTTTTTCGGACACAGCGACACCCAAATTGGGAGGAATGGATTGTTTACCCGCAGACTCTCTTTCCTCTATTCAATTTCCCCCGTTAAAGGTTGTTTTAGGTTTCCTTCAGTTCCTCCTTATGCATTGTCCTAATTTGCAAGATATTGACCCCCTCTCATCACGAACCTTCTTCTCGTCCCAAGATTATACATGCCCCCCAGAAAGCTGGAATTTGCTTTGATTGAGGATTTTCTCCATAATTTACCCCTCCCGGCATCTTCCACTCTCCCTCCGTATCACGCCGGAACCAGACGCCTTTTTTCCTCCTAGCGCCCACGACCCCCCTTTTTCTTCTCGCAAGATTACCCGCCTTTTCTGCCCATCCGCGAGGGAAACCTTTTCCCTTCCCCCCTTCCCGCTCCTTTTTTCCCTGATTCGCCTTGAGCGGGGGCTCTGGCCTCGCTTCGTCCGAGTGAAGGCACCCCTCTTTTGCCATTAGCGAGGTTTGGTCTTCCCTCCTTGGTCAGTACGAGTTCTTGTTTTTTTTCGAGCCAATAGGCGACATCGATCCTTTTCCCCCCTCGTTGTCGATTCTATGTTCGCCCTTCTTCCAGGACCCGTAAGGTCTTTTTTCTGACATTTTACGCCCCCTTTATAGTCTTGGCCTGCACGAGTGTGCTTTATCTTCGCGCCGATAAAGGGCGCATTAGTTTTCCCCCCCCGTCGCCGCGCGTGTCGTCCTTTTTCCCTCCGTTCCCAGGACGTGTAGGGGCGATTGCTCTCATGTCTGTTTTTTCTCTTTTTTCTTTTTGGGTCGGTGATATCTGGCGGTTAGATGGATTTTTCCTTTCTTTTTTAATTTTTGTCAACCGTTTTTTATTTTCTCCATTTCCCTTACAAGCTTTCTTGCATGCCTCCTTTTTGGATCAATTTTCTTGTTATTCTTTTGTCACTTATCTGCAAATTAGACTTTTTCCCCCTCCTAGGTCTTGGCAAATGATCTAACTTCATCACACACTAGACTTTTTTTCCCCCTATATTTCGGTGCCCTTTTCGGCTACGAAGGTGCAGTCCAGCCCCTTTTTTTGCCGGATAGTTGCGGTTCATTCGAGGCCGTGGATTTTTTTTTTTTTTCGCCGAGTGCAAGATTTCTTTATCCCCTTTTTTTCTCCGATACGTTTCTTTTTTCGCAAATCCTATCGCCAACGCGCGCGGCTATGTTGTTTTTAGGTGTTTCTACGCCTGTCCAATGTTTCTTCTGTATTTATAATGCTTTCTTTCCTTGACTTCGTTTTCCTCTCTTCCTAATACCTTTCAGCGGGCAGACGACACTCCCGTTTTGTGGGCCTTTTTTTTTAAGCTTTCTAGTTTTTTCTGCGAGGGATGTCCTCCCCCCCTGCCCCTCCCTTGACAATAATATGGGTCCTTTGTACCTGCGATGATTTTGAGCAAGCCTTTTCTTCGATGCGAGGGTTGGCCCTTTTTTTTCGCCAATATGTGACCTTCAAAGTGAATGATTCCTCGATTCCCCACCGTTTTTTTTCTCGCTACTGTGCCTTCCCCTTCAATTCATTTTTCTGGCGGACCATTCCTTTTTAGAATAGACCTGACTAACAGTTTTCCTGCGCAATATATAGGATATTGAACTGTCTTTCCTGCGGTATTGCAGTAAGAAAATCTCTTTTTTCTTATCTCCCGGATAGTCTTCCCCATTGTGGGGGATGATGGTGTATATCGATCTTCTCCTCCCGGGAAGCAAATTGAGTCTGGGTTTTTTTTCCCCGATGATCTCCCCTACCCCCTTCTAGCAACGCATCCCCTTACTGTTCGACAAACCCTTTTTTCTCTTGTCTTCCCCGGCGGTTTTTTCTTTTTTTCTTTTTTCTTGCTTTTTCCTTTCTGAGAGATCAGCTTTTCGAACCTCAATTGATATATGGCTCTATGTTTTTTTTCCCTTTCCTTTCAAGACCGCGCCCCCTCATTGCTTCACGGAACATAAAATCTCCCCTCTTCCACCCTTTCGCCTCCCATGCGACGATCCGGATCTTCAAGCTGTTAAAAGATTTTTTCTTTTCCTTCCCTCCTCAGTGATCACCCTCTCGCGCACCCAGGCTGCTGTTCTCAGCACAGGTCAGAGTCGCTAGGAGTCTTTTTTTAAAATTTGGAAGCCCCTCCCCTTTGGTTCCTTTCCTGAGTTTACGCCTGATTCGCGGTCTTAGCTTCCTTCACTTTTGACGGTCATAGTGGATTTTTTCCAACCCTCCCAATCGACTTGAAAAAGGAGGACATCTCTCGTACATCCTTTTTTTTTTTTTTGGTTTTTTGATCCAGATGATTTTTTTCCCTTGTTGCTCCCCCCTCGGACCCTGCAGAGGAGAATCGATTTTCCTTTCAAAAATCGCTTCGAAAGCCGCTTGTACTTAGGATTTTTTCTTTTCTTCCTAGCAACACGCTTTCCCTTCTGAAATAAAGAGCCACTCTGCCACGTGCGGAGAGACCCCTCCCGAGTTAGCTCTGGCAAAAGGCTAGTTTCGAACCCTTTCGGTTGCACCCATGGTTTTCTCTTTAGGGAATGGAGTAGTTTCCCCGCGGGACAGTCCCTCTCCTCCTCCTCCTCCTCAATGGAGGCGTTTTTCTCCGCAAAAAACAATTGGCATGGAATGCCCCCTTGCAGTGCTATTCCCTTTGCGCAAGAAGGTGGTGGGGCATGCTTTTTCTCTGTTTCTTCTTTTCATCATTTGCAGATTTCCCCCCCCTTTGCAGACCATCACACGACTCCTCTTCTCGTCCAAAAGTACTCTCCCCCAGATGAGTTTCTTTTATTTGCAATTTTCACAACGAGTCCTGCATCTCCTCCCATTGCATGAAAACCCCTGAGCATTACTTTTGACCCCGAGCGACCCGCCCCTCCGCTCTCCGCTCCCTTTTCTCTGCGATACAAGCCTGGCCTCTGTCCGCGATTGAAACCGGACTACCTTTCCTTTCCCCCCTTCCCTTTTGGAGTGGGTTTCCCCCTGATTTTCCTTCCTTTTAGGCTTTCTAGTAAGATCGTCCGCGTGCAGGTCCCTTCTTTGCGCAATGCGTCTGATTCTTTTGGCTTTTGCAAGAGAGACAATGGGTCAGGCCTTTCCCTTCTACATCTCTCTCCTCCTTTTCTTTTTTTCTTCGCCATATGATCTTCATACGCGTCCCCTGCAGGCCCTGAGTGCCTTTTTTTTGGTGCGCCAGTATTTGGCCTTCTTTGACGATCTTATATTCGAGCAGCTAACAGGTTTTCTTTCCCCTTTGCTTCTGGGACTCCCTTCGCGGTTTTCTTCCGGGCCCTCTGGGCGAGCCAGGAGTGTAGTTTTCCTTCTCAGCGAGTATTCTGTGAGGCTTTTTCGGGGGTCCGCGTGATCCCTTCTTTCTTGTAGATTGCTTTTTACTTCTGTTTCCCTTCCTTTTTTTATTTCCGCAATAAAAGCCCTTTTTTCTTGCGGGCTTCCCTTTTTTCTTTTTCTTTAGTGTGATGGTATTCTTGTTATATTTTTTCTCCCAATTCTGCAACTCCCCTTTCTCCCCCTCCAATTTTTTTTTTTCTTTCTCGAACATATACCTCATGACCCCCTTACTTTCAACCCCTTTCCCCCCTTCCAATCTCTTCTGCGAGTACATCCTTCCATGCCAAATTTTTTTTGCGTTCCCCGCTCCCGTGCGGCTCTTTTTTTCCCCCTCATTCCTTATCTTGATACTTTGCGATCTTGTTTGTCAACTCTTTCCGACTCCCTCTCGCCACCGCGCGATTGTCTTTTTTCGCTCCGCCCGTTTTCACGATGTTTTCCCCTTTCCTTTGGGATTCCTCTAGGCCTTTCTCTTCCCCTACAAAGCGGCTTTCTAATGCACTCTTTTTCCAACCCGCTTTTTGCAAAATCTCTCTCCGTTCCAGGAGGTGCCTCGAGGGAGTAAGACCCTTTTCTCATCTGGGGATCCCTATCTCTCTTTCTCGATGTTCAATGGGCCATGGAGGGTTGCCCAAATTGTTCTCTCCACTATGACCGTCTTTCCTTCTGTTGGGGTTTTTTTTTGGGTTTTTGGGGTTTTTTTTTTTTTTTTTTTTTCTTTTCCTAATCCTCTACCCCCAAGGCTCCTCAGGAAGGGACTCCGTTGTCTCTTCCATCCTTTTTCTGGCGGCCCCTTCCCCCCTTTCTCTACATATTTCCTTCGCCAGCCTTGTTGCTCGCCTTGGATATTCAAGGAGTGATCATCGCAGTCTTCTTACAACGAACCCTTTTCCCGGATCGTCGCCTTGGTGTGCGCCCAAAGTTTGTCCGGTTTCCTGCTTGTAGTTCTTTTTAAGCAAAGTGCTTTTTGCGGTTCAAGATTCCTTTCCCCTGAAAGGACAAGCGCTCGCTCTTCTCCTTACGGTTTCGACACCGTTTTCTCTTCTCTTTTTTCTCCTCCTCCTAGGCGGTGTAGTGGGGGGTCGAGTGCTGGAAGTGAGTTTTTGAGGGGGGGTTTTGTGACGCGGGTATCTGTTTTTTTTTTTTGAGGGTAGTTCGTAGGGGGAGTTCTTGTTGATCTTCGGGAGGTATTTAGGGGTGGAAGTTATTTTAGTGGGGGATTTTTGGGTATGGGGGTTCGTGTGCGGGAACTGGTGGGGAATCTGAGGCACCAGCTTGGTCTTGGGGGAGGTTCTTTCTGTGGAGGCGGTTTGTGCGAGAGGTTTGTTTGGGGGGGGAAATCTTCTGGGACTTTTTTTAGTTGGGGGATTTTTCCAGGGAGGATTTTCGGTCTTTCAGATGGAGTTTGGGAGCGAAAGTTTTTTTTCATGGTTGAGATCTGGGGAGGGGAGTGTTAGGTGGAGTTTTGGTCTTCCTCCGTGTTGTAGCCTAGGGAGGTTTTTTCATTGGGCATGGGTGATGTGTTTCCTTCTTAGGGGAAGTTTTCTTCTTGTTTTTTTTTATTGATTTTTCTCCGTTGGTGGTATTTCTGTTTTTTTCTTTCTTTATTGTTCTTTTCCTTTCTTTTTTTTTTAGGCTTTTGTTTCCAGTAAATTGCTCTCTTGTGAGAGGATGGTCTTTTTCCCCCCTCTTCCTCTTCTTTGAGACTCCGCGCCCCCCGGGCCTCGCTTCACGAACAGTACCCCGAGACAACCCTTTTTTCAAAAATTTTTGCCTGCCCAAAACCACTTTCTCCGTCTCCCCTCGGACAAGAGTTCGTATTTCTTTTTTTCCCTCTTTTCACTATGGAATATAATATAGTTTGCGCTCCACCAAGGCTGGCGACCCCTTCCATCCCAAGTTCGGTATCTTTTCCTCCCTCCGGAAAAGCTTAACGAAACTTCTTCAGTCGTTTCGACTACCCTCGGGGGGACGTTCCTTCTTTTCGCTTCCCCCCTAGTGGCGTGCAACAATTTGACAACCCTTTTTTCGTTTCCCCTCTCTTTTCTAATATCTTCCCCAAGGGATCCCAGAGGATTCCTTTGCGTTTTTTCTGACATCGGCACCTCCTGACAGCGGCTTGCCAATGCTACAGCCCAACCTTCCTCATTTCTCTGTTTTTCCCCTCTTTTTTCCCCTTCTGCTTGGTATTAGGATGGCCTACGCCTAGAAAACGAACCCCCCCCTCCTCCCCTCCATTCTCCCCTCTTGAGTGAACCTTTTCCTTTTTTGGTGGACCGCGTGAGGGAAGGTTCGAAACCTCTTTTTGCAAAACCATTTTTTTTCTTTTTATCAAAGATAAAGGCATGGCGTCGTTCTCGCGGACGTCGCGAATTCGCCCTTTTGCTAGGCCTTTTTCTCAAAAAAATGGCCCCTGTTATTTCGTGTTACCGCGAGAGCTTTTTTCCCCTTCCAAACTTGGCCCCCCCGTCCAGGTTGTGGTCATTCGGTCGCTCGCGTTGATCTTGGCGGTATGTTTTTTTTACTTTGCATTCTCTAAACAAAGCCTCCCCCCCCCCTCATTGATCGTAAAAAGGATTCAGCAAAAAGATTAGAAATGCATCCCCCTTTTTCTTTTCTTCTTTTATTGCGCCCCCCCCCCCCCCCTTGCATAGTAATTTACCCAGTCCCTTTCCATGAACCCAGCATCTTCAATCTACCTCCCTTCTTAGTTCCCCTGGTCCCCCCTCTTTTCATTAATATCGTCCTCCCTAACCTTCCTGTGGATTTTCTCTTTCCCCCCTCTTTTGCTCGGCCCCCTTCCCCTGATCCCCTCGCCGGACCGCGCTTCGACTTGGGGTCCGTCTCTGATGTTTTGTCCTTGAGTTTTTTTTATAAGATAGTTTCCGCGGTGTCCCATGACTGCGCACCAATGCCAGTCTTTTCCCTTTTTTTTCCGCAGCGTCTTTCCGTACGCGTTCTTTTCACTATGTCGACCAGATCTCTCTCCGTTGTTTTGGAGTACCTCCCCCCCCCAGGTACGCGTACTGACCTGTCCTTCCTTTTGATGCAGCACGTCCTCTTCCTTTTTTTTTTTTTTCATTTTTTGGTCCTTTCCCTTTTCGCCGCCGATCCCTTTTCGGCCGCGGCGGGAACACCTTCCCTTTTCGTTTTTTTGATTTTTTCTTTCTTGATGGGCGAGCAGGCGTTTATCCCGTTGTTCAGCAGAATGTAGGCGATTGTTCTCTTCTTTTCTCTTTCGGGCGCGTTGTTCTCTGTGGTTCTATTCTGGGTCATGCTTTTTAATTAATGTGTCCCCCCTATGCAAACTTTCCCCCCTACCTTCCCCCCCCCAAAGTAAAGAGTGCTTGCATGTCATCTTTTGAAGATAATACTCTCTTTTTGATGGTCTCCCAAATTATTTCCCCGCCCCCTGTCCAAGAGCACAGCGAGAAAACATTTCTCCCCCTCATACCACTTTCTTTTCCCCCCTTCCTTTTAGGCAATCTCTTCCCCCGCAGGTGCATTCAATGCCCCCCTCTCTTTCCCGCCGTTTCTTTCGAGTGACGTTCCTTCACGAAGCCATTCCTTATCTATTTCTCCCGAAAGTCGGGTTGCCTTTTTTCTTTCCTTTTCCAGCCAGAGCCCACCCCTTCGCGCGGCTATGTGGTGAGGTCGCTACTTTCCTTTCTTGCTCTTTATTTCCCTAGCGTCGAGCCTCCTTTCCTACCAAGAGGCTTTACTTAATGCATCTTCCGACGCCCTGTTGTCCCCCTTTTTTCCACTTGCAACATCGATTTCGCTGAAGGCGGTGCCTTGCGAGTTCTCCCCCCCTCAAAGCCTCCTATTGGGATCCCTTTTTACGCGATGATCGATGGCGAGCTTTTTTTTTATGTGATCGATGTTCTTTTGCCCCTGTTGTTTATGTTATCGCCATTCACGTCAAAGTTTCAATAAGAGATCCCCCGGCGGTGCTATTCGTAACTTCCGGGCCCCTTTCGTCTTTCTGGCCACCTCCGACATAGTCCTCTCCCTTTTTTTTTAAAACAAATTCCCCCCCACAGCCTTGGTTTTTTTGCTCTCCCCTAGGAGAGGAAATGAGTGATCTTTGTCTTCGCCCGGCATCCTTCCCCCCTTTTCTGAGATATATCCTCTTTGGTCTTTGGGTGGGGCAAGCTTCCCCTTTTTTTCCCCTGATTTTCCCGTGAAGCAATTTTTCTGGGTGAGATGGTCTTTCACCTCCTTTCCCCACGACCACAATTTATTCTCCCCCTCAAAGGTAAGGGGCGACAACTTTTCTGCCTATGACTCGAGGTTCCTCCCCTCGTTTTTGGTTTTGACATCCTCTCTGAGAGGTTTTTTTTGGTAAGTGGGGGGCGATCTTTGGCGGGGGGAGTGAGTATTTTATTGGTTTTCACTTCCGGGGGGGATTTTTAGTGTACTTCTGGTAGGTTAGGAGGGAGGGGGGATTTTTTTTTGTTTGGGGTTGGGAGGGGTTTTTCCTTAAGCATTGGTCGTATTCCGGGAGGGAGGGTGAGCGAGTATTTTGGGGTCTTGGGGGGCTATATTAAGGGAGGGGGGATTCTTATGGGTCAGTTTTTTCGTCGGTGAAAGATGGAGTTTTCTGGTTTTTTCTGACTGGAGGAGTTTCTCTTTTCCTGATCTTTAGCTCTTTCTTTGCTTTTTTTTTTTTTTTTGTCTACTATGTTTATTTTTTCTCTTCTGATCGTAATTCTTTTTACGGTTTTTTCTTCCTTTTTTTCTTTTTCTTTTTACCTTGTTGTTTTTTTTCTAGAGCTCGGTGTTCCCCCCCCCCCTCTCCAGGTGATAGAGGATTGTTCTTAGCAGCGTTAATATCTTCCCGCGCCTTTTTTGCATTCACGCCCAATGTATAAAACTGGCCCCTTTTTTTCCTATGCCCCACCAAGCCTAAGTCTATATATCGCAAGACGGTACTTTTCCCTCTCTCTTAGGCTTTTTCATAGGCTTCTTGTTTCGAGCTTTGAAGCCAGTTCCTTTAGGTTCTTTCCACCTGATGGAAAGTAAGTGCAAGGGATGTCATTTTTCTTTCTCCCCCACCCTTCTCTTTTAGATACTCCGTCACGGTTCATCCTGAGAAACGAAACTTTTTCCCCCCCCCCCATCGAATAGGGCAAAAAACTCTGTCATCTATTCATTTAGAGTACTTTTTTTCCTTCTCCCCCGATTGTCTGGGATTTTATTAATCCCCCAGGCACCTTCCTTCTATCGACAACTCCAGCCACAAACTCATTTCATTTCGTTATTCGACACCGGTAGGATTGCTCGCACGCCTATTTTCCCCCGCGAAACTTCCTCTCTGATAAATACCTCTCCCCCCATTCACCGTGCTCTACTGCAAAACATAGCTCTCGGTGACCTTTTTCTTTTTAAAAAGCGGAGGTTGCAAAACCACTCCGTTAGAAAACCCTTTTTTTCGTCGTTTGCCAATCGTCGGGTCGTAATAGAAATTACGAAAGCCGTTTTCCTCTGGTCCCTTAAGCACTCAAACATTGGCATGGACCCCTTGTCACCTGCGTTGCCGAGATTGAACGCCTATTCCATTTTCGCAAGTAGCCTTTGTCTCAGGTTAGATCCCTTTCTCCTCTGTGCCTTTGAATTGCGTTTCCCTCTGCAGAAATATTTTCCCCCCCAGCAGCCCGGACCTTCCCCCGACTCGTCAAATCTTCGAATTGCCCCTTTTTCCCCCCCCGGAATTTGCTTTTACTTGTCGGAAACCCCCACGTTCCTGCATCTTCAAAAGGACTCCCCTTCCTGAACAGGTCCCACTTAGAAGTCACGCGGAAACCGCTTTCTCTTTCCTTTTTTCCTAAAATCCTTCTAAATTTGCTTCAATCTCCTTCCCTTCCGAAAATCAGGGATCCCCTGGATTTAAGCACACCGCGGTTCGGCTTCCGAGCGCACTGCTGCCCTTGCGGCTCAGAAGTCTTTTCCCTTTCCCCCCAAGGACTGGCGCACCCATCCTCTCATTAGAAAGTGCTTTTCCTTTTCCTAGCTCTCCACCATATATGGTCACTCCTCTCTTTTAATACTCCTTTTTTTTTTTTGACGCTCTTTTCTCTTAAGTATGCTTCCTGGAACAATTGGCCCTTTCAGGCACTTCCTTTTTGCGCGCCGTCTTTGGCTGCAAGCGGACAGACTTATCTTTCTCTCTTTTTTTCGCATAAGGTGCGTCGGACCCCAAGTTCCCCCTCGTGTTTTCCCCTTTCGTGTCTTTTCCAATTCGCGGATGGCCCCCCTTCCATTTTGATTGTTGATCCTTTGTGGCCTGTTGTTCTTCTTTGTGCTTCGGTCGGTTTCTTTCTCGGGGTCCCTCTTGGTACTGTCGCGCGGGGATCTTCCGTTCCGGTGCGTGTCCTCATTTTTCAAAGTCCAGACCGTCTGTGGGGGAGGGCCTTTCACTGAACTCCGGCCTTTCAGTTCTGAATTTTTTTGACGAGCATCGGTGATTCTTGGTTCTTTTTGTTCCTCTTGAACCACGCATGCATACAGCCCCCCGGACCCCCCCAAATGATTTCTACCTAATGACCCCCCCCCCCCTTTTTACCTTTTTCCCTTGAATTCTCCCATTGGAATATATTTGTTTACCTCTCTGAAAATTTTCTGTCCTGCAGAACCTTTTGCTTTTCGAATCGAGGACTTCGAGCTCAGAAAAGTATCTTTGATAATGTTTTTTTTCCCCCCCCTTACTGTCCCCCACGCTTTTTCAAAAATCCCCTTGTTCCTTCAAATTTCTAAGTTTTTGCGGGGAAGGTAGTCCTCACTTTTTCCCCCTTCTTTTATTATCCTGCGAGGATTTCATTGCCCTCGGCGTTTCTAATACAAGCGTCTTTAATGCAAGCGTCCTCTTACTATGCTTTCTCGCATGAGAGCATTGGTCAAACCCCCTTCAGGTTTTTTTTTAGGGATTCCTGCAAGAACACTCCAATGCCCCACTCATCGGGGCACCTTTTCTTTTATCGATGGCGAGCCGATTTTGGACCGACTCTTTTCTTTTTCCCCAACCTTGAGTTTCGAACAAAGATCCCCTTCCCCCCCAGATTAGATGCTAAGCCATCGATCCCAACCCTTCGAGTTGTAACTCGTGCCTTTTTTCCTCTTTCTTAACTTCCAACCTTTTTTCCTTCCACAGACTCCGCGACATTTTTTGCTTCAAGCCCCCTCGCCCCTCATGGTTGCGCTCCTTTTCTGCTTTTGATATTTTTCCTTTTCATTACTGCGCTTGAAGTCCGAACCTTCCCTTCTCCCCCGATATATCTCGTCGCTTGGTCCGAGCAAAGTGTGTTTCCCTTTGTCTCTGTTTTCCCCTCCCCTTGAGGATGGGTGGACGCGGTTCCCCTCTCAACGCGGACACGTCCATTCTTATACCCCCTTCAATTTACTGTTCGACCGAAT
>Ga0179593_1473345_pt1 | contig 13335 bp, 10 predicted proteins | sample CZODoug2_1_08_16_FD_185931 | JGI IMG/M metagenome (GOLD analysis project Ga0179593, IMG submission 185931) | Vadose zone soil fungal communities from Angelo Coast Range Reserve, California, USA - CZODoug2_1_08_16fungal (PacBio error correction) | ecosystem: Environmental > Terrestrial > Soil >... | reverse complement strand
CGTCTTCAGATTGTTTTGGCCCTGCGCTTTTTAACTGGTGATGTGATTTTCCGTTTCTTGGGATTTTGATTGCCGCGCGGATGAGACCCTTCCTACTTCTTTTCCCGCAGGACTCCCCCCTAAAAAGCGTAGTTCGATTCAGATGGCTCTTTTCCCTACTTTAGTGTTTCAACAACCAAACCAATACAATTCCCTTTTCTTTAGCAGTCTTCCTGGTTGATGCCCCTTTGCGTTGCGTAAGGTTCCTTCTCTACGACCTTTCCTCGCGACTAGGCGCCCCCCGTACAATTCTCTCATAATTTTTTAAGAGTTCCTTGAAACCTTTGGCGGCTGTTTGTTTCTTTTTGCTTTCTCAATAAGAGACGACACTGGCTTTCGTTTTTGAGTTTTCTAAAATGTAGTCCATTGACACCTTGTCAGTCCTATATTCAACCCGTGTCAGGGCAATGTTCTTCCTCGGGTAAGTCCTTTTAGGAAGTGGTTTTTGATGTGCCATGGGCACTCCGTTTAAAGTCATCGCGGAGTTCGCATAGCCTTTCGACCTCTGCTCGGACGATTACGCCGCGTTCCAACCTGGTGACGCGACATCCTTCTTTTGTTTTCGGACGAGCGGTTTTTTCCCTTCCCCTGTTAGGAGATCCTTCTTGCGCTTTATGAGCGTTGATCGCTGGTTTTTTTATAAAGTCCGTTCTTCATTCTTGGAACTAGCCAAGAGTTCAACCGTTGAACTGCCTTCAGCGATCCGGATAGGAATGATAGAAGTTCTTTCTTCCGAAGGTAGGATGGTCTGATGGACTTTTTTTTTCCTTTCGGGAGGGCGCGATGGTGGACTGTTATGGGTTAGGATGGCTTTTCATTTTATTGATTTTATCCCTTCTTACTTCCGTGCGTGATGATGCCGTTTTCGGATCGTACTTCCGTCGTGCCCCCTCACCGACCTCTTTCCTTCACATACACCTCGTTTCCGTTCTTCTTTCTTCCGTCGTGCTTTTGCGCTCTGCCCGGTTGGGCGAGCATTTTTGGTTCCCGGCTTTATTCTTGGTCTCCTTTTCCTTCGGGCGCACCCCCCTTGTCTTTTTACACGCGTGCGTGGTCAATGTGGCAACATCTGCCGAATTTGTTTTCGTAGGGAGAGCTTCGTTGCCTGACCCCGCAAACACATAACGAAATCGATCCACTCCTTCTCATTTGCGCGGGGTTGTTTGGGACTCCGGGGCGATACTTTTTGCTGTGTTTGTTTTACGGCCTCTCTTCAACCTCCTTTCAATTAAGAAGTCCTCGGGCGGTTTGTACTTGCGTCCTTCTCTCCGTCACGAGGATTGGATTTTTTTGGCCCCTTTTTTTGCATTTTCCAACCATGATTCGCCCCGACCTGGCACATTTACGGATATTTTACCCCTGTTTCTCGAAATTACGACGACAATTGCCACCTTTCTTCCTGGCTTTCCTTCGAGCTTTGCAACCGGGCTTCCACTATGCGTCGCCGAGCTTTGTTCAACCGTTCTTTGTGCGGGGCTTTTTTCATTTCCCATCAAATTTTTTGAAGTTTCTGGGTTGCCGCTCGGAAGTTGAAATTCGCCAGTCCTTTTTAAAGGTTAGGAAAGCCCCCATGTTTTTTCCCTTCTACCTCTTAACCCGGAGAGTTCCATCCCTTTTTTTTTTTAGTTTTCCTTTCTTCGAATTTTCCCTGAGAGTAATTTAGTTTTCTTTTCAGCTATATGGAGCCCTATTCTCAACCGTGGTTCTTTCTTCCCGTTCCAGCTCAGAATAAGCGCTGTCCCCCCCCCTGAAGATGATCTCATCCTCTTTTAATAATACCCTTTGTGGAGAGCGAGAGATCACAGCTTCTTCCCTTGATTTTCCCTACCCCCTTTACTGCCTACGAGCGGGTTTCGATCCGGTCCTATCCTACGCTGTTTGAAGGGCGATCGCCCTTCTCCCTTACGGGACGAACCCGTGACCGACGCCACAACGCTTTATGAGACTCCCGCCAGGTTCCGTGATAGGTTTGTTCCAATGTTTGGGGGTTTCAGTTTCGTAATTTGCTGGATTCAGAATTCCCTTTGCAACCCCTGCGCACCTTCTCTGCTGAGTGGTAAACAGAAAGTCCAAAACTCACTTTGATGCTTTCTTAAACACGAGTGAGACTACATTTTCTTTGTTGGCCGAAGGCCGCACCTGAACAATGATCTCCATACTCCCTTCTTCAGCCGTTGGACGGGGGATCGTAGAAGTCTCAGCCTAAGATTTCTTAAGAGTGTCATTTTCACCCATTTACAGAGGATCGCCCTGTCCAAAGCCCCCCCCTGTGAGGGTTGTCCAAGCAGCTTTGTTTTTTTTTGCGAATATCTTTCAGAAGAAAGTCGTCGCTTCTGATCACGAGCCGCCTTGTATGTTTGCGTGTGAATCACACAGGCCCTTCCTCAGCATCAGCTGGATTTTACTCGCCCGCCCCCTCTTACCCCCCCTACCTTCAGGCGACTGAGCCCTTTTTTCTTACTCTTTTTTGGTTGTTCTTTTTCCATTTGAGTATCTTCGCCATTTACCCCCCCTTCGGGATTTCTTTGCCAGGTATTTAAGCTTCCCGCCCTCGCAGCCCTTTACCGCGACTATGTTTCTCTAAGAAGGACCTGCCTCCTCAGTCGTGATAGTAGGCACCGCGCCTGCACGGTCCTTAGAGAATTCCCCTCTCTAGCTTCTCCATGGGCCCGATTGTTATTCCTTTCCTATTTGTTATGTACGGAAAGCGGCCTCCTCGTGAATCCGCACGCTGGCCTCGGTCTTTTCCCCACGCATGTGCCAACCCCGGCCCCGCCATACCGTAGAACACAGCAGGCACTGGATAAAGACCCTCGCAGGAAGGACTTCCCCCCCCTTTGAAACCCCGGAGAGATCTTTCCCGCGCACTCAGACACCTCTATTAGTGAACGGCTTTTTTCGATCGGGTAACCGTACTTTTTCTCTTTGTTGCTGATGTAGTCGATTCGTCATTCCAATTCATTGTCCCCCAACTCCTTACTAGCCCCGTTAGGACCTCGCCTTTGTCTGCGGGCCCTCCCTGCTTGCACATTTCCACTCCCCAGCCTCTTTGTCGCGCCGTTTGCTTTGCGCATCGGTTCGAAGATTTCGACCTTCTGCCTAGGAGAACCGTTTCCGTTTTTACTGTTTATTTCAGAGAACACTGTGCACCCAGATTCCAAAATCGTAAGCCGTTTTTTTCGTTTTTCAGATTTCCTTGGCAGGAGGGCGTTCCCCCCTTCTCCCTATATCTTTTCGTGTAATGACGACACTCGGTGAAATATGGTTCTTGTTTCTTCCTCCCCAGGATTCTGATCGGAGTGGATTCACCTATTTCCCCCCACCTCCGCCGACAAAGGGTCAGCGTTTAAGATATCACATTTTTCTGGATATTTCGTGAGAGCTTCTCCCCTCCCCCCGACTTCTATGGTTCCTGATTCAGGCCTTCTCCCGTTTCCCCACCCAGGTCGTCGAGCTCCTCTGCTGGCTAACTGGAGTGTGTTTTCTCAGTTTCCCCTTGGAAATTCGGCGCCGTAGAACGTCACCTCGGTCCTTTTTTTTTTTGTTTCCTTTTGTCCTTTTTACTTGTCGCCTATAATCCCCTTTCTCCGCGGCAACAGTCCTTCCCCTTGACCCCTTTTTTTCCAGTTCACCTTCCACCCCTGTCAGCAGCGCGCTTTTTTCTCATTTGGTCTCTGCGATCTCTTTTTCCTCATCATTTGTTGGTGTTCTTTGATCCTTTTATACCTGAGAGCCTGGCCCGCGCGGTCCCCGCTTGACTTTCCTTTTTCGTACGCCGTTCGAGACGGGGCGTTTTCTTATTCTCTTCACCGGGCCACCCCGAAGCGGCACTTTACGGAATCCCACCTTCCACCTTTCCCTTCAGATTTCGATGGCGAGTTAGACCCCTCGCCTCGTCCGGTCCCTCACAGGTGGTTTTTCCTATCCCCACCACCCCCCCCTTCAATCCGATTTTTATCCTCATGTCCCCCCTACTTTTTTCTCTTCTCGTCTAACGTAGTCTACCCCTCAGAATCTTCTCGATCCGCGCGTCTCGAAAGAACGAATTGGCCCCCCCTTCCTGATACTGATCGTTGCACCCTGTCGTCGTCTTTTTGGTCTCATATGGGACCTTTCCAATCAGAGAGTTTTGCTTCTCACCGATGGTCATTAGGTAAAGGTATTACTTTTTCATACCTTAGAAAGCTACGGGTTTTTTACTTTTCACTTTTCTCAGCCTTTAGGGGCGTTACGGTGGTTTTTTTCGATGGTTGTCAATGGGCCCAAGGAAGTTTTTCGAATAAAAGTAACCTTCTTTTTCCCCTCTTCAGTCTCCTCTTTTGCCCCCGATTTTAACGAATCTCAAACTCGCTCAGTATGGTTTCTTTATTTAATTTCCGACTGGAGGCCAGTCCCTCCTATCGTGCTAAGGTTTCTCGGAGGTCTCAGTCCGCTGTTTATGCTGCCGTGGTCCCCTTCCTGGAAAACCTCGTTCTCCTCCTCCCCTGAAGAGCCGTTTTTCGTTCCACCCCATCATCGGTACTTAGCCGGCCCTTCAGCTATAAGGAGCCCTCCTGTTCTGGTATTTCATGAGGCGCTGGTTTGACTGCCCGTTTTCCCTGTGGATTTTTTGCCTTCATCCGCGGTTCGGCTGAAGTCCCGCTCCCGCTCAAGGACGCGGAGTGATTTTCGGGCGGACTGTCTGTAGGCTCACCCTCCTTGTCAACCGACCACCCCCCCCCCTCCCTTTCAGGGAGTTCTTTTTTAGTGGTGACGCCCGGCCTGGCCTCGACTGTTTTTTTTAGGAACTCGAGGATTACCCCCCCTTCCTTTTTTTGTTTCTTTTTGTCATTCTTTCGCCTTCAACCGTCTCTTTAAAACGTCCTGATTAGGAAGCTTTCCTCGTGACACCCTTCCAGTGAAGACGTTCTTTCTTTTTCTCTCATATCGTTAAATGGAACGCCCCACAAGAAGCCCAACAACCTAGATAAAAGTCCCTGTGTTTCCTTCCTTCTCAGAAGTTAGGGTGTGAAGAGTTCTCTTTTTTTTCTGTCCTGCACCTTCTTGATGTGCGGTGTTAGAGTCGGGGGGGGGTTGGTGTCTGGTGCGGTTGCGGGGTTTCTTGGCGGTTTTGGGGTTTCCTTTTTTGGGTTTTTTTGTAGGGGTTTGGGGGTGTTGTAGATTAAAAGACAAAGACCTAGCTCTTTCACTCTCATCGGTGAATGAAGTTTCGTCATCTCTTGACGATCCAGGAGGTATGGACCCCACTTTCTTGTCTTTAACATGATATATCCCAGTACTTTTTTTTGGACACTCTAATTTCCCGATTCTATCCGTTGCATCCTTTAGACCCCTCCCCCCTTTAGTGGGAGACCCAAGGGAGGTAGCCTCGTTTTTTTCCTAGCCAAGAGGCTGTCGGCGACCTGTTTTTTTCCACTCGGTGTTTAGGGTCTTTTTTGTTCACACCCGAGAGGTGAGTGCCCCGTGTTTTGAAGTAATAGCTTTAGAATCTCATTAATTATTTCTTGGATTCTTACTAATCGGCTTTGGCAGAGAGAACGTCTTACTTCTAGTCCATTCAACCTTGTTTTTTTATGTCCCTTCCTTCCTCCACGAGTGCAGGGCGTAGCCTTCCGAGTCTTTAACAGATCAGTCGAGCCCCCCAAACTCCCTTTCTCTTGTAGTTCGCGGTTGCCTGCTAGGACCGTCCTAATCTTTCTCTCGAGCGATAGTCTCTGTACCTTCCTCCTTGTGTGAGAACGGCATCCTTGCGCTTCTCGGTCGAGACGAGGCCCCACTTTCCTCCAAGACAAGACCCGAGCGGGTGATCTTTGGCCTTTCTCCATACGGAAGGACGCTCGTCACCTTTCCCGAGAGAACGCCCGTGACGAAGAACCCCAATCTTTCTTCCATTCTTTTACTTTTCATATCACGGGCTCTCCCCCCTGATTTTTTTTTTTTTCTCCTGACAGCCTTGATACCCCAGTCGTGCGACTGTATTGATGAGACGTCCCGAGAGGCAAACCCTGCTTTTCGATGATGTTGATGGGGGCCCCCCCGCCTACCCGATGGTGGCACACCTTTCCCTTCGTTGCCTCCACGTTTCCCGCTAGCGACGTTTGTCATCTTTTTTTCCGAGCGCGTCTCTTTTTTCCCCCGCCCCCCCCTACCCGGATAGGTGAAACCCTTTCCTGTAAGATTCCTGCTCCCTCTCAATTTTTTTTTTTTTTCAAAGCCAGCCCCCTCACTAGTTCGCTCGCCTATCTTGTCGCTAATTCCCGATGAGATCTCTCCCTCCGTTCTGGCGTTGCCTTGATATATCTCTCCCCCCTCCCAGCATAATGTGAAGCCGGATTATCTACCTTTTCGCGTCGCTTCCCTAAGTTAGAACCTTGAGCCCCGTTGGAGTTTCTTCTTTTAGTTGGGGACTGTGCCCTTATTATATTCGACCTCCGAATAAAAAACATTATTTTTTTGAAGTGCGTGGCTTCAGAAGATTATACGTGACCTGGAACCTTTTTACAAAGGCCGTGACGAAGGTGTTTTGTTAGTTCTCCTGCTTTCCCTCCCCCTGATTTCCTTCCTAATACCCTATCTAGAACCTCCCCCCCACTTTCTATCGCATCACGCCCCTCCTGAGGGGAAAACCCCCTCCCTTTTTTTGGCCTATCTTCAGTATGCCCCCCCCCCTTCCAGACTAAGTCCGTCCGGTCCCATCGACCACGCTGGCCCTTTTGGCTTTTTTCATCTAAAGCGTACCCCCCTCCCCCCCTCCGTATTCCCCCATAAAAATCCCCCCTCATTTTAAAATCCCCTAGCCGGCCGGAGCCTCCTCCAAGGCTAACATTGCACCTCGAAAAGCCCCTTCTCCTGACTTCTTTCCCGCGGGGTGACCTTCTTCCTTTTTTCTTTTTCAGCGTTCCCTTCTCCCGATTGTCCCCTCCGCTAGTTTAAACCTTTTCCTCATCAAGCTCTCTGACCCCCCGGACTTCGCGGACGTACCCTTCCCTCTTCTTTCCTCCCCCAAGCCGCTATGTCGTGTCAGCTTTATCTTTTTCCCCGCCGAGGTTCCGCCTCTATTCCTCCCATCCGCTCTGGGGACCCTTTGCCTGAACACGTCGTTGCACCTTTCCCCCCCCCCTCCCCATCATTTTTTCCCCCTAGACGGACCCGCTGGCTCTTTTTTTGGTCCCCCTGGTGTCCCTCATTTTCTGACGAGGTAACTTCCGTCCTTACCGTTCTCCCCCCCCTCGATTGAGAGAACTCCCCCCTCCGTTCCTGTCTTCCCCCTCTTCTGACCACCCGCCGATCCGGGCCCCTCTTCCGCTTCTTAAATATGTAGGTGCGGCGTCTTTCCCTTACCTATTCGACAGATCTGAGAGTTTCGACCTTTCTTCTTCCCTCCTCCCCCCAAAAGCTGCATGAGGCTCCATTTTGAGACCTTAGTGGTGGCGACCTGCCTCGAGTCGACCGTCCATCCTTCCGGCGTTGTCTTTTAGTACCCTGATTCTCCCCCTTTTCCTTTTGCTCTTTGGTAACTTCTAAAAGTTCTCCGCAACGGGCTCGCCTTCCACGTCCCACACTTTTTTTTCCTTTCCTTATAGAAGGGTTTCTTTCGCCCTTTTTTCCCTACTTTTTTTGTTTTTTCGAGTTTCGCCCTCTTTCCTCTCCTCCCTTTTCTTGACAAGTTTCTCCCCCCTGGTGGATGACGTACGCCGTCCTTGGCGTTTTTTAACTGATCCTGCTGGACCAGGCCTACCCCCGAGGCGGTGACGCTGCAATCCCCCCCCCCCCCCCACAAAAGACCTCGGCGATTAGTCTGTTTCGACGTCCTCCCCGAGGCCTTTCTTCACCAGGCCTATACCCCCTAAAGTTTCACCCCTCTACGCATGACTGCGGTGGTGAATGCTGGCCCCCAGTTCTCCATCCCCTCCCTCTCTAGTAGTCTCGGTTTCCCATCCTTTTCTTCCCCCCGAACGCTTTCCGGAGATCCGGATAGTTCATGCAGTTTTTTTGGTGAGATGGTTCACCCACCTCCGATCTGGCGGCTGATAGAATTTGCGGGATCTCATCTCCCCTTGTTCCTGACCGCGAGATTTCAAGATATGTTATTCCTAATCATCGGTCCGTAAGGTTTAGACTTACTCCTTTTTTTCCACCTGGCCAGAAGTGTTCATCCCCATCCCCCCTACCAGGAGTTTCCCCTCTCCAGCCTAGACCTCTTGAGAGTCTTTACGCCGAGACACCCTGATCAGAGCGGGTTTGAGATCGACATTGCCTCGGCTTCTTTACCTCGCACGGGAGAATTCTCTTTTTTTTCATCTCCTTGTTAGTCATTTGACCCTCTCGCCGTTTGTCCAGGATCCGGTATCACGCATCATGAACGATCCTCCTTTCCCCCGAATTTTGCAAGCACGTTAAGAGACCTGGCTGGTCGATCATCCCTTTTCTCATTAGAGTCCCGGTTAGGCTGGTCTCCGCTTCCGTTTTGGTTTTTTAGCGGAGCGGTGTGAGTGGTGAGGATACGTTGGATTCCTCTTTCGGCACTTCCAGCATCCAGATCCTTCCCTCCTTTTCTTATTTTGCAGGTTGAAGAAGTTAATTTCTTAATATAAATACTAAAACAAATTGTTTTTTTTTTTTTTTCTCTTTGGTTTTTTGGATTTGGGTTAGTTTTTTTTTTTGTTTTTTTGTTTGTTTTGTTGTTTTGTGTTACGTGGCTTTGGGTGGTTTTTGTTTTTTTTTTTTTTTTTTTTTTTTTTTTTTTTTGAACTTTTCCTTTATGTAGACGCTCGTCCCTGGAGATAGACCTTTTGTTTTATCATAGAGTCGTTTCCCTTTTGCGATTTTCTGGCGGGTCCTTCGGCCCCCCCCCAACCCCTCCCTCGCTTTAACCTAGCGCGAGAAGATGAAGAAGGGCCCCAATCGGACTCCTTTCGCTCTCTCGGCTACAGGGTCCCCCCCTCCCCCCCCCCCCCCACCCCCCCCCCCTCTCTCCCAGCCGGGGGCCCCATCCTGCCGTGCCGCTGATACTTTGAGATACGGCTACGTTTTTTTTTTTTCTTAGCATGGGCGTATCTACCCCTGCCCCCCAGCAGATTTTTTTCCTTCTAATAGGAGTGCATCTTACCTCCCTCAGCCCCACGATGAGGCGGTCGTGGACCACCCGCAACGGTTTTTTCCCTACCCCATTTCTCGAATCTTCCTGGTTGACCTGACACCTCTTCTTCTTCCAGAATCTTGCTGTCTCGACCCCCCTGCTAGCGCATTCCCAACTGGGGACCCCCTTGTGCCCGCATCTTTTTTCCACTTAGGCGCCACCGCCGTTTTTGCCGAATCTGGTGTACCCATCCGGTGTGCTGCGTTCATTCCCCTACAAATACTAGAAGGTGCTGAATTTTTCCCCTTCCCCTGGACCGAATCGACCGTCCTGTACCAATATAGCACCCCACGGAGTGGACCTATCATTCTAGGAGTTGATGTCTGCTCTCAAACAGATCTCCCTTCCCTTTCGTTCGATGAGGTGAGTCTATCTTTTCTGTCATGAGCTGATCCTTGGATAAAGTGTGAGATTTCTTCTCTTCCATCCTATCATGGTCCTCCCTTTGGGGATATATATTTCTATCCCTTATTGTTTGTCGTGTGTGTAGTATTATCACTATTTTCTACGCCGATGGGTGCTGATCGCGCCAACACTACGGAAATACCCGATTTCCCTTTCCCCTTCCCCCCCTTTTTCTCCCTCCTTCCTGAGATTTCAAGGCCCCCTCATAGGATCGCCGCACTCCAACGATGCATTTCCCTCTTCTCCGGTACCGCTTTTTTCAATACCCTTTTCTTTCCCCTGCTTCGCCCCTACAGCCTCGATCCCCTTGACCTTTGCCCGTCCCCTTCCCGGCACCCCCTGCCTCTTTCTCCGATGGTGATTGGGGACCCCCTCCCCGACCCTCTTGGTTTTTGAACCCCTCTTCGCGACGCCCCCCTTTTCCGCAGTTGCCCCGATCTCCGCTTTTCCCCCCAGAACCTTGCTTGTCGCGACTTTCCCCCTTCTTCACACCTTTTGGCATATCAGCTGCACCTTCAAAAATCCCAGGTTAACCTAGTTCCCCCCTTCTTTAACTCCCTTAGGGTGTCACGACTCCTCCTCCTTGCCTGGGCGATAATGAAGACGTCTGATCTTTGATGCGATTATTTTTTTTCAGTTAGGCTTAGCAAACTCCCAGAAATCCGCCTTGCGTTCCGGTCCCTACCCCCTGACTAGAGAAATGATAACGTCCTTTAGTAATTTATTTTTGGGTCGGTTTAAAATTGCCTCCGACTTTTCCTCCCCCCATCAAGCATCAAACACTTAGGTTTCAGAGCTTCAGCTTTCTCGAGTAGAGAAACGCACTCTTGTAAACGAGCAGCCCCGGTGTTGGAGGTAGCCTCCTTTGAACGCATACAGAAAAGCAGGTTATGTCCTACGAGATCTCGAAAGCCCCTTGTCGCGACCAATTGACCGCGTATCCGCACCCCATTGCAAGATTTATGTGCCGGTTTTCCGATGTCTTTTTTCTAAGCCCTTAGACTTCAATTCCCTCCCGTTCCCCCAGCCCGCTCTTGCTAGGTGAGAGTATGTCTTTCCTACTGTGTCGATGCCCAAACAGCCAGCCAATCCCTCTACGACCTTCGATGCCTTCCCCCTTCCCCCCCGACGACACCGGCGCGCCCCTATTCCTCCAGAGGGCTCTGCTGAACCTTGCAGATTCTGGGGTCCCCTTTCATTTTGGGAGTTCGAACCTTATCCATTACCCACCCCCCCCTTCCGCTTCGTCACCTGGATATATCGAGACCCTATCATCCCCTTTTCTTTCAGTCCCTTCCTTGGCCCCGGTAGAGATACCCTCTCTCTCGCATTTGGGCGCGGATTCAATAGGACTCCCCTCCTATTCTCCGTTATGATATGATGACCTTCGCTCTTCTTCGGTCCCCCCTCCCCAAGTCGTTTTTAACAGTCCCGAGTTTAGAAACAGTCCGTCCCTCTTCTTTCAGGAAACACAGGAGCCCCAGATTGCTGCCTTTTTTTCCATTACCGGTTCTTAATCTCCCTCCTTCCCTTTTCTTCGCCCCGGCGCCGAGTATTGTATTCCCTCCCTTTAGACAACCACGACTCCCGGACGCTTGGTCGATAAGGATCCGCCTCCTCCATTTTGAGTGCTGGGGTTTCCTCGGCCGACAGATCTGATCGGCTTTCCGTAGAATGTTTTCCTTTTCGATTGTCACCTTTTTCCATGGATTAGGCGGTCTCCATGTTATTGTGTGGTATCTTTATGGCGACTTGTCCCTTTTTCCAGTTAGAAAGATCCATCTTAATTTTTTTCTCCTATATTTTTTGGTCGTCCGTTCACGCGTCCTCTTATGGCCACTCAGCCAGTCGAACGAAACTTGCTCGCAGGTCGTACTACATTACCCCCTTTGAGCCGAGGGACTTGATTAATGTTTCTCCGACGTCTATCCCTCCCATCCGTTTTGTTTTCTGATTTCTACCCTCTTAGACCTTTCTGACGCTGGTCGGCTACACTGGTGGATGTGTTTATACTGCCTTCTCTCCTTGGACTTTACGAGAGGATGTATGTCCCCTCCCGTTTTGACTCTAACCAAAACGCAAAAGACTTAGCTTTTTTTTGCCCCCCCCGCGTATCTTCACGGTCGCCGAGACTCGTCTAAAAGCTCTACCCAACACCTTCCTACAAAGACCGAGATCCTCCTCCCCTTTTTTCCTCTCCGGAGACAGTGAAGTATACGACCGCTCGAATTGAGACTCAACTTCCATCTCCCTCACAGCCCCAAGATGTACCAACGATTCCTTCTCAAGTTTTCTTGGTAGGCGGCGGGTTTGGTTTTCTCCTTGTATCCCTTCTTTCTGATCTTTTTCATCTCCCTTTCCCCGCGCGTGCTCTCTTTCAACCCTTTCATGCATATAAAGATCTGTGTTTTCCCCGTAACCTGAGTGTAAGGTCGTTTCTAAGGCGGTATTTCCTGATGGTGTTGGTTCCTTTCCCTTTTTAATTCACAAATCGCTCTCTGCCTCCCCTTCCCTTCGACTGCTATGTAAAGACGAGCACAACGCGAGCCATCTTCTTTTTTATTTTCTTATGCCTTTTGAGGACGTTTCCTCCCCTGGCTCTTGGTGTTTTCCCCCCCCCCGGGCTGATTCCCAGCGTTGGACGTTTTCAGCCGTAGTCTGTCGCCCCTCCGCATTTACTGACGAGCCGAGTTCCCAACCCCCCTAATTTTTTCCAATCTTTAAGAGATCTTATTTTTTCTAGGTCATGATTTTAAGGCCCTCCGTCGGTTCTTTTCCGGCCGTACGGCGCGGGGTGATCTCTTCATTTGGATGACGTGGGCTCCTTTCTTTGCTTTCGGATTCGCTCCGTTTAGCAAGGCCATCGTTTCTTTCTCAAGGTTCAGGACTCGTAGGACACAACGGACATCGGCACGATCATAAACTATTTGCCATTCCGCTTCGTGATCCTTTTCCTGGCTCGGGTGTTTATATTAAACCTATACTGCGGGAGCGTTTTCTTTCGGGTGCCCACCCCCTGAGTCGCTTTACAACGTTATTTTTAGCGGATCGAATGAAGCCGGGACCCTCCTTTTCCGGTGTTAGGTGAGCTTGCGCTTCTGCTACCTTTGCACCTCCCACCCCACTACAAGGCCTTCCCTCATTTTCCACTTTATAATTTAGAATGTAGTTTTTCAGCGGATAGGGTCCTTCCTTTTTTTTCTGGTAGTTTTTTACTGGATTCTTCAAAACCTTCCCTGACGAGCTTTTAGCGTTGAAGTTTGGTAATTTGCCTATTGCGCTTTTTAGTTCTTCTTGAACCCCCCATTTCGGGTCTAAACCATTTTCCCCTCCCTTTTTTTTAACTCCTTGGTTGCCTGTTGCACTCTATATTCCCAGAGACTGAGTTCAGTGCTCCAGGATTCCGTAAGACCCTTGCCACCTTTCTTCTCCATTTTTTTTTCCTTCTTTCTTTTCAACTGCGGCGCCCTGCGCTTTCGGCTTCAACGCTCGGTGTGCGGTGCGGTTATTTCCATCTTTTTCTGCTGGGTTGTGCTAATGGTTACTTCTTTCATCTCAGATCCCCATGAGGCTGTCGTCCCGCTTCCACCCTGGTTGACGTTCTACTCATGCGAAATGGAAGACGTCCCCCTTTTGCGTAGTTACACTTAGATTTTTTACTTACCCTTCTGGCCTTCAATTCTTTTATGGTCCCTGTTTTTCTCCACGCTCTGATGTTGTTTCTTTTTTCGAGGTGATTCCGAATCCTGGGG
>Ga0179593_1372724_pt1 | contig 13335 bp, 19 predicted proteins | sample CZODoug2_1_08_16_FD_185931 | JGI IMG/M metagenome (GOLD analysis project Ga0179593, IMG submission 185931) | Vadose zone soil fungal communities from Angelo Coast Range Reserve, California, USA - CZODoug2_1_08_16fungal (PacBio error correction) | ecosystem: Environmental > Terrestrial > Soil >... | reverse complement strand
AATCTCGGGTTCTCCGAGTGAAGAATGGTGGTTCTTCTTGAAGTAAAACGGCACCACCTCCTCGGGTGTTCTTCCTTTTTTGTGCCATGACGGGAGGTTTGCTGTGGGTATTGAACGGCCGTATGCTTCCAGTGGGTTTTGATAATCCTCCTCATCCTCCGTCGGAAATTGACTTTCGACTTTTTCCGTTCGTGCGTGGAAGCTTAATGTTTGTTCTTTGACTTCCGCGAGGTTTTTTTATCCTTTAGACTTCTTTCCGCTTCTCCTCTTCAAGGATCAATGTGTCACTCTTTTGGAACAGTGAATTCTTTTCTTTTCTTTTCCCAGACTTGTGACAACATTCTTCCTCCTTTGACCCCTCCTCCCCAGTCTATCCCCCTTTCGTAGGGTCCAGAATGTTCTTTTCGGCCGGCACATAGGGTTGTGTTCCAAACAAGACCCAACACCAGGACCCTTCCCCTCTCCGGGAAAATTTGCGGCATGCTCAGCGGAGCTGTCTTGTTCCATTGGTCTTTCTCCGTGTACCCATTTCTTTTTTTTGTAGGTCTCCCTTTTCCACCCTCCGGTTGACCTTAGGTTTGTTCTCTTACGGACTCTTGCCGTATTGTTAAGTTCTCCTCCACCATAGGCCCACACCTTTCTGCCCCTCTCCTGTGTGATACGAGGGTCAGCTAGGTTTTTTTGACTCAGGTGGGGATAGCGAATGCATGACTTTTCGCGCCCGTGAGACGCTAAAGTTTTTGATCCCCGGTTTCCCGCCCCATCCGCCCCCTTGTCTGCGTAAAATTGACAGACCCCTCCCTTTTTCATGTCTTTGGATTTTCTCTTCAATAGAGAGCTTTCGTAGCTCCTTTTCTTTGAGTTCTCACGTACCTCTCCAGACGTTTTCCGCTTCTCACTTCCCTCCTCCCTTTCGAGCGCTTCGCCTATGTTCCTTTCTTCGCTGTTAGCTTTCAAAGCCAACGGAGTTACTAGAACGAGTCGTGCACGTGAGGATCGCTTCCTGCGCAAAGCTGTTTAGTTCTTTTTCTGACAAACTCCCCCCTCCCTGACCCCCCCCGGTACACCTGTCCAATCCCCTTGGTTAGTTTTGCTCGATCCTCATCTCGTCACTTCCTTTTTTTTCCCTCCCCCGTCAGCGAGTTTCGTCTTTTTTTACGGAAAATGCCACGGTTCCCTGTTTCCTCCCCATTATTCTACAGGAAGAAACCTACCCCCCATCGTGGAGAAACCCCTCCTTCTTTCCTTCCCGGTTCATTTCTTCCTCTTCCTTCTTTTGATCGAGCTTGGATGATTTTTTCCATCGTTCTATCCCCCAGGTTGACAGGGGGACGAAAGGCCTGCCCTTTCTGCCTTTGGATTCAGTTTCCGTTCTCGTTTTTTTGTCGGCTTCCAGTTTTTTTTTTGTACCCGTCGTGCGCCTGACTGGAGGAGTTAGAGCGTCTATTTCCATGATTTGAACTATTCTTCTTCTTAGGAGGAAGTCCCGAACCGTTATCCTCTTTCTCAGAGAAGTCGACTCTTCTGTTTGTCGAAGGGCTCCTGAGGTGGGGTTTTTAAGGCTTCGGTCGCCCTTTTCCCTCCCTCCCCATAAAGAGAATCAATAACCTCCCCCCCCCCCCCCCCCTGGAAATTCCCCCCTCGCCCCCCCTCAGCCCGATAAGCTCAGCTCACTCTTCCCCCCCCCCTGCATCGGCGTTCCTCATTCCCTCTTTTTTATTCCGGATTACGTCCCTTGCCCGGGGAGTCAGTCGACCCTTTACTTTAAGGTTTCCAAAGGCCCACGTGTGTAGTTTACTCTTCGCCCTTTTTTTTTTTAGAAAGGGAATTTATTGGTTTCGCGTTCTCCCTCGTCTTCCCTTTCAAGTTTCCTCCCTCCCCCCCTTCGGGCAGACAAAAATATTCAGGTTTGTTAGGTTTTTCTCCGGGTTGTGCCGTTGGATGCGTCCCCCTGTCCAGCCTTTTCACGGATCTAAGTGCGTTTTTGCGTTCGAAGTCCGAACCTTCGCCCGGTTTCTAACGTCTTGCACAGTAAGGGCTGGCCTTTCCCAATCTATCTTCTTTCTTTTGCCTCGCGTTTTGGAGAGGGAGCCCGACTTTTTCCTTTGCCCTAGAAGGGTTACCTTTTGGATCAAGGCGCCCCAGGCCGGTACGGAACTCTCAGGCCAGGAGCGTGAAGTCCCCCTCCCTCTCCCCGCACTGAGTTGAATGGGCCTCCCCCTTCCCTTTTCGTTGTTAGTGTCCTTATGTTCTACCCTTACAGATAATTACGTTTCTCTTGATTCACCTGGTTTCCCCGCTTGTTTTCTCAAGTCCCTTGTCGACCTTTTTAGAGATAGAAGCGGGCCCCTTTCCCCTTTGTGATTGTTGAGTGACCCCACTCTGCTCCGTCTTTATTTGGTAACAATTTTTTCTTTCCCGCCCAGTGAACAGTCACCTCCCTGAATTTACAGTATCCGGTTCCCTGGTGTTGGTAAAGTTCCCTCCTTTTTTTTTCGCGGCTTCAGCTCGGTACCTATCAGCTTCCTCGAGATTTTTCCTGGTCAGCAGGCCGACGCGATTTTCCTTTTTTTGTCTGTCGTCATTCTTGCTCTTTCCCTTCCCCTTCACGTGAACCCTCATCGGTTTGGTCCTCTTTCGGTTGGTTACAGAGGACCCCTTTTTTACGCCCCCCCCCGCTAACCACGCGAATTCTGAGTACTTTTCCCGGACGTCCCTTCCGAGTGTGTTCAAACATGATGTTCCGACACGGTTCCCCTTTTTCTCGGAACCTCCTTGAGGACTTTTGAGCCCTCGGGTGGAGCGTTCTTTCCCCTTCCCACGAAGCCCATTTTTTTCCTCTTGAGTGAAGTTGCCTTTTTTTAGCCCCCCCATTTTCGTGTGGACGTCTAATATTTCCTTTTTTCTTGCTCCGTTCCATGAAATCTTTTGCAGTACCGTGTTCGCGATCTGCAAGACCCCCTTCCCTTGCGTCGGGTCGATTCCCTTCGCCGGAGTGAAATAAAGTTTTGCGGTTTCTTCCTTTTGCCCGCGGTCGTCTGTCGGAAGCCAAATCCTCTCTTTCTAATACTAGTTGTTGTTGTTCTAATTTTCTTCCCTTCCTCTCGACATCTTTTTTCCCCCCCAATCGCAACTCCTTTTCAGCCCCCATTGTATGGGGACTCCTTCTTCCTACTCGAACGCAGCCCTCAACCCTTTCTTCCCTTTCTTTTCCCTTCGAGCCACTTACAGTCCAACCGCCGTACTTAGCCCCTATCGTTACCCCCGTCGAAGTTATCGTTTCACCACTCAAATTGTTTCGGGCCACCAAGGCACCCCCTTTCAGCTTGACCCCCACCCCCTTTTTCGACAGACCTTACTCTACCCACCCTTTTTTTTGCAATTTTCCCAAAGAGGTCCGGTCGCTCTCCGTCCCGTGGCGAAAGCCCCACTCATTTCCTTTCGATCTGATTCCTTTCCCTTCAGGATGGAGCGGTTTTTTCGTTTTAGGACCACTGTTTTTTTTCTACCCAACACCCGAAACGCTTCACCTCTCTTTCGCTTTGAGCCTTATTGACGTTTCCCCCTCTCCCCTTTTGAAAACTTTGTCTGACCTACCCTCCAACATCAAAACCGCATCTTCGTCGGAGGGATACCCATCTCCTTTTTCCAAGTGCCTTACCGGGTTCCCCTTTTCCGAACCGATCGCCAAGTTGCCTTGACCACCCCCACGAATGCCCACCTTCGACTGCATTTACCTGTTTCTTTTTCGGCTTTTCCCCGAAACGCCGGTATTACCATACCCCCCCCTTTATCCTCTCTCTTTTGAGTAACAACCCTTCACCCCCTCCCCGCCCCCGACTTAGTAACCTCGTCTTTCTCCCCATCTTCCAACGGATTTCCCATACCTCCTTCGCACATCCCCGGTTCTTTGACCTTTCTCATCAACGATTTAGCCGGTTCAACTTTCACGGTGGAAACTACAAAAATTCTTTCTCCCCGATGTCCCCAAACGCGTGTGATGTTTTTGTTCGCTCGTCTCTTTTTCGCTTTTCGACCCATACTATATGATTTCCGTAGGTCCAGTCCTTCCCTTTTTGGTTGACGTTCCTCTCCAATCTCCACCCCCCTTCTATTCTTCAACTCAGGCTGCCTCTGTGGGCACTTGACAGAAAGTAAGTACTTTTTCCCGCTGCGGCGCGTCTTGGGGAGGGTGCTCTCTCGATCCCTCCCCCCCCCCCTTCCCGATCCAGTTACAATTTTTACCGTCTTCAGAAAAGGCCCCAGACCCAACACCCCACCGCAGATGGTGTCTTCCCCCCGCTGTCTCGGCCCCGTTTCCCCCCTTCACGGGAGACGAGCAAAAATAAAAATGCTTCCAAACCGAATATAGGGCCCCCTCAGGATTTGATTTCTTCCTTGACAGCCTAATACCAGAAAAAGCGACACTGACTCCACCTTGCCCGACGTCGTTTTCATCTTTCAAGCCCCCTCTTTCTCTGTTCTAAAGCGCGCCGATGCGCCTTTTTTCTCGCAGCTCGACTCTTCTTCCTCGGGTGAATGTCAATGTTTTTCTTTGCTTTTCTTTCAGCTGGCTCAGCGGATTTTCCAAAGGAGACGTAACAAAAAAAGACCTCTATTTCCTCCTACTCCAGTGCTCACCGACATTTACTCCCCTCCTCTTACGCCTCCCCGCCCTTTCTTCGATTCGTATTACACCCCTATTTCCTTGTGTCTACTCCTTTCCATTACCCGTCTTTCCATCACTTACCCTCCCCCCTACATTACATCCCCCCTTCCTACTCCATTCCTCCCATTACTCTCGCCTTCGTCTCCGCCTCCCCTCCCCATACCCCTTGTATAGTTCCCACTTCCCGCCTTTAGCTTCATCTATTCCTTCTTTTTTCCACATCTACCTCGTTAACCCACTTTCCCTCCCACTTCCTTCTCTACTCACTTCTTCCCCCACCTACTTCCCAAACCCTTTTCCCTAACCCTATTGTTCCTATCGTCCTCCCCCCCTTCAATTCTATCCCTCACCTCCAACATTCACCCCCATCCTCCCCTCATACCACCCCTCCTCCACCCCATTCCCCATTTCCCCACCCCTCCCCCGCCTCTCCAACCCTACCTCCAGCCCGCCCCCCACCCATCACTCCGCGCTTCCCCTCTGTCCTTCCCACCTTCCCCCCCCCCCACTACATTTCAACCCTCCTTGCTTCCCCTTGACTTTCCCCTCTGCTAACTCTCCCTCATTTAACGTCCCCACACATTTTTTTCCTACTCTACCCCTACCCCCACCTCTTCTTGTCTTCGCCCCCTTTTCACCTACACCTTATAATCCCCCCCCACTGTCCTACAGACTCTCATCACCTCCCCCCTCTCTAACCCTCCCCCTCCCTCCACACATCAACCCTTCTTTCCCATCTTCCCTCTACCCTCCACTCGCTCCTCCCCCCCGGAATTTTTCCATTGTATTCCACCCTCACCATATCGCCTTTCTCCCCCTTCCCGTTGTTTTCTCCCTCTGTCTCCCGCCTGCTCCCCCCCATCCCTCTCCCTACTTCTCCCCTCCGCTATATTTGCCGTACTCCCTACGCTGCCCCCACTCCCCCCCACTCTTTCACTTCTTCACTGGACCACCCACTCCTGTTTTCACCGCCCAACCCCCCCCACGACTAATCCACCTTTCTGACACTCCCTTCCAGCGTCCTCCACACTCCCTCACGATCCCCCTACCCCTCCTCATATCTTCCTCTTTCGCGGTCGCTACCCATTAGTTCACTCCTTCCCCTTCTTTTCCCCCGCCACCTCATTTTTCTACTCCCCGCCTCAAAACGTCATCTGGCGTTTTCTCGTTTGCTCTGCCCCTTCTTTCCCATGACGCGGCATGTCTTCCCTGGCTTTTCTTTGCGCGGTCTCCCACGTCCTCACCGATCCGGCTCGCAACCGCCTCGTTCCCCCCGTCCCTGCCATCTGACTTCCTCCTTCCCTTCCTGTCGTTAACGGTTAAAACCTTCTGTTTCCTTACACCAGATAAGTGGTCCTGCACTCCCCCTCCCCCTCTCGACAGGTTCGGTTATAACCCCTGCAACGCCGAGTGTTTCTGCGATGCCCCTCGCGGCGATAAAAAGATTTTTTACGACAGTTTTTCTAACATTTCGGCCCTCACCGGTAAATTTGAAGTGTTCCATCCACATTGTTGGAGAGTTCTTTCCCGTCGTCTCCACCCCCCCCTTTCTAAGACTTCTCACTTCCCTAGTTCCGCCCCTGTTGCCTACAGAGCACGAGCTCGATCCCTTTTTGGCGTCCCCTCAGGGCTTTGGATCTTTCTCTCTTTTTCTCTAGCCAAAACCCTGGATTACCGTACTTTTTGTCACTGTCCAGGGTGTTTTTACCTAGCTTCACACTTCCCCCCTTTGCGTCCTTCCGACTTACCCCGCTTGGTCCTAACGGCCCCGCTCAAGGGACTCCCCTGTATCCCCTCCCCCTTCGGGAGACTCCTCCCCTAGCCCTCGTTCCTCTCCCTTCCCCCCCTTCTGTTTGAGAGTACCCCGAAGAGTGTGTATGAATTACCCTCGAATACCTTCTTGCCTCCTCCTTTTTTCGCTCGGATTCTCAGTCTCTCCATCTCTTGCCGGCTTTTCTTTTTTTCCTTTTTCTGTCAACACGTGATTTCCCCCCTCCCCGGGATCACCACTCTCGTCGTCCGTCCCTCATTCGACCGATTCCTTTTATCCGGATAGCCTTCTTCCACTCAGGTGATGAGGTTTTTTAACCATTTTTCTCCTTCCTTTTTGCCGATTTTTCGTCTGCCGTTCATATTTTTACTTTTCCCGCCCCCCCGGCCTTCAACTTGCTTTTCCCCTTTTTTCTTTTCCGTCACCAGATCAGACTTTTTTCACTTCCTCTCCCCCCCCTGGGTGGACGTCACATTACGTGAGCATTCCGCAGTTTTCTGTGAGAAGTTTCAGCCCCATTTTTGGTCTTGGGAAACACCCCAGTGAACTTTTGCCGCTTGGAGGGGACCGATCGACATGTCCCTCTTGCATCAGGGTGCAGGCACTCAATGTTCCCACTTCCCCCCCCCACATCATGAGAAAACCCTCACGTCCCTCCCTTCGGACCCTCAAAATCGGTTGACTTTTTCCGGCACTACGGCGCTGCGAAATACATCTAACGTCCTCCCAAGCCTGTACCGATCCCACGTACTCCTTTCCCCTTTTTCACCTTTCGGAAGGTGCCCTTTTTGCTCTATTCTTCTGGGTTCGCTGATAAGATCCTTTCCTTTCCCCCCAAGTCGACCCCAGGGGACCCCCACCATTTTTTTTTTTTTTCGGCCCTATTTTTTTGGTTCCGTTTTTCTCCCCTTCCTTGATTGTCGACAAAGAGAGGAGTACTTCTCTTTCCTCCCCCGTTTTTTTTTGTACTGCCCCCTCTGAGTTTTCTTTGCCCCGCACCCTTTGTGGTTTGACCTTAACCCTTTTCTTTTTCCCCCCTTTTGACCCTGGCGTTTTTTCGTCCCCCCTTTGTTTCCACACAAGTTTGGTTTGGGATCGAGTTGATTTCGTTTTCTCTCAATCATCGAAACCTGGGTCCCTTTTTCCCCCCCCCCTTCCCCATCCCGAGGTCCTTTTGATTGGACTTCACGTGTCCTGGTCTCCCCTTTTTTTCGCTTAGCCCTGATGCCGATTATCAGAAGTGCACCCTCCAAACATGATTTGCCTTGAATGCCGGTTTTGGGCAGGAAATGGTCATTTTGTCTTTAGGTCCGGAGCCGGCACCTTCTTTTCTTCTCCTTTTCCTTCGTAACTGTTCTGGGCGAGCCCGTCACAGTCCCCCTCTCCCCATTGGAAAAAAGGAACGATCCCTTTCCCGCTGATTTTTCATTTTTCAGCATGTCGTCTTCTTGTCTCTCTACCCTCTTTCTCCCTCTTTCAACCCCTTTGCTTCCCCCGATCCCCTTTCGCCACGGTTTCCTTCCTTGTGGTGTTCTTTCGCGCTTTTGCTTTCCTGAGAAGAAAAATATGACCACCCCTTTTTTTTCGCCCGACTGTGGTTTTGACCTCCTTTTCTATTCCTAGGAGTCCGGATAGTCCGACATCGTGTCTTCTCGCCGTCCCCTCGCTTTACCTTTTTTTTATCCCCCTTTTTGCTTGAAATGCAGATAGTGTTCTCTGGTATAAATACAGAACCCGCCCCCCCCCCCCCCCACCCTTCTCCTTTTTGGATGTAATGATGCGCCCCTTCGGCGACGAAATGGGCTGTGACCCCTTTCTTCCACTTTCTGATGTGCATATGGGCTAACTTTTTTTTTTCGTCCGATCGTAGAGTGCTGATTTTCCCTGCCCGATGGTGTTCTTGTCGATGTTTTCTCAAGCACCCCACTGATGCGTAACCGTTAGTACCCGACCCAGGGTCTCCGTCTTACTGAACATCCCAATTTTTTAAGCTTAGGCCCCCCTTTCACAGTGCAAGGTCACCCTTTACCTCATTGTTCGTTCCTCCTAGATTATCGCCCTCCGTACAAAATGCGTGGCCCTCCACGATGAGCTCTTTCTCCCGAAAAGGTTGCCCCCAACCCTCCCACTCTTTGCAAGTGAGCCTTTTTAGCAAGTTTGATCGCCGTCCTTCCCACATTGTTGGAGAAAAATGTCCCTTCGCATGTCCTCTTTTCTAAGGATTCTTTTCAGGGCTTGTGGCTCCCTGCTGGAGATGCCCTCCCCCCTGCTCGAAGGCATTCAGGTTGTCCTCCATGGTTTCAACCACCAACCACCCACCCCCCCCCCCCCCCCCCCCCAACTTCTAAATTGTCTCGATGATTTCCCGGACCTGGGTTTGTCAATTGTGGTGTTACCCCCCTTTTTTCCTTTTTGAGAGCCGTTAGTTTTTGAACGTCCGATTCGTTTTTTTTTTCTTAACGTGCCCTAATGAAGTGGTCTCGCCTTCGCCGCCGTGCCCTGTGCGCCTTTTTTTAAAGGGTATTCTTTTGAATCTCCTTGATGCCCTCCACTCGTCGCTTCCCCCTCTGCCGTCACCATCAAAATTATTTTTTCGAGAATTGCTTTCCCTCTCTCGTCCGCCACTTCTCCACTTCGCCGTTTACCCACTTTTCCCCATATGGATTAGGTCCTCTTACTTCCAACCTTTTTCCTCCCTGGGCTTCAGTTCACATTCTTCCGTAAGGCTTTCCCCTTCCATCCGCAATCTTTATTTATGTCAGTCGACATGTTGTCTACGAAACTGTCCTTTTTCTGTCGTGTTCACAGCTTATCGGGCACGCGGTAACCCTTTTTCAACCTCGTCCCCACTTGAAGGTGTGGTGGATTGGTTGCATGTTGCCTTTTTTCTCTTCTTGTAAAGCCTTGTAACCATGATAGTCCCCGTGAGCTTTCCTCCCTGTTTCGTCCCCACCAAAGATATCCGGTTCGCAGCGTTTTCTTTTCCGTAGTTGCATTACCCTCTTCCTATTGACTTCGTAACGCCGTGTGTTCTTTTCGTCCGTTTTTCCCTTCTTTTCCCCCAATTCCGACCCCCCCCGCCGGGATCCAGGGGCGACACCTTGTCGGTCCCGAGCGCCAATAATGCTTGAAGTCGACCCCCCTAACTAGCCCAGCGGTCACGGAATTAGTTGGCGTGTGTTTTTGATTTTTTTTCTGTATCCCAACCCTCCTTATTCCACCGTGAGATTAACCCATGTCTTTCCCTCAGGGTCTTTTCAATTGTAGTATCCGCGTGAGCTCCGCTGTCCCTAATTAAAGGGTCTGTCTTTCGGGGACTCCACTTCGGCTCTCGCCGTGCAGACCGGCGGCGGCCGCTTCCTTTTCCCCCTCGGTGTCAATTTTTCGCTGCGGGCCCTTTTTTTTTCGGGACCCGTATCTTGTCAGCTTGCTAACGTATGATCCTCCATTCGCTCTTTACTTGTCATCCTATGTCCCTGGGTCGCGGTGTTCTTCGTCTTTGATGTACCTTTGCTGTGGAGCATTTCCTTGAACGGACCCTGGTTGGGCCTCTTTTTTGGTGGACTGAGCTTAACATTGTTTTCTCCCCAGCGACCGAGAAATCCGCTGATAGTAACGTGACTGGTTTTTTCAACCCCCATGATTCTTTCCTCGTTCGGAGGTCGACCTTATTTCTCTTGTCACTTGCCCGAGGATTTGGCGTAGTTGGTCCCCCCCCCCCCTACCGAACCCTTGTGTTTTTTCCCTTGCTGGAGGACGTTTGCCTTTTTGGGCCGCCCCTTGAGAGTGGCCGTCTCCTTTTCCTTTTTCCTCAGAATGACTTCCTGCGTTGCTGTCCATGGCCGGATATGAAGAACTGGCCCCTTGCCTGCTCTTTTTTTCCGGTCCGATAGGAGCCGTTGTTTCCTTCATTTCTTCTTTTTTGCGGGTCCTTGTTGTGTCCTTTTTCTAGGACGCCCCTTCTCTCTTAATTCCCTGTTGTTTTTCGAGATTTTTCTTCCTTATAGACAAGCTTCCCCCTTTTTTTCGCCGGGCTCCCCCCCCTTCTCTGTTTACACTTGCTCCCGCAGAAACAGGTCCCTCCTCTTCTTCCCCGGTCTTAAGAAGCTACAAGGTACGCAACGGTACTTTTCCCCTCCCGGCTACGACACCGGAAGGTTCCTACGTGCCCCCTTTTCAATTTTAGGTCCCCCATTCCCCTTGCCTTACCCGTCCCTCCGTCCCCCCCCACTTTTCTTTAGTGATCCAAATCGGTTGCAATTTCCCGGGACGATCCTCCCCTTTTTCCTTTGGCTGAAGACCTTGTTGCCTTCCCACAAGAGCTGTTGACTTTCTACTGTTCTGGGGGTTCGTCCCCCGTGTTTTTTTTTTCAAGGTTAAGAATTTTCCCCCCCCTCACTATGCCCCCCCCTCTGTCAGCTCTGCCTTTAAATCCAGAAAACTCCTCAGCGAAACAGCCTGTGACTCCCTCCCAACACCTCTTCGTTGACCCAACACAAGTCGACTTTCTCCGTGGAGATTGACCCCGGGTCTGAAATTGCCACGTCCCCCCCGTCCTAAAGGGTCCACCCTTTCGGTTGTCCCTTTTTTTGGCATAGGTAAGTTGAAAGAACCCTCCCCCTTTTTTTTGGGATTAACCTCACCTTCCCCTCACCCTCGGCACTCGTTGAGCAATCTCATGTCCACTACTCCCTTTTCCCCCCCTCCTGGCTGGGCCCCCCTCCCCCCTGCTGTACTTATGAGAATGTTCCCTTTGTCCCCTCAGTTGCACATACGAAATGCAGTTGCCTTGCCCAGATGACCCACTCTGGAGGCTCGTTCGGTTTTTCGATAAGCGTTCGGAACATTTTTTTCGCCCCCTTCCTGGTGTATTTTGCTCCCGGAAGAAAGCTTCCAGGGTTGACAGACTATCTACTCCCTCGCACACGTGATCTCCGTTCCTTTTTCCGTGTTTGGACTGCCAGACTTCGGAACGTGTCATGCGTCGCTTCTAGGTTCATTCTCCTTTTTCTGAGACTAACAATCCCCCGTCCCGATACAGGCTGTTTAACATTCTTTTTTTTCATTTCCCCCCTTCCACATTCCGTCAACCCCCCCATAAAACCTGTCCCAGATTTTGTTCTGAAGAATGGTTTCGGGTTCCCAATCACTGATCAAGAGGATTTTCCTCTGCGCCCCTCCCAAGTTCTTCACCAACAACCCCTCTTATATCGGAACTCTTCCAGCGGATGGACCCTGCTTCCGGCCCCCCTACGAAATCCGAACTGCTTTCTGCCTTGCACTTTCAGTATTTCGTTCCTCTAATCCCATACCGATGGACCATAGAAGTGCGCATTTATTCTCTTTTTTGGATATGATCCGCTATAGAATTTTTTTGCTTTGGGAATGAGCCTGGTCATTTTTTGTCTTTTTTCCTTTTCGCTGGCAGCTTTACTTGTCTGCATAGTCTTCTCAACACCCCATCAAGTCACAGGCACTTCCGTGCAGACTAGGCGAGAACTTTTTTGAGTTTCGCTGCTCCCTTAGTATTCTAGGTACGTAAACCCACCAAAATTTACAGGGAAACTAGACTTCCTTAAACATAGTCGCACACAAAAACCCGTTACTCTGGAACACAAGTTTCCCTGAATGATTATTCACACTTCATCAAAGTTAAGAGTTTTCCTATCCCCCTGTCTCCTGGTTTTGTACTGAATCTTTGTCTTCCCACTCGAAGCCTGTTGTAACTCGGCATTCACCTCCTCCTTGTTGTATCAAACGCTTTTTGCTTCGGTCGTTCTACTTTGCGACACTCCTCTCCCACCTTTTTTCCCCCGGCCTTTTGTTGACTGCGAGTAACTCTTTGCGTTTTCTTACGCATTTGACCCTTTTTTCTTTGCAGATTCTAGTCCCATGTCATGCAGATCACCCCCCTTTCCATTACCCCTTTCCCCTGTCCCTTTTTTTTTTGCGTCTCAACTTCTTTGCGCCCGTTCTCCGGGACTACAAACAGCTCGTTGTCCCGCACTACGTGTTTCTTAGGCTCATCCAGTCATTGGGAGAAGCCTCCCTTTTCCGCGCGCTTGGCCTTCCGTTAGGCTCGTCAAAGAATCTTTTTGTGTATTGACTTCTTCTCCCCCCCCGACCCCCCATCGGTAGAAGAAGGTAGCTATCCTTTGGCCTCTCTCATTGATGGCGTTTTTTTTAAATTTTCTCCTCCTTTCCCCCCCCCTCTTGGATTTACCAGCAAGGATCAACCGTTAGCGTTTCGAACCTCCCCCGAAGTAATAATCCGATGTAGGATCTCCTTTCCCATTTACAAACGTAATGATCTCCCAGCCTACTTCACAAAGAGTGCGAAAGGGGTGGACTATTTTTCGTTCCTCACCTTCCCGTTCCACTTTAGTCCCTATCACCCCCACTTCATTCCGTGGTTTCGGGAAACCCGTCTCCCCCTTTTCCCACAAGCCTGTTTCAAAAAAGCGGGTCGACGAGCACGACTACCTCTTCTCGAGCATTCCGCCAGCCCCTCCAGGGTTATTTTCATTTTTTTTGGTTGTCCCCCCTTGTCTACGAACAGTGGGCTGTGGCCAAAGAGCCTTGAGATCTGCTCCCCGGCGCACGGCACCCCCACCTTTCCACCATCCAATTAATTGCCTACCCCCCTCCCTTCCATGATTGGACTGCCGTTTGCCCTTTATACGGTGATCATCGGTGCCATTTTTTGAGAGCCCCACCGCAGAGAGGGTCCTTTTCCTTATCAGTTTCTTCGTAAATGGCACCCCCCCTGCCCCTTCCGGGTTTAACCGGGATTATGGCGAGGGATCACCTCCAAAGATTTCATTAACATCTAATGGGACCCCGGTGAAGAACCTTAACTTCGGTCTTCAAGACCCCCCGGCTTCCCCCTCCAGCT
>Ga0179593_1658727_pt1 | contig 13336 bp, 20 predicted proteins | sample CZODoug2_1_08_16_FD_185931 | JGI IMG/M metagenome (GOLD analysis project Ga0179593, IMG submission 185931) | Vadose zone soil fungal communities from Angelo Coast Range Reserve, California, USA - CZODoug2_1_08_16fungal (PacBio error correction) | ecosystem: Environmental > Terrestrial > Soil >... | reverse complement strand
TTTTCCAGTGGCACCTCGATTGGTCCGGCGTCATCACCTTGCCTCTCGAACCCGGATGGCGATCCAATGATGTTTTTTAAAAACTGAGTGGTCACTTTCCCTTCCCTGTATTTGCGGCTTTGCATACATCCTTAATATCAGATCGTGGCTTTCACCCCTTCCTTGTCCCCCCCTTTTGAGGATTGTGGCTGGTCGCGTTTGAAATCGCAGGTGACATTCTCAGCCCAGCAGTTCCCCCTTTTTGCGTCCGGCTGTGTGTGTCCTCACCGGGATGTTTTTTTTTGAAAGTCGGGCGTTCCCGTTTGCACTTGCCCGTTTTTTTGGGCGCCTCGCACTAGGTTCTCTGACTGCTCTTCATTTTGAGTTTAAAGTCTCGTTTTCGCCATCCCGCCGACCACCGACTTTTTTCGTCGTTTTCCCTTTCAGCCCTTCGCCTGCATGGCCCAGGTTCGAGCCTCCCCACCCTTTTTTTGCTCCCTCTTTGCCATTCCCCGCGTTTTGAGCTTTTTCGGGAGTTAAGACCTCGGGAGGTGTGCGATCTGAGTCACGCGAGAATTGTTTATTTCCCGTCTCTTTGAGATCCCTCTGTTTTTTGGAACTCTTAGTTACGCGCCGTAACGTGTCCAATACCTTGACTTTTCTCAACCAAATTATTTGGTTCTTCCGCGATATTTTCAGAGTCCATCTTCCTGAAAGCCGGTTCCCGCGTGGCCTTCTCAGGAAGGTTTTGCCTTTTTCATTCCTCGTTGCGCTGTAGATGATCCCCTTTAATCCATTTGCGCGTAACCCGCTATGACCGCCTTCTCTTTCTGTTTCTTAGGTTTTCCCGCTTTCACAAGCAACACCCTATTTCAATCGTTGACCATCTCCGTTCCCCCTTGATTACCCCGTTTTCCCACCCCCGTGAGCTATGAGCTCCTAAAGGGCTTTTGTCCCTGAATCCTTGCTTTTTTTTCCAGTAATCGCCCTCCCTGACCATGAGCTGTTCTGCTATCAACCCCCTTTAGAACCAGCCGGTTTTTTAAATGCGTCCCCCCCCTTTCCAGACAACATTTTTCTTCTCTTGCCAAGTCGAGAACGACGCCCCCACACGGTCCCTTCTCCCTTCGTTTGTAGTTATACTGATGGAACATACCATGCCCCCCTCCCTTATGTCCCAAGTAAGCGCCATCCACAAGTCTTTTCGGTCGTGCCCCGATTCATGGTTGCACCTTTTCAACCCGTTGAGCAGCCGCCTGCTGTTTTTGAACAATTCTTTTTCTTTTTTCTTCCTGAGGTCAAGCTGGCCGCTTTGAAACCTGCTTGACCCGTTTGGCAATTACTGTCAACTTTTTGCCAGGAGCTTTGAGCGTTGGGGCTTTTTTTTTCCCCCTGCCCACCGCACCCGAACATGATCATGATCAATCGCTCCCTTTCGGATGGCCCTTCCCCTTGCTTAAACCGTCTTTTTTCTGAAATCAGCCCCCCCCCCGATGGCTTTTGGGACACAACGGCGCCCCAATTTTCCCCAACCCGCGTTTTGAAGCCCTTCTCCTTTTTTTCAGCCTCGCACGAAGGTTCTTCCAGAGTCGGAGTCTTTGCCCCATTTCCCAGCGCATCTCTTTCGCTCTGCCCCTTTCAGGCAAGATGCGAGGCGTTTTTTCGACCAAATCTTGAGCATCTTTCTCTCGTTGTGTTGTGGAACTTTTGCGCATGGGCGTCTGAAAATCCTTGTTGCCGGGGTTTCCTCCTATGCGCTCACACCTTTTGGACTTCGCATCTGACCCGACTCTGTCTGACCGCCCTTTAATTCTCAATTCGTCCCTTTTCTCCTTCTCATTTTTTTTTAACTTCTGCGTGAACTTTTTTTCCCCAAAAGCCATATTGGTTATGATGATCATCCCCCTTTTTTTGACTCCCCCTGCACTTCCTCCTTCCCTCGCCGCATTGTATCATGGTAGTGTTTTCTTTTTGAACGTCAATGTTTCTCCGCCCCCCCTTCCTTATAGTTTTTGGACCGGATGTTCCAGAGGTTGTCATGATATCTTTTTTTGCCTTACTGATCCTTCCCCCTTTTTATCTGCTCCCCCATCCGGCCCCCTGTTTCCTGTATAGCTTCTTTGGACCCCCTCCCCCTTGCGACCTGACTTGGAATTGCTTGATTAGAGGAGTTGGCTCGGTCCCGCTGGTTTTTTTTCGGTTCTTTTCCATTTTGTAACGACTCTTTTTCTTTCGGCATCGTCCTCAATTTGCATTCACAGTTTTTTGGGTTTTGCTTTTGTCACGCGCTTTTTTCTTCTTGGTGATCCGCAACACCTTCATTTATTGGTAAGTCGCTCTGAGACCTTTCCCCGATCCTTGAAGGATCTCATTCTTCCCCACGGTGACCTTTGGTCTGGCGGTGGAACAACTCGGCTATTGTCAACTCTTGTCCATGTTCTTTTGCATTCTTTTTCCCCCCTCTTTCTTACGTCTCCTGTGCTTTCATTCATTCCCTCTCCCACCGCCCCACGTTTTTATCGACGCGGCAACGAGTTCCCACTACAGTGGTCCCCCTTACCTCCCTCCCGGCTGACATTTTCCCTTCCTAATGTTTTATATTCATCTATAGACCTTCTTCTTTGAGTTGTTTGTACAAATCTACTAATCTTATCGCCTGGAATTCACCCTACCCCCCCCTAGTTTTTCAGGTCCGCACTTTCCAATTCAACTCGTCGTGGAAAGTAATTTAAACGCCCCCTCTTCTTCCGGCTTATAATTCCCCTTCCCGCAACCTTGGGCTTCCCTGAGTTTGTCTCTACATACCTTGGCCTAAGGCCAAAACTCTTGTTCCCCAACCGGGACCTTGGTTAAGTTTCGTTAGAGGGACTTTGCTGCTTTTCAACGCCACCCTCTTCGACTCAATAATCGCCGTAATCCCTGATCCCATGAGCCCCATCGCGCCTTCTTCCCCCCCCCCTCAGACCATCCCCCTTTTCCACCTGTGATTTCCCCCCCTTTCGGATTTTCTCAATCATTGGAAACTGGACTGTCTTGGGGACTCCCCCACGTCCAGCGTTTTCTATGACTCAATCGAGTTGGACGTTCTGTCGTGCCCTCATTCGTCCCACATCACGCCGGTTTAGTTCTTCCCCACCTCGCCACCGCTCCACCAATTTTAAAGAAGGGTCCCCCCTATCCTCGAGCTGTGCCTGATTTTTACGACGGACCCGGAGCTTGCCCTCCTACCCAAACCCCTGGAGATAGAGAACCGATTTCCCCACCCTCTCCTCCTCCTCTTCATATTCAACCCCTCGCTCGGAGAACTTTACCCCTTGGTCCCCCCATCGCCTTCCCTTTCTTTCTCGCTTTAAGGATGTTGAAGGGTAAACTGCGCCCTCGGGAAACCACCGCCCGTTCCCCCCCGCTTGACCTACCACAGTCTCGTTCTAATACCTTTCTCTTGAGTCCCCCTTCCCCATGTGACCGGATTGTACACACCGCATCCACAATTAACTCTGCGCCCTGACACTTTATGCAGGTCCACGACGCCCACAAACGGCCACCGTTCCCTTTTATTTTCCTTTTGGTTTCCGTTGCCGTTTCCCAATCTGATAGAAGCAATGATCTACCTGTATCCCTTTGGGTCCTTGAAAGGCTTGCCTGCCCCCAATCCGGAACTCCTTATATTTTCCTTTCTTCCCAGGTGCCAACCAATTTGCATTCATGCCCCCCCGAAACCATCCGTAATGTTCTTTTCTCCGAACGTTTAGTCTCGTCTCCGTGACCCGTTGATGACACACACCCCCTCATGTCTTTCAGGGCCGACAGTTTGACCTTTGAATTCCCCTTTTGGTCCCCGTCATGGCAAAGCTCTCCTTGACCTACCCTCGCGCCCCCCGAACGGGAAAGTTGGCCACCTCGGTTTCTGTGGAGAACCCGCGGTAACCTACGGACGGTCCTTTGGCTTTTGCCGGTCACCGTCTAAACCCTGCTTTCCGTCTCTAACCACATACCCAATACCATATAACGGCCTTCTTTTCTCTTCCCTCACTCTATTTGCGGGAATTCTGCTTAGTCTCAGCGTTTTACTCCCCCCCAACCTTCTCCCCTTCTTTTCCTCCGTTTTCCAATTGTTGAACAGTAGCCGTTCCAACGTAAACCTCCCTTATTTCAGGATTTGCTTCCCACGTTTCCCAAAACTCTCACGTTCCGTAGCCACCGTTTCCGGTGTGTGTTCCAGTCCTTTCCCGCCGCCTTGAATCAAATTCAAAACGACCCCCTTCTTTACTCCATTGGATCTTCTCCTCACCCTAAAGTCTTTCCGCCTGTACATTTTTCCCCCGTAGCAATTTCCCCAATCTCTTTGCTTACCCTTCCTTCATCAATCTGCCAGCCCCCAAGAGCTTTCCGGTTTTCTAGCCCATGTCCCTGTAACTCTTGAAAAATAAAAACCTTTTTTGTCATTCACCCTCTGCGGCCCCCCCCGACATTTTCTTTATAATTTCAACAAATGCGTCCTTTGCTAGGCTTTCCTCGTGATAAGGTCAGGCACCCCCACCCCCACCCCCAGATATGACCAGTTTCATGACTCTCCCCCTCTTTACTCCCCTTCCTTTTTTTTTTTTGAGCTCCTGGATCGCGATTCACAATCGCCCCTTCCTAATGTTGTGTGCAGGATGCACGATTCTACCCTATTCTCTTTTTTTCGTAAACGCTTTTTGACTCAGCTGTCATTTTGCCACTGACCCCTCTCGAGGTCGAGTTTCCCCTTTTCCCCCATTCCCTTACAGTGGGCCCTCGAGGCTCTTTAAAGACAGCCTCACCCCCCCTCCCCGACGCTTTTTCTTGTGAAAGCGGTGTTCCTTCGGGTTCCCGACGTCCAATCCGTTTCGTGTTCTCTGCGAAAATCCTTCTTGGCCTACGGCCTTTTTACCCTTCTGAATACCCTTGCGTCCATACCCATACCCCTTTCACCCTCTTTTCTTCTTAAGATGATTTCTTCTTTGAAGTCCCTCGACTTCTCCCGTAGCAAACCGTTTCTCCTGACGTTGCTATGACATTTGCTTTTTGTTTACGTGGCATTTTGTTCCCCCACGACAATCTTATTTCGCCTTGACCCCCCTTAGAATCTTCCTTGGGCCATTGGGAAACTGTCTCTGACCCATTGCGAATTTTTTTTCCTTCTTCTAAGGTCCTCTATTCCTTCCAGATTAGTGTAAGTTTCCTTTTTTCTCTTTATTTTTTTTCCGTGCTTGGAAAACCTCACGCTAGGTCCCCTTTAGACATTTTGCTATTGTTACTACCCCCTAATTCGCAGTACTTCTAGTTTTTTCCCAGCTGGTTCCCCCTTCTTCCCCCTCCGTGACGTTCCTCATTCTTGATGGTGAGGTAATTCAGCTGCTTAATTTCGCGGTCCCCCTTCAATTCCCCTCGCTGCCCCCTGTCCCCTTTCTGATTCTTTGAGCTTTGAGGCTGGCCGCGGTCAGCCACTCCTGAACCCCGGCCACTTTACGCGCTTATTCTACCCCAACTTTGTTTTATGATGTTTTAGCATATCTTTAATTGTTCCAGCCCCCTTCCACCTCAGCCCACGTTTACTTATTATCCTCCTGTGTGTGCTGTCCCTCATGACGACCTCCAGTTGAGCGTCTTTTTTTCTTCCCTTGCTTTTCTCTCTGTTAGTTCAACGCTTCCCTGCCTTGAAACAATTCCCTGAAATCAAAAGTTTTGGTGACGTCGTTTTACTTTCCTTCATTGAATTCCTCGGTGAAATTGGCCTTCCGTGAGCGATTGTTTTTTTTTCCCTATCTGCGTCCTCATTCCTCCTCAAATTGCCAGTTTTTTTTCCCCCCTTCTAATCTGATGCCTTCTCACCCCATCGCTTTTCCAGGAGATAAGAGGTGCCCCTCGGCCCTTATGTGTAGATCTTTTCTTTGGTAGGCTCCCCCTCCCTTGAGCTCCGAACCTCTAGCAGAAGAAAGCGGCACCCCTTGGTCCACCACCTTACCCCCCAGCCACGTCCCCCGCTTAGAGAGGTGGCGTCTCTGCTTTCCCTATTCCTGTGCATCCCCTCGCGGCAAGACAAGCACCGGTCTGAGTGGCACCCCGTAGATTCTCCCCCCGTACCCAAGGTCTTTTATTGAACTCCCTGTGAAGTTGCTCCATGGGTCAGGTTTGAATTTCAGCTTTCACGATTATATTTTCCCCGGACCATATATCTCCTTTGCCACGTCAAGTTTGGTAGTGACGCGGGTTTGAGCTCTCTTTCGTTCCCCCTTCCTCTTGCCCTGTCATGGAGCTCCATGATACTTTGTACTTTCTTGACCTTTGTTTTACGTTTGTGTTCCTTGCCTCTGTATTTTCCTGTTTCATCCTTCTTTACCTTCCCCCCTTCTATGTTCTTTTTCCCACTTTCCTTTTTCTTTATCTCTTGTGATCCCTTGCTGGGGAGACGTTGTGTTAATGTCATCTCCCCCAGTCCCCAAATTTTGACGAGTCCACAGGTAATCTTCTGGCGTGTGTTATATCACCGGTTCTGGTGTTTTCCGAACCCTTTTTCTCTTTGTCCTCCTTTTCCGCATCCTTCTTCCTTCCTCGCCCTATTTAGCGCGCATTTCCATGGGCTCGATTTTCATGGGTCTCTCGACCCTTTTATCCTCGTTGTAGTGTTTCCCTTCCTTCGTGTTTACTGATTTAAGCTGAAGTCCCATGATTCTCCTTCGTTTGGGATTATCACCGCCTCTCAATGGTGTAAACCCTTCCACGAGTTGATTACGGAATTGGACTTGGTTTTCCCTTGTTCTTGTAGACCCCCGCGGTTATTGTTTCCTGGATCCCCGTTCTTGGCTCTTTGTAGAATTGTTTTGTGGTACGAACAACTCCATTCTTCTTGCGAATCCGCTCTCGCTCATGCGTAGTCGCCATATCTACCGTCGGTTCACGCGCGCGGAGGAAAGGTTTCCGACTTCTCGAATCTGCCGCAGTTACTCCATTCGTTTCCCTTTGGCGTATTTTCCCCCTCCGCTGCATTGTGGTTCGGCTTTCTTTGCCAATTGCACCCACGCCAACAGGTTAAGGCACCTGTTTTCCCCCGAATCTTGGCGATTTTCAAGTCATTTTATTTTTTTGCCCACCCCTCTTCCATCTCTCCCGATAATAAAGGTTCCGATTCGTGAAGATCTTCGGTCCTTAGTACCCTTCCTCGTCCCGTAAGATCCGCCGTAGTTTCGGTTGAGGATCACCTCCCTGACATCCAGCCTCCTGTCCGGCGCCACCCTCTCATGACGCCCCTGAACATTGCACTTGCGACCTCTGCCTCACACGTCCCAGGCGAACCCTTTCGCGTTTTTCTCTCGATTTTTCCCTCTTCCACTACTTCTGGAACGCCATCGCCACCTCTTATTGGTCCCTAGTCCCCCCGGTCATAGCGCAATTCCAATATTCTGCCTGTGCTTTTTTCAAGATTTCCCCTTTTTTCCGTTTCGCCTTCGCCTATAACCCAGGGATGTATAATTTTCCCCAAGACTCTCCTCTTCGGTTGACCTTTTTTTTTTCGTGTGAACCCTTTGTGGTGCGGCTACCCAACGAGAATCTCCTCCAACACAACTGTGCTCTTTATTTCTTCGTGTGTCCCCACGACACCAGCACAGTCCCCAGACCTATTTAGACCTTCTTTGCTTTTTGCAGGTTTTTCCTTTCTCTGGCGCACTCGTTTTTCCCCTGTCCTGCTGCCACAAAGGCTGCTATACAGGGGGAGTTGAACTCCTCGGATCTTGCAGACGTGGTTTTCGCGGTTTCCACCCCTCCTCCCCCGTCCCAGCAATAAGGCCTCGTGGATTGCGATTTCCCCCATGCTTGAGCTTTTGGATAATGACTGTTATTTCTTCACCCCTATCCTCGTCCCTTTCCCCCTTCCAGTCTCGGTATTCCCCCCACATTCGTTTAATTCCTGCATGCTCCTCATAGAGCTTCCATCTGCCTTTCCTAGTCCCTATTGATTTCGAGTTCCTTTATTAGTTGATAGGACCCAGGAGCCTCCTTCTCCTATCTGGACGCCTCAGTGAACCCTCTTGATGAGTCCTTTTATTTTCGTCCATGGGTCTCCCACGCCGACAGCCGGTTTCTCGGTAAGACGCTTGGTCCTTTACTCCCGGTTGGATCTCTCTTACCCTGTACTATGTCTCCTCCCCTTCGTGGAGCAGCTGTCAACCCACCCCCTTTAGGTGATGGGTCCTCTCCTCTCCCCTGTCTTTTTTTTTCTCTTCGTTGTGTCCCCCTCCTTCCGTTGTAGGTGTCGGATACTTGTCCCCCCCCTGATCTGGTTGTGGCCCGCCTCTCACTGAGAGCTTGTACTGATCAATGGTTCTGGTTTTCGCCTGCCCATCCCTTGGTCGCACTCCTCCGTTTATTCTCTTTGTTTTTCAAATGTTCTTTCCAATTTCCTCTTTCCCTCATCACATCGTCATTGCTTCCAACTTTTTTACCTCAGTTCTTTCCTCCCTTTTTCTTTCAGAGATCTCTAAGACTTTTCCCACTTCGTCAAGGCCGTGTGATTTTTCCTTTTCTACTTCCTGCCTCTCTGGTGCCCTTTTTCTTTCATCAGTATACCCCCTTTGCATCGGTCCAGAGCATCTGATTTCGTCTGAAGCTTTTCCTTTCCACTTTATCGGTCGTGGCCTTTTTTTCCTTTTTTCAACACGCTGATGTGTTCTTCCATGTTTTTCCGTCTTTCCGGCTGCCTGAGACCTTGCTTCTTTATTGCCCTCGATGCTTAAGATCTCCCTATTTTTATGCTTCACGTTACCCCTTTTTTTCTTCCTTGACAAAATCCCCGGCTCTTTCCCCCCCTTCTGCAATTACCCTTCGGGTTGCGCCTTAGCACTCTTTACTCCACCCCCTCGATTCCCCCAGTCAGAGGCTTGCCCTGTCGCCTCGGAGACTATGGCCTCATTCGATTTCGTTCAACGAGTCATTCGTCTTCCTTTGTGCCCCCCCTCCCCTACCGGCTCCCCCCCCCCTGCTTTGTGTGTGGACCATCAGCTATAGAGGAGGAGCCCCCTCCTCATCCCCAACTCCCTTCCGATCAATTCTTCTCTCATATCCCCTTTTTCTCAACCCGAGTCATTCAGTCAATGCCCTTCCAATTCGGCGATTTTTCACATACTTGTCCCTTCCCGGAATCCCCTCCCGCTATGTCTACTGACCCTGCGTGCATCCCTGACACCTCGAAGCTTATGACGTCTTTTTTTCTTCTGATGCCTGTTCCACCAGAACTCCTGGGTCCCTCACTCATTTGACATGAGTTTCCTTCTCCCCTTTTTCCCCCCGAGAACCTATCCTTTAAGTCAAAGACTTCTCAACGCCCGCCGGCCCTCATCCACGTCTCCTGCTGTTCTCCAGTCCCCCCAGCTTTACTCCTCACGTTGCCCCTTTGACCCCTTGCTTTCCCCCCAGACGGAGTGGAAATTGAAGATTCGGCCACATTCTTTTTATTATTTTACCCCCCTCTTTCCCCCGTCTCCCCGCCTCTCGATACTGGACAGGGGCGATTCGCAATCCCGTATCTGACCTGTCACGGATTCCCAAAGCCAAATAACGCCGTTGTTCTGGTTCATGTCACTCCTTCACCCTTTTATTCCCCCAAATTCGCATCCCCCCCTCAGCTGGGGTCCGGCGTTTCTTGTGCTTTTCTTGACTCCTCCCTTCTCCCCAAATTATAGTAAGCTAACTTATCTCTTCTTTCCCGCCGTCCTCTTACAATTTTTTTTCGGTCACGGCGCCCCAAACCTAGGTGCCATATTCAATTTCGTTTTTGTTTTCATGCCCCAACTTTTCCCCTTGAGGTCCGACCTGACTCGCCCTTTTTTCCTAACTGCCAGCCCTCACCTTTTTGTCCTTGTCCTCTTCTCCCCCACAGGATTTTCTGCCGCACAAACTGGGACCCGCTTTCCACAATTTCCCCCCTTTTTTTGATGCCTTTTTTTCTGCCGCTCAGTCGCCGCTGCCCCCCCCCTCTGACCTGCCATTTCAGACTTCCCTTCCACGAGACGCCTTCATCACATCTTATTCACCCGCCCCTGTTGATTTCTTGTTCATAGGCATGCCCACTAATTTGGACATCACTCTTCCTTTCGACGGCTCCTACTGGGCGTATGTCCTTCCCCCCACGTAGTGGAATCACCCGCCTTCCCAATTCTCCTTTTTAAAAAAGGGTTCTGAATAATTGCACTTGTCCCCCCCCCCAGAGTAAGTGCGGCCTTAAAGCTTTGTTTTCGTCTAGTCTCCTTTGTCTGACCCCGTTTCACGATGCCCTTAATTTTCCTCGGTTTTCCCTCGCCTCCCGGTTGAGAAATTGCTCTTTGACAAATTTTCCTTCATCCTTTACCCGCCCTCACCTTTGAGGTTTTCCTCTTAACGTTCCTCTTTTTCCCCCTCATGTATCGTTACCTTCTCTTTCTCCCTTTTACCTGATGGTTCACTGGCTTACAAGGCTCCCTTTTCTCCCCCTGGCTTGGTCAGAGATCACGGAAACATAACTCTCTGCTGGACACCCGCTCCTTTTCCCTTCCCCAACACTCTGAGCTGCCTTTCCCTCCTTCCCGTCCCCCTCCTCGGATTTCAATCCCCCCTTTTCCCCACCTCGCGTTTCGTTCCCAAGCAATCGTGTTCAACCTTTGGAAATCTCTCTTTCGGCGACCTTTCCCATTTATCTGCTTCCGCCAGGAAACCCCCCTACTACCTCTTGAGCACCTTTTTTTTTTTCATTCTCTGCCCCCCCCCCCGGAATTCTAAAGACTGACCAAATCAGCCCTCGTCCCCTCAGTCGGTGTACCCTTCTTATGTATTTAACTGTCAAAGGATCCGGTTCTTCAGCCTAGCCCCTCTTCGATTTTTCTAACTCCACTCGTTGCTTCCGGGCATCATCTTCACGCTCTCTGTTTTTTTTTCTTCCCTGCCTCTAGGTCACAGCGGACCCCCACACCCTCGCTTTCCCATATGTTTTTGCACCACTCCCCCGGTCTCTTCTGATCCTTTTCCTGCCCCCACCATAACATTCTATGCTTTCCGGTTGAATTCTCCCTTCCCCCAATTACGCTGTCTCATCGTTGATTTTCGCGCTGTACCGATCTCTTTTCCTCCCTCCCCCCCTTTTGTTTCTCTCAGTCCTTCCCCTAGATCATAGGAACAAATTTGGTCATTTTCAGTTTGTTCCTCCTTTTATTCCCCCCTTTTCCTCGGCTCACCTTCTTTTAGACCCTGGCCATTGCGTTTGTCGCCCTTGAATTTCCTCCTCTAGGAGTTTGATTGGGTCCTTTGGTCACATGTGGCCTTTCTTCCTTAGCTTGTTTTTTGATGCCTTCTTCGTCTTTATTGAATGCCCTTTAAGAAAGCAAGAAGATTTTTCAGACTCCGGGATGTCGCCCTCTCATTTTTTTTCGTAGGCTTACACGTCTTTAATGAAGGACCTAACCCTGTCCCCCGAGAGATCTTTTGTTGTTTTTTCGATTCCTTGCGGGCGGATGCGTTCACGGAGAAACACCCTCCCCCCCCGGTTTCTTGTTTATTTTTTATTGGCCTCACTTCCCTTCCTCCCCGATTCTTTTTTTCCCGATATGCTGAAAATCCTTGAGCGTTCTGCCAAATGAATTTGAAATCTTCTTTTCCCTCCTTGTTTCTCCCCGCCTTTCTAAGCGTTCCACCCGCCTCAGAGTTTTTGTTTCATTGTTGCTTGAAGGTCCATGTTGCGTTTTCGCGTCATTTTCTTTTCGCTTTTTCCGTCCATGTTCCGGCCTCCTTCCTCCGTCTTTTCACGATGGTATTGGAAATGCAGGAGATCATGGTTCCCGTCGCGTGCTTGGTCCCGTCTTCCCGTTATTTTTGCCCTTTTCACGGAGCTGCTTTTCCATTCTCTTTCCCCCTGTACCCCCCTGAGGCAATTTCAGTTCCTTGGTTCTTTTCTCCCTTTTTTCCAGCCCTTCTATCCCCCTCCCCCTATGGCCCCTGGTGTTTTTCCATATTTTCAGCGTTTTCCGATTTTGAAACAACTGGCTTCAGTGGCCCTACAGTCGAGGCGGTTCAATTTTGCCTTCCCCCCCCCCCCTCGCCCGAGCCTTCTGACTTTCCCGTTGCTCTTGAGCCTTTCTCCCTTCTGTATTTTGTTCCTCTCCCATTTTTGCCGTTCTTTGACACAAGGTCGACTTTTGGTGAACGTTGTTCTTTTGCTGGACTCTCATTTTAAGCCGTTGCGCAACTTGCATCGCGTTGGCATCTTAGGTTTTTTTCTGTGTACATCCCCCCGTGTTCAAATTGGATGATCAAGGGTCCTCAACCTGTGGAGGCTTTTCTTTAAACCGTTCCCCCCCCACCCGTTGTTTTGATCAAGCGGTTTGTTCTGCGCGCCTTGAAGTGAGTTGCAAATTTGAAGGTCTTCATTGCACTCTCTCTTCTTCTGCACTTTTTTTCCCTTTCCCTCTCCTGCTTTTTGGTTGCCCCCCCCCTCAACACTTTGAAAATTGAGCCTTCTCGTTGCAGGGAATGCCCGGATCCTGCGTTTTTCCTTTTTTTTTTTTCTTTTTCTAAATGGAGGCTGGTCTTCGGATGCCCCCCTCCCCCGTGCCTCCCTCCCGATGAGAGGATCCTTATGTCATTGATTCAAGCGTGTGGTTCCCGAACTGACCCTTAGTTTGTCCTGACTTGCCGGTGATGCTGCTTAGGACCCTCTATAGAGATGTTTTTCCCAGACGATTATGTACTTTTCCCTCCCATCCCATCATTTGGCACCCCTTATGTGTCGGTAACGGCCTAACCTTTTTGCACTTCCCCTTTTGAGCAACGGTCTTGATCTTTTTTTCAGGGACTTCTGCGAGTGGAACTTCTCCCTCCCGGGCTGTCTTTTCTGCAGATGATGCAGCTGCTTAATTTCAGGACCACCGAATAGTTTCGCATTTTGGTCTTTTAATAACGTTCCCTTTCTTGCTCTTCCCGCTTCGCTCGTATGTGTGACGCCCTGGTCCATCCGACCACCGTTTCTCCTTAGAAGCTTTCTTGCCTCGCGAGGCCAGGGCCGTGTTTTTTGACATGGCCACGGTTCCGCCCCTCAGACTTTCCCTCTTCTGAGGCCTCCCCCGCTCTTCTTACCTTCGCTCCCCTTTTTTTGCCTAGGCCGGGTTTTTTCTACTCACTCTCTTACCCTTCATTGATCTCCGAATGGTTGTTCCTGACTAGGTTTCCGCCTCCTCTTGTAATTCTATCCGTTCCTCCGCCTGAGACCTTCCCTTGGCATTTTTATAGTTTCTTTTCGGGCCGCCACGCCCCCATTCCTCTTCCCCCGCGTCATTTATTTCCCGCTACGTTTTCCCTCGCGATTTTTTTGCAC
>Ga0179593_1615438_pt1 | contig 13336 bp, 26 predicted proteins | sample CZODoug2_1_08_16_FD_185931 | JGI IMG/M metagenome (GOLD analysis project Ga0179593, IMG submission 185931) | Vadose zone soil fungal communities from Angelo Coast Range Reserve, California, USA - CZODoug2_1_08_16fungal (PacBio error correction) | ecosystem: Environmental > Terrestrial > Soil >... | reverse complement strand
GCCGAGACTTTTTTCTCTTTAATAGGGCAGTACGTAGTGGACTGGTTGCCCGATCCGGCCGGTGATTCCCCCATACCGTTCTTTCTGTTCCGCTCTCCTACCCGACTCGAAGAGGTTTCATATTTGCTGACAGCCGCTCAGGACTTTTCCTCTAAACTATTCTCCACTAGCCCTTTTCCCTCCCCTTGATTCTTCCTCATAGTCTGAAGTGATCTTTTTTTGCCAGCGGCGGACCGTCCCTTGCGTCTCGGACCAGGCTCTTCTCCTATGGGTGGAAAAGGATATCGGCTTTTTTTCTCTTTCTCTCCAAGGGTTTTGCATCGCCTTTTTCGAGCCCTCTCATTTTCTTCCCTTTTGGAATTCTTTTTTCGCCGGTTTCGCCGGAACATGCCCACATCCACCTTCCGACTTTTTTTTCCCTCCTCCTGCTTCATCGATTCTCCCACGCAAATTTAAGGCCTCTCTGCATTTCCCCCCTCCCGATTGCTTGCGGCTTTTAGCTCAGCTCAAGCGTTCTACCCCTAGGCGGCGCATATTCTTCCTTGATGTTTGGTGCTTTTTTTTAATTTTTTCTTCTTCTGCCTCCTGCCCCTCCATCGGAAGGAAATGTACCTTTTTCTTCCCGATATTCTCGATACCGACAGTCGCCCCTCGACGGTCCCTCCGCATGCTTCCTCGTTCCTCTCCTAAATCTTCTTCGCATTTCACGACTGATAAGTCTTGTCACCCTCCCGCTGCCTTTCGGCGACGACTTTCCTCCTGGGTCCAGGGCTTCGAATTTCCCCTCCCAAATTCTTTTTTCGTCTCTGTGAGGCGGAATCTTTTCACGCACTTTTGTATGTCATTTTTTCCCCCCCCCATTCAAGTTTGGCTTCCCTTTAAAGCGTCTTTTCCTTTTTGACCCTAATTTAGGTTGAGAAGAATTCAAGGAGGTGGTCACCTTTCCTCCTTTTTTTTTCTTGAGCCCAGGCTTGTCAGTATCTTTCAGCAAACCCCTTCAACGCCTGATTGCTGACTTTTCTTTTTTTTCGGATTGCTTCTCTTTCCCTTTTTCAGTTCTTCCGCCAGGCGCTCAGAAGGAGAAGACCCCTTCCTTCGTGTTCCCGCTCTTAGGCACAGCCCTTCCTCCTTCCCTTGAATAGTTCCCGACACCCCCCCCTTCCACTTTCTTCCCTCTCGAAAGTCTGCCCTGGGTACAGAACGCTTCCGCGAGCCTTGGCCCCCACCGCTTTTACCTGTTTTTTTTTCCCACGACTTCCCCCTTCCCTCTCGTCTCCCTTTGGTTCACGGGTCGCGCGAATGGATAGGATTTTTGCTTCCTTAGATGGAGGCTCGCCCCCGGCGACGAAGGTTTGTGAAATCGGTAATTTTTTTTTTCCCAACCCCTTCCCCTCCTTCCCCTTTGCGAGAGTGGATTGTAGATTGCCCAATCGAAGCGACCTCAGATTTTGGTAGACTTCCCCCCGATCGCATTTCCGACGATTTGCTTTTCTTCTCTGCCTGGCGAACAAGCTAACGTGCCGCCTCAGAGACATTTCCCTTTCGGCACTTTTAACTAAAGCGTCCTCCTCCTTAGCTTTGTTCCGAGTCCTCCCTTGTCTTCTTTGGGATAGGGACGCTTGTATGAGGTTGTATCTCTCGGGGATCTTCTTGTTTTAATTTCCCCCCCCTTAACAGCACGGCCCTTTTCTCCTTTCTTGCGCTGCGGTGCGTCCCCTTGTACTGCGACATGCTTCCCGCTGTCACTTTTCTTCTGATACCTGCGACTTTTTTCCCCAGAGTTCTTCCCGATCCTTTCGAGGGAAGCTCTCTCCTTTGGAATCGGACAACCCCCCGGTGAGGCCCTTTCGTATTGGATTCTCCCCCCCCTTCCCTTTTTTATTTGGTGAGGATAGGTCCTTTGTTTTTGAACTTCCCTGGGAAGCCTTCTCATTCCTTCCCTTTCTTGTTCCTTAACCAGGTTTTTTAGAACATGCAGCTCTTTTCCTTGCGGTATTTTCTCCCTTTCCGTAAGTCCCTTTCCCCTACGCCCCCCCCTCTTAACCCCTCGATCCGCCAGAACAATATTCTGTGAGAGACTCGCTGGCAAATCCCATGGACTTTTCTTTTTGTTCCTCCCCCGCTTCCCGAGAATATAGAAACCCTACCTCCTTCTCGGATATGCCCCTTGCTCACCTCGCGCTTTAGATTTCCCCTCCCTGGGAGACTTCTTTCGCCCTTTTTTTTGCCACAGGAATGGGAGAAAACTTTTTCCCACCACCATCTTCCTAGTTGTTGTGTGTCCTCTCTTTTTTCCCCTTCCCTTTTTTTGGACATTTCCCCCCCTCGCCCCTCCAGGTTCCGACTTGCTGAGGAGAACCCCCTCTAGGTGACCCCCTCAACGCTGACAGGCTGCATAATCGTTTTTCCTTTCCCTTTTGGTCTTATCTCGCGCCGAGACGTTTTTTCTTCGGTTCGGAACTCTTAAGCTTTTTTTCAAAGCTTTTTCAAAATTTTTCTTTCGATCTTGTTCTTTATTTGGTGAGGGAGAGAACGCAACTCGTTTTTTTGGCAATACGGTGAAGCCTTTTCTAACGCAGGCTTTGGAAACCCTTTTTTCCGGCACCCCAGAGCTTTCCCCCCGCCGAATATTTGCCTTACGGCACCTTTTTCCCCCCCTATGTCGGAACCCTTTTCCCTCCTTTCCGATCCTCACTCAGACCGGGGCCAATTTTTTGCTGGAAAGGCTCCCCCCCCCCCATCACGTTCCCCCACCTTTCCAAGACGCCTCTTTCTTAATTCTCTCTTTTGGAAATCATCCTAGGTTACTCCTCCCCGCATGTTTATGTTGGATCTTCTCCTCCTCGGCCGTCACCTTTTTCCCTCCCCCCTCTCTCTGCAGAAAAGCCAGGCCTTTCGGCGGTCCTTTTTGCGTGTTCCTTGCAATGTCCTTTGGGCTTTTTTCGCTCCTGCGCGGCCGAGCACTCCCCTCCTTTCTGGTCTCGCCCAAGTTCTCCCCCACCCTTTTGACGACCTGGTCTTTTTTTCCTGCGCCCTTCTTTCCTGCGTTCGATCTGTTTTTGCAGCGACCTTCCGCACTTCCCCGATGCCTTCCCCAGCCTTCCTTCTTCTCTTTTCCTCTTTTTTTTCCCTTGCGAAATCAAATGAAAGCGAAATGTGCCGTTCCCCTTTGAAGGTGGTCCCCCCACAATGACCCCTTTTCTTTTTTTCTTCTTTTCGTCTTCGCCGCCGCCGGCCTTTCTCCCCCAATCTCGCCGATACAGTCGCGAAAAAGGGTCCGGAGTTCAAGTTCTTTCTCCGCCAGACTTCCCTAATGGGTACAGGTATTTCCCCTTTTCGTGTTTTCCTACCCCATCCAAACATGACCCTTTTTTGGCATCTTTTCCCCCTCCCTAAGTGCTGCGCTCTTCTTTTTTTCTCTCGGTCTTTTTTTCCTTATTTTTTTTTTCATATGTCCGTTGGCGGTTTCACACGAAGATACTTACATTTCGTTGCGACGGCTCCCCCCCTCCCCGCCCCCGATATCCCCCCTCCCCCGTCTTCATCCCCCCCCCCCTGATTTAAAAACGGTTTCTTCTTTTTGCTTTGATGGACGTCTTTGACAAAGCATTTTTTCCCTAGTTTTTCAGGGCTTTTTTTCCCTCCTCAGTTCGATAGACCGAGCCTCGCTTGAAAGGCTTCCACTCCCCCAGGAAGCCAACTTTGCCTGCACTGTTAATTTTTTCTTTCACCCACCATTCTTTTGCCTCTCGCCATCCCTCTTTTTTTCCCCACCCCACAACTCTGAAAAAGTAGGATCCAGATCCTCCTAGCCGGTGTCGGACGCCCTCCGACCTTGCGCCAGAGTGCTTTTTTTTTCCAATTCTTCCGGGTACAATTTCGCGAACCTCATATCCCCCCCAATTCTACTATGCTTCTTTTTTTTTTTTCCCCAATGAGGGATGTGGGGAGATTTTACCTTGCTATTGGTAGGGTTTCCCCTCTCAGACTGGATCCCGTTTTCCCCCCCCGACCCCTGTGGCAGGGATGAGTTTTTTTCTCTTTTTTTCGAAACCAATTCCCAGTCCTGCGACCCCAAACCCCCATTATTCAGTTTTCTCATCCTCTTTTGAGACTGTAGTCTAGAACCCGTTCCCTTACCTTCCCGTGGGTGTTTCCCCCCCTTGCCCCCTTGTCTCCAACGTCTTGCCGAGAAGGGCTGTTTTCTTTCCCTACTGTCCTGAGCTTTTTCGGTGCTCAGGCCTTTTTCTTCCGCCCTTCTCCCCCCTAGTTCCCTCTTGATGCGCTCGAGTTGAGGTTCTCAAGCGCTCGTTTTTAATAACATACTAACCAGTTTCCCTCGACTTCCCTTCCCTTTTCTGTGCCATCGGGAGAGCGCCTTCTCTTAAGCCGTCGTCCCCAGACCCCCTTTAGGTATCGTCCTTTTAACTCCCACCTCCAAAGGCGAAGACCCCTCTTCTCCTCTGAATTGGACCTCCCTTGCTTTATATGGATGTTTTTTTTTCCCCTGAGTTTCCTTCCTTGTCTTCGGCTAGCGTCAGGCCTCGGCTGTTTATGCCCCCCCGCGCTCCTTGACCTTCCACGGTAGTGTAAATGAGCAAAGGCTTTCCCTCTGAATCGCCCTCCCCCTCGATTTTCCTCCTTCTCCAGCCTCTCCTTTTCGTCTCTTTGCACCTGCACCAAGGAATCCTACCCTCTCCTTCCTACTGAGAAGAATATTTTGTTCGTAGGAAGACCTCGTCCCCCCCCTTGACTTTTTCCTATAAGCAAGAAGGCCCCCCGCCCTAAATTTCGAACGCCTCTTGCGTCGATTTTCGAGTCTCCGACCCCCTTATTCCCCTTTCCACGTATCGATAGAGTCTCTTCCTCCTGCTCTTCTCCCCATATCCCATGCTCGGAGTGCCCTGTGCCCTTTTCCCCTTTTCGGTCCTCCCTTCTCCGATGCGGGGAAATAGTGGACCTTTCCTCCCCTTACGGACGATTCTTCCCCTGACTTTCCTTTCTTTACTTTTGCCTCCTTTTCCCCGTTCCCTCAAATTTTGCCCTCTAGTAAGAGTTTACTTTTCCTCCTACCTTCGGGTTGGATTCCTTATTTTTAAGCCTCCCGGACACAATGGATCTTTTTTTTTTGCTCTCTCCTTTTTCCAGTTTTGACCGAGCTGATGTCAGGACGATTCCCCATCATGACTGGCCTCGTCGACCCTTTCGCGAGGAGGAATTCCAACCCCCTCTGCTTGTTCCTCACCGTTCGCACGTCCCTTTTTTTCCTTCCTATTTTGAGACTCTGGCTTGCGCGCATCCTCTCCTTGGCGGCTCGGTGAAGTCCTCTTTGTTGCGCTCCGTTACTCCTTTTTCTCGAAAACTGCCTCTTCTTTCCGCTGCTTCCTTCCCCCTTTACAGTTTTAGGAACTATACTTCTTTTTCCGTCATCTCAAGCACTTTTTTTGTCCGATAACTCAAAGTTTCTTTCATTCTCACTATCTTTTTTTTACGGTCGGTAAGAGGAGTTAGCATCCACCTTTCCCTCCCTCGCCTCCCCCCTCAGAGGTTCCTGATGCTCATATTCACCCCTCTGTCTTTTTCCTTCCCTATTGAACCTTTTTGTTATAAGAGAAGATGCGAGATTTTTCTCTTTTCCTTCCCGATCATGAATGCTCCCTTTCCCTCGGATCCCCCTATTGTCCTCCTCTTTCTGCAGTCTTCTTCCTTTTCTCCAATGCCGATCTCGAAGAGGGCCCCGTTTTTTCTCCTCCATAGCCTTGGCTTTTTTAAGCCCTTTTTTCCTTTTCTCTGAGTTTCCTTCCTGTTTAGAGGTTTTCGCCCCCCCCCAGGCAAAGTTCCCCCCTCAAACGTTCTTCTTAATCCCCCCCCCTCCCTCTCCAAACCTCCTCCAGCCCCCTACCTTATTCTCCCCCTCCCCCCCCACTCTTCAAACTACCTCCACCAACCCCAACTTCCTCGCTTTCCCCCTATCTTTCCCTCCACCCCCCCATTCCCCCCACCCCTCTCCCCCCCCCCAACTTACCCTCTTCCCCCTTTCTCCCCCACCTCCCCTCTCTTAACCTGTCATCCCAACCCTTTCCTTTCGTCTCCCTCTCCCCACTCCTCTCCCCTTCCCTCTATTCCCCCCTCCCACTCTTCCCCACACCCCACCCATCATTCTCCACTCAACCCCCCTCCCCCTCCTTCCCTTCCCATCCCCTCCCCTCCCCACCCCCCTTCTCACTCCCCCCCTCTACCATTACCTTTTGTCCTTCACCAAACTCCCCTCTCTCTTCTCCCCCCATTATTTATTCCTCCCCCCCCACCCCACCTCTCTTACCCCTTCCCCCCCCACCGCCTCCTCCCTCCCCCCCCCTCCCACCGTTCCCCATTCCCCTCCACTCCCCCTCCTCCTCTCCCACTTCGCTTCCCTCTTCCCCCCCCGCCCCCCCCCCCCCCCCCCCCTCCCTCCCCCCACACCCCCCCCCCTCCCCTTTCCCGCATCCCCCCCCCCCCCGCCTCCTCCCTACCCCACCCACCCTTCCCATCTAACACCTCCCCGCTCCCCCCCCTCTCTCCCTCCCCCCCTCCGCCCCCCCCCTCCCCCCCAACCCTCTCTCCCCCCCCCCCTTCCTCTCCCCCTCCTCTGGCCCCCCCGCTCTCCTCTGCCCCCCCCCTTCACCTCCCCATTCACTCTCATCCCCGTGCCCCCCTCTCCCCCCCCCCCCTCTCCCACGCCGGCGCCACCCTCAGCCCCCTCCCCCCCACCTCCTCTAACCCCACCCCCCTACCCTCTCCCCCCCCCCCCCCACATCCCATCCCCCCCCCTCATCTCCTCAACCCCCCCTCCTCCCCCCCCCCCCTACCCCCCCCCCTCCCACACCTCCCCCACGTCATCCCATCACCTGCCTCCCCCCCTCTTCATCTACCCCTTTCCAACCCACCCCTCCCCTCCCCTCCCCCCCCCCACTTCCCTTTACCCCTCCTCCTCTTCGCCCCCCCTCCTCCCCCACTTCCTCCCTTTCTCCCCCCACCCCCCTCACGCCCTCCTCTGCCTCTACGATCCCCCCCCCCCCCCCCTCTCTACCCCCACACTCTGCCCTTACCCCAACCCCTCCTCTTCTCCCCCCCCGCCCATCTCCACCTCCCCCTCCCTCCCCTCTACCCCCCCCTCCCCCTCCTACCCAGCCCCATCTCCCCCCCTCCTTCCCCCCCATCCTTGTTAGTGATTTTTTTGTCTTTTTTTTCTTTTTTCTCTTCTTTTTTTTTGTGTTTCCCGTTGCCTCTACACTCCCCCTCCCCCCCCCGCGCTCTCTTCCCGCCTCCCTCGTATTCACCCCCCCCCCCTCTCCCCCCCCCCCCCCCCCCCTCAACCACCCTCAGCTGCCCTTCACTCCCCCCTCCCGTCCCTCCCCCAATCCTTTTCTCACCTCTCTCCCCCCCCCCCCTCCCTCCCCTCCCCTCCCACCACCCCCCCCCCCTCCCCCTTCCGACCCACCTCCACTCCTTCTCACCCCGCTCCATCTCCCCGCCCCCCCACCCCCACCCTCTCCACTCGGCCCCCATTTGCTTGCCTTTTATCCTTCCTCTCTCTCTCCCCCCCCACCCTCCTCCCCAGCTCCTATGACACCTCCATCCATTCTCCCCACCCCCACCCCCCCCCCCCTCCTCTCCCCCTCCTCTACCCACCCCCCTCCACCCCGGTCCCCCAGATCCCCCAACCCCCCACTCTTATCCCACCCTTCTCTTACCCCCCCCCCTCATCCCCCCCCCCCACCGTCTCTTCCTCCCCGCACCCCTCCCCCCACCCCCTCCACCCACCCCCCCATCCCACTCCACCCCCCCCCCACCCCTCCCTCCGTTCTATTCCCTGCCTCCACCCTCCCTTCCTCCCCTGCCCTTCCCTCCCATCCCCCACCCCCCAGCCTCCCTTTCTCTCCCCTCCCCCTCCTCCACAGCCGTCCCCCCCCCAACCTCTTCCTTTCCCCCCCCCCCCCCCCCTCTCCTTACCCTCTTCTCCTCCTACCCAGCTCATCCCCCTCCACCTGCCCTCCTCCCACCCTCTCCCCACCCCCCCCCCCGCGCTGCGCCTCTCCACCACTGCCTCCTCTCCCTCCCTCCCCCCCCACCCCCCGCGCATCTTCTCCCCGCCTTTCCTCCCCCTCCACCCTCCCCCCCCTTCTTCTTTTCTACCCCCCCCATCTCCCAGTTTTTCCTACCCCTACCCCCCTCCTATACCCCCCCTCTCACCCCAGTCCCCTCACCCTCATTACTCCCCCCTCTCCTATCACCCCCCCCTCTTCCTCTATCCTCATTCCTCCCCCTCCCCCCCCCCCCGCCATTTAACCCTCACCCTCCCCCGCCCTTCTGCGCCCCTGCTTTCCTCCTCCCACACCTCGCCTACCCACCCCTTCCTCCCTTCCCCCCCCCCCCACCCCCCCCCTCACCTCCCAACACCCCACCCTCCCACACCCCCCTCCCCATCCCTCCCTTCCTTCTCTCCCCCTCCTCCCCCCCTCCCCCCCCCCCCCCCTTCCCCCTCCCCTCCTCCTCCCTCTCCCCTCCCTTCCCCCCCCCCACCCTGCCCCCCCCACCCCCCTCCTAACTGCCCCTCCCTCCCCCCACCGACCCCCCACCACCACTCCCATCTTCCCCCCCCCTCCACCTCCCCCTCCGCTCCCTCCCTCCCCTATTCTCTTCTCCTCCCCCCCCCCCACTACCCCTTACCACCCCCCCCTCTTCTTCTTCCCTCCCCCTCCCTCCTCCCCCCTCCCCCCCCCTCTCCCCCCCTCCCCCCCTCCTCCCATACCCCCCCCCCTCACCCCTCCCCCACCCCCCTCCATCCTCTTTCCGCGAAATCTTTCCTGGGGCAGGTAGCCGATGCCTTTCCGCGTGATAAATCGGAAGATTGTCGCGTCCCGTTCTCGATGGGCAGAGATCTCTTCTGTGACTGGTCTTTACGTTCCCTTTCTTTTTTTCGACAGACCTCCTCTCCCGTGCTGACGCCGACCCCCTGGCGGGAGCCGAAAATTTCTTCCATCACCTTTTCCCCGCGTAGCCATTCTTTTGCCAATTGTCTGGTCTACTCTTCCCCGGCGGTGCTGGATTAAGCGACTTTTTTCGCTTCGCCGATGGAGCCTCCTGAGGCTTCCCTTTGTAGTCTTGCCTCTCGGTAATTCCTAGAAGAGAACCCCGAGTAATTTGCGGGCTTCGCGGACCCCCCCACTTTTCTTTATAAGAAGCGTCGGTTCCCCCCCCTTCGACCCAGAACCTCCTTTATGTAGATTGCACCAGATACAACTTTGATCTCGCCTTTCTCGCTCACTTGCGCGACCCCCCTCCCCCCGAATCTCATTCATGATGTTATTTTTCCCTTTGTGGGGTGCATCTCCTCCCTTTTCTGCCCGTCCCCCGCATACCTGCTTCTTGACACTTTTTTTCCGATGCTCTTTCCATTTCTATCGTAGTCAATCGACCTAGAGTTTTCTCCCGCATTCGGTCTACGACCCCGCCCAGCTTCTTTTGTGTAGAATACTTCCCTTCAGGTTTCCTCCTCACAATCACGCGACCTTCAAGGCGGCGTCCTATTTGAAGACGGGAAAACTTGTCTTGAATTATTATTCTCATTGTCGATTTTTGATTCCCTGGGGTCTTTCAATCTCTGAACGCAAAGATTTTCGTAATGGTGGGGTTCTCCGCCACTTTCATTTAAGTTGGATTATCTCTTTCAAGCTCTTCCCCCAAGGTTTTTGGCGCCTCCATGCAAGGAGGCGTCCCGAGGTAAGACCTTCTTAAATGCTTGTATTATAGCCCCCAAAACCCTCCAAAAGTTTCGAGGGCTGCCCGCTTTCTTTTAATTTAGGATTATCTTTTCCCCATTGGAGAAAGGCTTTTCCTGGATGCGGCCCTCCCCCCGGTATGTTTTTTCCCCGACCTTAGTTGAACATCCCAGCGCCTATCGGATTCCCCCAGAGCCCCCCCCACAATCCTCTTTCCTTCCATGTATTTTTTCCCTCACGAGCATGGTGATTTCTTGGGTCGAACACGGCTTTGACGGTCAAGAAAATGGTCTTCACCCAACATCTCTTCCCAAGGAGGCTTCCTCTTCCCTTTCGGGCCCCTTCTCCCTGGATTTTTCCGGCATTCGAATTAAGGCGGCTCCCAAAAGGCGACGACTTTTCTCGTACATTTTTTTCTGTCTTCGAGGTCGCCTCCCCCCCTCCCTAGCCCCTTTCCTCCTTTTCTTGTCGCTGCCCCCTTTAAAGCGCCCGCTTTTCATACGATCTGGATCTGTTTGGTTAACACCCCCCTTTTTCATCCTCCTTTTTTTTTCTTTTTTTTTTTTTTTTTTTTTTTTTTTTTTTTTTTTTTTTTTTTTTTTTTTTTCAGATTTCTTCCAAGCGCGAAGCCACGAATACGTCCTCAAAAATGCGATACTCGCTGACCTCGGCTTTAAGTTTTTTTCCAGAGTAATCCCGCAAGTTCATTTTCCTCCTTCGTACTGTGCCTTCTTCCTCCCCTGAGGCAGGGATAGTTAAAAACGCGTGTTTTTGCTCCCGTTTGGTACAGATCCCACCCACCCTTGCTCCTCGCACTACTTCCGACCTTTTTTTTGTCGGCGCTGAGTTTTTTTCCCCGAAATTGCCTTCTATATTACGATGTACGGTGCTCTTTTCCCCAACCCTGCTCCTTCGCCCTTTCTTTAACACGATTTTCCCCTTCCTCAGGTCCCCTCCCCTCTTTATCGAACCCCCTTTCTCGGGAAGCCCTATGGTGGTGTTTGTTCTCCACCCCGCGGGCTTTCTAGGTTTTTCTTGTCGCTTTTAAAGACATCATATTTACTGACGTAGTATAGACGTCCCCTGCGTGTAAATAGTGATCTTTTTTTCGGACCACCCAAGCTCCTCCTTCCCCCGGAAGCCCCATCATCCGGCTTATACTAAGACGATGGCTTTCAAAGACAAAGTCTCCCCCGCAGACAGACGCAGCGCCCCCGGCTGTTTTTGCGACCGTCCCCCTCTGTGAAGTTTTGGTTCGCACCCCTCCCCACCTCTCTACGGGTTTAGAGATGGGGGCCGCCCCCCCCCCCTCGCGGATTACCTCCTCCCTAGTCCTCTGCGTTTTTTCCGCGGGGCGTCGAAGAAGCAGGAGCATTTTTCGGGCCCCCTTTTTTTTTCGAAACTGTCTCGGTTAACAAACCAATTTTTTCCCTCATCCGACGTTGTTTTTCGAGACTCGGTTTCCTCGGACTTTTCGCCTTCTGAGGCCGCCCCACTTCTCTCTGGATAACCGCACCCCCCAAACTCATAAAGTAGTTCAGGCCACCTTGGCCCAAGGGTTCTTTATCGCCCCTTTGAGTGAATTCGGGTCTTCACCACCCTATCCGGCAGGGGCACGCTTTTCCCCTCTGCGTCCGGTCCTTTGCGTTCCCTCTTTTTTTGCTTGCGACTTCCTGTCGATGAACAGCCCCCCTCTTCGTGTCGTCTACCAATCGTTCCGCATGCTGTGCTGTCTCCTTTCCGGCCGACTTTTTTTCAACCTTTTTTCCCCCCAGATCACCCTGGAACGCCGCCATCCGGCTATACGAACTATCCCGTCCAGATGGATGTCTTTTCAAACCCCCGCGCCCCCTAGACCTCTCCTTCCCTCGAACTTTTCCTGTGCTTTCCCCTTTTTTATGGAAGACCCCCCCCCCATCAGATGGATTCCCGCACATTTCCCCCTCTCAGACCAGATCGGAATGCCGCGGGCCCTCAGTCTCCAGGCGAGGGGGAATCCAAGAGAACCGTGACATTTGAGCATGTCGACTCCCCCTTTTATGACTTACCCTGCGACTCCCGCTCTCTTTCACCGGCTTCCCCTTGCTGTGGCGGGTTTAGGGAAGTTGGTGATGACTGGGACAAGCTGGTTCTCTCCCTCGGAGTACCTGGAACGCGCTCTCTCCAGCCGGTCCCTTAGGTATCTCCAGTAAGCCATAAATGAACTTGCTGTCCCTCTTTCTTTAAGCACTCTCTGTCGCAGGCTGGGGCTTGCTCCCTTTTGACCTTTCTAGCTTGTCGCCGGCCAGATAGGCGCCCTGCGGTTTGTCGGGCAGTTCCCCAATGGCGAGGGCTCCCCGTCCGACCCCCTCCCCTTCCCGCGGCCCTTCCCTTTAAAATTGCGCGCCCGAAGAAAAAGTCCCCTTTTCCGGCAATTGTTAATGTTTTTTTCGACACACCTTCTCGCGCTCGTGGTGTTTATACGATTAGACTTCAGCGCCGGGTTGCGCCGGCCGCCGCCGGCCACCGAAGGCCTCCATCTTTCCCAGTCCTCTCCCGGTTCCAGGCCTTTTTTTCATCAGCCGCATTGAAGCGCCTTTGACAGCGTGGTGGTACCCCCCGGGACCAGGGCGTGACCGGCCCCTCCCCTTTTGTTCTTAAACAAGGCCACATGATCCCCCCAGTCTCCTTTTTCTACCCCTTCGTGTGCGAGCGGCTACCTTGTGGATATGACGACTTTTGTAGAGGTGGACGATTCAGGACGCTTCCAGGGCCTGGTAATATCTCTTGCTGGGGAACACCTACTTCCCCCGCGGAATGTCGGAGCAGGCCCCCAAGCGCCTGAAGACCGCCTAGGCGCCAAGTCCTCTCCCCCCCCTCCGAATGATGCACCGCCCCCCTCCTCATCTCCCCCTTTTGAGAGTTGTTACAAGCTTTTTGAATTGGTTACCCTATTCCTTCGGAAAAGGACTTGCGAATGCGGAACGCGGTTTGTGCCCAACGCCGTTTCTTTCTCGCGCCGACCCTCGTGCTCCTTGATTCGAAGCCCTGCTTGGAAATGTCCAAGAAAAAGGCTTCCAACTTTGCCTTCCCCAAGGTTCAGGTGGTTGCCCCGGATCCCCCCTGACATCCAACCCCCCCTCTCGTGGAGTTCTCGCTTTCTTCTGCCCTCCCCCAAGTCCACCCTCCGACCACCTCTCCGATGCAGTCGCGAAGGTCCCTGCTTCAGTTCGTCCCCCGCCTTGAGGCCCGAAAGGCCTGCTTATGTTTCCCCCTCCCCAGTCGTCACCTTCGTCCCCCCCCTATTCGACACCATAACCTGATCACGATGCTGGGTGGGGTCGTATTGACAAAATGCGGTTCTTTTGTGCTCCGGCTATTGTGAGATGTACGATCGCTTTTTTTCTCGGACAGACTGTCCCTTTCGTTCCTGTCCGATCTTGGGAAGGGATGCGTTCCGCCGGTATAGGGTCCTCCCCCTTTTCTTCAGTGAGCCTTCCCCCCCAAACCCAACAATACAATTAGTTCCTGCCTCCCTCCGTCTTTTTTGTCTCGCGCGGCTGTTTTCTACAAACGCTCCGCTCACGATGAACCGA
>Ga0179593_1464872_pt1 | contig 13336 bp, 14 predicted proteins | sample CZODoug2_1_08_16_FD_185931 | JGI IMG/M metagenome (GOLD analysis project Ga0179593, IMG submission 185931) | Vadose zone soil fungal communities from Angelo Coast Range Reserve, California, USA - CZODoug2_1_08_16fungal (PacBio error correction) | ecosystem: Environmental > Terrestrial > Soil >... | reverse complement strand
TGATGATGGCGACCCGTCGGTCTCCTCCCATCCACTTTACACGCTGACTCCCCCCTCAGACCAATCCCTTTTGACCGGCACGCCGTTCAGAGACGAGTCTTTTCCCGTCAACGCCGCGCCCTTCTGGGACTCTGCTCCTATCTGCCTGGTGAAGGTAGGCGTTCATGTTCCGCTCTCTCACTTTTTCCACTCAGGCCAGGTAACACGTTCCTCCCGACCGCCTCCCGCCCCCCCGTCCGGTGGCGGGATCTTGAAGAAACTTCGGTTTTCCTCCCCGATACGTTCCCGAAAATAATCCCTTGCAGAAACACAACTTGGCCAGTCTCGACCCTCCTCCCCTTGGTCCGCGATGTTTCCCTATTGTCTTTTGTGCGCTACTGTGCCCCTCTCTTTTCCGTCGCCGTTTGAACCCTTTGTCCCCACGCCGTGTGCCGGAAAGCGGCACGTCACTTTTCTGTGCAGCGTTCTACTTCCCCCTGTTGGCCCCCTCAGCCGGGTCCAGCGTTGAGTCCCTTTTTTTAAGGGGTGCTGTTTTTGGTTTTTTCGCTTTGTTGTTCCACGGGGGCTGAAGCGTGCGTCCCTTTCCGGGGCTCCCCCTCCACTTGAACTAGCCTTATTTCTTTTTTCTTTTGTTTCCTCCCTCTTACGTGGCCTTGACTCCGATCGGAGTGGAGCTCAGCAGCTGTTATCCTTCCCTACCTTTTTTTTTCGCTAATGGACTGTCTCTTTTTTTGGTTTTGGCGGCCGACTGAAACCCAGCCGTCGGGAGTCCTTTTTCTTCCCTGCCGGACAAGCTGTTGTGGTACACGTAGCCTTTTTTTTGCCTTTCTGTGAGGTGGTCGACACGGGAAGGGTTCGGCGCGCTTTGCCTCTTTTTATCGCGTTGTTTCTTGTCACTTCGTTACTAACGAGAACGCGCGCCCGGATCCGTTGAACCCCCCCCTTTCCGTGTTATTCCCTCCGGTCCGCCGGCCCCACCAAAGTTCTTGCCATTGAAATTCTGGTTCAAATGGTCCGGTGATCTCGTTGTTGCAGATCTTTCCTCTTTCGGTATTTGAGGGCCACCACCTGGAAGTCCAGCTTGTCTCCCCGGTTTACCACCGCGTGGTGCGGCAAAATAACGATGTTTTTCCTTTTGTCTCCCTCCTCCAATCTGCGCTGACCCACTCCCGGTTTGGCCCTGGGACCCCGTTGCTCGTTTCAAAGGTATGCTGCACTTAATTCTCCCGTCACTTTTAACGGTGAATTTTCCCACTTCGGTGGCTTTCGTTTCCCCCTCTGAGTCTCCACGTCTCTCGGCCGGAATTTCTGTTGATGTAACTTCTCCCTGATGTCCTGCCAGGACTCTTTCTCAGTCATAGTTTTGAATAGATCTTGTTACGACCTTTCTTTTTGTCTCGTTCACCCTTCGCCGAGCTCAGCGTGGTGGTTCGTGTGGTTCCCAGACTCTCTTGTTGTAATTTATCTCCTGTAGGAAGCTGCCGTTCGAGTTGCCCCCAATTTCGAGCCTTTTCGAAGTGCTCCCTGACTGTCTGTCGGCAACGATTGAGGGCCTTCTTCTATTCTTTTCCTCTCCTTTTTTTTTGTTTGAAGTTCGTTTCAAATGGAAGCCTCCCCCCCTAAGTGCCCTTTCGTCCTGGTGGACGCTCGTTATGGCCTGCCTTTTCGAACGAACCTGCCCCCTGAAGCAACCTGCGTTTTTCACCCCCCTCTTCTGGTTTCTACAGCGCGACTCTTGGCCGGAACGTTTTCACCCTTCTAGGTTCTTCCGGACCACACAGCCCAATCTGATCCGGCACTAACGTGACCGACCCCCACCCGCTCACAGCAGCTCTGGACGACGGAGGCCCGCTGTCCTTTTATTGCCATCCAAGGCCTGTGTTCGCTCAACGTAGCAACCCTTCCCTCCAGGCGGCCACCCCCCTTTCGGACCATGGCAAATCACTCACTCAAGTGGTCCTCCTTTTCGCAGCAGTTTCCTTCTGGCGCCTTCCCCCCTACTTCTCCGCTATACCGCTCGTTGACAAACCTTTCATTCCCGAGCGTGGGCCCAGCTTGATCAGCTTTCGGCCAATTCAATGTTTTTCGTTTTCAAGAACAAGAACAACTCTTTTTGATTTGTGACCCGCCCTAAGCGGGTTTTTAGTGCCAGGGACAACCTTGGCCGACGCGATCTGCCCCACTGAACGCTTGTTAGCCACTCCTCCCCCCCTTTACCCGCCCCTTGCAGCAGATGCCGAAGTTATTCAGTGAGGTGTCGCCCCCCTTAACAGAAAAAGGCAGGTCGGGCGCGCTTTTTCTCGGAGTTCAGTGCTCCGCCGTTTGGCCCCTTGGGCTTTGCCTTCCAAAGCGATCACCAAAGGCCGCCCTCTTTTTTTTCCCCATCGAGCCGCGGTCAGTTCCTTCCACGCCCCCACCACCAAGTACCCCCACGTGGACCCAAACCTGCTGCCCCGTCCCCGTCCGGATGACCCACTCGCCTCTTACTTCTTCGCCTTCCGGTCGGCCAGCAGTACCTAAAAATCCCTTCAAGAAACTGTTGCGTCCCTTTTCCTCTCTGACTACAGTCGTACTGCCCCTGATGCTGATCGGCAACTGGCCCTCTCGCGGCTCATTGAACCTTTCCCGTCCTCCCGAACCCATCGAGGATGAGTACAAGGCTCGGGGAGCCCCCTTTCTTCTGTTTCCCGTCTACCCTTTTTTTTTAAACCCCAACCCCGCGAGGTTCCTCGAACTACGAGCCGATTCCTCCGGCACCAAAGACACCTTTACCATCATTCGGTCCCCCTTTGCCCCCGGTGGCGAAGGGGGGCAATCTCCCCTCCCCCGCGCCGGATTCCTCCTCCCCCAGTCACCGCAATTTTTGCCCCTTCTCGGCTTGGTCCCGTCAACTACACCCTTGATCGGGTAGTGACACACCACCAAGTAATTGACGCGCATCCGACCCCGGGTTCCTCCCCTTCGCGCTGAGCGGTTTTTTTTCTGGTCGGCACTTGTTTTTCCCTTGTCCCTCGTATCGGGGAGGAACGACACCCTCCCTGATTCTGAGACAAACGCCGTCTAGCTCTCTCCCTTCTTTTCCGTGTGAGCTGTGCCGGCCTCGTTGGACTTGAGACCCGGCGGCATTCCGCCGACCCTCCCCCATTCCCCCGCATAGCCTTCCCCCCTTATCCCCCTGGCGACCCGCCGGGCGCGGCTTGCTGACCCGACGCGTCCCCTTTTCGTGCGGCGTGTTCGCCGGATTTTTCTTTCGTTCCTGCTTTTTCTTCTTTTTTCTGTCATAGCTTATGGTCTCTGCATCTTTGCCTCCTTTTCGTTGGTTTAGCTCCTCTCCCCCTTCCTTCGATGTTCCAGCCCTCGAGACAGCAGAAATCCGGCTCCCGCACGCCGTCCCGATCCCTTCCGCGTTCCTGCACGGATTCTTTCCCCCTTTTTCCTTCTCTGCCGGGTCGTAGGCGTTGTAATGGTTCGGCGTGATTCTTTTTCTCATTTCGTACGGCCCCCCACCCGTAGAAATCCGAAGTACTTGTTTTTTCTTGGTCTTTTTGTCGTCCACCGAGTTTTTTTGGTCCTCTCCCCTCTTCCCCGACAAGCCACCGATCCTGTGCCACCCCCCCCCCCCCCCCCATCCCCCCCCCCTTTTCATCCAATGAACGCTCTGATTGCGACCTTTTTTGTCGCTTAGGAATGAAGCCCGATTACTGTTTTCCGTGCATGATTCAGGCGTCGTCCCTTTGGCCCCCCCTCTTTTACACCGGCCCACGCCGGGGTCCTAAAAGATCCACGTCCACTGCCCCTGCCCCCCCTCGCTGTGTAGTTTTAGTGCGTTTACAGGTGGTGTTCGTCTCTGGTACAGGGAGTTTCTTTTATTTGTGCCGATGGGACAGCGTTTCCTCCCTCTTCTCCCCCCTTTTGCTCAGGGACGGGCCCCAGGCCCTTTCCTCTTCCCCGTGTCGTTTTTCTGTGCGCTTGTTTCCAAGGGCGAAGCGGCACAGTGCGGCCGATCAGTTTTCCTCCCAATTTTCCGTACTCTTTCCCTTCCTCTTTACTTTTGCCAGCGTTCCGTAGGAGGCAATCCGTCTGCCGCCTTTCAGCCGGCGGCTTTACCTCTTACTTTTGTGGTCCATGGTGTGTGCCGTCGTTTCTTTTATTTGGTAGCGATAGTTTATTTTTCTTCGTGGGGGATTTTCTGCCTGTTGATCGTCCCTTTTTCTTTTAGTACCGCCATGCCTTTTTATCCCCCTCACGTCCTTTCTTACCCGCCCTTCCTTGACAACTTCCGAGACCGCCTCACAGATCAAACTTCGGTGCATCTGCTGCGCTGCTCCTGTCGTTCGTAGTTTCCTTTTCTCCGTTTTGCCACTCTTCTCTGCTGCACGTTGTCCTGGGCCACCCCTTTTAAGACTGTGACAGCACGGCTTCGTGCACCCATTCTGGTTTCGTACTCTTTTTTTCTTCGTTCAACCCCGACCACATCCTTACACGCGGCTGACCGGGGCCCCCATCCTCGTGTTTGAACGTTTTAGCGTGTTCCCCTATCTGGCGAGCGGGCCCGTTTTGAGCTATCCTCACTTGGGCATGACGTTTACAAATTCGGTTTTTTTTTTTTGCCATGTGGAGATGTCCACGTAGCCCTTTTTTTCCCTATGTAATTCCGGGTTTTATTTGGTCTCTCCTGCCTTGTCCTCTCTAGTACAGCGTCTTTGGTTCCGTTTAGCGTGAATCCCTGTTGTGGTCAGGTAAATTTCTCTCTCAGGTAGTCCGGGGTGGCTGTGTTGTCAGTTCGACTCGTGGTGGATTTGCGATCGCTTTCTCCTTTCCCTTCCGTTTCTGTAGCCGTCGACCCTTTGCTTTCCCTCCCTGGTCAGCAGTTGTCCCCTGGATCCATGTCCTTCTGGTGCAGCTTGACGGCCTCTTCCTCCTACTCCCTTTTTTGAGAGCGATGCCGGAAGCCTCGCCCCCCTCCTTCCCCCTTCCGTACCCCCCCCCCCCCCCCCCCCCCGTGTGTACCTCCAATTGGACCGTTCGATGTACCAAGGAGGCAACTACGCTCCCTGTATTACCCCTTCTTCCGTTCAACGTTCACTCGATTCCCCCGGCCACCACCGCCCCCCACCGGACTCCCTTGATCTGTCTACCGTTTGTCCTTTCACCTCGCTTCAACCAGTGCTCACTGGTCCCGACGGCCCTTCCATGAAGGAAATCCGGTCTTCGTTTCCTTCTCTCCCCAGCAGCAACCCGTTACTCTTCTTTTCCCCACCGTTTGGACCTCCCGGACAGGACCTCACGCAAACCTTGACTTCAAGTTCATCCCAGGCCGTTTTGGAATGGGACCCTTGTTCACCGTTCACTTTCCCTCCTGTCCTTCTCTCGGTGAACTCCACTTCCGATTATTCAACACTTTCGCTTCCAGTTGGCGCCGTGGTCATCCGTCAGGCTTCCCTTTGTCGTTCTCCCGAAACCATCGTTCTTTTTCGCAACCCTTCTCCTGTTGTTTGCACGTCCCCGGTGGCTCCCCCCCCCCCCTTGTTGGTCTAGGTGTTCCAGTCCCCACCCGGGCCTTCCTCTCTTTCAACACTTTTTCCCCTTTCCGTTGTCCATCGACTACGACAGGCTACTGGCAAGATGACGACTTGATCCGTGAGGCGTGTCGGGCCAACGCCCCAACTCACTTTTGGTTAACGGCAGCGTTGATTTCCTTCCTTGTACTTTGCGGCTCGGGCCTTTTGCTTCCCCCGGCTTTCACCATTCGCACCCTCTCCCTAACCGGTCCTCTTTCGTCTTCGCACTCCCTTGTCCCTCCTTTCCCCCCCCCCACACTGTGTCCTACGCCCCGCCCTTTTCAAGAGTGCCCCTCCTTGTATTGAGTGCGGCGGCTACGCAGCCTTGACACTGGACTCCCCCTTCTGTCTCGGTAAGACCTTGTCTGTCTCTCCCCGCTTCTGATCGGCCACAAGTTCAGCGCTTCGTCTTCAAGTCCCCCCCGTGAACGCTTATTCCTGAACGCCTTTTATATGGACAGACGGGAGGCGGGTCATCCCTCTCCCCCTTCATTTTGGCTCCCCGTCCTGTGAGCAGTACTTTTCTTTTCACCTTTACTTTTTGAACCCCGCCCGACCCTAAGCGAGCAGCCCCACTCCCCCTTTCCCATAGGCAGAAACACCCCCACCCCCAAAACCCCCCACCTTTCTGGACCTTTTTTTTTGTTTTCCCCCCCCAAAAAAAAGCTGCAACCTCTCGTTCACTCCTTTCTGTTTCGGAGGTGGATACCCCCCGATGTACTTGGCTTTTTTGGAAGGTGGTCCTCGGAGAATTCGGCTCGTCTAGTTACAACAGGATAGGATCACCATTTTTTTTATTTACCCACCCCCCTTCTTTCCTCCCGCCTCGGCCGCCGGTTAGGCATTCTTGCCCCGTTGTTGTTCTCTGGCCCATCTTTAGTTGGCCTAGTTAGTTATCGACAAAATCCTCTTTGACAGAAAGCCTCTTCAACTAGTAGGAGATTTATCTGCGGTGCCTTTTTGCCTTCCTTAGTTAGGTGGAGATGCTGTCTTCATTAGCCGAATGCACCTGAACTCTCGACACTGGGACCACGGGCGCGGCTTTGCTGACCGACGCGGACCTCCGGGGCTGGTTTCCTTCTGCCGTTCGGCTGGTGCTGGTCCTTTGGTAAGTTTCGGCGTTTCTTTTTCTCCGCCCTTTTTCGTACTCTTCTTTCCCCCTCTCGCCGATCTCTTTCGGACCAGTCGCGACAGACCCCCCTCATTACCAGACCCCCAGCCCCCACAGAAATCCGTCTCCCATACTAGTCCCTCTCCTTTTGTCTCCAACGCCGCGCCCTTGAGACGGTCTCCTTACCCCTTTTCCGGGTTTAGGCCTTCTCGCGGCATGTCAACATAACCCCTCCTTCCCCCTGCACCTTTTCCCCCGCTTCGACTAGCTTCAGGCGTTTGCATTTTTTTCTTTTGTAAACTAGGAGGGTGCGTTTTGCCTTATCCTCTGCCCGACCCAACCCCCCTATCACTAACACGTAAACAACCATTGGCCCTTCGCAGAACGGCCGGACGAATGTCCTGTCCCTCCTTTATTTTTCCCTGAATTTCTAGATACTGGTGTATTGTAGTCGCAATCCTCTACTTCTCCTCAATTGGCCCCTTCCACGAATTGTCCCGCAAATTGTCTGTTTGAGTGTCCCCTCTTTTTGGTTTGAAAGCTTCAAGTCGACAAAGGTGTTGCCTTATGGTCCGTTTTTATTTTTGCTTTTCTTCTTCCGCCATTCTCGTTGGTTTGTTTCTTTCCTCCTCGTTGACCTCAATAGACCCAAGAACTCTGGTCTGGCCATGCCTGTTTTTTGTGGTATGTCTTCCGTCAAAGAGTTAACTTTGTGGACTGGAGATAGAGGGTTACTATCCAGCAGCTTCCACCCCGATGTTCTCTCTGGGAGATTCCTCTTTTTCTTCCTGCAGTTGGTGCGGTATCAGAATGACCGTCTCATCGTCTGGACCAGGACCGGGTAGTAGGTGCCCTCCTGGTTGTGTGTCCCTGTTCGGGGTTGCGATTTGTTGACCTCTTTCCTTTTTTTCGTATAGATGGTGAAGATGGCGGTTCTTGATCTCTTTTTCTTCTATCCCTCCCCGACTCATCCATTTCCGACACAGCTTCCACGGCTGAAGTTCCACGTGTTGAATGGTGGCCTCTGACCTCCCTTCTCACAAGTTCGGCATTGTCTCCCCTTGCTTTTAGGTTCCGGTTAACAGTGCGTTGCCCAGATTCGTCTTACTTTCCCTGGAAGGTTCCGCTCCTCTTTGCCCCCCCTGGTCTTTTTTTCTTCCTCAAAAATAGGGGTTAGACACCCCCTCTTTTTTTTTCTTTTTTTTCTACGACTCCACCAGGCTTCCAGCTTGAGGGCCTTGGCCTTTGTTTGTAACCCTTTTTCTCCTTTTCGTTTCTGGGTGAGTCTGGTGTTCAGGCTCTCCCCTCCCCCTTTGGACGTGATGACAATTTAGGTTTGGTTTTGTCCTTTTTACCTCTCTCTCACCTCTTGTTTCCTCGCATTTTCGCCTTGAGCTCATGCCATGCTGATGTTATGCCTTCCAGCGTTTCTTTCCTTCAGCCTTCGGGTTGACGAGAGTGCGTCCCCCTTTGAGTTTTTCGTCTCTGGTCACCTTCTGCTTTTTCATTGCGTTGTGTGGTGCCGCGACTCCCTCTTTTCCCCCTTTCCTTCCCTATCTTAGACCGGGGTCTTCGGTTTAGACCTCGTTGCTCCCCGGGAAGCCCTTAGTGCAGACGTCCTTCTGTACAACAGGTGTCCTCTGTTCCTTTCGTGTACGCTTGCTGCATTTCCTAATCCTTCTTGTTGTTGAGTCTCCCTTCCCTCTTTCCGGACGCACCCGAAGGCCCGACCGGACGGAACTCGTCCACAATTTTCCTTTTGCTGCCCACTTTTGAACGGCAACGATTTTCTTCTCCTGAGTCCCGTTCCCCCTTGCCCTCCTCGGTCAGGAAAAACTTCCCATCTCTTCTTCCTTCCCACCGTTGCTTTAGCTCGGGTCCCGAGACAGCCCTGTCGTTCCCTCGGACTCAACGCAGGCGTCCCCCTTAGGTCCCCATCATGCGAAGACCCCATTCTCCCATTTCTTCGATCTTTCCCCTTTCTCCAGCGGTCACAAAAGGGTGTGGACTCTTTTTCCCCTTCCTCCCCCCCTGCACCAAGTCAGCAGCCTTCGTCCAATGCATGAATGTTCCACCCGACTGTCTCCCCTGACGCTCGGACGCAAACGGAGCCATCTTCCCCCCCCTCTCTTCCCATTCGCAGATGGTAAGAGAAGGACAGTCCTGGCAGTTCCGACAAGAACCCTCCCCCCTGTGATCTGGCCTCCCCCCGGATGGTTTTTCCAATCCCGTTGAGTCCCTGGATGTCTTCAGTTGTGGCATGGGTCGACTAGCTCTTCTTCCCTGATCCATGGGACCCTTTTCTCCCCCTCTCTAATGTAAGAGACGACCCTCCCGGTGATCGTAGTCTGTCTCGGAAAACTTACATGTGGTTTTAGGTAAGTGCCCCGGGAGTGTTATCTTCCGTGATTTTTCCTCTCAGAGTTTGGTCTAGCCCAACGTTCCCAAGGCCTCCCCATCGGCACCACCTCCGAAAAAGCTCTCGGTTAATTCCCCCCTGTTGACAAACAAACTGCTGTAATGATCCCCATTTCTCCCTCTTCCTCTCCGTTGCGTCTGGAAGTTACCTACCCACTCTTACCTGATCTGGAATCGACCCTCTTTCCCCTTTTCTTTTCAGAACCGCTTTTCCCCCTCCTTCCAATTGGCTGCTTCAAGATGAAGGCTGCCTTTTCACCAGCCCTGCGTCCTCCCCGTCTTGGAAATAGAAGAACCGGCGGGTTGTCCTTTCCCTTCTCCCCCCGTCGTTCCCTCTATGACCCCAAGTGTCCCCTCCTCCCCTCCCCTCGCAGATGGCTCCCTAAAGGCATGCGACCCCAGCTTCGGATTTTCGCGGCACTTCCCAGCTCTACAATCTTGAGTTCGTCGTTTGTTCCCTTCCCTTCTTGGCCGTGTTTTCCCCCAGTTCTTGCCAATTTACCCTTGCCTTCGGTTTTCTTTCCCCCTGATCGGCTAATCCCACCAAAATAACGGTGACGCTTCGCTTCCAGAAGGTTATTGACCTCTCTGCAGTGGGTTTTTTCCCTTACTTGTCTCTTTGTTTTTTGTTGGCATGGGGAGTTCCCCCCACCTTTCTTTTCTCGCCCCACCGTCGGCGGCGTTCGCCGTGCGTGTTTTTTTGAGGGTGTTGCCGGTTCGTCTCAGAGGGTTCGCGACCCGATAGCACTATACCTGCCTCGATAATCAGGAGAGGCGGTGGCGGGCTGCCCGCCCCTTTTCCAGTCTCGGGGACGGTTCTGTTTCTCCTTCTTATGATGGGCTTGTGATGGACTGATGTTGGATGAGTGCGCGTTCGCTTCGCTCTTTCTCCTTTAATCATAATCGTTTGTTGTTGAGCTTCTCCTTCCCCCTTTTCCCGTCACGCCCTTTTCGCCGCGCAAACTTCACGCTTTCTGTCTCGTCTTTCCCAGCAGCGCCTCTAGCGCTTTTTGGATGATTGTCTAGTCTCTTTTCTTTTGGTTTTTTTTTTTTTCCCCCAGGTCTTCTTCGTCCTTTCCTTCCCCCCTTCACACTTTTTTTCCTGCAGACCACGGCCGGTCGCCTCGCCGAGACTTTGACGGGTGGCGTTCGCAACTTTTTTTGGTCTCCCTCAGGCCCCCTGCAACCGATTTTAAACTCCGTCCCCCCCCCCTCCCCCCCAACACCCGTGGCCAGCGTCATGCCACCTCGCTTTGATCGCGTCTACTTTATGGTGTGTCCTCCTGCCTTCTGCCGAAGGTTCCCTGAAGCCTTGAAGGCGCCTCAATTTTTCCCCCTCCCTCGTTGACGGAAACAGTTTCGTCACGGCTTCCCCCCAGCAGTTTCGTTCGATGCCTGTCCCTTGGGTGTCTGCATGGTACAGGGGTTGTGCGGTGCGATCTGCCGTTTCGTCCTCTTACCCTTTGTGGTTTTCCTAAAGTGTGCGATTCCTTCCTTTACCGGGCCCGGATTTTTTTCCCCCCAGTCGTGGGATGTCCCACTCGCCTTCCCTTGTTCGTTTTTTGTGCGTCCGTCCTGGTTTTTTTCACGGTGTCGACGGTTCCCTAGAGTTGTCCCTTTTTCCCCTCTCCCTCAGCTGTTCTCCTGAGATGTAGCTTTTCTCATCCCGCGTCCAGTCTTGCCGTTGGGCCGGTCCCAGTTTCCAGCCGTCCGCGGCGATTTTTACTCGGCCGGGCTTCGGGAAAGCAGTGTTTTGTGTGGCAACTTGGTACTTTGTTTCTCGGTAGAGGTGGTTTCGGGCCCGTGTTAGGCTAGATTTCGATTTGGTTTCTCGTGATTTTTTTTCGGCGGTTCCGAGCAAAGCTCCGTGTGCACCACGTCAGTTGAAGTGGCAGCCCGCCTCACATCAAAACGTTCTTCTTTCTCCTAAAGGGCGGCTCTTCTAATCTTTTTCCTTTTTCCCTCGGCCTCGTTCCGGGTCCCTTACCCCCTTGCAAGCCCCTCTTGACATACCTCGTGCCCCCCGGTACCATAGATGTTTTGTTAGGGTCGACCTCCCTGACGGGATTTTTTACCAGGCTGGGGGCTTTTTTTGTCGCCCGTGTTAACGCTGCAGTCACCTCGTTTTGATGCTTGACGTGAGGATATTACCATTTTTCTTTCTGATGAAATTTGACCTTCGGTGTGTCCGGATTCTATGTCCCTAGACACTGTGGTGGCGCTGCCTTTTTTGCAGTTTTTTCGCCTTGACTTAATGAAAGGGAAATGGCTCTCGGCGCTCTTTTCGTGGCGTTAGTTCTCCTGAACGCCCCCTTCTAGGTCGTCTGTTTTGGGCTGTGTGTGGTAGACGATGGTGCGTTCCGTCTCCCCTGACCTCTCTCTTACGGTAAGTAAAGTTCTCGTCCCCTTCCGCCCCTTTTGCGTCCAGTTCGTTCACATACGTTTTCTGCGTCCCCCCACCAGGGTCGCCTTTTTTCGGGGTGCGAAGCTCTTGTCATCTTTTCCTTACGTTGTTGGTTCATGCTGTTTTTTTTCCTCTGTCCCCCCCCAGATCAACCCGCTACCGTCGACTTGGCAATGGTTCCCTTTTTTTACACCTGGCTGCCGAACTTGAACCCCGGCCCCCCCGAGTTCCTCCGGGGGTGTTTTGTTTTCCAGGGGCTGAAGGATCGGCGTCCATTTGCTCCCCTCGTCCGGCACTGTCCATCGAGTAGGAACCTCAAACCCGTTTATCCTTCGCTCTTCTCCTGACCCCGAAGGTCGTAAAGCTACCCCCCGACTTTTCGACTGATCTTAGCGATTTTTTCACTTTCATGGAGGCTATCACTTCCAGCCACCCTTACTTCCCTTCCCCCCCCAGGGCCTACTTTCTTTTCCTCCCCTTCTGCCAACATTCCTCTCCCCGTCCAGAAGTGTATCCGTCCGAAGAATCGCGGAACTCAGATCCTTTAACAAATACGGTCGCCGTTCTCCCCTCGCTCTTTTCACCGGCGAATGTTCAACATCTGGGCAGGGCCCCGCCCCTTGCTCCGGGGCCCGTTTAAAGGTGCATTCTTTCCCCGGACCCTACCCTCCACCATTTAGTTTCCCAACCCTCGGTGGGTTCAGTAGCCCTCCCCTCTTCCCTTTGTGTCCCTACAACTCGAAGCGGAACCCCCCCTCTTCACGGACTCTCCACGCCAGGAGCAGAAGATGCATCCAGTTGGCGGTCGAGGCCACTTTCCCGACGTTAACAGCTTCCCGTTCTCCCTTTTTCGACGTGAAGTTGCGGTGGTCCTTTTCCTCCCTCCTCCCACTCGTTCTACCATTCCTCCGTTGCACATCTTGAGCATGAACCCTTCCCCCTATCTTCTCCCCTACGCCCGCAACAAGTTCCCTTGACCCCCTAGTATCCGCCCTTCCTATTCCACTATCACCGCACAGGTTCGGGGCTTTCCATCCCAAGTAAAGCACAACCCGGTCAGGAAAGGTGGACTTCCATGTCCTTCCCAGTTTCCCCTTCTTCCCCTTCCTACAATCTTTTTCATTTCCAAACTTTGTTGCCCCCCCTCTCCCCCGCTCCCCCAGTAACGATTACTGGAAGAAACAGCCATCCTCTATTACAGCTGAGGGGCCTTACTATCAACCGTCTTAGGCTCCGTTCCCCTTTCTCCTCCCCGTTCACTACGTGCGAACAACTCTCGTCTCAACTACGAGCACTACGCCCCCCCCATGAACATAAAAATCCCCATGCTCAACAAAGATTTACAAGTTTCACTTTTTAATGTTCTCCTCTTCTTCTGGGCAGGAGGCCGTGACGTGACGCTTTCCAGTCCACCCCCTGAGTGTAACTTTTAGAGTGTCACAATTTCGGGAGCCCCCTCTTTCGGTCAACATTTTGATCTTAATCAATTAGACACCCCCATCCTTCCTCGATCGAGGACCGCCTTTCTTCCTTTCTCTCTTTCCAGGTGTGTGTCCCTTTCCTTTGGATTCGTGTTGAGTTCCCCCCTCCACCCTCTCTTTGACCGGCAGCAAAAGTCCGTCTCTCGAGCTCCCCTTCTTTCTGGTTCCTCTTTTTCCCTGTCTTTCTTTTCCTTTCGATGAGCTTGCGGAAGCCCTCGACCGTCACCAGTACCAAGAGGAAGACCTTTCGAACCGCACGATTATCCGCTTCCCTGGCGGTCTCTCCGGCGTGCGGAGTGCTGTTCGCTTCTTCTTTGCTTTCTTTGGGACCTGACTTTGACTGAGTCGCTACTTTTTTCCT
>Ga0179593_1396106_pt1 | contig 13336 bp, 9 predicted proteins | sample CZODoug2_1_08_16_FD_185931 | JGI IMG/M metagenome (GOLD analysis project Ga0179593, IMG submission 185931) | Vadose zone soil fungal communities from Angelo Coast Range Reserve, California, USA - CZODoug2_1_08_16fungal (PacBio error correction) | ecosystem: Environmental > Terrestrial > Soil >... | reverse complement strand
CCGGATGATTTTGCAGGTCCCTCCTAACGGTCCCCTCCCCCTCCCTGAACGTCCCTAGGTCCCCGCTTGCGTTGGAGGCATTGTCAGTGGCCCTTTTTTTGGACCCTCCGGAGGTGCCCCCAACCCATCGCTTTGGTTTGAGGGTCTCCATCCTGCGCATTTTAGGTGCCTCCAAAGCATTACGGCCTGCATCTCTTTCGCCTCGATCCCGCACAGAGTATTTCCCCCTTTTTTTGGAGGCGGTTGTTGATAGATGCTCCTGATATGATGGCATTCAACCAGCCACTGATCGTACAGACTTGCCGATGATCGGGCACCTTCCCCATTTGTTCCAGACTTTTCTTGGACCACTCTTTTCCTTAGTGACGCGATGGTCCGGCTACAGTCCTCAAGGATCGGAGGTTCCTCCCACTTGCCCCCGGCGACTTCGAGCGTGCCCTAGTGATTGTTACAGCCACTTCAGGGAGTTTTCTCCCTTCTTCGGCATCTCCGGTGGAGCAGGATGAGCGACACGTACGACCTGGGGCTTCGTTTGCCGTGGCTCTTTTCGTAGATTAAGTTCCCTTTGTGATTTCCCGCGGGTTTCCTCACCCCCCCTACTCTCCTTTGGGGCTGGCGGGTTTTCGAGGGGGGCGCAGCGGTGGCTTTACGCAAAGTAGCATTTTTTCTTGCCTATAGTAACTGTTCCGGTGTCCCATTATTTTCACGCCGGTCCCTGATTTTCTGTCCCTGTTTTTCGTTTGATCTACCTGCCGCGCTTCTGATCAATAGTTTTTCGGACGTGACTGTCTTTAAAGTGGACCTCCGAGTTTTTTCCTCTTTTCGTAATCGCTTCGAGTCCTGTTATGCCTCTCGCCTTGGCTTGGTTTGATCAAAACAGCCACGAAACCTCCCCGTAATATTTTCCCCCGGTCTTATTGTGGTGTCGATCTCGGTTCTCCCCAAACAAACTTCTGGACACCGACGGCGGCCTCTTCCACGTTTACCTATTGTGTTTTTCCCCTATCGATCGGTTTCCCCTTTTTGTTTTTTACACCCTATATCCTTGTTTACCCATGGGGTTTCTTTGTAGTTTGTCGCGAAACTCTCACCTTTTCCCTTGGTATCCTGGCTTTTTGACTCTCTGACGCCCGGCTTATTTTCTGTGTGATCGCTCGTGGTCGGCAGGAGTCTAACCACCTGGGCTCTTCCAGTTCCCCCCCCTGACTCATTTCCTTTCCTCCTGACCCCGAAGGTTACGGTTTTATTAGCACTTTTTTAGCATTTTCGCCATTCCTAGTTGAGCCTGTTTCTTCACACGAGGTCGTTTCTCTGAATGGCACCTTGCCACTCCTTGATTTTTAGTGGCTGGTTTAAAAGAGGAGCGCCACCATCCTCAAGATTGTGGGACCACTCTGTCCGGAGCCTTTTTCCTTTGTTACCCCTGTCATTTCATGGGGATCATTGAGGCGCTTTTCCCTTATACAAGACCAAACTTTTTATCCCCCTGGGTTTTTTTTTTTTTTGTGGGGAGTGACCTTTTCCAGCTTTTTCGAGCTGCCGTTTTCAGCGGACCGAAGTTCGGCAAAAAGCGCGAGTACATATCACCCTTGATTATTCCCCTTGATTTTGACGTAGCCATGAGTTGCTGCTTTAACTTTATTTCAACCTCCAAGCCCGTGCCTTGAAGTGACCTATGTCATAACCCACGTTTCCATATTAATGTACATAAATACTGTCGCGGTCGACTCAACAGCTGCTCCTATGAATCTGTGGACAGTAAGCTCCCTTTTGCAATGCTAATCGGCCTTAGGTACCACGGGTCTTCCACTGATGTTGCCCTTAGACATTCGGTGTTTTTCCTGAATTCTCAGTTTGCCGAAACCTCTTATGTCATTGGTTGTTGATCTTAGTCCCCCTTCTCTTTTCTCCCCAACCACCCTCCCTGGGAAGCAACACCGGTTGGAGGCCTCCTAGGTTCAAGGGATATTGCTGGAAAGGGGCGTCCCTTCCAACCTCTTATTAGGGCGTTCTCTTTCGGCAAGAGTTTATTTATACTGCATCAACTTTTCGAGTTTTGCTTTCGGTCATAGGGGTTTTTTTTTTCGAACACTATGGAGCTTCCCCCAATAATCCCCCTGAATGCGCTCTCGCCCTAGGAATCCCCCTAAGTCCCCCTTCCCTATGTACTCTCTCCTTTCCTCACCCCCCCGGTGCCCCTCCTCCCTTCCATATCAGAAGACACTTCAGAACCCCCCACCTTAACACACCCTCCACCACTTTTCTTGCAACCTGGGGTTGACGGTTAGAGTTTTCGAGTCCCCTCCACGGCGACTGCGCCGACACCTCCCTGCGTTTTCACCCATACAGCTATCTTTTTCCCCCTCTGAGCGTCCAATCCTCTCGCATGGCTTCTTGCGTAATTCCAACAGCCCTCGATGACGGTTCCAGCATCCTTGACTTCTCGGGTCATTGGTTCCGGGTTAAAACTAAGGTTCTTCGAGCCTCAGGTCCCGATTCAATCCGTCCATTCCGCCTCCTTCCATCCCTGACCTCGTGAGCGGCTATGCTCTCTTGTGTAGTCGTCGTTAAATTTAGTCGCCCTTTTGTAATTGTCCCCCCCCAAATTTTAGTAGAGTGAATAGTGATGACCCCCCGGCGCCAGCTGAGCACTATTCTCAACTGGACGTCAAGTCACTTGCAATCGTCCATTGATATCGACCCCCTCAGAATGAATTTCCATCCTTCATATTACGATGTACCACATTTGAGAGTCTTCTCACAAACCCCGGTCTAGGATCTTTTCCTTGGTTGAGAGCTACGTTTTTAGTTTTCCTCTTTCCTCTCCAACTCCCCGATCCCCGTTTGCCCCCCAGCCATTCTTCGTATGGCTTGCCTTTACTGTTGGCCCGGTTGCCGTCCCCCGAGGAGAGACTCATAGTTCCGACCCTCTCCTCTCCGTTAGCGCCCCTGACCCCGACTCTCTTGGTGTGTTGCCTTCTTTGTTGTTTCGAACGAAGCCCCGGCACCGTTGACCTGCCGGTTTGGATGCCAGGCTCACCGCGCTTCGCCACCTTTATCCCCTGATCTTTGCCTCTTTCGTTCACAACCTTTATTCCTACCTTGCTGCCACTCCCATTACTTATCAACCTGTCTCGTCACCCCCCCCCAGCTGCGCCCCGGGTTGTTTGTTGTGTGTTTTTGGGTTTTTGATTTTTGTGGGTGTTTTTTTGTTTGTGTGGTTTTGCCTGTGTGGAGGTTAGGGTTTGTGTGGTTTTGGTTGTTTGTGTTTTTCCCAGAGTGTTGGTGATGTTTGGTTGTTGGTTTTTTTGGTGTGGGTGGGTGTGGGGGGTGTTTTGGGTTTGGGTTTTTTTTTTTTTGTTTTTTTTTTTTTGTTGGGGGTTTGGTGGGTCTTGGTTTTTTTTGGGTTTTTTTGCCGTTTTTGGGGTGAGAGTTGGTCTGGTGTGTTGTTTTTTTTCTTTTGTGGTTTGTGTGCGTTTTGGGTTAATTTTATGTAGGTGAACCCAAAGGCTCCGCTACGTCCACCCCCCCTTCACCCACTTGACGCCGCCAGGCCTTCGCCTTAAACCTTTAACCGTGATACGTGTCTTTCTTTCCCCCTGTATCTTTTGAATCGGGGCTCCCCTCCCCCTTGTTTTATATTTTGGGTCAGTTTCGTCCATACTTGCTATCTTTTCCGGACTCCCGGCTCCGGGCCCCGAGTTTTCTGAAGTTTCCCTTTATCTTTTTTTTTTGGGTTGTCATCAGAAAAACGCAACTTACACGAACTCAGGCCGCCTTTCCCCTTAGGGTGTACCGTACATCAATGCTTTCTCTTGGGTGTGTATTTTAAGGCCATAGCTCTGGCCCCAGATCCTGACAACCCCTTCAGCGCCTTGACAGTTGTCCGAACGTGTGGTTGATATCTTCCGGCTGTCGTATCCGGTCGTTATGATTAATACTTGCGAATTTGATTGCCTCGTCCTGATCTCTTTTTTACTCTCCAGAAAAAGAGATTTCTGCTTGAACCCCCGGCACCCCTTCTTTCGCCTGCCCCCTTCCCCCTCCTCCCCTTCCGAACGCGACCTTCGATCTGTGGCTAAATTGGGATTCTCTTAGCTTCTTCCCCCCTTGCTCCCCCTCCCCCCCCCCCCCCCCCAGAGTGAACGGCTACAAACAACACTGGGCCTTGGTTGCCTCCCCCATATGGTTCCCCCATTGCTGTCAAAAAACATCTTTCGTCCTCCCCCTGTCCCTAAGTACAACCTTTTTTTAGTTTGATTTTTTCACTACCTTAAGAGGAGTTGCAATTACTGCCTATCTAGCCCTGAACTTACTCGATTTTCTGCCCATGTTCCCTTCTCGGGCCCTTTCTTTCTTTGTTTTTTTATCCCACCTTTCGCCATCTATTTTTCCCCCCTTGTTGCTTTTTTTGAGCGTTTTTTCCGTAGTTCCCCCTTTTGGTTTTGATTTCAAGTCCTGTACCGCAAAGCACAAAACGAGTCCCCATTCACTTACCTCCTTCAAGTTTTTCCCAGGATCTTCTCCTTTGAGTTTTCTTTTTAGTCCTCGGGTTCGAAATCAGCGTTCTCATGAGGAGTTACATGCGTTTCTCCTCACTGGTGGGGTTATCTTCCCCCCCCCCGCGTGGATTCAGACTTCCAATTTGGTCCAAGAATATAAAGCCCCCCCCTTCTACCATCCGTACACCTTTTCTCACCTTGACTCTTTCCCTAGACTTTTCGCAGCTTTCCCCCCCCCAGTTGTTCAGATCCTGCTTCAAAGGAGACTGTTGGAATGGTTTCTCTGGTACGTGCCGGTACTTTTTCAAAGTTGTGATGTGCCCGTCAACCGATCATTACGTTTTCGAGATGCATCTTAAGTTCTGGCTTCGTTCACCCCTTTTCCCCTCCAATCACCCTATATTATGGCATGTTTCCACAGTCTGGTTTTTCACCCGAATATTGTAATCAGGTCCACCTGCTCGCTTTTTTCATACCCGCATGTTCCTTTTCGTTTATTTTCTTACCTCTCAGAGATCTTTTTAATTTTTTTTAGTGAATTGACTTGTAAAATTTCTCTAGCCCCGAGGATTCAGCCCTTTTCTTCAACCACCTTAAGAGCGCCAAAACCCTCCCCCAACAATTATCCAGACTTTGCGGGCACATCTGATTTTTGTTGTATATTCCTGCTTTAATGACCACATGTGGGAATATCTCATTGGTGGATGCCATGTCTGGACCCCACTGTTTCTCCCCCTTAAAAGCACTAGCCAAGAAGTTGCGCTCTAATAGTCAAGAATTTCCCCTTGTATACGCCGCATCAATATTCCTTCGTATTCTCCCGTTCTCTAACTTCAGTGTTATACTCCACATTTCATTTCTTGATACCCTCAGAATATCTCTTTCAAGGAGTTCCCCTCTCCCCCTTTTTTCTCCTTCTTTCTTTACTCCTCCCCCCTTTTTGGCATTAAGGAAATTACCTTTTCCCTCCCTTTCCTACTAGCGAATAAAGTTCATTTGCAGGCTAGGATGAGTTCAGGTGTCCGTCCGCAATTTGTTCTGATTATTTGAGCCCGCCGGGTTAACATTCATTATTAGGACATGTGCTCGCCGACTGGCACCTACCCTGATGTTTATAATGAAATCCTTTTTTAGTTGCTTTTTCGAAATTATATTTCCAGCCACCCGATTTAGGATTTCCCCATCCTTCGCTATATACGATATTCCCAATTTCTGCCCTAGTTATTCCCTTCCCACTTTTCGCACAATTTTTTATCTTCTTCCAAGTGAGTAATCCCAATCATCTTCAAAACACCTAAGTCTCTTATTCCTTGCCCTTTTTCCCCCCCCTAAAGTTCCCAAATATTTCCGTCCCCCATCGCGGTGCGACCCTAATTCTGCGACTTAATGTTCACCCCCTCTGAATCTTCCCCTTGACCGGGTGTGTGTGGCTTTATTGAAGCGGTTGAATTAGCCACACTACGCGGTACTATGACCGGTCCCTCCAACTCTTCAATGTTACATACAACTAGGCCCCCTTTCCTGGCGTCTTACCGCGATTTCACGTGAGCAATGGACATTTGGCACCGGTTTTTTCCCACAATAATCCCCCTGTGTATTACACAAGGACCTTACTATCTACCACCTCCCGGGTTTTCTTACTGGTAATCAAGATAAACCCATCCGTCAGGATTTTTGTGTGTTCTTACCTTGTGCAGCTCCCCTGAATGAACCCCCCCCCCCCCGCTTTCCCCTCGTGACCTCTTACACATTCAATCCACAATGGTCTCCTCTGAAAGTTTTCCCATGATTTCGCTTTTTTCCCACAGTTTAAACCGGCCTTGCAGTTCCCCCCCCTTTGGCTCCAACAAATGAAGGAACTGCACTGGCCCCCCTCAGTTTACCCTGCTCTTTTTCCCAACAGTTCCCCCGTCCCGAGACTATTGATGGTTTACAAAGGGCCCCCTACCAACCTCACGGAGCCCGGGACGGAGCCCCCGAAATTTTCTTTCCCCCTTTAACACGGTGTAATCCCTTACCAATCCAAGCCCGACCACAAGCACTCTCACCCCCCGCTTTTTTTATTTTGCGGTCTTCCGCAGCGGATTCCCTTTGTCCGTGTGTTCAACTTTTTTTCCGATAAAAAGGTCTAATCTTTTATTCTTCCAGAGATAGAGGTGATAGTGTCTCCCCAGTCTTTCTCTGATATCCACAGCCCGTTAGCACACCACAACAAGTTCGTAGTACCTGGCTCCCTAACTTTTCCTGATCCTTGTCATCCCCGTCGCCGCCCAAACCTGCTAGAGAGCCATCTTACATTAGAATTGATCGTAATTTCTTTATAGTTCGATTTCACCTAGGAATCCCCAGACACCCAGATTTTGACCTTTTTACCCCCTTTCAATACAATTGTAAGTACCTTTTTCCCCAATCGGAGATACTCCTTTCTTGAGTATAAAAACCCCCCCCCCCTTTCTTGAATAAAATCCCAATCCCACCATAGACGCCTCCTTACCATGTGTCTCCTAGCCCCTTTCCCCCATAATAGCTCTTAATGTGCGATTACCTATTCACCTCTTTTTAATAAACTACCCACCCCTGACAATTAGAACTTTTCATTCTTGCGCAGATTGTTGTTTGCCCCACCCCGTGCATTGTTTCCCCCTTCTTTATTTCTTTTCCACCTTGAACGACATGTCTTGGCTAAACCTTTTCACCTTTCTGTGGCTCCACCCTCCTTCGTGCCCAGCTCGGCACCCGAAAGCCTGTGGCCCACGTGACGAACATTCGTCTCCTGCGTTTCCCCTCGGTCGGAGCGTGTGTTCGACGCCGGGGTTTGCTTGTTTTCAATCTCGAGGTTTTGCTCGGACCATCCGATTTACTTTGAGTCCGAACCTTCTCACCTGAGCCTTCATCCCCTACCTTCGGTTTGCCAGATTGATCTCCCCCTCTAAGGTCCCGTAGGTACTCGCCTAGTGACTTTTTCTTATTTGTTCGGAATAGTGCCCATGAACCCCCCCACCCCCCCCCCGCTTTTTGTTTATTTTTTGTTGTTTTCCTTTTCCCCCCCCATGTCCCCCCCCCCCTCGAGTCGAAGCGCGCCGATATCCGCCGCCATTCGCTTTTTTCCTGTTAAGTTTTCCCCCCTGTCAATAGTCAGATTTCAAGGATCCTTTCCAGCTTTCTTCGGGCCGCGCCACGAACCCCATTGTGCGGCGGTTTAGAGTTAACTCCCTGTGTTTTTCTGGGTTTTTTTTCATTTTTTTGTTTTTGGGTTTTTTGTTTCCCTGAGCTTGACCAAGAAAATGGAAAGTTTCCTCACTTTAGCTTAGAAGACCGTCTCTATCTTCCGACATTACTCCTTACTACTAAAGGGGTTGCTAAGGAGAGGCTCTGGCTTAAGGAGTTTTTTGCCGGGCGTCCCGGAATTTTTGGTTTGTTCTCTTTTTGTGGGTGTTGTTTTTCAACGAAACCTATCCCTTTTTAAGCTCAAGGTTCTTTCTCTCTTAGACTTGTGTTAGAGTGGCTTGTTTAATTTCTTCGAGCTCCGGCCCCGAGAGTTTGGTTGATCGTTATGTCAGATGGTCCAAATTGTTTTAACCCCCCAAATTTTTGCAAGAACGTCGTCAACCTGATCTGGAGGGAATTGAAATTTCATAAGTTTCATTTCACTCTTCGCCTTTCTTGCAGGTTTTAGATGAGGATGATATTCGTTAAGGAAGACCCGGAAACGACATTGACTCTTTTCTGGCTCTCATCTATGCCCGTATCTATGGATAGCTTATTATGGATAGTCAGTATGATTGTGTTATGACCAGAAAACCTTTCCCTTTACACGGGTCCAGCCCCTTATGAGTAGTTTTTTGGATGTCTATAAGACGGCCCTCCCAGTCCCCAACAGATAGACAGTAGGAATAACAAAAATTAGGTGGGTTTCTCACTTTCCAACCGGTTTTGGGTTTATTTGACTAACTTCATACCCACTATGGCCGTGTTTGTTATGCGTCCTCGATAATTCTTTCACCCCCGTAGATAGTTTGCGGCTTTTTTGCCCTAGTTTTGCCTTTATTTGCGATCGAGGAAGCCCCTTCGTTCCTTGGTGGACGGAGATCTCAACCCAGAGACCCTCCTACGTTTCACAGGCCGACTTTACGGTCTATGAGCCGGTCCGATCACCATATTTAGGCTTTTGCCGGTGCTGGGACCCACTTCCTTGCCAAGTATGTGGCCTGCGTATCCTCTGAGTTATCCCATTCTATGGCCTCGATCTTTAAGAAGGCGGGGATTTCTGGTTTTACTCAACGTTGTTCCTCACATATGATCCCCAGTCTATAGTGAGGTTTGCTTTGTGGTGCTTTGGGTTTTTTTTTTTTGTTTGTGGTTCACCCCCTGGTTTATCTGATCGTTTGGTTCCCCCTGTGGATCCTTTTGTTGGGTGCCTGTTTTGTGTGTTTGTTTTATCTTTGTATTTTTAGTCGCTGGCTACATGTTCCAAAACCCTGATTTCTTTGTGCCAGGTGGGTGTGGATACGGCAGAGCCTTGTTGCTTCGCTGTCTCCGGAAAGAGGGGGGCACTTTAAGATCGCTATTGCAGGAGAGGCCCCCCACAAAGACCCACAGGAAGGGTTTGCGATCTTGACTTTAGGCGGCAAACTTCATCCTTCTGGTGGGTTCTCATATGACCCAAACCTAAGAACTAATTAAAGCGTGAAGAGGCCAGTTCCCAGGATGAACCATCCCTCCCTTTTCCTTTGAATGGCCCAGAAGAAGCTAAGGTGTTTCGACAGCATTTCCCTACAATGCAATAGTGAACTTCGCCGCAGAAGGCAGTGTTCGATTGGACTGCCTTTCCCCTGGTTTTATACCTTACCGACCCTCTCTCTCTTTTCCTCCGTGTGTTGTTGGAGCTCTTTTAGCGCCGGTATCTTACCCGCCCCGTTCCCAGTTCACCCACTACTTTCCCCCCCTTTTGCCTGACCCGAGTTCGTTATTTGATGGGGGGCGCTTACCCCATCTTCCTGTGTTGTGGTGGTTTTTTTTGTGGTGTTTGGGGTGGTTGAGGTGTTTTCTTTGTGGTGGTTGTGTGAGTTTCCCCCTAGGCATTCCCCCGTTCCCCTTGGCTCATTCCGGTGGGGGGGGTCTTTTTGGTTGGTGTTTTACGGTGGTTCATCTTCTCACACCCACTGTCCTTCTATTCCTCCCCCTCAGCCCGTGCTAAACATGCTGGTGGAAGATCTTTCGCGGCTGTCTTAATTTTTGGAGAAGATCTACCAAGCGGGAAGCTTCGTCGCCCCCCCACTCCACCAACCAACCAACCCATTTATCGCGTTTGAGCGCGTACACTTCCCTCCCCATGGCTAGGAGCCAGAAATCCGTTTCTACACCTTTAAAACACTAGGCTGCCCGTCTATGGTTTGGTAGTGTTGTTTCAATTTTTGTCCACCTGTCTGCTGTGCTGACGAGGTTGTAGATTTGCTGCTCCGTTGTTTGTGTCTGCCAACCCACCTGCCCTGCCTTTCATTTGACACGCTTTTACTCGCCCTTTTCTGCAAATCTGAGTATCCCCCCCCGCCTCGTCTATATGCTCCGTTTAAATGCCTCCAGACCATCCATCCTCTCACTCCTGTTTTTTTCCTCAGCACCCGTTTACCCTTTTGCTTTGGTCTTTGCCTTGGTCCATAGTGCTGAAGATTGCTCTCCCCTCCCGATTGCGCGCTTTCGAAGATCGAAGCAGGACCTTCCCCCCTGATATTCCTTCCTTCTGAGAACCTCCCCGGCCAGTACCTAATGAATGTGAAGTTCTATACCTCCAAATGGGATCGGTTATATTTTAGTCGAGAACCAAACATTGTTGACCGTCGATCTGACAACAAACGAGGCGATTAGGGCCCCTTTGAGATTGCGTTTTTGATATTGATGCCCTCTTTATCCAAAACCACGCCCCCCCCCCCCCCCACTAAGATTAGTCGTTGGACCTTTAGAGTTGAGTCTGGGTTTGACAAGAAACTCTTCGGCGCTCTCCTACCACTTCCCTCATATAAGCCGCCTAATTCCGCGCTGCGCCAGAAAATTTTTGGCAGGTTTTTCTTTACCAGGCTAGCGTGCGATCTTCTTCCCCTTCCTTCCAGCCGATCTGGGACAGTTCAGTGGATAATGGGTCGAAAGTTCCTTTTGCCCTTTTTCGATGCTTTTCGTTGAAAAACCCCCCTTTATACCTGAGCTTCCCCCCCAAATCATCCCTTTCCTCTGCGACGTTCCCGGACCCCTTCCCCCACAGTCTGCCCCCCCCCCCACTAGACCTTTTTAGAGCCCGATTTCCGATGTTCATCTTCTTTTCTCAAACCACTGCGCTTACGGGTGTGTTGCTAGGCCCCCGTCATTTTGTAAACCCTGAAGCCTTCGCCCCTACCCCAATTCTTTAACTCCCTGTTTCCTTTCTGATCTGTCCTTGCTCCTTGCGACACGGCGCTTTAGGCAGTACGCAAACGTTGGTTTTTTGTGTTTTTAGTTGGTTTATTTGTTTTTGTGGTGTTTCTTCTTGGAGTGTTGTGTTTATCTTGTTTTGGTTTTTTTTTTTTCTTTTTTTTTGGGGTGTGGGTTTTGGTGTGTGTGGGTGGAAGTGTTTTTTATATTTTTGGCCGGCTTTCGTGTGTTTTTTTTTTTTTCTTGTTGTTTGCTTTTTTCGTTTTGGTTGTTTTGTGGGTGTTTTTTTTTTTTTGGGGTGGGGTGTGGGTGTTTTGTGTTTGTGGTTGTGTGTGGTTGAGGCCGTGCTCCTTGGACTCCAGGCCACTAATTTTCATCTGGCCGATCAAACATTCTCTCCTAGGCGTACCGGTCGTTCCTTCGGCCCGTCCTAAGGGTGGGCCTAGCTAGGGAAAGTAATGAGGATCAGCTCATCGCTCCCCTTAGTTTGATTCGCGCTAACTTGAGACATTTTCTGGACGGCAGTCATCAAGGCTAGATTCCTTTCTCCGCACATTTTTGATAAAAGTTTTCTAGATTTCCTTCGGAGGCCCCCCTCTATGACTTTCCCCCGTTTTCCGTTCCACTCCCCACCTCGGAATGCGTCCCCGTATAGTTGTGTTCCCGGACCCTGCTACCAGACCTACGCTCGTTTTTCCTCCCCTTTCCGCGCAAACCCTTCTTTACCGTCACCAGAACTTTCGGGACTGGTTTGATGCCTCCTTCTGGACCTGTTTTCCCCCTTTTTATGTTTGCACCCCCCTTATTCGGCCTGCCCTCCCTCTTACATTAGTAGTCCTGGTTTGGGGGTTTTATTGATAGGTTTTTTTTTTTGCACCTTCCTTTATCTTCCGCTGTTACCTGTCTCTTTATGCCCCCGGGGGGTGTGGTGTTGTGTTGTTGGTTTTGTTTGTGTAGTTTGTGGGTTGTTCTGTGTTTTTTGTGTTTTCTGGGTTTTTTCCACCTTATGTTTTTACCTTTCGCAACCGTTTAGTAAAGTGCCCGTTTCCCTTTTTTTATATGTTCCCCTATCCCGTTTCCTTTTCCATGGACCTCTCACGCCTTTTTGACTCCTTATTCCCAGTCCCCATCACAACTAGGAATCATATTACCTGTCATTCCAATAGTTATAAGTACGGAATTTTTTTTTCCCAGTTGTTTTTCCTTTTATTCAAGACTCACGCGTTTCCAAACTGAGTTATGTTCCGCGCCGTGGCTTACCTCAGCCTTTTATCTCGCAGTGGCCCTTAAGATACACCTTTAGACGATCCCCTGACACCCCACGCCCCCCCTTGATTAATTCCCTTTAATATCCCTGCCCGAAAGCTTATCTTGAAGTTCGCCAGATTACCCCATCATCCGCTTTGTTGAGTCCCTCTCATAACCCTCCTAGCATGTAGGTTTTGTACGGTTCTTGAAGATGAAATCTTTACCTTAGGTTTTTCCTTTTTTTTTTTTTCTTCTTGGCCCCCTCCTTCCCAGTCGGTTCGATACTTCATTTTGAATCTTGTCTTCTCTCTTTTCAACAGTTCCTATTTCCATATCGTCTGAGGCCGTCCAGAGGGAAAAATCGCCCGCCTTCCCCCCCCCCGCTTCGCGCTTCCCCTGTTTTTTACAGCGGTTTTAGTTCCGTGCTTATATGACCTTTCATTCTATTCGAATATGTTCCTTCTGTTTGCCTGCAGCTCCATCCCCAGTTCCCCCCCCCCCCGCGTTTTTTTTTTCATCTTTCTTCGCACCAACACTCTCCCGTTGTTCCGTAAACAACCAAACACTACTTCGTATCGGGACTTTTTTTTGAGGATGATCTACGGCCCCCCCTTTTTTTTTGTCGTTTTTAGCTTCCTAATGGTTATAAGATTAACGGAAGACTATTTTTTCCCTCTTCGATTTTCAAGACCACCCCTCACCCCATGTTTATTTCCCCCTTTCTTATTCAATTCCACGTCTGGCATTGATACAGTTTCTCAGTTTTTGCCGTATGTAACATGCATATATATTAAGGCTGATTGAGCATCCCCTTATTCGTAGGTCCCTTGAGCCCTAGAAAGCCATTTCTACTCCCCACCCATTTTTCCTTTTTTCTCTTCTGTTGACTTTTTCCTTATTCTTTTGGCGGTATAGACCAGATTCACAAAAGCCCTTTTCCCCCCCCCCCCTTGCCCCCCTAAAATAATGCCATTTTGGGCGAATGTAGGTCAAGCTTGTCCAACTTTTCCAATTCGACATCTAACATGAAGGCTGTTTGCCGCCTTTCGGCCTTAACTTTATCCCCCCTTTTCTGACCACATCTTTGATGCTCCCAGTGATACCCCCATAATTTCAGGAAGTTTGTGTGGGGACTAGAAGATTTTTTCACCTCCTTCGCCCCCCTTCTTGGTTTTTCTCTCGTT
>Ga0179593_1306864_pt1 | contig 13336 bp, 12 predicted proteins | sample CZODoug2_1_08_16_FD_185931 | JGI IMG/M metagenome (GOLD analysis project Ga0179593, IMG submission 185931) | Vadose zone soil fungal communities from Angelo Coast Range Reserve, California, USA - CZODoug2_1_08_16fungal (PacBio error correction) | ecosystem: Environmental > Terrestrial > Soil >... | reverse complement strand
TTTCGTTCATAGTCCCTTATTCAACCCTTGGGAGAGCGCCTCCAGCCTTGTGTCCGTGTCTTTTACTTCAGCGTGGCACATTCTGGTCTTGCACAGATGCGAGACTGAACTCGCAATCCTGGATCCAGAAGAGCATGTTCGAGATCGCTCCCCCATCCACCGCCCTGCCTTTTTTCCCACCCACGCGTTTATCGCCGGTTCTTTTACGGAAATCCCTTCCCCCGAATCCCCCCGCTGTGGGCCGGCACTACTCGCTCAAGCTGCGAATGTGCAAGGTCCACATGCGTCGTCTCCCCCCTTAAGTCCGTTTGGACCTATGCGCCCCTCCATATTCCAACTCAACCAGCCCTGGGAGTTGCCTTTTGGTTGACTTTCTAAATTCCGGACACTTACCGCGAGCTTCCCCCCAGGTCACCCGTATAGTCCGTTTTTTACAAAAATCGGTTAATGCCTTCCTTTATTTCCACTCGCATTTTTGTTTCACCATTCCACGAGGCAGTTGCCCCGTTTCACCCGAGACCCCCGTGTCCCCCCGATCCTTTTTGCAAAAAGCTTGGCGCTGGCCGTGTTTTTTCGACTCGGTTGGCGGCCTTAAGCTCTTCCCCCCACCTTTCTACGCCTCCACACTATTGAGCCTGTTTCGTTCGCCCCCCCCCCATCCCCACCGGACACAAAGCCGGTGAAGTTGTTCTTTTCATGTCTAGGTCCGTTTCGTTTTTTCTGGTATTTACAAAAAGTCTGACCCGTCCCCTGTTCTCATTTTTTCCGAGAAAATAGCCCCCGCGAAGGCCTTTTTCGGCCTTGAATTTCAACCGGTAGAATCCTACCGAGGGCATTGTCTGGTCCCAAATTTGCTTTGGTCTTAGGCGTCCAAGTCGTTGTCTGAAGACGAGATTCCCTCTGTCAGGAGCTTCACCCAACGATTATCCATGTTCCCCTTCCTTCTACTGCACATAGTTCGCTTCCCCCTGCTTTTTTACGTAGTGCTTCTGCCCGGCCCGTCTCGTCTGTCGTCGAACTTCCCACAACCAAATTCATCTTCGCGTTTCCTATTTATTATTATTACCCGGGCATCTTCTCTCGGTAGCGTAGGCACTTCTTCTTCCCCGCCATTTTAACACTGATTCTTTCCCGTCACGATCTCCCCTCGCTCTTTTCCCCACCTTTTTTGCTTGGTTTGTTTCCTGCGGCCAATTTGCGCTGGGAAAGTCAGATTTTAGGTTTAAAGGAAACCCCTGATTTTCCCTTTGGCCTCTTTGACGCCATTGTTTGAACTTCTAGCCTACTATAATCTTTTGTCAAGCCTTCTCTTTCCCCCCACATTTTCTAATCCAACCTCGTTAACTTTCCTACAATTTTCATGGTTTCCTAGGCCTTCAGTGTTTTCTGTCTAGTTACCGCAACCAGGCCTGTCTGTCCCCTTCCTTTCCGCCACCCGGCTAATATGTTCTATAGTCTTCTTGACTTTCGCCCTTCCTGTCCCCCGCCCAACAGGTCACACAATAAACTCGCCCCGCACAAAGTCCAGCATTCACCTGGTCCTGAATCTTGCACTCCTCACAAACCATAATGTCAGCTGTCTCCTTTCCATTCTTTGGTTGCCCCGTACATCTCCTGACTTTTACATCTGAAAATCTTTCTAGTTGTGCGAAGTTCCCATTCTACCTTCACTCGTCCCTCCGTTATTTTGGATCTTCTCTTTGCTGCTCCTCCTTCCCCAAGAAGCTTCGCGACAGTTTGACTTCAACATGCATATATTTCTCAAGCGCGGACTCCAGCACCCTCCCCTCTCCACCGCTGGACTCGCCCACTCTTCCCTACACACTTCCCCGTGAGTTTCTGTCTGGTTGCAAAAGGACCACCGCCCTGCCCGCTGCTTTGTGTTTCCGGCCCAATGTTTCCCACGTCCTCTTCTTTATTTTTCACTTTACTTAGCGTTCCGGGGAACAGGTTGTAGGGTATAAGCATCTTCTTTGCAACGGACCAACTCAGTGCGGCATTGCTACGGCCTGCACTGCTTGCCATTTGTCTGAACTTCCGCGCTCTAGTGACCCCCTTGACTAACTTCCTTGAATGCTCTAGTGCGTCGTGAGTACCCGCTGCAAAATGTACCAAAGCGATGGTCTGATTCTTCCTTTTCCCTGGCCACTCGCTTCAGTCCAGGCAACGCCTTTTCGCCTTGTTGAGGACTAGCTCATTGATCACCCCCCCCCCCGTTGTGATTTTGGATGACCTTTCCTTTCCTGCAGCGTCGGCCCTTGCCACACGTATTGACTTTTGGAATTTTTTTCGCGGCGACTGCTACTGCCAAAATTCCTTTCTTGGCGCTTGTTGCATCTTTTTCGTGATTAAGATTCTTTTTTTTGTCGGCAGAAAACCGTATGTCCACCTATAGGTTCGATGGTGGCTGAATTTCGCAATTTGCTGCTCTTCTTCATTGAGACGTCGCTCCGTTTCACTCGCGTGAAACTAGGGGTTTCCCGAAGTTTTCGTCCGCAGATGCAAACTGTCACGAACGTAGTGTGTCGCTTGTTTTTGGATTTGCACAAGCATCAATTTGGTGAGCCCTTTAGATGGTGGTCCGACGTAATTTTTGCCAAGTATTTTTTGATTTTCTTTCTAGTCTCTCGTTCCTCATCGTTGTTTTCGAGATTCTCAAACTTTTCTACTCCTCTCCGTTATTTGCCGGAGTCACTCCCTGGCCCCCCGCGTTTTCTCTGTCATTCGAAAAAACAGCGGCCCGCGGATCGGTACTCTATGTCCTTTTTTCATATCCTCCCCCCTTCGGAGTACACCAACTCGTTTTGTTATATCGTTTTTGACGCAGTTTGCGGGGTCGCCCTTTCCCGCCCCCTCTTGCTACTTGAGGCAAGCACACACTATCTGCAGCCTTACGATGTTTCTTCCTCCAAGAATTTCTCGTCCCGATTTTGCAAGCGATGCATTTATTCAGTAGCGTTCTGACGCATCTCCCACCTTCTCTTCAGTATGTCGTTTCCCACGTCGACTTCTTTCCGGCGATATCCAAAACCTCACACAAGTGCATATGTCGGGCCCGCGGTATAGGCGCAACATTGCCCCCCGTTTTAACCTAGGACCCTTCCCCCCATCATTCCTGGCGTTTGTTTCATTATTGAGGTGCGAGCGTTGTTCTCCCACGACTTTCCTCCTGGGCGAGAAACCCACTTTTTTTTCCGTCACTAAGAGTTTTTACCATTCCGTTGCTTTGCTTTCCGTGGCACCTCCTTTCTTATTCCCATGTTTTCACCTTGTTGTTCGCTTCCAGTTATTTATTTTCTGCTGGTATCCCGTACAACATTCGTACAGGTGCGAAGTCTTTTCACCTTGCCCTTCTTACGTTGGACGGACAACCCCCATACTCCTTGAAAGGTGGGGAGCGTTCAGTTCCCACATTAATGCACCTTTCCACTTTTCCAGTGGTCTTGTGTGGTTTGCCGTCGGTTTTTTAAATTGGTCGCGGACTTTATTGGCGGTTTTCTATGCGCTTTGCATTTTGATTTTAATTCGTCCTTTCCTGTTCCTGGCGACTTTTTCTATTTCTCAAGACACGGTAACGATTTTTGCCGAGCAGAGTGTCCCGGTTTCTTTGACACTTTTAATCGAGTTGATCTCATGAAAATCTAGTTTTTCCAAGACCAACATTCCTTCATGTTCCCTTTATTTTTTTGTTTCTGCCGTGATCATCACGAAACGTTTGTAAGCGGCTTCCCCTGTCCTCCCGTTCGGAGTTCCGGTCTTTTTTGTGGCGTTGAAAGCCGCGTGCGTTCATGTAGGCCGACACAGCGAACCAAGATGGGGGTAGTCTTTTCTCTCCTTGTGCTGGCTCGGATCCGGTGGTTTTCTTTTAGCGTTGCCAACAAAAGGTAACCCTCCTTCCTTTTCTCTTCCCCGATTTTTTTTTTTTTTGCCCGGGTTTCAAAGCTTGTTGGAGCAAATTAGCCCCTTTTGGGCAGAGACCCCTAGCTGACAAACTCTTATGTTCTTACTCTACCCATGCCGCTCCTTCCCCGAGACAAATCGGGCCTTTGTTTTCCGCGCAGATTCTGGTTCCGCCTCTTACTTTCCCCCTTAACTTCCCTTGCTTGAACCATTCACAACCCACCCTATCCAGGAGTTTTTAAACGACCTCGCTTTTTCATTATTGCGTAGCCTTCCTCTTTTCGCAGGCAGCATGGTACGAAGCAGGTGCTTTATTCTATGAGATTTTCTGCACGTTATCCAATCCTTCTCCGCCGATTCACCCCCTCTTTTCTGTTTGGAGGGCTGGTTTTCCCCCCCAAACACGAGTTGGTTAGTCCCCGGCGTCTTTCTAGTTTTCCCCCTTTCACGAGCTTTTGATTGCAGTTTCCCAGACGTGAGAGGTTTTCTTTCTTTGGCACGGCGCGGACCGCGGTGTCTCATCGTCTTTCCAGCTCAATTGGAACTTCATTACCAGCTGCTCCCTCTCGTATGCAAGATGGAGAAGATGTTTCCTACAATTGCCGCGGATTCCTGCGCTTCTATTTTTCTCGTCGACAGCGGCCCATTTTGGCGGTCCACTGATTTCTAGGCCTTTTAAGCAGTCAAAGCCTACTCATAAATTCACGCCCCCTTCCCTTCCTTCCCCCCTTTTTTTCTGTTTTGAAATGACGTCCCCGACCTATTTTTTTTTTGCCCGTCCTTGCTTCCACGCTGTGAGTGCGCGTCGAAGGCGGACCATCCGGAGCGTGCTTTTCGCCCCCCTCCCGTTCATCTGGTGCTCCCCTTTTTTTAATAGTTCCTTTTTGTTGCGTTTTTCCCCCCATGAACCTGGATGAATCGTGGCTGTTTTTCGCACCGGATGCGTTTCAGTGGGCATTGACCCCGTTACCTTACGTTCTGTGAGATTCGGCGGCAAGTTCCGTTATTGTCCCTCCGTTGCAGTTTTGAATAATGTCTGTAGTTTTTTTGACTGGATTTCTCGTCCCTGGTCCCGCCCCCCCGCTTTGCCTGGGTTTTTTCCGGTGCTAGCCATTCCCATGGCTTTTTCGCCTTTTTGACGCCATGCTCAGGCGTTTCGTGCACAGCGCAGGCGATTGGGCGTGGATCTATTTTTCTTTTTCATTGCGATCCTTTACGAGTGATTCTCGTTGAGATTTTCTTTACATATTCGATTCGACGACCCTCCGAGGAAGACCTGTTCAAGGAATTTCCAGAGCCCCTCTTCTTCCCGCGACGCGTGACACATGAGGCTTTTTTGTCGCGTCTCCCAGCCTTTAATCTATAAGTTTTTTTTCCTTTAGTTTTTCCTCGCGTTTTTTTATTTGTTTTCTGACTCATCGGTAACCCAACTTTTGAGTCGATGCTTCGTCTTTAGAGTCGCGGTCCCGTTTTCCCCTGGCCCTTATAGTTGCACCCATTTCGCGACCGAAATCCTTTACTAAATCTCTTTCGAATGTCCCTTTTCCCACTTGCTAAACAACTATTAGCCCCCAGCAACCCCCAAATCGTCCTATCCCCCCCGCCCTGTATTTTTTGGCCAGGAAATCACAAGCTTTTCTCCCCCGGGAAGTCACGTGGTGCCCTGCCTCATGGGTCCCTTTTTCTCTACCTTCCTGTCCCCCCCTTCTCCCGATTTTCCCTTCTGTTTTCGTCCCAAAACACATCCAGTACTTTCTGCGGCCAGGCCCCGGCCCGCCTTTTCCTTTTTCCCCCACATAATTCTTACGTCCTTTTCAATCGACTTGCTCACTTTTCTGCACGGTTTTTCCTCACCCGGTATTGAACCTCGTGCAACCCCTTCTCATCTTCCCCTTCAACATTCCACCACGATTTTGCGGATTTTGACCCCCTTTTTCCCCGAACGCGACCCGCCTACGATTGCCGATTTCTGCCCCACTTTATGCTTGGCCGTTTCGAAACCTATGATAAGTGCTTTTTTTCGTGTCTCCTACACGCGCGTCAACAGCTCCCCCCGGCTTCCGCCGCACCCTATCTTCGAGTGCCAGCTTGTGCGTTCCTCCCAAATCACGGGAAACACGGGCCTGAAATTCGTTTTCCCTTTTCCTTTTTTTTGAGTAGTTCGTTCTTTTGCTTTTCCCCTGATGCTTCCCAAACAGCATCTTTTTCCCTTCAATCTTGTGACGCCCTGAGACCCCCCCCACCATCGCCCTTGCCCGTAACGTCTTGTCCCATCGGGTCCTCCTCATTGGCAGCGGGCTTTTCAGCGTGGTTTACGGTTCTCCACTCGTTTTCGTCTGCCCCCCTTCCCTGTCGCTTCTACAATCGTTTTTTTTTTTTGAAAAGTCAGTTTTTGAAGGCTTTAGATATCTGGCACTTAGCTTCGGCCCTGACTCCCACTTTCAGCCGTCTTCGCTTTTCCCGGCCAAGTCTTTTTTTTTTCTTATTACCCATTTTTCCCCGACCCCACAGTGAGGCTTTTTTTTTTTTCGAAGTTATTTTGATCAACTTGATACTCCTTCTTTCCTGTTCTTCCCTTTTTTTACCTTCCTTTTTAGCTGCCAATACGCCTTCCTCCAGCTCTTTTTTAACAAACCCCTTTGGACTTTGTTTTTTTTTCCCCCCTTCCACTTTGAGCATCCCCTTCCTTCCGGTGTAGCCCGATTGCCTCTGTCTTCCAAACACCCGGCCCCTTTTTTTACCGGTGTGCCGTCCCCAGCTTTTTTCTCTTCGTTCCCCATAATTTCCCTCCCTCACCTTGCCCGCTTTTTTGCTCTTTACACCCCTTTTATCCTTTTGCTCCCCACCGTTTCTTCCCCCCCCCCCGGTTTTTACCCTCCTGGTGACTAATCAGTGTTTTTTTTTTTTCCGTGAAGCACCCAGAGAGTTGAATGCCTTTTCCTTCAGTACTCCTTCCCCCCCCTCGTTTTTCATTTATCTGGTGGATTCATTCCCTCGCCACTCTCCTACCGCACAACAATCCACTGACGCGAATCTCCCCCCCCCCCCACCCCAGCCCTCCCCCCCCCCCCGTTCCCGCCCATTTCAACCCGCGGTTTTGATTCGGGCATCTCCCCAACCAAACTCAGATTTCGACTTCATTTCCTTTGTTTCCCCGTAATCCTACGGACTCCGTACCTTCTCTTTTCACTGAGTGTTCCTCCTTACGACCTAACGAGCCCTTTGAAAATTTTGTGAATTTTTCGATTGAGATCTATTCTCGTTACGGCATCTCATCCCACATTTTCCCCCGGCACTTCTTTGCCGACAATGCGCCGCTCGGTACTCGAATCAATTTTGAACCTCAATCTCCTGGACAATTGGCATTCTTGCAGAAATGGGCACATAATGACCCAACATTGGTTAAGGGTCTCTCCGTTGAACCTTACTCTTTGAAATTTTAGTGGTCCCTTTACAATGGTCCAGCCCTTCCCCCTTCCGCTTGGTTTTCCTGTGATGCCCTTTTGAACATTTATTTACGTGTATTTTCCTTTGGTTCTTTTTTTTTTTTTTATCTTGCTTTCCTCACACTTAATCCTTGGCTCTTCAAGTCTCTTAGGATTAATTGTTCTTGCAATTTCCGCCTGAACCTTCGACAGTCTTGTCCCCCCTGTACCTTCAGGAGTTCTTCGCACCCTCGACACACCTCATGTCACCCCTCCTCCTCTCCTGATTTTGTATGGTCATTAATTGTTTGAGGCAATTTTTCGCCCCATTATAACCCTTCTTCCCTTCCATGCCTCGAAGTGGGATGAGGAACTGGTTTTTGGAAAGACCCCGTCCATGAAGAGTCCTTCCAGTTCCTCACAATCTCCAAGCCTTTCTGTCCGTCAGTTGGTTTTTCTTTTGCTCTTCAGGCTTCCCTCTAAGTCAATCAAGGCGCTTGGAGTCTCTTTATCAGGCTTTGATACCCGATTTTCAATCTTCTTCCTCTCAAACGTTTTTCCCCCCCCTAGTGGCTGCGATGGATTCGAGTTGTGATCCCTCTCCAGGGATCATTCCTTTCTTATTTTATCAACGCCACCTGCGCGAGCATGCCTCCCTCCCGAGCCAAGTTGACGTTTGGTTTTTTCCCCCTCGCTTTCAGATTTCCCTTAGTACGTGAATTCTTCCGCTATAGCCTTAACTGTTTTCCTCATGTCACCTTTTTGTCCCCTGTATGGTTTTCCCCCATTGTGGTTTTGCTGTTTCCTTAGTTTCCCTCGTCCTCGCTGATTTCTTTGTTTTCTCCCCCAATCTCTTTCTTCACTCATACTTTGGTTGTTTTTTTTCTTCGATGCTCAAACTCCTGAATTTCCCTTCCCCCCGATCTAGTTCCACCAATTCTGCTCCACTCCATGCGCCAACATTTCCTTGAGATGCGTTGTTGAAGAACCCCCCCCACGAGTCCCCCCCCTCTTCTTTCCCTCTCTTTAACGTAGGTTACTTAGACGACCCCTTGTTGAAACCCTCTGCGTGCTTCAGCTTTTTCTCTTGCAGTTTAGGGCTACGATGAAGCCTTGCCCCTTAGGCAGAAAAACTCGCCTCCCTTTAGCTTTCTCACTTTGGTCCGAGACTTTTTTCGCGTCCCGCAAAGTAAGTTTCTTTGCCCTTCACTCGTCCCGCTTCCCGAGGCCTTGAACTTCTCACGTATGTCCCCGACCGCATGCTAACACAGTTTCTACTTTTTTTGTTTTTGTTTTTTTTTTTTGTTGTTTTCTTTTTTACACGGCTCTTTGCTCCCTTTGAACTTAGTTGTAATAAAACCACCCACACTTCTTCTGTTCTCGGGACCTCCTGGACGGCGCCAACCTGCCTTGCCGTCCGCTCCCGTATGACCCTGACCCCCCCCTCCTCGCCTCCTTCTTTTTGTCATTCTCTGAGGCGAGCGGATTTTGTCCCACTTTTTTTTTTTTTTTTTTCCGCGACTTCATGGACTCCCGGTACTTCCTTTCTCCCCCGTTTTTTTCTGGGCTGTTATTTCCGGCACTCACTATGTCCCAATGCCTGGGCCGCGATGGAAGTGTCAGTGACACATCTCTTTTCTCCCGACAACATTCCGTCCAATGTAGTAATGTTCACCGCTGTTCCCGATTAGTGTTGCACCGGGAAGGAAACCCCCCTTCTGACTGGGGTCTTTTACGTTTTGCACTTACATGCACCTAAAACCCGTTCTAGTTGTTATTTTAATTCATTTGACTCTTTGGATAGCAAATTTTTGGCGGCAGTTCCGTTCTCTTCGCTGTCTATCTCTGCATTTTTCATTTCACTTGTCCCTCCTTGTTTTTGAGCCTTCGTTCCCTATCTCGACTTAATGCTTCAGTATGAGCGTCGATGCTAAGTTATTCATGTACCCCGCCCCCTCCGAGGTTTCTCTCTGGTACATAGTTCGGTTCTGCGAACAAGTCCTACTGGTACCCCGCAATTATTTTGTGAGTCGCGGCACCGGTTTTCTCCCTCCACCCTATGTGTGAAGTCGAGTAACGGTATGCTTGTAAGGTCTTCCGTTTGTTTTTCTTGTGCCCACTTCTGATTCCCGGTATTCCCTATTCGCCAGTACGATATCCCCCATTCTTTTCACCCGATACGCTTGTTCTGTCTTCTTGTTATGGGGCTCTTTTGACTCCTTTATTGGCGTCCGATATTGCCCACACAAAGGTACCATCGCTATTCCACTCTAGTGTTTATTTTCCACGTTTTGTCAAAAGCAAAAGGTTGGCTTCCACACTTTGAACCTGTGTTTGAAACTCGCACCCGCCAGATTGACCTACGTACAGCTCTTTCACCTTCATCCATGACAAGTGCGTTTCAAGGCAAGAGTTTTGCACCGTGTGTCAGTGTTTTTTGTACCGAGGCCTTACTTTTGCCCTCCTAATTGACAATGTGCCCATTTTCCTTTGTCAAGCCGTCACTCCCCCAATATACAGTGTTTGTCCCCGACCATGTTTCATTTTGGTTGTCCTCCTTTCAGATTCTCAGGAAGTTTTGTATAAAGAGATTTTCTTTAAGATACCTAGAGAGAGAGTTATGCGTTCAAAATCCTTCCGCCCCCGATTGCACTTTTTTTTTTCTTTTTACGTGGGTTCCATTTTCACACCCGAGACTTTTCTTTTTCTTTCGGCCCTCCTGGCCTCTCAGGAGCTTGCGTATACGTTAATTGAATAGTAGTCCTTTTCACGTGTCTTGTCTACTTCTTTGTTCACGTCTCCGACTACGTGAGCATAGACTTTTTCTGGCGCCTATCAACGTGTGGACTTCCGAATAACATACCGATTGAAACGCGCGCTTCGTCTGGAGACTCCGCTGTACCCTTGTCAACTTGTCCCTGGGATAGGACCCGTGCTGCTTTTTCTCGTCGCCGGGCGGAAAGGATACTGTCCAAGCTTCGTTTTTAAGCCAGACGGCGTTTCCTCCTCCCATGAACGCACACTTCAATTCCCGGCCCGTGGTTTTCCGTTTTTATTTTCACGACCCGTCGACGCCAATTTTTTTTTTGCGGCGTTGCTTTGAGGAGATTTTTGCGCTCGTTTTTCGCACGGAGTCCACGACTTAGCGGCGGGTTAGCCCCCCGACATCTTGCTCCCTGGTTAGAATTCATCTTGTGAGGGTTTTTTTCTCGGGTTTCGTGGGTAGAACAGGACCTCTATAGTGTGAATTGTTGCGCATGCGAGTTGCAAAGCCGTGGCCTTCCCCCATTGTTTAAGGACGGACCTTGTCATAGACGGGTTCATGAGACTACCGGTGTTGGAACAGTTTCCGTTATGTCCCCAGTCAACGTTTCTTTGCCGCCTTTTTATTGGATTTTGCTTGTTGTCGATCTTTTTCTCCATCTTTTCAAAATTTTATTTAGCGCGCAGGGCGTCGCCCCCTTGTCCACCATTAGGTCCCCTCGCGCGTTCTTGCGTCCAGCGTTTCCGGAGTTATTTTGATGACCGTGCAACCGCGCCTGGTTGAGTTCTTGGGCGCGTGACATTGCGTTTTTACTCCCCGGCGCTTCGGTGTCTCTCTATGGTTGCGAATTTTCTCGGTTGCGAGTTTTCATTCGTCCCCTCACCGCTGGCCCCGATTCGCGCCGAATTGGAGCAATCGGGAACGAAGGACGACACCACTGGCCAACTGCGGCATTCACGCGACTCCTTACCCAACTCTCAAGGCTTCGTCGCGCTCCCCGATTGGCCCCCCACGCCCCTACAATATATATCCTTTAATCCTACTTCAATTGTTGTTTTTTATCGTCTTCTTCCTAGTTCAGGCTTCAACAGTCTGGGACGTTGTCGCGCCCCATAGCAGAGTAGGTGTAAGGTAGAGGATTCCCTCTTTTAGAATTTGTCAATTAGAGTTTCCCCAGTGACCTCCCCTTACTTGAGGCTTGACTTTCCTGCCCTCTTGACGCCCCCAATCCCTTCGGCAGACTGCATCACCTCCTATAGACCCATCCACAGCCTCCCCGAAGATGCACCACGTCCCCCCCATATGTCCTCGCCCCCTTCCGGGAACTCTTGTTTGCACCGGCCTCACCTCGTTGCTCCACGTTTTGCATGCACTCAAACGCTTGAGTTCATTCTGGCACTTTCTTCCTTATGAGCCCCGAATGTGGACAGCTCTCCCCACGACGGCTGCCACTTCTTTCCCACAATCACATCCCAGCCTATGCGCAGTCCTTCCACGGTCTTTTTCAGGTTCCATAACGGACACAATTGATGCCAACTGCTTATCTGCAGACGTTTCGACACGTTCCTCCGTTTCTTCAAATGGTATGCCCGGCGTGCCCCTCGAATCTCTTTTCGGACATTAACCCCCTATCTGCAAAGGTTCTTCTGTTTCCCCCTTTTTGAAACGATACCTATTTCACGTGCTTTTGCCCCCCAATTCGATAGTTGTGTGTTGGTTTCTCACCGTTTTTGGTTCCGGCGTTCTCTTACAAACTTTCTCTTCAACCCCGCTGTCCAGAAAAGCCTCACCCAATCTTGGTAGGCCTGTTTTTCTTGCGAACAAAACTTAACCCCCCCGGAAACCACGTTTCCCTTTCACCCTCTTTTTTGTGTTTCCTTATTAGTATTAGTGGCTGAGCACACGTGTTAAACCTGCATTTGCCCCTTCCTTTTCGTCTCTCCCCCTCCCTCCCGAGCCCTCGCAATGAGGACTTCCCTTCTTCTTTTCCCCCTGTACCCTGTCCGAGCTCAACTTTTCATCCAGCTCCCTCTTTGTCCTGTTTTGCCATTCACGGCGCAGTAGTTGCTCTCTACATGAAATACGATGCTCACGAGGCCCCCGTTGCCCACCCCTTATCGTCTAGCTTGCACGGTGTTCCCTCTTTCTTTTCCCTAGCTATATAGGTTCTCACCTTCGAGCGTCTCCCCGCGCCTTTCCCCGTGTTGAATCTTCCACCCCACTCCCCCCTCCCACAAAGTTTGCCCCCCGTCCTTCTCCAGGCTGATCTTTCTTTTTTTTAACGGATCCCTCTCCCTCTGGTGTTTTTAGGCACTTTTTTTTTTATTTCACCCCTGCCTTTCCGCTTGCTCTGAATTAGAAGCCCTATACCGGCCAACGCGCTTCCCTAACACCCCCCCCATTATGGCCTTTTTTTTCCCTTTTTTCTTCCCGCCTTCCCCTTTTACCCATGGAAAAGTAAGAGGTCTTTTTCCAGACTTCCATAGAACACAACCCTTCCCGACTTTGCTCTTGGCAAGCAGAGTTTTTGGATTCGTGAAATTATCCCCTTTCTTCGATAATCTTCAATTTTTCCCCTTTCTTTTTCCCCCCTTTCTAAGTGTTTCCAAAGAGTGTTTTCCCCAACTTGCCACTTTCGTGGACTTCCCAGTCTTCCTTTGTCTCGTCCGGCCCCCCCTCCGGAGTACCATTTGCACCCACATCGCCGTCACTACCCCATGGGTTCATTTCTTTCCCTTTCTCGCCTTCTGCTCTCCCCTAGTCCACGGACCACAACAGCCCACCACTGCGACTCGCTTTACCGACCTTGGAAAACCGTTTATTCTCCGCCCACCGTTGATCAGGGTCTCTTCCCCCCCCCCCAACCCAAATATTCTTTGTTATTTCCCTTCATTTACTTTGGTCTTGCATGAATACGACGCGTTTAACTAGTTTCCCCAACTCCCGAGTTTTTTTGTCACAGTTCCACCGCTCCCGAGCTGCAGCATTACCCCTGCGCTCGAGATGTTGCCGAATTCGGCCGCCAGTCAGCTTCCTCCCGAGTAGTTGTCTCGATGCGGTCCAACTGCATAGCGGAACCGCCTAATTAAAACCGATTGCCCGAGTGCCACGCCGTCCCCCCCCTTCTTCTTCTAACTTTCACCCGGTTTCTGTGCCTTTTATGTGCCTTACCCTCCCCACGGTACCCCCCTTTTTTTTTTGCTGTGTTTCCGGACCCGGGTTACCCCCACCAGATATTTCACATGGT
>Ga0179593_1262733_pt1:0-2500 | contig 13336 bp, 2 predicted proteins | sample CZODoug2_1_08_16_FD_185931 | JGI IMG/M metagenome (GOLD analysis project Ga0179593, IMG submission 185931) | Vadose zone soil fungal communities from Angelo Coast Range Reserve, California, USA - CZODoug2_1_08_16fungal (PacBio error correction) | ecosystem: Environmental > Terrestrial >... | reverse complement strand
GGGGGGTGGGGGGGGGGGGGGGTGGGGGAGATCAGTTTCTTTTTGCAAACCGCCGGCTCGGCGGCCTCGCCACGGAGGAGCTTCGGAGAAAAGCTCTGATGAATTTGCAAAACCCGGATCGATATCGGCTTTGCCACCAACACGCGCCAGCAGACGTCGCCTTTTGGCAGCAGCCAGAACGAGATGGCCTGCCGTTCGACAAACGCAGACGATCCGCGAGCGGCGACAAGGCAGCACCAGCACCGCCACGATCTCTGCGGCTTCGATCCTGAAGATCATCAGGTATATGGAGACGCTGCCGGGACAATCCGCCGTCGGGTGATCGCGATGCTGTCGCGCGTGATGGCCTCACCGCCGCCGCAGCGATGGCCGACCCGAAGGCAACCGAGTCGTGCTGTGCAACCGGCAATGTAGGCATCGAGCGCCTCGGATTCGCCTTGGGTGCGCGAGTCGAGGCGCAACGCCGCTTCTACAGAGGCACTGGGGTTTACTGAAAGGTGACGCGGAAAGGGGCCGAGGGACCGCGCGTGACCTTCCTCGCGGGCGACGGTCATGATCGTCGCGCCGCGCCGACGCGCGCACGATGCCGCCGTTGAAGGCAAGGGCTGGCGCTACATCACGTTCCAGGTGTCGAGGTCGATAGCGAGCACGCCCACGTGCGGCCATGGTGGCCGCGAAGCGCGCGCGCCGGTGCGCTGGGGACGACGCCGAGGCTATCGATGTGTGCGCGACCCCGATTGGCAACTGAATCGAGATGTCGCAGGCGCGCCTCGCTCAACGGTCGCTGCAGGCTGCACATTCGACTTTAGAGGCAGAGTCACACTCGGCTTCACGGAAATCCGATGCTAAAGATTTAAGAAAAGTATCTTAGGCCTGTTCAGCAGCATTCCCAGAATAGAACGCGAAGGGGCCCGGTCCTTCGGGCGGTCGAGACGGGCCCTCCTCTCAAAACTTCTCAATGAACCAGCTAACGAGCGCCGCCGTAGTCAGCACGGCGTTCCGCCTGTTATTCATGACTGGTCAATCTCGAGGGGGCGGGGCTGATCTCCGGTATCTTTCCTCGAAGACCAAACAGTGATCAGCGGGTTCGGTTTCGCTGACGCCATCCAGCGCCTGATCGTTTCGGTGAGGACCCCCCACCCCACCAGATCGCGCGTGGTCCCGACGCGAACCTCAAGAGATCATTCAGGCGCGGTGATGTGGGTGAAACTCCAGAGCACATCGGGAGACGCCCTGTGCTCGTCGAGGAAATGCCGACTCAACCTTCGGGTTGCTCCACTCACGAGATGAGGAGAGCAGAATTCGTCCCAAGGCTTCCGGCGCGAGCGAGCGTGAAAAGCCGGATCATCCGGTTCGAACCAGCCGTTGATGGGTCGATTGATCGTTGAGACGGCAACGACGATTTTTCGCTGAGCAAGGCGAGGGTGGCGATCGTGTTCCTGAAGGCGCATCAGAAGCGGCGGTTCGGTGTCGTCTATTTTGGCATGGACCTCGACGGAATAATTATGGGGTCTTCGTGATCGCAAGTCTTCCGAATCTGACTGATTGGCCGACCCCGCGCAAGGGATACAGCGACGTTATAGCTTACATCCGAATATTTTACGGGTGTGGTCAAAACCACAATAGAAACGGGAAAGGTATCACTATTCACGTAATATATACGGTTGAACCAGGGACGTTTACTATGCGAGCAAACTCGGGGGTTGGTCGGGGGCGATGAAAGGCCCAGACCCGATGCTGCGCAAAGCGATTCTCGTGACTTCATACTGGATGGGTGATAGGCGCCGCGGCGTCGGCGGCCGATCTGGCAGCTGTGGGCCCGGTTTCGCAAGAATCGTCGCGGCGGCTGGGCCGGCTCTAGTCTCGGCGTGCATGGCGGCTATGGCTGGGCTGGTGAAAACAATTTCAGTCAGACGCTCTTACCTTGCCTCCCTACGCGGGCCCTCAGGGATTCAAGTCGCAAGGTGGGCGTACGGCGCGCAGGCCCGGCTACAACTGCAATTCGGCACCCCCCCGGCGGTGGACCGGGTTCGAAATAGATCTTCAGCGCCGCGACATTCTGCGGCAAATTCGGCGCGGCCTCCAGGAGTTTCCGCAAGCGCAGGGACTCTTGCGGAAGCCGATCCGATCGCGTGAGATATCTCGGGGTACGCGCGGGGCGGACTGGGCTGGCTGACGGCGATAATCTTCTGAGTATACGGCACCGGGGCGCGGCTATGGGGAACGCTTGACGAGGGACAAAATTTGTCGCTGGGCCCGCCGACCAATCTAAACATCTCCTCCAGGATCCCTCGATCGGCTGGGCGGTCGAGGGTGCGGTGTCGAGACGATGCTGTCGTCCGAGACGAGGATCGGACGTCTTGAAGATCTGCATAACGATTCGGTTGCCACGTGCGCAACGGCGAGCCGTGTTCTCGACCGCGACGATGGACTTTCATTCTCGGATCGTGCGGGCGACAGTCCCTCGACACGGTGCGCGCGGGCGTTGTCCTACAAAATA
>Ga0179593_1620273_pt1 | contig 13337 bp, 14 predicted proteins | sample CZODoug2_1_08_16_FD_185931 | JGI IMG/M metagenome (GOLD analysis project Ga0179593, IMG submission 185931) | Vadose zone soil fungal communities from Angelo Coast Range Reserve, California, USA - CZODoug2_1_08_16fungal (PacBio error correction) | ecosystem: Environmental > Terrestrial > Soil >... | reverse complement strand
CGAAGGATCGCTGCTCCAGATTCCTTGAGTGCAGGAACGTTCTTGCGCGGTTGCCAATATAAGAGTCCAAGTGGCCCTTCCCTTTTTTTTCAAGCCTGCGCTTCGCCGAGTGCGAAGGGATCTTCTTCTCGTGGACTTTTCCGGTCCCCCGGTCAGACGGTCCACCTCCCCAAAACCCTGTTACTGCTTGTTCTTTTGCGGACCCTCGCGCACTCGTTGACCAGCCAGGCCGTGGTTTCTTTCCGAGTCATCCCTGATCAGAGACTAAAGTGTTTCCCCCACCGCGGCGTTCTTTGACGTTTGACCATCCCCCCCAAAATCCCCGTTTTTCTCAAGACGGTCCCGAAATAGTCTTGCCTTGTTGAGATACCAGGTAGGCCGGCCCCCCATTCAGTGGGGGTAGCGTTTCCTCACTTTTTTGGTTTTACCATCAAGGCCCACTATCCCCTTGATGGGCCGTGTCCCAAATTTTTCCGGACTTGCGAGGAGGCCACGCTCTTCCTCCCTCCATGACCTTCCTTTTTTCAAACTGTTGCTGTCGTGTTCCACCCCCCTTTCTATCTTTTCCTTCCTCTGCGGACAAACAAACCCACTCTACTACTTGTTAGCCCTGGTTTCTGGGTCTTTTTCCCTTCAAAATTTCTTTTTCTATTTTTCCTCTTTAGTGAGAGCCATTGGTGGGTTTTCATTTCAGTATTGTTTAGTTGTGGTCACTCTTTCCTTTTTTTTGTTTTGTTTTTTTTGTTTTTTTTTTTTTTTTCCTTTTCGTTTCCCCGAGCCCCGGGTTTAAGTGAACAATGGTTCTGTGTAGGGGGTTGGTGGATTAGGAGGGGTTTTGTGGTGGATGTCCATCCGCCGTTTTCCTCCTTCCGGCCCGAAAAAAGAGTTTTGGGGACACCTGTCAGTTCTCTCCTTTCCTCGATCAAGTGTAGGCGTACTCACGCTTCGTCTTTCCCTCTTCTTTTTCCCAGTTCCTTTGGGGTTTTCGCTAACATGACTTCCCATCCCTGGTTTCCCAAACACCCTTCTGGCCCACGACTTCTTTTACCTTCCCCTTTGGGAGATGCGGGTGCTAGTTTATGAGTCCTAAGGGGGTTTCCCTCTTTGGTTTTGCCACCGGCGAGGGTCAGTTTGATTCGACATCGTGGTATTTTTTTTTACACAGACAACACAGTCTGGGATTTTTTTTCCGTTTTCACTGAGAGAGTGGACCCCCTCATCTTCCGGGGCCCCTCTTTTTTTTTTCGTGTGGGGTCCCAAAAGAGTTCTGACTTCCCATAAGGGGGCAAGGGATGTCAGATTTGTTTTTCCGTCCCCCCCCCCCCCTTTCTTCTACTCTCCACATAGGGCCGCGGTTTTCTTTCTTGCTCCCCATCTTGCGAGCTTCCGGTTTGCCCGCTGTCTCCCCAGCCCAGAGTGCAGAAACCCCAGCCCCCCCTTTTCTCTGTACGTCGTTCATGTCTCATGTCCCCGTTTTTTTTTTGTCGTCTCCCTTTTTCAGGGATTTTCCTTCCGGGGCGTCGACTTTTTCCCTTGATTTGCTTTTCCTTTTTTCCCCTTTCAACCTCAAGTGCCTTTTGTGTTATCCCTGCTTTAACCCCCCTTAAACTTGACTTTTCCCCAAGTCCTTCTACGAATCCACGGACTGCTCCTTTCACCTTGCCCTAGGTGCCATCTTCCCTTCCTGGTATTCTAATCGTTGTCCTCGCAAGTTTTTTTTTTTTCCCACCTCCCCCTTTGGCCTTCACCACGCGGAGTACTAGGTTTTCGGTCCACCCGTTCTTGTGCTGGGCTTTTCCGGAATGCGGTCATGTCACTTTATCTGACGTTCGGTCGAGTGGGCATCTTGGATTTTCTTTCCTTTACTGTTGTCTCTTGGCCCCTTTGCCTGTATCATTGAACCCCATCTCCACTTTTCGCCACCTTCTTTTTTGTCCTTTGGTGACTTTTTTCCCTTGAGGTCCGGCCATGGGGATTGACGTATTTCCCTGTCCTCCCCTGGATGGCTTTAAGTATGGCGGTGCTTTCTGCTTTTTCCCCTCCTGTTTTTGTGCGGAGGGCTTATCTTAAGATCTCCAGCTTTTCTCCCCCGATTTTCTCCCTTTGTCGTGTTCAGGGTTTCATATAACAAAACTCTTTTGCTTCTTTCCCGTTTGTCTTGACCTACATGAATCGAGTGCGGACCCCCGGCCCTTTTTTTTTTCTTGTATTTTAAAGTGTCCTTTGTTACCCATTTTGCGCTTTTTGTAGTTGTGGAATTTCCTTCTTTCTTTTCTTTCTTTAGTTCCCTGCCCTTCTCCCCCCCTTTCAAAAGCCCTGTTCTGGCTCACCAATTTCAATTTTACGGTTTTCACCCTCCACGGCCTTTTTGTCCAGATGTTGTAGTTGGGGCCTTGTCAGAGTGTCCCCTGAGTCCCCTTGGTTTTTGTGGTGCCAAAAAGAGTGACGCGGAGTGCATCTCGGGGAACTGATTTATAGTCTTTCCCCCTGGGCTCCCTTCACGGCGGTCCTTTTCCTCCTCTTTTCTAGAACCCCCCTTTTCATTGGTTCCCCTTTATGTCCCCCCTGCGTTTCGCGTATGTCGGGCGGCCATCCTCGGGCATCCCCTTCCGTTCACCACCGTGGACAAAGGAGATTTAAGTTACTTCCATACTGGGCTTCCCAAGGTCTTTGGTCCGCGCTAGACCCACCGACGACTTCACACTGTTGCCCCGTCTCCCCCCCTGGCCCATTACCGAGGAACGATTTTGGCCTTTTGTTTTTTTTTTTTGGCCCCCCTTCTTCTGCCATCCTTTTTGATTCTTCTACTGTTCCCACATCCTCCCCAAACCCCGTTTAAGTACCCCCTGCCCCCTTTTCAGGTTTCCCCAGAGGTAGCCGCATTCTCCACGTCTCCTTACACATAACCGTGACTCTCCATTGACTTTGAATCATCCTTTTTTGTGATGGTTTTCCCCAGCGCTGTTTACGTGCCAAGATTTTTTTTCTTTTCATGTTCTTTTTACAATCCTAAGAGATTGCCCGGATTTGAGAGCGAGTTGGTTGTAGAGGGATTGTTCCCCCCCCCTACGGTTTTTTTTAGTGGGGAAGTAACCTCAGGAGGGAAAAATTTCCACTCTTTTCCTTTGTCCTTATTGGGCCCCCAAGCGTTGAGCACTCCCCAATGTTCCCCTTGGGTTTTTAAGCTGCAACAACACCTGAGTCCACTCCCTTCTATTTTCAAGAAAGTTGTTTGTTTTTTATTATGAGGTGTTGTTTTGTTCCTTATTTTCTCTTCAGTTAATACGGTCCCCCCCCAGATTCCTTTTAACAATGCCTTCCTGACGTCTTTTTCGATGAACTGCTTTACTGTTTTGATTGTTTTTTATGGAGGCTCCCACCTTTAGTGGCTTCTTTTTTCGCAACGCCCTTGGGTTTGCTCAATTTCCCGAAGTTCGCGCATTCGACTTTTTCTTCACTGTAGGAAACGGTTCTCCTGATGGCGGTTGAACCTTTAATTTGGTTTTCCGTTTTTAGCGGGCATTTCATTCTCCGCCCCCCCCCCCCTTCCCACCCCAGCCCCAGCCCGAAAAGCCTACCCCCCCGGTTTTGAGCACGTCTTCGTGCCCTTCGACTTTGAACCCAGTTTTTTTAGGCCTCCGTTTTTTTTTTTTTCTACTTTTCTTCTTCGAGGAAATACCTTCTCGATTTTGTATTCCTCCATTCTTCGCATTTTTTTCAGATTTCGGGGTCAAGTAAATTTTCCCGCCAACAATTGGGTGACCTACCAGTCCCGATCCCAAGCTTCCTTTACTACATGGTTTCCACCATGTTCCGCAAAATTAAAAACTGCTTTTTCCAGGTTGTGAAATTTCATTTCTTGTTAGATCACGATTTTCTTCGTTTACCTTTCCCCCAGACATTCCCTAGGATGTGACCTATTTCTTCCACAGATTGTCGGCTTTTTCTTCAGGGTTTTCACTCGTACGTCCCGGATTTCTTAATTCTTGTCTTCCCCGGCACAAACGGTGGTTTTTCAGTATCTTCTTCAGCTTTCCAAACCCGGAATGAATTAAACCTTCCCTCCCCCCCCCCCCCCTTTCTCAATTTCTTCCTGCCATGTCCCTTATAGCCATTCCCTTCCCACTTTCTTTTCCTTCGGAGTAAATATTAGTTTCTTTATTTCCCAAGGAGACGCGCGTCTTGGTTTTTTTTGTCCACACCTCTGCGGTGCCCAGGAGGAGGTCATCCCACAAGGGTGAAAAAAAGCCTGTTTTGCTATCTTAGGTATTTCTCCCTTGTCGTCCCGTAGGCCGTGACGGGTACAAGAACCAGTTTCCACTTCTCTTCTCGTTCTGCTAAGACCCCCTTGGTTAGTTTCTAATTGAAAGATTTGCACGTCACTCAGTTTTACCTCTCCCCCACCTCTTGCATGTAATCCCTATTCCCATTCTCTTTGGCTCCTTCGTGACCATTCCCTGCCACCTCCCCCGTTGCGGGGAGTGACCGTGATCCATTTTCCGCTTTTTTTTCCCCTCCCCATAGTCATTTAGCGGCCCCACCCCCCGACATGTCAACTTGAAATCACTCGCTCCTCATCTCACTTTTTTTCCCCCCCCTTGCAGCACCTCCCAATACAAACCTATTCTCTTTCAACACTCGGAAGTTGTTGTCTTTTTCCAGAGGAAGGGCTGGGCAACCTTTTTCATTGAACTTATACGATCGTGTACTGGTCTCAGTTTTTTGAAAGCAATAACAACGCCCCTTCCTGTCCAGTAAGTATCACCCTTAGGTTTTCATTTGTTTTTTTTTTTTTCCTTTTTGATCCGCACTGCGGTGGCCCTTTTTTTTCCTCTCCTTCTTATCCCCCCTACCTATGTTGGGTTAACGTTGTGGCCCCTCCCAATGATTTTTTTGTTAGGCTAGAACGTTCCTCCCTATAGTGTTTGGATACCCGAGGGTGCCATGACGACCTTCACCGGTCCAGGCCGTGGCATTTTCTTTTTTTCTTCTTATTTTTTTTCCTCCTGAGTGAAAGGGTTCAGCCCGGAATTAACCTTGTTTTTTTTTCCTTTCCTATGCTCAAAGTTTCTGGGCGCCCGAGCAATTCCGCATGGGGTTTAACTTTTCCCCCCCTTTTTGGTCTTCTCTGTCACCTCTTTTTTCCAAGACCTTTTTGAAGTTTGAGTTTCCAAAAAGATCCCCCGCGTTTCTTCTTTTGAACGATAGGGCTGTTTCTTTTTTTTTTTCATTGATCCGTCAGAGGGCCCCTTCCATTCTTTCACTCTACCCTTTTGGGATCCCCCTCTCAACCACCCCTCAGTTTCTTTTCTGAATGGGCCCTCCCCTTCCAATTTAGGTCATACCAGTTCACCCCATTTAACGTCAAGATTATTTTCCCCCTTTTCTCTCCAACCTTCAGACTTGCCTCCCCGCCCCCTTCTCCTAGCCAACTCTCTCAAAGTTTTGTTTGGCACCCAATACCCGCTGTTTCCAGGAGCCGTCAATTACCCGCCATCCATTTTTCTGCCCCCCTAGCCCTTTGTCCAATGCAACCTCCTTGCTTCCCCTTTCCTTGCCCCCCTTGGTTCCTCTTCAATCAGCCTCTTTTCCCCTGTTCCTCTAGAAGTTGGGTGCAATCTTTTGTGCATCCTGAATTTTCCTTCCTTTTCTTTTTTTAAAACTTTCGACACCGAAAGAATTCTTATCTTCTTCTTTAGTTAGGGGCAGTCAGATTTCCCGCAGGAAGACCCCCCTTCCCGGACCTTGGCCGAACAGAACGCCTTTTCTCCGTTTCTCCCTTCTTGTTTCTTGGGAAGTGGCCCCAAACCCCCCCGTATTTTCCCCCTTCCCTTTATATGCGACAAACCTGGGCACCGGAATTTCCGTTCTCCCTTTCGTACTTACAGGAACTGCCCTTCCTGGGCCCGAGTCACAAAGAACTGTTTTTGCCCATCGAGGGACCTTTAGGAAAAGTTGATTTTTTTCCTTTTACTTCTTCTTTTGACCCCTTTGAGCTTTGCCCCCCCCCCTAATAACTTCATTTTGGTTCTTTTGTCCCCGTTTGGATTATTAAGTTATCCCCAATTTCCCTCCCGGAGCCTTTTTGTTTAGTTCTTTCTTATGAGTTTAAGGGACATCCTGCACTACCGTATTCTTCTCCTTCATTGTTATAGAAGGCTCTTCCTGTCTTTCCTTGTTTTTTTGACCACGCTGGAATAAATTTACGTTTAAAGGCCTTTCTGTTTTTCTTAAAACTGTTTTTTTGTGCCCCCTGCATTGAGAAGCGCCCGCCCTTATCTTCCTCTTCCGTGAGTTTTGTTCATTTTTGCTCTCTTTTTTTTTTTTTTTTGGTGGGGCTTCAATTTAGGTAAAACCTCTAAGGAATTCGGGTTTCTTGGACCTTTCTTTTTCAGTTAGGGGCAACATCTCTTTTTTCCTATCTCCTTTTTTTTACCCAAAGACTTATGACCCAACCTGACCTTGATAGGTTAGTTTTGGACCACATATTTTTCTACGGTTCGCTTCTTTTTTTGGATTGTGAATTGAGTGCAAGTTCCCGTCAACGCCTTCCCCCTATTTTTCTGGGCTTCGGAGGTAAACGGCGATTGGTTCCTTTTTTTCCCTATTTTTTTTGGGCGGGTAAGAGTGTAAAAGGCCATTCTCCTCGCCGCACTGCACTTCTTTGGGCCTGACTTCCCTTGAGATTCCCCCTTTCACCCCCTCTCTTTTTTTGTGATTTCTTGATCGTCCCATAGTCTCCCTGTGGCGGCGCGATATGAGGCGTTTTTTTCCCATTTTTTCTCCTGTGGCAGATGGGGCGAAGCCGCACCGTTGCTCTCCCTTTCTTCTGTGATGTTGACCGTCCTTTTGGGCCAACCCCCTGCACGGACGGCCACCTCGAATCCCCTTGCTCCCTTTGAGGCGAATAGGCCTTGAATGCGTTGTTTGACCAGCCCACTTTTTTCCCTTTACTGGGTGTGGCGCGGAACGCCGTGATCCCCTCACATTTTTGTGACTGACCAGCAAAACTTTCCCCCAAGTACCCTTCACTTCCACACCTTTTCGAAGGATTAAGAAACTCCTTTTTTCTCTCGGATTCCAGTTTAGGCAGGAACCCCCCTTTGATATTCGAGTCTTGACCTCGGTTTTGTCGTCCCAGCTTGCCGTGCCCCCCTTATTCCATTGTTAAGAGGATTGCACCATCCCCCACCCGTTTTGTCTGGGGCCACCCGATGTCCGGGCTTTTCCTTTTCCAACTTTTTTCGCTTTGGTGGTCCCAAAACTGCCGGTCCCGTCCTACTAGCCGCTTTTTCCCACCCTTTCGATTTTTGTTCTTCTTGCGGGCAGAGGCAGGTCCTCTTGCGACACCTTCAATTCTTTCTACTTTTTTTTTATTTTTTTCCTTTGGGGGGTCGCTTTTTGGGTGCAGTCCGTTCCGTAATGTCCTCTTTTGTTGATGGACTTTCCGGTTGCCCGGTTGTCTCCCCTTCACCCCCCTCGTGGACGGGAGGATGGGGGGTGGTTGTTTTTCCTAATTGCTTTTTGCACGTTTCATTTGTGTCTCCTCTTCTGAGAAACCGCGTTCGTCCCGTGCCCGTCTACTTCTCTTACTTTTTTTTTCCTGAGCTTCCCTCCCCCCAGAACCGTCTCTTGGGGGCTGTGCTTTCCTACGCTCTGAAAGATTGATTTCTTTCAACCCCCATGATTCTGTCCGCCCACCACAGCTGCCCCCCACGACTTTCCGTTTCTTTCGCGATTGAGGCGAGTATGTACTATTTCAGCCGCTAAACCCTTTCATTTCCCGGCGATTGTCCCCGGTTCCCCCTTTCATGGTCAAACAGCAACCTTGTATGGTTTCCCCCCCCTCGTTCCTTCTTTTTTATTTCCTTGGCGCAGAGATACACTGTCCCCGAGGGCCCCCAATTAACAGTGTGTCCTTCCTTTTTTTGGGCGCAATGGTCATAACATAAGGTAACTTTTTTAATCTTCTTTTTCGGTTGCCCCGTTTCCCCCTTTTTGGTGACCCTTGTTTTTTTTTCTCTGCTCCAAATTTTGAGTGTCTGAGCGATCGGGGTCTGCAAGGTCCCTTTGTGCCCAAGAACATCCCTCCCCCCCCTTTTGTCCCTTAGTCACGCTCCCTCTTATTTTTTTTCTTTTTCCGTGGTTCGTGTTGCCTTAGGTCGAGGGTCTTTCTCAGTGGGAGTTCTATACATTCACCCTTGAGGGCCTTATTTTTTCACCCTCACCCAGGCCCCGTTGGACAGGGATTGATTCCCCCCCCCCCTTAACCCCTCCATCATGGGACTTCCCAACGCCCCTTTCCAAACCATGATTTCACGGCACTGCCCAGGCCCCTACCCCAACTTTTTTCTTTTTTCTCGGTCTTCCCTTATTCCAAATTTCCCTCTTAGGTATCTTTCCCCCCCAGTGATCCGCAAGCCCATGGTGTGCACCCAACGTAACACGGAGTTCGCTCCCAGCCTTTTTTTCTTCCCAACAGATTGTCAGTTCAGGGAGGTTCCCGTGTGATAAAGACCAACTTTCTCTTGATTCCTTTACGTGTCCCGTGTTCAGCCGGAAGTCTTATGTCACCTCCCCATAGTCTTTTTTTCCCTTTTTTTTGCTGCCGTCATCCTTGACCATTTCAGTAGTAATACCAGCTCCCCCCCTTTCCCGTTCATGGCTCCCTTGGATTTGGTATTTTTGACGGATGACGATCTCGGTGATTCCCCTTTGTTTATTGGGTTTTTTATTTTTTTTCTTTCTTTGGGCTGTTTCGCGGGCGTGTTAGGAGTTTTCCTGCGATCTCAGTTCCCCCTTCACAGAATTTCTTTTTCCCCAGCGTTAGTTTGCGGAAGGGGGTTTTTCACCTCACAAAGAAGTTTTTTCATCCCCTTTTTCGGGAAGCGGACAGATGTTTTTCAGGCCTGATGGTTTCCCCACCTTCCCCTTTTTTTTGAAAGTTGATTGCGGCAGAGATCCTTTGTGCTAGATGCCTCCTTCACACGAACTTCGCAGTTCTCAACCCAAAAGCGGGTGGCCTTGTCTTTACGCACCCGGTTTAACCTAAGAGGACCTTTGTTGGTCTTTTTGTTGGGGTTCTCAAAAATTGGTGCCCCTTCCCCCTGCTGATTTAGAAGGAATGTCTTGAGTTTTTGACGTTACCCTTTTTCTTGCTTTTCCCCCTGCCCTTTTTCCCTTAGTGTCGGAGCATTTTGGATGCCGCCTGTCTTTCCCCCCAGCCCCTTTTTTCAAAGGGTACCCCGAATTGCGTGCGGCTCGCCTTCCCTGTGTCCGCCGCATTTTCACCCTCTCCCCCCAAGTGGAGGGTACTTCCTTACTTTACGCGATTGTTTTGTTCCCCCCTTTTTTCCAAGCGTCGAAGAGACCTCACCTGGCCCATCTTTTCCCTTTTCCCAGGTTCTTTCGCACGAGGCACTTGGGGCCACGTCATTTTCCCCTCTGGTGGCTGGTTTGTGTCCGTGACCACTTCTCACCCCTTTTCCCGTCGAACGAGAGGTCGCCTTACCTCCCCTTTCCCCCTTTTGTTTTCCTGCCGGTTTAAAAAGACCCCGCGAGGCCCATCACTATTTTTTTTTTTTTCTTTTTTCCCAAGCGAGTTTGGTCAAGGTTTGACCCGCCGAATTCTTCTTTCTTCGGATGTGACCGCAGAGGGGGACTCGCAGCCCTCATCCGTTGAAGAACTCACCCTGATAGGTTTTCCGTCCCCCCCCTTTCGTTATTGACTTCTTACTTTCTCTAGTAAAATGTGGTGCATATGCAAACCCCCCACTGCTTTCGTGAACGACCCACTACGATCACCCTTTTTTTGCGGATCCGGTACCTTTTTCTTTCGACTTCCACGTCTTATCTTCAAACCGCTTTTTTTATCTTTCACGCTGGGTCAAGTTTCTTATTTTTTTTTCAATAAACCAGAGTACCCCTCTGTACTCCAGACCTTTTTGTGTGTGTTGCTCCTTCCCTCCTTTCCATTCGGATAGATTTTTTGTCGCCCATCCATTCAGGGGCCCACCAACCCCCAGTTTCTCCCCGATTACCACTCCGCCCAATATGAACCTAAAGGAGTGGCACTCTCTTTTCCTTTGCCAGATGAAGTACTTCTCATTGATCTACACCCCTCCTTTACAGTATTGTCCTAAACCAGGGTCCCAAGGGATCTTTTTCGGTCATCATAGCCCCCCCCAACGTCCAGCATTTCCACTTCTTTCTGCGAAGTTGCTGTGACCCTTGAGGTGTGCTTCAAAAGCAGTGTTTTTCTTTGTCTCCCACCATAGCTGGGCATTTCCAGAACTCCCCACAGCAACGGTCACCTTTTAACGTATTAGTCCAAACTCGTGCTTTTTCCCCCTCTATTTTTTTTCATCGCGTTTTTCGTTTACCCTCTTGCCGGACAGACCGCGGTATTTTTAAGTGACGGCCACTCAGTACGGGTTAAGGTTGATTTTTTATAATTGCGCACTCCCCCCTCCCCCTTCCCATGCCCATACAGTTCCCCCCCCCCCTGACCCCTCTCCTTTACTCGTGAATGGGGGCCCCCCCCTTTTTCCCCCTTTCTTTCCAAGTTTTTTTCCGTCGTCTTTTTCGAGGATCCCCAACGCCCTCTTTTCCAAGCCACCCAAGCCTGCGCTTTCCCCCTATTGCCCCTTTTTTTTTTCTTGGTTCTGAATGGGCGGTGCGGGTATCCCGATCTCAGCAGGTATTCTCTCCTTGTTATTATTCCTCTATATCCCGGGTCGGGACACCAGGTTGAAGCGTCACAGCCCCCGCGAGAGTGGACCCGTTTTTCATCGCAGTGATCCTCATTCCCCTCCCTTCGCCCCTCCCTAAAATCGCAAAGAAGTGTACCTACGCTTAGGGAGGTCCCCTTTTGGTGTTGCTTGCCCCCCTTTCCTTTGTCTCTTTCTCAACCAATCCTCCAACTTGCCCTGGTATGGGGCCCGCTATTTCCTGACCAGTTGGCCCCATCCCCTTTTTCCCCTTTCCTGGCCAGTTTATTGCGCGTGTAGACTCGATTGGAGGTTACGAAACCCCCTATCCCCCTGTCTTTTTTGTGGAGCTCCAAACACTGGTGAGCGCCCCTACTTTTTTGAAAAACAGGCTTTTATTCCGCTATCAGCCCTTGGAAACTTTCCCCCTTTTTCGTTGGGTGTGGCCATGATTTTTTTGGGTGGCCTGTCGTTGAATCCGCTTAATTTCGTCTGGAGGTGTCTGGATCAGTGTATACAGGACTCCGTCCCCTCCCCGACCCCCCTTCTTATTTCCCCTCCCAACCCACATTCCCGTTCACTTCCCCTCCACTATCCTTCCAGTTAATCGAAATGGACAGACCCCCACGTTAGCCCAACAACCCCCCACGTTTTTCTTCACTCCCGACCGGAGAAGTCAGGTCTCGCGGACGGGGTTTGTCGTATTTGCATGTTGTTGGCTCCCCGGTCTTTAATCCCGAATTCCCGGGTCCTGTCCCCTTTCCCGGTTTCCCCCCCACGTCCCCCCCCCCCTCCTTCCCCTGACCTCCGGGAACTATGCACGCCAACCGTCCTTTCGAATAAGAGACTTTTGTTTTAGTGGTCCCCTTTATTTTTTTTTCTTCTCTTTTTTCCACTTGGGCGTTTTTTTTCACGATTCCAATTAAGGTCGGCGGCCTTGGATAAGTTTCCCCCTACCTTCCACGCATGTGGATTTACTTACAAGTTTTCCTTTCCCAATATTCTCGTTGTCCCGGTGTAGTTCATTGATGTATTTTTTTCCCGATTCCCTCCTTCACTGGGTGGACCTGGATGGGGTCCCTCCTCGGTCCTCAGGACCTTTCTTTATTCTTTCCTTTCTCCTTGCCCCCTCGAACTCGTGGGTTCTTTCCCTTGGTCACGACACGGATTTGTTCTTCCTCGCCCAAGATTTGAGGTTCCCACGCTTTTTTTGCCCCTTGTTTTTTTTTCTTTTTACTAGCTTTTGGCCCTAAAATATTTGATGAACACAAAATCCCCTTGGTCCCCCTCTTTTCCTTGAATACTGTTTTTACCACCAATCGTTAATACTGTACCCTTTCTCTGCCCCCCTCCCTGTTCCACCAAATATCTGAAACCCCTGTTTAGTGTCACTCCCTCCCGACGACCCACTCTCTCAATGGTTACCCCTCTCCGACCCATTCCCTGTTGGCTTTTCCATTTTTTTTTTTGCCCCATTACACGGTAGGGAACCTGGTCCCTGTATTCTGGCCCAAAAATAACCTTTTTTGGAGCGTTTTTCACCTTAGGGTCCATCCCTTGCCCCTTCCCCCTTGACTCCCAGCTCAAAAGAAGTTCTTTTGTTATTTGGTTGGCTGACCTATTCAGGACCACCTCATTTTTTTTTTCTTCTTTTAACCTTTAAGGAATTTTTGCACAGGTCCTTGCGACCCCCGGTTTTCTTTTTTTTCCAAGTAGTCTTCATTTTGGCTCGTCGTGAACCTTTTCTGTTTCCCTTTTCTTCTGGGTTCCGGGCCCCGGAGAGGTCTGTGTTATTCTTGCGTGATTGGGTTGCGCACCCCCCCCCCCACTCACCGCCATCTCCGCCTCCGCGTGTACGTGGACACCGGCTTTCCCTCTCGTGGATCACTCGGCCAAAGCGTACCGAACGTTTGCTGACGGTATGACCGTTTTAGACAAGAAGGATTCAGGTTTCTCCAGGTTCTTTCTGTGACTTCCACAGGATAGGAGAAACTGTGTTTTTTAATGGACTCCTCGTTTTTCCCCCCCTCTTCTTTTCCTTGTTCTTCAAGAGTAGAAAGGGGTGTCCCAGTGAGGGACACACTCCCCTCCTTCTCCCAGTTATCTTTGAGCATACGCTATAAGGTGCAACGACCTTTTATAGTATCCCATGGATCCCCTCATTCTTTTTCTGGTATCCCAATCCACATTTTAGTTTACGCTTCTTAAAGGCGGTTGGCAAGACTACCTTTCTTGCCCTTTTTCGACTTCAGCGTCGTGGTTATTATCTTTTCTTCCCCGCTTTTTTTCTCTTTTTTTTCCGTTTTTTTTTCTTCTTTTTTCAAAGTCAAAGAAGGCTTTTTTTGTGCACCTTTTTCAGTCGAGGAAGGCCCCTTACTATCGTTTCGCTGGTATGGTTTAAACTTATTTTTTTTTCACTTCCAGATAGATATCTGCTTCCTTGACATTTTTAGCGTCAGAGGTCGGACTTTTTATTTTGGTGGGCAATTACATGAGTCCACGGGGTTATCACACACTCCTCACGCAAGCGGGTAAGCGAGGTATTCCCTTAATTTTTTTTTCTGTGGCCACGTGTCTTGGTCTTTTTCTCCCCTTCGTCGGCCCTCCTTGGGCCGATAGGACGAACTT
>Ga0179593_1529470_pt1 | contig 13337 bp, 13 predicted proteins | sample CZODoug2_1_08_16_FD_185931 | JGI IMG/M metagenome (GOLD analysis project Ga0179593, IMG submission 185931) | Vadose zone soil fungal communities from Angelo Coast Range Reserve, California, USA - CZODoug2_1_08_16fungal (PacBio error correction) | ecosystem: Environmental > Terrestrial > Soil >... | reverse complement strand
TTTCGCTGTCTCCATGACAAAGGGCCCCCCTCTCTCTCACGGTTTTTTCGAGCACGGCATAGATCCTTTCTGGGCGTTCTATCCCTTGACTTCGATAAGGGTCTTCTCTACGCACGTGGCAAACGGACACGAAGAACAACCCTTTCCACCCCATACTTTTCATTCTGGGTGGCATAGATCCATTCTTTTTTCCTTTTTTCTCTTTAATAAAGCCAGCGTGGTTTCCAGCGGGTTCCATTTTTTTTCCCCTAGGACCCTGTGTATGCCCTTGCGAAAAGATGTGGCAGGTCGTCCCCCCCTTACTTCTCAGATTGAGACTCGTTAATAGCTGCGCCTCGGCCACTCTCTCCCCCAACCTGAAGGAAACGCTTCGGCAACCTGCGAACTCCCCCGAGCCTTTTTCTCTTCATCGCGATCGAAAGGTTCTGAAGCTTCCTCCAAAACCACCCGGCACCCCCCCTTCGCATTCTTCTTCTCCCTTACCTCCGACGAGTAATGTTGGGCGGAAGGCATCCCCCTGCTTTTACTCCGCAAATACAGATGCGAGACCAGCAAGGGCTTTTCCCCATTTCCCGTCTCCCCCCTCATTCTCCTAGCTGGCAGTTTCAAAGAAGAGGACCTCGTGCCAACATTTTTTTTTTCTAAGGCTTCTCCCCTTTCTTCACGCACCCCGCAGTTCAGTGACTTCTTCTTGCCGTTGAAAGCGAGTGCATAGACCTCAAGGCGTCCTATCTTTTTTCTTGACGGCTCTTTCCCTCTTGCTGTCATTGCAGAAAGACCTACGCCGGAAAATAAGATTCCCACTGTTGACCTTTTTTCTGCGAGACGGCGTTTCCCCTCAGTATTCCGTATTACACCGGCCAAAGCCGGGGGCTTTACTTTCTTTTTTTTCGCTATCCCTTTCTTCTCCCCCTGCGTAAATATTCCAAATGATGTGCTCAGAACGAATCCCCCCCCCCCCCCCCCCCCCCCCCCCCCCCCCCCCCCCCCCCCAACCCCCCCCCACCCCTGATTGAATGTCGAGACGCATGTTCTTTTTTTTCTTTTCCCTTCTCTTCTATTCTCAAACACACAAGCCTCTTTTTTTCAAACGGCCCCACCTCTCCTGCCAAAAAGGCAGAGAAGGGGACCCTCCTGAATGTTGACCCAGGCTCTTTCCGGCACACCCTTTTCTTAGCCCTCCAAAGAAGACGCGATGTATGCCTTCCTCCTCCGAGAAATTCCTTTCGCGCTTGACCGAAACCCGAGAAATGGGTTCTTTTTTCTTTCGGTAGGGATTCAACCAAAGAAAATTTTCCACCAATGTACAAAATGATTCCCCTTGGGTTTCCCCACCCCACCCCCCACTAGGGAATGTTTAGTAGGAGATTTATTGCTCAGAAGTTCCACCATTCTAATGAAGAAGCCCACGGGCGCCTTCCTCGAGAGCTACAAAGCGCCCTCCTTTTTTTTTCTATTTTTGATCGCCCCCCAAGCTCATTTCAAGAATTCGCAGCCCTTTCCCCTCTTTTTCCCCTTTATTTTGCGCGTGCCATTATATTCTTTGGTCAGGGCGACCTCTCCCTACTTGCCTTGCGCCCGGCTCCATTAAGGTGTAGACTCTTCTTCCGCATTCTAGGTCAGGTGGCTTTGTGTTTGATACTGCTCCAAAGCAGAGGGATATCTTTTTTTCCTTTTGCTTTTTACTAGTGAATGATGATCTCTTTTCCCCTCTTTTCTGACTAATCCCTCGGTCCGGTGGGCATCATCGCCCCATCTTCTTTCCACCCCAAAGGCAAGCAACCGAAGAGACTGTCCCCGTACCTGTTCCTTTTCTCGATTGGTAAAAGATATAAGACATTTTTTTGGATAAGCCTGGAAACAGAACTCCCCATATTCTCCCATTCCCACTGGCTCAAATCATGGAAATAGGAAGAGACCAGCCCCCTTTCTTCATTCTCTTTGGGCGATACCATTTCTTTCAGAGTGACCCCTCTGACCCTTTCGCGAAGGAGGATGGAAGGGCGTGCGACCTTCTCCTTTCGTCTGTGAAAAAGCATCGACCCTTTCTCATCCCAAATCTACGCAGACATTAAAGAGTTGGTGGGTTTTCCCCTCCCCCGTCATTTCTTTATCGACGTAAAATCAGTGGTCGATGGGTGATTCTTTCCCTCCAGCCTACCCGCCGACTTTTATGGTTCTTTGTTGTTTCTCCAAATAAGTTCTTCACCTCGACAAAAAGATAGCTTTCTGCCTCCTTTTTTTGGCGGCGATCGCCCCCTCACAGCAAAGGATGAACGAATATAGCTATTTCCCCTTCTTCTTCTTGTTTTTGTATCCTCCTTCCTCTTTGTGGTTGAGAAAGGAAAGACGAAGGGTTTCCTCCTTTTCTAACTGGAGTAGGAGACAGGCAATGCCCTACTGCTTCGGTTAAACAAGGGGTGATATGAGATTTGTCTTTCTCCTTTTTCACCGGAATTGAAAAGCCGCTTTCTCTTTCCCCCCTACCGGTTCTTCTCGCATGAGAAACCCCTTCCCCCCCTCTTTTTCCATCGTTAGTGGCCGGAAGACCCTCCTCCCTAGACGTTTGCGTGCGTAAATACAAGTCCCCCCTTTCTCTCGGCCGACATTGCTTCCCAGCTCTATGGGTGATTCCAGCATCCGTTGCTTTCCCCCGCCCCCTTTCCGCTTCTTTCCCTTTTGGTCACGCGCTGTACCTCTAGTGGAAAATGCTTTTCCCCCTTTTCCTTGGCAAGTGGTGCTGCCTAGTGCAATGTGTTGCTTTTTTTCTCTGGGTCGTCCCCTCTTTCATTTCGCGTAATCACATCTATCGTCCCCCTTGTTCACTTGCATGAGCTTTAAGAGGGTTTAGTCGTCTTTTCCGCTTCCTCGGAGGGGGGGTTTTACTGATTTCTCACCATCTTTCCTGAACCTTATAGATCAGCTCTTTCTCTACTCAACTTGTCTCGATCAGATAGAGGATTGAGATGGAGCTTTTTCTCTCTTCCCTCATCTTTCCGTCAAGGCTTCTATAGAGTACTCTCGCTGAGGAAAAAGCCCTCCTCTATTAACGAGCGCAATATGCTCGTATCTCACTAACTCCACGCGGGCACGTTTCAGATGGGATATTTCTTTTTTCTCCCACAAGGGAAACCAGCTTGGCCCCCCTTTTCTGTTCCCTATTGACAATTATAATATTGCCACCATATTCCTTTTTCTTTTTTCTTTCTCGAGAGCTTGTTGTTCTCTTGTCCCCTTTAATCCTGTTCCTCCCCCTCCTTTTCGGCGCTTGCCGCGATTTATTCGACAGCTATCTCCCTTTTTCTCCCTCTGTCCGTGGACGTGCGAGGGGGGCGGTTCTCGGTGACACTCTCTTTCCCTTCAGACTTTTTTTTTTTTTTTCTCGAGATTAGTATTGCCCTTGCACACAAGTCTTTTTTTCCTTTTTTCCCCCCCTCTCCAGAACGCTAGCAAGTCTCCGTCCTTATTCCTTATTCCAGATTTCAGCAGCCCCGTCACCGCGACAGACAGCCGATCAACCCTCTCTATCCTGAGCCTGGACGACTCCAGCTCGCTCCCCCCCATCCCGAGTAATAAATCAGGGGCATAGGTTTTTTTCTTTTTTTTCCTCCCCGCCCAAGGGCTAAAGAAGGATCTTTACTAACCTTTGTCACTTCCCTCTTCCCCATCTTGAAACTGTGCACGAGTGCGCTGTTCACCTTCAGTCGACAAAACTTGTACCATCTAAGGAGAAGATGAGATCGTTACTCGCGCTCCCTCCCTCCCAACCTCCCCCTCTATCGCAAACCTTGACGGGAAGCTTCGGGCCCCCCCCCCCCTGAACGCCTCCAGCTCAGCTCGAGCTGATCGAGTTTCCGATTCCCTGCGCGAATCGAGAAGGTTATGAACTTTCCTCGGAACAACCCACCAGCGCGGCTTTTTCTCCTACCCTCTTTTCATTTTTTTCGGCCAAACGAATAGAGGGATACGCGCCCCCCCCAGATGGCGCGCCCAGCAAGGAGCCCCGGCCGTCCCCCTTTCCCGAACAACATTTTAATCTGACCCAGCATCTATAGAGGCAGTTTCAAGAATTTTCCCCCACCATTTTTGGCTATTAGGCCGCCACCGGCGGAGCTTCGACTCTAACCCCTCCTTTAAAGCCAACGGATGCTGGTCAATTTTCAGTGCAGTATAGCTGCGGAAAGCGATTTTGTTTTTGTTTGCCTTGTCCTTTTTTTTTTTTGCTTTATAGTGTCGGCCGAGATCTCCTTGTAATGGACTGGTATTGACCGCGCACCCAATCAGCTTATGGATTTTCTTCGAACGCTGAATCGGTTGGCCTCTGCCGATAAGGAGGTATGATCACACCAAACCCCCCTTTTTTCTTTTAATGCGTGAGGCCGGCTCAAAGCGGCTTTGCAAGGCCGTGCCTCCCCCCCCACCACCTTTTTCTTCGCTAAACGTCGGGACAATTCCTAACTCCACCATGCTTTGACTGTGCTCTCCCTCTCTGTGCTGCGGCAAAGTAGGCGTGAATATTCCTCTTCCCTGAACTCCCTTTTACTGCCACCCAGGAAGAGGAGGGGGACCCGTGTTCGAATGCGGATTTTTTGGGACTTCACTTGCCATCTGGATTAGGAGCCCTCCACAGGACGCTCGATATGGTTGTCGAGGACTTTTTCTGTTCTCCAGCGGGCGCGCTCGGTCGGCGGGAGGCTGGCTGTACACCCCTCGAACTCTTTTACGTCGGAAAAGCATTTACGGGGTTCCCCCCCCACTCGGGAAGTATTCGTAGATTCAAAGCCCTTTTCCGTTTTTCCTCCGCCCCCCGGGGCGCAGACCTGAAAGACGCCCCCAAGCGAAAGTAAGCCGTTATTTGGGACTCTCCCCTCTTGGAAAGCCCACACGCTCATTCAGAACTTCGTAAGCAGTGCAAGGTTCTTCTCTTTCTTTTCTTGTGTGGAGATGGTTCATTCTGTTGCAAGGATTATTTTTCCCCTCTTTGACCGATCGAGAAGGCCTCCATTACGGTTTTTCCTCCTTTCTTCTCCGTTCGTAGCGCCTGGCGGGAATTGGCTACCCGCCGCTGGGCTACGGCGCACGCGCTGGATGGCGTGGTTTTTTTCTTTTGTGTTTTCCTAATCAGTCCACAGCAATGAAAAGACGGCGGCTCTTTCATTATCGCCAAGGCCCGCTCCTGCCCGCTGTTCACACGATATACAGAGAGTCAGGAAAACCGTACTTTCTCCTGACTCGGTTCCAAGATATTCAGAAGGCCATGTCTTCCCCTCTACCATTCTCCCGACCAAAGAAAGATAATGGCACGCGCACCCTTTGCCTAGCCCAGAAAATACAAGTTGCACTGCTGACGTCTCCGAGTTGACCCCCCACATCTGATCAGCGGCAGTCCACAAATAACGGTTCTCTAGAACTCGTCTTTAGGGATTTGAGAACCGGGGGCGGCTTCATTCTTTTAAACACGATAGAAAAATTGACCCTCGGCGGGATTTCCCGCGTTTCTATCTTGGCCCCCCGGAAAGCAGGTTATCGACGTAAAACCCCTTTTTTTGGGGAAGTTCGGTGAGTTTTTTACCTCCTTCTCCCCGCGTGAGAACCCCTTTTTGATCCCATCCGGGGCTCGGAAAGAGACCACAAGGAGCCTTTGGGATAAGATCACATCTTTGTGCGAGAGAAACGAAACGCAAATTGCTGTATCCTCTCTCCCGTTCTTTTTTGCTTTTGACGTTAAGGAGGTCGTCCATCCAGGACTCTTTTTGCCTGCCGGGGGCAGAAAGAACGAGCCTTTTCGCCTACAACTTTTCTTTCGGAAGCAAATCAGTTGAAAATATTTCACTCTGACTCCCCTTGAGAAGTGCTCTGCGATTTGTTCCTGTTTTTTCACGATCCTCTCACCTCAATTAAAGCCCCGGCTTTGCAGGGGTCTTTTTTCTCTGTAACGCCGTATCGCAGAGGCCAACCTGCCTCCGGCCCTTCCCCTCTCGTTGTTTCAATGACAGCATCGCTGTCCCCTCGTTTCTCGTTTTTTCTCTCTCGGCCGACCTTGAGGCAAGCACTCGCTTTCCTCTACCTTCGTTTCCTCCTCTTTCCAACTCCCATTGGGACCATTTCGATCTCCCCTACCTCCCAAAAATGTTGGTCAAGCGCTTTGCCCCCCCTTTCTCTATTTTGCCTCCCTTTGTGTTGCGCAATGTGTTTCGGGGGGCAGATTCGTTGCCTTTCTTTTCCCCTCTGTCTTTCCGGCTTAAAAAATAGTTAAGTTCGCGTAATCCCTCTCTTTTTTTTTCAGATGGAGTTCTCTTTTTTTGACGGCGGGCAGGCGCTTCTTTGGCGGGGCGCTAACAGATTCCCGCCTTTAGATCCGTCCATTTTTGATCTCTCCTTTTGTCCTTCATTGTTCCGAAGTTTGCAGTCAACGGTTGGAGATACGAGACCGTCTCACGCTCGTCTTAGGCAACAGCGGCGCATCTTTTTTCTTCGATGGTAGTTTTCCCTCCCTCTTCCCTTTTCAGATGGGTATATTGCGGGGAATTTCATTCGGTTTCACCCCCCTTTTCTTTTCCACACCACTTTCTTTTATTAAAGATAGTTAGAATTGGGCGTGTTCTTCCCTCCCTTTCTTTATGGTGTTGCGGTTGGAGTGTATCTCTTTTCCTTTTTCCACTTTCTTCAGGCTAAGGATAGCAGCATCATCCCTTCAGATGTATTTTTCTTCCTGTCTCTCCTACTGACGGAGACGTGCGAAGTTCTCGGTCCCCTCATCTCCTCCACTTGTTTCCTTTTGTTGTGTTGCCCGTGAGGAGGCTGACTAAATGCACACGGCCCCCCCTCCGCACGTCTTCCGTAAGTATGCGATCCCCTCCGCGATTTTACGCGCCTCCCCGCGATCACCGTGCCTTAGATAAGGTTTGCTGCCTGCCGTGGCAAAAGGACACGAAGAACAACCAAAACATCTTTTTCCTTCTTTGGTGGATATTATCCTTTTTCCTCCCCCATCTAGCAGGATCTTTAATAAAGCCAGCGTTTTCGAAATTTTGCGTTGAAAATGGAGAAAAGATGGGCAGGTCGACCACCCCCCCTTCTCCTCTGATTCGTAATCGCGGGCGCCGCTGTGGCCTCATTTCGGTATCCTCTCTTTCCCCCTCCTTTCCTTACCTTTCTAGCGTGAGAAAAGCATCAAGTTCAACTCTTTTTTTCCTCGTGCACGTTGAACGGAGATCCCTCTCGCCTAGTCCCTCCCCACTTCCTCTCCGTCAAACGCGCCTTCGCAGGGACCTTTCATCTTCCTGTTTGGCGGAAAAGACTAGCTCTCCTCCTCCCCCCATACAGATGGCGAGCCAAGCCCTCCTACTTCCTCCCCCCCCCATTGCGCGCACAAATGTATAAACGTTTGAAGCAATATTCTTCTCTCCCATTTTCCAAGAAGAGGGGACCCTACTTTCTTGAGCTTCTCGATGAAGAGGGAACTTCCTTTTTGACGAACTCCCCTTCTGATTTTCCTTTTCAGTGCCAGATAGAGCGTTGACGGAAAGCTCTTTTTTTTTCCTCGAATCGACCGCTCTTTTCTAATTTTCCTTGACCGCGAGCTGTATATTGCTCTCCCCCCTTTCACTTTTTTCCCCCCTTTCTGCGGAACGGAGTTCTGATTCCTTCTTTTTCCCCCCGGCAAAGCCGGGGGCTTTAATGAGTGCTCCCCCTGGTTTCCCCGAAACTGTAGCTCAGATGGTATCCCCTTTTTCGCTACCCTCGTGAAATATCCAACTGCTCCCATTTGTTCTTTTTCTCTCGTTCTGTTCTGCTGCCACCGTCGCGTGCCTTTCTCCACACAAAGCTCATGGTGGACGACTCCCTTCCCCCTTTGATCCTTTTCTCTGTCGGCTAGAATGAGGAATGAATCCCCCTTTTTTCTTTCTCCCCCTCCCCCACCACCGTGTGCCAATGAGGCTAGGAGCCCCTCGACACTTCTTTTATTTCTGCTCCCCCACGGCAATGGTGCTCAAGAGGGCGCGATCTCTTTTCTTCCCTCAAAAAGAACCGAAATTCACCCTGTCCCCTTCGATTCATTCTTTCCGATTTAAGACATTTTTCCTTTTTCTTAGATGCAAAGCCTTGATTCTTCCCCGATGGTTATCCCCTTTTCTCCCCAGCCCCTGAAGAAGAATTCGCGAGCTACAAGACTTTTTTTTTCCTCCCGCTGATCAGGAGGTTTGTATGTCCGGGATATCCTTTTTTCCAGCTCCTTATTTGCAAAAGGGATTTGATGGGATCTTTTTCCTTTTTTCCTCCTTTCCATTATAGTTCTTTGGTCAGGCGACTCTTTCTTTTCCTATCTTGTCCTTTTTTCCCCCTTTTTTCTCTCTGCACCAGGCTCCATTACGGTTTACAAGCTAGTGTATTCTGTTTTTTTCCTTTTTTTTTTTTTTCGTATCGCCTGGCGGGCCTGGCGATAAGAGCCACCCTCTCTTTTCTGCTTCTTTTTTTTTTTTGCGCGATGAATCATCCAAGCCATAAAAGGCGCGACTTCTTCTTCCCCCTCCCTTTCCCGGCTCTCATCAGGGAAAACAAAGCCATCCCTTCTCTTTTTTTTTGCGTAACCCCCTCCTCCCGCCCTTTTTGATTAAGAATGGCAACAGAATGACCCCCTTTTCTTCCCCCCCCTCCAGATAATGGCACCCCCAATCCTGACTTTCACTGCTTCCTACTTTCTGATGAGCTTTGGGCGATACAATTCTTTTCCCTTTCCTTCTTTATTTCCTCAGGAGTCCAAATAAACGGCTTTTTTTTTTCTTGCGCCCTCCCCCTCCTCTCCCATTTGACATAGGAGGCGAATCAATCAATTCTCCCCTCCCCCTCCCCTCTTTTTTGGGTCGTACATCCGGCTCTCCTTTCCCCCCTCCAGTGGGCACTTTTCATGTTAGGTGAGTTCCCCCTCCCTTCTCTCAGCTTGAGAACATTGCGCGTGTTTTTCCTCCCCACTAGCCACTCTTTTCTTTTTCCCTCTTCATCTGGGCAAACGGTGTGGGGCGGAGAGTTCTTCTTTTTCCTCCTCTGCCAACACACAAGGAGGTTCCCCCCTTTTTTTTGACGTCCTTTCCTTTGTTGTGAGAAGAGGCACTTTTCTTCGCCAAGGAAGTGAGACCTTTTTTTTCGTTTCCCTTCCCCCTTTACCTTTCACGAGGGTAGCGAAAGCCCATCTTTTCTTCCTTCTCTACGTTAGTGCACAGCCTTGCAAGCCGCTTCTTCTTCCTCCTAGTTCTTCTTCCTAACGCAGTATAGAAGAGGCCCTTTTCTTTCTTCTATCGCGCTATCGATGGCGGCGCAGTCCTCCTCCACCTAACTGTTTTGGCCCCCCCCCCCTACCCGTCAATAAAGATGAGGCGATCTCTCCTCTTCCCCCCTTTCCTTCAAGATATATCTGGGCACTTCAACTTCCCCCTTCGCCCCTCCCCCTCTGGCGATAGTTCAAGAGCCCCCTTCTTTTCTTCCGGAATATCCAAAAATGTGTTCCTTCCTTTTCCTCCGCGAGGTTAATTTCTTCCCCCTTTTCTGTAAAGTGTGCTTGGGCGCAATGTTTTTCTCCTTTTCCTGCAGGGACTACTTGCTGGGTAGACATTCCTCCTTCTCGTAACCTATTCCCTTTTTTCCTTTTCCTTGCGACTTAAGAGGGTTAGTAGTAATTTCCCCTTTTGTTTCAGCAGAGGGTGGGTTTTTCGCTTTCTTTTTGCCCTACTCCAAGCCCTTCCCCTTCCTCTGAAAAACGTGCTCGCCTTTTTTTCGTTCGCGCGCGATCAGGTTTCCTTTCTCCTAGACAGCCTTTTCCCTTCTTTCAAGCATGAGAGTGAGAACCTTTCCCTCGAGTCCCCCCCCTCAACTCCCCTTCTCTACCTGAAAAAGATTTCTCCCGGTGGGCCCCCTTCCCCCCCTCTTAATTTCCCTCAGGTTTCCTCCCCCCCCCTTTGTCATTTATGAAAGATTTTTTTCCCCCCAGTCTGGCAAGACTTATACTATGCCCCCCTTCTATTTCTTTTTTTTTCTCTTTGTGGGGATGAGTGTCCTCTTCTTTTCCTCATGAAAACATGAGCGAAGGCAATTCCCCCTTCCACGCCTTTTCTTTCTTCTCTCAATGAAGGAGAACGTCGAGAGTTTTTCTTTTTTCTTCTTTTCCTCACTTGTGGGGAAAGGGTCCCTTTCCTCCTCCCGTGTTTTTTTTTTTTTTTTTTTCTCCCTTTCGGAGATTGCTACAAAGGAAATTTTTTCGCCCCGTCTCCGTAAGTAGTGCGAGCACTTCCCTTTTTCCTTTCCTTTCCTTCCCCGGTCGAAGGAAAGCAGCCCCTTTTTTCCTTCTTTTCTTCCGGTGTTGATGCGCGAGGCTGCTTTCCTCTTTTTACCCCCCCCTTTCCCCCCCCGCAACACAATAAAGAGTAATCCCTCTTTTCTCCCTTTCTTTCGGGTGTTCCGAACCGCCCAAGGGACACTCTTCTCCCCTGCTGTTTTTTTTTTCCCCTCCCTACCCATCTGAAAACGGTGCACGGTGTCTGCCCTTTCCTCTTTCCTTTCGACAAAACTGGTACATTTTCCTTTTCCTCTTTTTCCGCTTGTTTTTCCTTCAAAGGCTATCGGAGCGCGCGCACAAACTTCTTTCCCTTCTTCTCGCGCGCGAAGCCTCCAGCTAAGCTCGTTCCTCCCCTTGCCTCTTGATTTTCCTCTCTTTCTCAGAGGTAGAGCAAAGCTACTTTCCCCCCCCCCGCGCGGCCCGCTCCTTCCCCTTCATTTCCCTCCTTCCCTCAATTCAGCCGAGTATGTTGGAGGATTTTTCTCTCACTCCTTCCTTTCTAAGACTTTCACCCTTTTTTTCCCCTGAAGAAGAAAGATCTGCCCCCTTTTCCCCCCCCCCCCCCCCTCCCCTTTCTTCAAAGTTTGCAGCAATATGGACCCCCCCTCCACGCCGAGGAGCGTTTTCCCCCTTTTTTTCTTCTGGAGCGCTAGAGGACGCGGCGCTTTCCTTTTCCTTTTTTTCAGCAACGGTGATGGAAGCACCCCCCCCCTCTCCCCTTTCTTTCTTCTCTAAAGAGAGTTGAATAGAATCCCTTTTTTTTTTTCTTCCTCCCTGGAATGGCTTTTCTTTCCTTCCCCCCCTCTTCTCCTGTTTTTTTCTCGCGAGCGCTCTTTCTTTCTCTTGAAATCCCCCCCCTTTTCCCTCCCCCTTTCTACGGTTGTTTCTTTTTTTTTCCTCTCCCCCCGGCAAAAGCGGGGGCGTTAATGGTTTTCTTCCCCTTCTGGTGGTGACAAGAACGTAGCTCCCCTCTTTTTTCCCTTTTCCCAGAGCTCTCCCTTTTTTTTTTCCCTTTTTCAGAACGAATCCCCTTTTGCGGACGAAGTTATAAGCTTCCTTCTTTCTTTGCCCTCTCTTTTTCTTCTCTGGATGGGACCCCTCCTTTTACTGACACCCCGGCAGAGCAGGGGGAACCCTTTTTTTTTCCTTTATCTCCCTTTTTTTTTTTCACCAACACTTTTCGCCCCTCGACTCAGAAAACCTCCTCTCTCTACTTTTTTTCTCCTCTCTAGGTTCCTCTTTCCCCTCTCCTTGAGAGAAGGATTTGGTCGGCTTGATGCTTCTTCTTCCCCCCCGCATCGAACAAATTTCCCCCCCCTTCTTCCTTGATGTTCCTTTTTTCCCCTTCCTTTCCCCTCGGGAATGTCTTCGTAGATTTCCCCCTCCCATTCTCCCCCTTTTCTCCCGATGCGTTTTCACAGAAGAATGACTCCTCCCCCTTTTTTTTCCAGACGCCCTCCTATTCCCCTTCCAGATGATCAAGGATGGTGGGTCTCCTTCTCCATGGGACGCCACTTCCCTCCCGTGACATTTTCTTTTTTTTTTTTTTCGTTGAAATGATATTTATTTGGTCAGTCTCCCTCTTTTCAGGTTATAAGACACGGCATGTCTGATATCTTTGCCATCCCTTCTCCCCTTTTTACTATTTTACTTTTTCCTTTTTTTCTTTTGTTTATGAGGAGAGAATGGAGGGAATTGGAGACCCTCTCCCCCCCCTTCTTTTTTTTTTCCGTGGGAATGATTCCCTCATATGGTTCAATTCCTCCTCCCTTTTCCCTTAGACGAGTGTTTTGTTTTGTGGTTCGTTTTTGGAGTGATACGTCCCTCATCATGCGCGTCTCCCTTCCCCTCGGGAGGTGTGTTTCAACTTATCCCCCCTCCGCCAGGCGCTACTCATGCCCCCCCCCCTCTTCCTGGCGGTCCACACGAGAGACAAGCGTCGGAAACCTCCTTTTCTGATCTTTTCACCGCTCTCCTCTTTTTTCCCCCAGAATGAAAAACAAATCCTCCCCCCCCCCCCTCTCTTAACAAACAATCTCCTGTCCCCCTCTCTCTAACAGCAATCCGTTGAAATGCTGCCTTCAGTTCTCAATTCTTTTTTTTTCCCGGACATACCAACATCCTGATCAGAGGTCTTTTCCCAAATAAAAGGATGAATTGCGCTTGCGGCTCGCGTCAGTTTATTTTGGGCGGCTTCCGCTGCTGTGAAAACGCATCGAACATTGACCTTCTTAGCCTCCATTCCCGGTCTCCCCCTAAGTTGGTGGGGGTATTAATCGGCGCCGGGACTTTTTTTCTCGACGTAAAATCAGTGGGGTACATTTTCCCCTTCTTTGTGAATTCCGGGCGTTTTCCATCCTGCCTCCTCCCTTCTCTAACCGTGCGCGTGGTTGATCAATCCGGCGGCTCCGGACATCTCCTTCCTGTCTGGGCGGTTTCGATGTAGAGGGGCTTCAGAGCCAGATGTCCCCCTTTTTGGGGAGGCTTCTCCCCGCCCGCACTTGCTGATTAACACCCAAGGGAGGTCCCCGGCTCTTGGCGGGGGTGTGTTGCCTGTTTCGGGCGAGTTCGTCCATCCATGACGCTTGGTTCTGAGGGCAGCCCCGAGGGAGAGCCCGCTTCATGCAGATGCCCCAAGGCGTCGTCCTTCTGGCACATCAGTGAATATTAACGAGGGTAGCGAACCTCTTTTTTCCTCGGAGCAAGGTTGTGTAACCTTCCTTGCAAAGCGATTTTTTCACCGGCTCACCCCTTTTTTTTCCACTTGCCGGGTTTGGGTGATCAGAACGCCGTTTCTTCTGGGCCTCAATGCGTTATGTGGCCGGACTCGCGCTCTCGTCTGGTCCTTTGGTCCAGGAGCACCTCCCATAGCTGATGGATTATTTCTCCCTCCCCCCTCTTTCTCGGCCGAAATGGAGCTATGCCAACTCGCTTTCAGAAAGCTCTCATCTGCAACTTCAATGAACGGGACCCTTTCACCGAGGTCGATCGTGCAAAGCCTTCGCCT
>Ga0179593_1367708_pt1 | contig 13337 bp, 12 predicted proteins | sample CZODoug2_1_08_16_FD_185931 | JGI IMG/M metagenome (GOLD analysis project Ga0179593, IMG submission 185931) | Vadose zone soil fungal communities from Angelo Coast Range Reserve, California, USA - CZODoug2_1_08_16fungal (PacBio error correction) | ecosystem: Environmental > Terrestrial > Soil >... | reverse complement strand
AAGTGTTCATTTTTTCCATCAGGGAAAAGGTGCCGCTCGGCCGCTCCAAGTTGCTTTTCCCCTTCCAGGAAGGCGTCGTTCCATTTGATTTTTTTAAAGATCTGGCACGGGATCCTATATATCTTCTTTTTACCTTTGAAACGCTTTTAAGCTTCAGATCAAAACCCCACTATCCCCTCGATCTAGACCTTGAAAGGGGTGCACCCCGAGCGCCTGGTATCTGATGTTAATTTTGAGAGCGAACCTGCGTTGCCCCTCCTCTCCACATGGAATCCCATTCCATTAGCAAAATTCATCCGAAGCACGGACAAAACCCCTCAGGGTTCTAAAGCAGAACCCTGTCGCACTACCTTTAGCAGAGGGGCACCATTTAAGTAGATAGGCGGGTTTGATTTGAGTTTTCCCTATTTCCTACCGCTTAATAGAGGACCCCCAGGCAAATCCTTTCACATAACCCCCATTCAGTTTCGTCTCAGGCCATACCCCTGGTTACCGGACGGGGACGAGGTGCCCTTTCGACTTCCCGCACCCCAGGGTCCTTGCATTTCCCCTAGATGTGAAAAGTTTCAAGAGACGATTCTGTTCCCACTTTTTCCATTAGGATTATCAGGTGCAGTTGAACCACGTCCTCCCCACTTCCCCCATAACCTGCAAATGATACCGCGGCGCATTCTGTTGATTTCCTTGTAGGAAAAGAGAGATCCACCTGTTTAGGGGTCATGCGCCAAGGAGGATCAACTTCACGTCTCGGTTAGAAAAGAGCCGCCCCCGGCCCCGCCACGACAGTAGAGCTGCTTCTGTGAACACCTCGTTCCCCGCAAAGTCCACGGCATCTATCCTGGGCCTCAGTTCAGCTCCCCCCCCCCCCAGGGCGTTGCTCTCGGCCCCAGCACGCAGGCAAGGCTCCGAGTCTACATCCAACACCACCCGCTCTTCTCACCGCCGACGCCATCTCCCGAACCTTCCCGTCAGAACGTCATCATCGTTTATCGAGCCCCGCGTGGCTTTCGATCCCCCGCGAGCCAAGACAAAAGGGCCGTTTTTCTCGTGTCTCTGATTGTAAGAGCCTTTTCTTGACCTAGACCCTTGCTACCCCCCTTCTTCCAGTCCTCTACGAGTGATATTCAGGGGGCCTTTTCACCTTGATTGAATATGAACTAGGAATCACCGAAAGCTTCCCTCCTCCCCCCTCGTCTCCTGCAGCGCGATGAGGTCCCCCAGGTTAGAACCCATCGAGGTCATGCGCTGTTCCTCCGACCATGCGCACGAGCAGCTCCCTTTGGCCTGTACCCCGGCTGCTGCCACCTAAACAATGCATATCCTATCGCATCGCTGGCCATAGTGAATAGAAAACCTTGCCCCCCCCGTCCGCGCATGTGTGATAGGACCTACGTGAAGCCGTCACCGCCTATGCACCGCGTCAAAAAACCTATCTACCTATGGCCTATGTAACTCCAGTCCCACTGGAAAGGAATCGGACTTCGTCTCCGTCTTGGCCCCAAGGAGCAAATGAAATTTTACCGTCCACAGTAGCCCGCCTCCCTTCCGAGCCCTCCGCGTAGACGTCGTTTTTTCCAGAGACCCACGGATGCGAGCGATGGACCGCATCATTCGGCAGGACCGTCCGTGAAGGTTTACCCTCTCTACTTAGGATTGGATTCGGTCCCCCGGGGGCGTCCCTGATCGGCTCCGGCATCCATGACCTAGTCGCAGGACCCTCTGACGTACTTTGGAAAAGCGGCTTCTCAGGCTGCCGCCTTTTGAACGGCTTCCCCCCCACTCACGATTACCGATCGGCTTTCTTTTCGTGCCGGTTGACCCGGGATAGGCCTTGGCCTTTCAAGTAGAAAGGACTTCCGGAAACCCTCCCTCCCAGCGTCGTCTCCGACTTCTTCCACCCCCAAGCTTCCTTGATATGCTTTCAGAGGGCTTTGTACCCCCGGAGGTTTTTTCCCATGCGGTGGTATCCCCCCTGAGAATGCATGAGTGAAGACCGTTTCCTTTGACGCGGGCGCCTGTTTTTACTTTTTTAAGCTAGAACCTCCGCCGGAACGCAAGCCTAGATAGATGACGTCCCTTAAAACGATCTTCTTGAACATAACGCGTTTCTTTTCCCCCCCCTGTGCCTTTTACTCGGCGTTGAGCTTTCCGATTTTAGATTGCTGCCTTCGGAACGCTAAGCAGGTCTTATATGATTCGACCTTTCTTGAAGAGGTTGTTCCCTCCTTCTTGCATCCGCAGGAAGCCTTTCCCAAGTTGGTATTTCCCTTCGGACCTCTCCCAACCGGGTAGATCCCCCAGTCAGCCGATCTTGCGATAACGCTTCCCCTTCGATCTTTCCCCCCCGTCAAACTAAGAAACGACCAGAGCTCGGTATACGGTTTTTTTCTCCATCAATCCTCCCCCTCCCCGAGCCGACTAGGTTATAGAGTGGAATGCTTCCTTCCGCACCACATAACAATTGCCACCTTTGCAGTTCTTTGGTCATGATTCCGATGATTGAACTGCGATCCGAACTTTGCCTTCTTCTTTCCAACTTGCAGTTTTTTCTGCATGTTTTGAAAAAGTTTCAGGTCTTCCCCCTTTTTTTGTTTTTTCCGGAGAACCCTTTTTAGGTTTTTTGATTTCACTGAGACGACTCTAAGGCGAGCTCAGATTATAGTTGACATTTGTCAACCGCTCACCTACTATAGCGTTCAAGAAGAAGATCCTTCCTGACGTTGTAAGCCACCCGGACCTCACTTCCATTTAACAACCCTGGAACACCTCTCCACATAGGCTTCTCCCCTGCAATCCACTCCTGAAATCTCCCGGCTGCGGCGACCGTGCCGGAAGTGGCGTGGCCTTTCCCCATGACTTCTCTGCCCTATCTTCGTCGCTTTGCGATGAAAGGGTACAAACTCGGGGTCACTACCCCCCCCCTCCCCTGCCAATTACCATCTAGAGAGCAAAGGGGTCTGACCTTGGGTCGCAGCCAGCAATGTGATATAGTATCTCAACGCGAGCTTGCGCGAAGGTCCCATTCTCTCGCGCTTCGAGCAAACGCCTCGCTCTCGGTTGTGGCCGCTACAATGTTCCCTCCCACTCTCGCGAGACAAGCATCTTCGCAAAAAAATCAATAAACCAGCCTCCCCCGCTCGCCTGGATCCGATCTCTTTGAAACCCCATTTTGATGACTCCTAGCCCAATTTCTTGAACGAGGAGTTCCGTAAAGCCCAGAGAGAAGTGTCGCTTTCAGGAACCTCCCTAGCTGTCTATGTGTAAAGGACAGCTGGGAAACTCACCCCCTGAATTCTCCCCGAAGCCTGGGAGTTTGTCCTTCCCCTCCTCCCCTCAATCTCCTATACTCCGTTTGGTTGAGATGAGTTTCCTGCCTCCGTTTCCCTCTTGCCTAATTGAAAAGGATGGAGGGGTCGGTCTTGGTGTGGGCAAATTCTTCCTAGGGTACCTCACTTTTTCCTATTCGTTGAGTAAGGACTTATCCCGGGAAACTGCGAGCGTTTTTCGGCTATCTTTCCAAACTCTCCCCTTTCCTCAAGATTTTGGAGGACAGATTGCTAGGATAGAGAAAGTGCTCGTCTTTGGCCGTGAATTAAATTGCTAATAGGTCCCTTAAGGATCGCGATTTCGCAGAGGTCCTTACGGATCCAACCAACAGGGAAGAGCGATCTGTTGAGCCTAGAGTCCAAGTATTGCCCCCCTCCCTTCCCTCCAACGAGATTGCATAGATAGTTTTACTCTTCTTGCCCCACTTTAGGCCCTAGGCCGAGATAGATTTTCGTGGCGGGGCTTGTCGTGGACATCGGTTTGACCCTGTCCCCTTCTCAGCCCCTCATTTAGGATATACGTCAGTCCATTCATCGAACTTTTCAGGTCGGCTCCGAGCATTGTCTATCCATCCTGCTTGTTCTTCTCATTCCGGATGGTCTGCGGGGCCATGGGTAATGATCTTTGATTTTTTCTAAGTCGGTCTTCTTGGCCACGCTATTAGTCATTTCGCTGGGCCTGTAACCTACGAACTCTCAGGCTAAGGATAATCGCACCATTTAAGCCGTGACCGCAAAATTGGGTTGCCGACCCCCCAACAAATGTTGAGAAGATGGCTTCCAGACTTTTTCCACGCATCCAACCCTTTTTACTTCAAGTTTACACGCATTCCTGCCCCTTTTGTTTCGCAGGGGTCATCTTAGAATACCGAAAAAGAATCCGGCCTAGTTTGCGCTTCCCCCCCCTTAAGGGAAGTCCCCTCGCTGGAGTTTATCTCTTGGCGGCCCCCTTTGAGACCGAAGGATTTTTTGATTTAGTTTGCTCCCAGCTCTCATGCGATCTGGTAGAATTGCCGTCGGCTCAGGGACGACGGGGGATCTCATCGGTCCAATCCCAATTTTGTGACAAGGCTTTTCCTTTCCTTTCTCCCATAGTACGGACAAAGGCTTCCCCTCGAAATTCGCTCCTACCCATTACGGCCATAAGCGTATTGCAGAGATAAGGTCTTCCTCGCTCAGTTGAACTTCCGCTTGGTCCAGAGATCATGAAGGATATTTATTCTGTCCCCTAAAGTTCGCAGGATGGCAATTATATAGGCTTTTCCTTTTAACTTTTCATTCATCCCTCTCTGGCCCAAACCCCCCTTCAACAAACGGCAGACTATGCAGAACTTCTTTCCCCATTTCTTTTCTTTTGGATTTCCCAATGAAAAATGCCTGGGGGAACCAGCGGGCAGCGTACAGGCGTGTTTTTCAGCTTTCTGGTCCCTCTGGTCGCTGATGCCGTTTATTTTGACTCCCCAGCCCTGTCGAAGACTTTCTCCCAGGTCCGCTCCGGAAAGTTTTTCTTCCCGCCGCCGACAGCTGAATAAAGTCCGATCGTCGTGGTAGAGCTTTGGTCCCCACAAATGACGCAGAGTTCCCCTAAGATTGGCAAAAAGTCGAAATTCGGAATAGACTTCCCGGCCCCTTCCATGCAGGACAGAAGGTCTAATGTGGTCTCACCTCCCCCGCTTTCTCCTCTCTCAACAATGATTAAGAAATATGCCCCAAGAGCGAGAACGGACCCTTCCTAGTTCTCGACGAGTCACGGCGACCTTACTGGTATACACCCTTTCCCCCCCCTTCCCGCTTGGTTCTTTTGCATGATTAGAGGCGAGATGTGGGCCGGCCCCGGGTTCCGACTGCTTTTGTCCAATGGGCCGGATACGCGGTTCGGGCGATCCGTCGCCCCTGTGGACTTCGCTGCTTCGATCTTCTCCGATCGGTCCGTTTTTTGGAATGTTGTGAGTTCCTTGTAGGAGGCAACTTCCAGGAACCCCCCATGAACTGAGATGCCCCCTTCTTCAGTAAGGTAACCCTGTGGCCCGTTCTTTCTCGAGCTGATATTTGATATGGTCTTCGTTGCAGGCTCTGGTTTTAAGGAGCAATGACTAAGTTGCTCGTTTCGGCTGCTCCCCGATGACATATGCTTTACAGAAAGTGTTGAGGTCCTCCACCTGCCTCTTCTGACTCCTTCGCCGAGGCGTGCCAGCACCGGGGCGTTTTTTTTCTCCCTCCGGTTTTAAGCTAGCCGCTGCGTCTGCCGGTTCACGTAACGGATGGCATATGTTTTTTACCCTTTGTCCATTCCTAGCAACCCCCAGACGGCGTTCTACATAGAACCTGAGAGGGACAACATTCGATTGGGGGACTAGGTTCATATCTGCCTCCTCTCGGGTGTTCGCTATACCCACGCCGCCTCTGAGGATGAGTACCCCGGTTGGCCCTTTTCGTATCGCGCTTGCCGCGGGCTCCCTTTGTCGGTCGTAATCGTCGGACGAAGGCTTCGTCGCGCACCTCCCTCAGCTTACCCCTTATAGCAGCATCATTTCAGTGGCCTTCTTCGACCCCCTATTTGGTTCGAGCCCCGCTCGAGCGCCTGGGAATCTGTTCCGGAGATGTTTCGAATTGATCGGTGGATTACCGCCTAGTCGGCCACCCCTTTCACCACAAGTGCCTAAGCGCTGGAATAAAAGGCCATCACCTGTGACTCGTGGGTTATGCGGGGCGGGTCACTTTTTCTTGATGTGCGATTTTACCTCTATGAGATCTCGTTTTACTCCAGACGATCTTTTAGCAGGGCTGTTCCTCTCTTGCAGGCCACTCCGAGACTCCTCCCCTTCCCCTGCGTCTATCACTTGATGATGAGAACAATGATTAGCACTTGAAAGGACTTGTTCCCCCATGGGCTTTAGCGGAGTACCTATGAAACCGTCACATCCTGCCCACGGCGACGGAACGTTCCCGAGGATGATTTTTCTTTGCCCGTCTTTTATGAGATATCTCCAAGATTGTCTTTCTTTTTTTCGCCTTTTTGCTGCTTAGGAATTTTGTATAGAAATGGCCGTGCGCAAGTCTCTCAATTAAAGTTATCCTCAATGAACCGCCTTTCCCCTTCCCTAGATCACATGGATGTTCGCAAATTAAAGCTGGTCTGGGTTTTTTAATACACCCAGTATCCCCGACTTTCCTTACGAAGGCGACTTTTAAGATGAAGTTCCCACTTCCTTCTTCACTGTCGAGAAGTGAAGATCTCTTATGTCTTTATTACCCCTGCCCCCTTATGACTAGTAATTAGGCAAACCCTTGTCCATGATGGTAGATTCGAAGCTTTTCTGACTCGTATCTGAGAATGGTTCTATTCTAGCGCTTCCCTCTTCGGACGTTCCACCGAGACGTAATGGTCACAGGAAGGTGCCAGGGGGTTGAACCCGTGTTATTCTCGTGCAAAAACTTGCACGCATACCCCAGAAGTCCAAATTGACTGTTACAGCCCCCCTCGTAATCTCGCAACGGGCTTCAGGTGAACGTTTCTCTAAAGGCCTGGTCTGTTGGGCTTTCTTACTTTCGGGACCCCTGTCAGGCGTGACCTAAGGCTAGGCTTGTCAGCTTTCTCACAGGTAGTCCCCAGTAGGACCATCTCATATCGAGCATGGCTTGATCTTTCCTCTTTTTACTAAATCCTTCGGCACCTTGATTACTGAGTACCCCCTTTATGCTTCCAAGGTGTGCGCCTGCGTCACATAATTTACGAGTGACTGCTCCCCTCTTCTTTGTCGCTGTTTCCTCCTCGGATATTCAGACTTAAGTCGGAACGCCCCTTCGGCCACATTGTTAACCCTCGCCCGTTGGGGACAGTCAAATTCCTCCATTCTTCGGCTTTCCTATTCTCTGATCCCTGGTTGAATTCGTAAGAAGCCGTTTTATATGGGACCCGACTAGCTTCCCCGTTAGTGGCCGCCGCCCAATGCCAAAAGATCTATCGTAGACCCTCCTTTTCATCCCTTTTTTACGCGTTCAGTGCCTGAAAAACACACCCCACCCTCCCTCCAAGCTGTTTAAACATTTGACTACTTTAGTTAACCCTTTGCTGTACTTCAGCTCCAAGGATGATTGTAGAAATCGTTTCCGCGATCGAAAAATCATGTTTATCCGGCTCCTCTTTGGTCTTGCTGTCCTGAACCACGTACAGTGACCTGCAGGGCCGTCTGGTCCTACACCCAAAGACCGGAAAACGCAGCAACTTTAGCTTCCGCCTTAACCCCCCCCTCTTCTGTTTTCTCCTATGGAATGTAAGGTCAGGTTTTAGGTACGATCCCAAGATTGTGAAAAACTTTTGCGTCGGCTGGCCCATTTTGCAAAAAAAGGTGAAAACCGACCGGCCCACTAAGTTCCTTTTCCCTCTCCGGTTCTCCCCGCCGAAGCCCCTTTTTTCCTGATCATGTAGCGCGAACTTTCTGACATAAGAAGTATTTCAGCGTGTCGTGCCCTACGAGACAGGCGGATTCTCAATTTTTCCCCCGCAACACAGGTCCAGGAATCTTTTCAGGGTCACCCGACACCGTGGCCATACCGTTAAGCGGTGATCGACATAGTTTTTTTCTTTTTTTCTTTCGTGTACAAATTACCAGCAAAGTGGATCCACCCTAGGGTGCTTTAATTCAAGGAAAGTTTGCCCTTGTAAAAGTTTCGCAAATAGTGTGAATCCTTCAGGTACCGGTGCCCCCCTCTTAAGGGTTCTGGGAGCGAACCCCGTTCAGATTTTTTATTTTTGTATGAAAAGCATCTAAGCCGCACTTCGGTCTCAAGCACTCACTGGCCTCAACCGGTCGGCCCCCGGCGGCCTTAAACGCCGGCCGAGGCATCATCTATGGGAAATTTCCCAGGAACGGCAAATCCATTGGCGATCCTTACCCTTTTACCTGGGACCCTCTTGTTAAGAAGCATGTGGATGTGGGTTTCCCATCTTCTATTTCCGCCAAAGTTGGTTGGTGTTTCGAGTCGATTGTCCCCGAAAAAATTAGGCCGTCGTATGTTTCCCACATCAAACGAGGTCCCTTCGAGTTGTCCTAGGCCCAAGGAGTGGTTCTCTGGAATTAACTAAGCTTCTCCACCGCTGCCTCTTAGCTGGTATTCCTAGAAGCGTTCGCTTCGCTGGACACCCACAGTTGAAGAGATTTGAGCCCGGAAAGGAGTGAAGCCCCCCATACCACTCTGAAACGTTAGACAGCCCCTCTCCCACCCAGAACTTCCTATGACTATTCAAACCTTGCGGTTGTCCCAGACGTACGGACTCTTTTCGTGACCGGCTTACACTCAAGATTGTGGATAATTCTTTATTTTGACGTCTAAAAGCCCACGCTTCCCTTGACGTACGATGGCCGTATGGAACCCCGTGGTCGTGGTGAACATGAACTATCTGACCTTGGGAAACCCCGTTTCCTGATTGCATGTCACCCCGCGGTTTACTCTGTGGTCTTCAATTTTCCATTTCCCCAACTACTTTACTTTTCCAGCCAGTTTTTTCGCTCAAAGTGGGGAGCTCAAATTGAGTCTTTAGGCGTATACCGGATAACGTTTTCCTTAAGGTCAGAGGTGAGTTTTTGTACCCCCCCAACCTTCTTCCTACAGGACCCCAAGGGTTGTTTACCCTCCGGAAGTTTCACATAAAGATTGTGTCATACAAGGATCGACCAGGTATGGGCTGCTCTCCTGGGCCTTCTTTTTTTTCGTCCCCTTTGGGTGTCTTTACAAATCAGTCTCTGCCTTCCGGTTTTGGGTTAATACTCCCTCTCTGATCCTTATCAAAATTAAGGGAATTTTCCTGTGCACTTCCTTCCGTCAACGGATTATACAGAGTGGTTCGTTCAATTTCCTTCCCTTTTCCACCAGTTTCGGTAGTAAATGGTTGACACCACCGGAGGCGTTTCGGTGGGTATGGAAATTGCTTTCATATCTACCTGTCAAAACGTTATACGGGGCGACCGAAACCTGTGATTGGCCTTTACTGCCCCTCCCCCTGGCTCTCTTCCTGGCCCCAATATCAAATGGAGGATTCACCCCTTTCTCGAATCCCCCTCTTGAGCCGCCCTCCCAATGCGGTTTTCTGACTGTCCCTTTCGGCGTTTTTGTAACCGCTTGTTGAAGTTACGTCGACGTCCTTCTACGGCTTTTTCTCTGTTAGACCGCAATAGCGCCCCCCCCTGTCCTTTTTCCCTTGGTCCGGACAACCCATGATCCCCCAGACACTCTGAGCCAGTATCCCGTGGAAGAGCCAAACATATTCCGGCATCCCTTTCTCCGTCTCCGATTTCATTGCATGTTAATTTGTAGAAGCGCCCCATCGAATTCGTGAGGGAAATGCTACTTCCTCCCTGACCTGGAAGAAAGATAACCCCCCCCTTTCGATGCAACTCCGTCTACTGTGTAGTGGACCGTTTGCTTTTGGCTCTCCCCATCATGTCAAATTTTGGGACCCCTGCCCAGTCTCACGTTGTTTTCTTAGTAGGGGTCTTCTTTATTGCCGGCCGTGCCCCCCCTGACCCTCTTGGCTCAGGACGACCCTTCGCACTCGCATATTTGAAAAAGTAACCACCTCTCCTTGCCCCGAGGTCGAAACAGTTGCTAATATTCATGCAGTTAGAAGGCTGTGCCGTCTTTCTTCGGGCAGTTAATGTTTAAAGACACTCGTCCACCTCCTTGTATTTTCTTTTCCCTTCGGGCCTCAGGGCGATGGCCCTGGCACGGCTTGAGCCCGACGGTGACATTCCCCACTTTCTTAACCCCCCTGATTTCCTCCAGCACCCCAAAGTCTAAAGCTGATTGTGACGGAGAAAGGTCAGCGAAATTTTTTTCCCGTTTTTTCAGAAGAGTACCTGTAGGCTTCGCTTTCTCCTTGGACGCTCATCGAGGCCCCCACCCCCGACCCTCCAGAAGGAGAAAAGGATTGCCTCACTCTTGTTCTCTCAGAGCCAGGAACTTTTCGGATCCCTCCTCCTACAGAGGGAAAAAGTCCTTATCCGTAGGTTCTTGTTTGACGGCTTCCTAGGCCATCCTCAAAGAGCTTCCCCCTCAATCCTTTTCCCGTATCAACTTAAGTGTTGACTTATAAAAAATGTGTATCGTCGCCAAGGGGCTCTTTCCTTCCGCTCTTAATTGCAGTTACCTAATGTCCGACACGCAGACGTCCTTATTGGGAAAAAGGTTCAACGTCTGATAGATCCTGAGCACTCTTAACAAGTAATGTAATATGTTACAGACACGCTGTGACTAAAAAGCAGCTTCCTATTTGATTCCTTTTATTTGAAAGTTCTCTCTAAACCCCTGGTTTTTGGGACCGCAAAAAAACTTTTTCTTCGTATAAAGAAGTTTTTCATTTTCTTAAAAAATGCTCTTCAGCTCCCAAAGCGCGAAGATCTCGTGAAAAATCAATTTTCCCACCGCAGATTTATTGGGTGCCATGACTTGGTATCTCGTCGTTCTAGAGGGAAAGCGCCCTTCCTCTCCCGTCTCTTTCAACTTCCCCCAAATATAGGATAATCCCCCCTTTGCGCCCTGCTCTCGAAAAAGTCCAACGTGTAGTCAACGCGTTTACTTTTCCTCTCTTTTCTGCTTCCCGAGGGGCGGTCTTAGCGGCTCGTTCTCAGACGAGCCCCCCATTAAGGCCCCTTTTTTTTTGTCCGCCTCTTTTGTTTCTTTGTATAAGCGTCTTTGTGCAGCCGCCCGACATTTTACACAGTAGGCTTTCTCTTTTACTCGGATCCGCTCAGGGATCTTAACCCCAGTTTTAAAGAACGCCGAAACCGGGAGTTTCAGAGCGTTCGGCGCTATCCTTCCCCCGCTTTTAGGACATGTTATTTCAAAAAGTAGAGGGAAGCCGTCTTTTTGGATTCGTGAACAGGCTCATCGAGAAGAGCGAATTCAGTTCCCCCCTTCGTGTCCCCTGTCAAGCCCGTTGATAGAATAGCGGTCAGATATAAGCGGGCAAAGGGCTTCGCCTCCCTAGTCATCCATGAATTGCTTGATAGGTAACTCGTGGACGGCGCCTTCAGACCCCTCCCCAGGGGAATTACAAAAAAGGTATCCATCCGACTCCCCCTTTCGAAGATAAAGCCCGGGAAGGACCTTTAGACGATCATTTCGCTGCGGCAAAGGCATCCCCTGCAGAGGAACGGTTGGAAAACAATATAAACCCACGCGGACCGCCGCTCCCAGAAAAGTCATTTTTTCCCCCTTACCCACTTATTTTCCTCTCTTCCGAGAACCTCTTCCTTTCAGTCTAGGACCCTTTTGGGGTTTGCGGGACATTTTATGCAACCTTTCCCTTCCGCCGTTTACTAACCGCTTTTTCGTCGTCCCTATGAGAGACGCATGAATTTTCGAATTACCTCTTCTTCCTTTTTCAAAAGCTTTCTGGTGCTGGGAAAGAGGGGACTACCGCGTTCCATTTGGCAAATGTCCGCGACACGTTTAGATTTTTCCTTACATTCCCTCCAATGCTCTCTGGGATGTTTTTTTCTCAAGCCCCGGAAGGTGGTCCCCTTGAATAAATGGATACTCTTCCATCTTCCAATTGCTGCACAAAAAGCTCCCTTAGGTCTTTCCCTCTTTTTTACCCCCTCCTGTTTCGATTGGGAAATCCCCATACTCTTACGGAAGAGAGTGGAAAGGACGGAAGACGGCGATAGTTTGTGAATGGGTTGCAGCCACTGCTTCCCCTCCGGCCGAGAGACTATTTGAATTAATTAGAAAACCCTTGTAGTGACTTTATTCCCGGTCGCTTCTCTTTGCAATTGAGTGCCTGAAGCGCATCTGGAGGTTGTCTTCCTCTGTCTTCCCCCCTCTCCTTGCTGTTTTTATATGCGAGCATTCCAATCCGCTTCCGCTGGCCTGATATCTATTATCAAAGGAAGAAGCAGTGAATGTTTTTTTTTCCCTCGTTGTGCCTATCAGCCCACCCAGTCTACCCAGAAAAAGCTCTTAAAGTTGTTTACGATAGTGAAACACTTAGGATTTTTCCTCCACACCTTTCCCATTACCAAAACCGGAGATAGGTCTAAACGGTTGCGCCCATATCCTCGCACGCAATAAGATGCTCTTTTTCCTTTCCCTTACCCCTCAGAAACCTTTGCAACATTCATTTTGATTAATGGCGATTTCGATGATGTGCCCAATGCAGAAAATTGCCTTCTTTTTGCGTTCCCCCCTTTTGACTCCTCTTTGATTCCAGGGATGACCTATTAACATCTCAACACCTTTTGTTGGGGAGAAATCGACCCTTTTTTCTTCTTGATCACTTCCCTTCCTGCATTAAGGAGCGCATAGATTTACTTTCGTTAATAACCTTCAAGGACGCGCTCCACGGTGCCAGTTAGAAGATTTATCCCCCGTACCGCCCCCCCCCCCCGTAATCTCCCATGACATGGAAAACCCTTTCGCATAGGCTGCATCCAAGAAAACTATGCCTCTCCCTGCGCTCGTTCCCGCCGCCATGAAAGAAGGAGATTGCCCGCGGTCCTTTCTTCCCCCTCTCGTTATCTGATCGATGGTACAAACCTCGTTCTCAACTCCCCACCTCATGCCCCCCCCTAGACCCCAATCTCAGATATCATATCATGGATAAAGTGGGCTGCATGAGAAGCGTTATAAACGAACCTCCCTCCTTGTCGATCCTTTTTTCTTCATAAGCTTTACGCCCTCTCGGCGAACCCCAAGACTTTCAATCCCCGCGTTTTGTGTATCCCCATTCGGATCAATGCCTTTGAGAGCTACTTCCCCTTCATTGAAATATTTGAAAGTAATTCCCCCCCGGCATAAGATAGAAGTGCTCTCCTTCTTAGACCCTCAAGGTGAGGAGACCCAAGAAACGCCTTTCCCTCTCGTTACAGCTATTTTTCCCAGAAAAGAATTGAAGTGGAAATGGGGCCGCAGTTCACACGCCATAGCTGCCTAATTGTGGTAAAAGATGGGAATAACACTCCCCCCCCCTTCAATTTTTCTATTTCGTAACTTTTGGTCCCTTAAAGAAGT
>Ga0179593_1301528_pt1 | contig 13337 bp, 11 predicted proteins | sample CZODoug2_1_08_16_FD_185931 | JGI IMG/M metagenome (GOLD analysis project Ga0179593, IMG submission 185931) | Vadose zone soil fungal communities from Angelo Coast Range Reserve, California, USA - CZODoug2_1_08_16fungal (PacBio error correction) | ecosystem: Environmental > Terrestrial > Soil >... | reverse complement strand
AGACGTTTAGGTCGTATATTCCGGGTTTCCCCCACCTCATAAATCTCAGGTTTTTTCGGATTCCTTTGACTCTGGCCCTTTTTCTCACTCTGTCTCTTTTCTTCCTATACCAGACTGCGCAGAATTCTGCGGCTCCCTGCAAAAAGCCCCCTTTTAATTCCCTCCGTTGCATTTTTCCCGCTGAGTAACCTTCTCACCAACTCTTGGCCCCCCCCTTCTTCCCCTGCAGGTTCGCATTTTTTTTTATGGTGAAGGTGCGGCGTACTTTCGTAATGAACCGCGACTCATAGACTAATCTAGCGAGACGACTTTTTCCGCACGTCCTTTCGCCTTTTTTAGATTTGTTTTGCTCGTCATGCTCATGAACCCCTTCTTTGGTCCGGCAAGCTTCCCTCTGCCGTGCTTGTTAAAGTATAGCCGGCAATTTTTTTTTTTTTCGTTCAGGACTATGACCGTCTTTTCAACCGTTTTCGAGCTCGATTTTTAGTTGCTTTCGTAATCTCTCCTCCTTCGCCTCCCTCTCTTCTACGGTGTCGGCTTTCCCCCTTTTTCGTATTCGTAGTAATATGGGCCCTGAGCAGCCCTTTTTGATTAATCCCTTACATCCTTTTCCCCGTGCGTTTAACTTCACTAATTTAGGCCCCTTCCCCTCTTCCTTCCAGCTTGGCTTCTCGTACACCCTCTAGACTCCTGTTTTCTCAGTCCTCTTTTCGCCGACCCCGCGGTACGCTCTTTTATGCTCTCAAAACTTGCCTACTTCTACGGTCGACTGCTCACCCACTATGTCTCCCTTTGCTCTGTTTGACCGAGTTTCTCTTTTTCGTTTCTCTTCTGTGAGAGAGACTAGACATCTCCGCACATCAGCTTTCTCTGACGCCGGCCCTCCCACTCTCTTTTTTTCACCCAACTTCTCTTTACTGTCCTGATTTTCCCTCGCCCTCTCTCCTCGTTATCGGACGAGGAAGGTTCTTAGATTTTGCGTCCCTATGTTACAGATCTTCCTTCGATTTTTCTGCTTCATGCCGATTTCGCCCGATATAAGCCCGCCGCAGGCAGCTCTGCTCTCCCTCCACTGAAGAAGACACTGATTCGAGGAATGTAGCTAAGTTGACGCTCCTCATGTTCGTCTCTCGCAAAATAGTCTCTCGCTCGCCGCTTCTGGTGTCCCATTCTTTCTACAGTTTTTGACCAGCTTCCTCCCCTCTGATTGCTATGTCTGACCGCGGTCTTCTTTCGTAGTCCCCCGGAGAAAGAGGATGCCTGCAGCTTTTTAGGCCTTCGACGTTCACGGCCTAGATAAAGCGCCCTTATCTTTTTTTTCTGCGCTCCAAGTCGTTTCTTTCCGGCTTTTGCTTGTTGCATGAACCTCTCAATTCTCTTTCAATGAATCGACTCCGTCCTTGTCATGTAACTTCGGCCGATTTTTCATTCGCGCCGTCCCATATCCATCTTTACCTTGTTGTTTTTTGCGAGTTTCTTGGTCTGGTCTTCTCTAAGATCGTCGGAAGGTTTCCCTCACGGGTTTGTCGATCCGATGGAGACTTCGCTCATCTCCTGCTTGCGTTCGTTGACCTGATCGCGTGCGCCCTCTCCTGCTTCGAATCGAGCGTTGCCTTCAGAGACATGTGGTTACTTCCTTCTAAGGAATCCCTCATCGATCGTGTGCCCGGTTTTCGGAAGACCCTTCTTTTGTACCCCCATTTCTCAGAAGGCGTTTATAGTTTGCGCTCCCCCCCGATTGCCAGTTTCTATAGCGCTACTCGCGTCCGGTTACTTTTGCTTTCGCAGTGTCTATTTTTTTGGACTAAATCGTCGACCTTCGTCTTCCACCCAGGCTGATAGAGCACGGTTTCTTCTTCGTGCAGGATTTTTTTTTTTAAGCCGTACGATGATCTTTGAAGTGCCTATCGCGGCTGGCTGACCTTCCTCCTCCCTCACGTTGACGGATCGTTCTGCGCAACCCTCCCCTTTACTAACTCAACCTCCTCCCCGAGAAGTTTTTCGCTTCTTCGAGACAATTTTCCCGCTCCTGTTGTTCGCGTAGAGATCTTGGCTACATGCCGTCTCTCTACCTTCCAATTCCCCGACTTCTCGGGCGCTTTGTTACGAGGACCATATGGAGATCCGTGAACCTCCCTTTTTTTCTCCCAATTTTGGGACGTCCTTGCCTCCTTGGTCCCTCGTCCGACGGTTTGAGTTTGATTTTATTCGTTCTGCCCCATTTTTCTGTTCGGATGATTCTCCCCTTTTTTTTCCACGTCCCGCGGCTTCCTTGGTGCGGCTTGCTATTTTCAGTCATACGTACCAGTTTTTTTGCTTCTCGTTGAAGTCCATCGAGCTTTGGAGGCTCGAACATTTCAGCTCTGGTTTAATACACCGGCGTTTTATCAACTGCGAATCCTATCGTGTGGAGGCGTCGTAGCATGATCATATCTACCCCCGTCGTGCGATTGGGCTCTTTTTCCAGACTGTACGAATTCCTGGCGTCTTGCTCCCCCCGCCAAGTTCCTTCCCTGACCATGCCGTAACTCCCCCCCCGTGCGATTCTTAGTGATATTTTCCCTCTGAAAGAACGCCTTTTGTATCCCGATTACTTCTTCCCACGCCCTTCTGCGCCACCTTCGTTCGGGCGCACGGAAGTTTCCTCCCCCTTTTTCTCTCTCAGTTGCTTCTAGATGTGCGTCCCGTCGGTTAATTCGCACCTGGAAGTAAGCCCCCCGCAACCTTCCAGTCCGAACTTGCAAGGCGTACTTCGACCTTGATTCCCCCATCTTCCGTGCCACTCGATGCAGCTTCGAGTTCCTTTCTTTGTCACTTAAAGGCTTTTCCCCTGGGCGGCTCCCCCACTCCTTTTTCCGGTTTTGAGTTCCCCCCCTTTTCACCGCTCCCCACTAGTCTGCGCCGAAGCCTTCAGAGTCTCCCGCTGAGTCAAACCGGTTGGGTCAGCCGGATGCTTTGCCTTTTTTCACTTCCGATTAAGACTGACAACGTCTCAGCCAATGAAGGTTTTCGACCCAATTCGTTTTGCTTGGTCTCCTGCTTCGTTTGACCTCAGTCCTTTTGAAGCGATTTTCGAATTCTTTAAACACCGCACACCTCACGTCCTTCGTGCGGTCACGGTAAAAGCATCTATCCTTTTTGCATATTCCTTTTTTGCAGGCACGTTGTATTCTTTTTCACCATAAACTCATTACATCATTGCGTGTTCCCTCACTCTCCATTCCCCCTCTTTTTATAGTTGTTTTTCCTTCTCTTCTCTAGTATCACCTTTTTGAGTTGGACCTTTTTCCGCCACTTTTCCGGTCAGCCTCCGACGTTCGATCCCTTCAAAGAGCAGAGGATTTCCGTAGGCACGATTTCTCTTTTTGCGGTCTTGGAGACGATATTCGCTCATACTCCTTCCTCGCATGTCCCCCGTTTCTCTTTTCCGGAGAGTTACCTGAGTTTGCAACAACCTTCTTTTTCGTCTCGATCCACCCTTCGGTAGTATAGCGTTCGATACTCATCCGGCATTCCGCCCCCTGTTTGCCTGCCTCCTGCGCTTTTTGTTCTCGGTCGGTTGTTTTACCCCTTCGGCAGCGTTTTCCTCCATCCACGAATTACAGTCCCCCTCCCCCGTGATTTCGCCCCTTGACAGAGTTTCATTGCACCTCCCGTTTAGTTTCCTCCTTAAGTTCCCGCCACTCTTGGAAAACCTACAAGGGCTCCCTGTCGGAGAATTGCAGTGTAGTTCTTAAGTGTCGGACGGCGGTTTTGCGCTAAACTTGTCTATCCTAATCTTTCGAGCAAGATTGTTCGAACCTTTTCAGTCGAAATTTACGCGGGTTTGCGCGTAAGGGGATTTTTCTGCCTCATAGTCGGACCCCCGTGTAGTGCGGTCCTTTTTGCTGCACTCTCTTTTTGTTCCCATGTCGCCGTCCCAATTTGAGTTGTCCCTATGAAGCGTATACTTCGTGGTTGTTTGGTGTTTATAGCCTCAGGCCTGCACGCCGTGTCGCCTGAATCGCAGCTCTGACTTGCCTTCTTCGCTGTCCCCTCGCCGGTCGTAGCCTTTCTTCCGTGTGGTCGAGGCATAATGCGAAATTCATTCCGCCGTAAGCAAAGGCAGGTTCGGTATCCCTTTCCTCCTACTTTCCTCCGACTCCTGAAAGCTTCCGAGTATTTTCGATTTTTTTTTGCAACCCTTTGACGTCTCTTTTACCCGCTATGGGCTCAGTCTTCTTTTTTTGTTTGTGAGGACAATCTCCCAAACCGTAGGCTATTTCCCTGTCCTTCGCCAATTTCGTCCTTGCGTTCCGTGACGAGGCTTCTCGCTCGCCTTCTGTATTTAGATCGCCTCTCCCCCCCGTTGCGACTTTTTCCGATTCTCGATTGGATGCTCCCCAGCGATGATCTGCTCTCCCCGCACACCTGACTTTTAATGTCCGACTTTAGCGCCGCTTCTCTTTCTTTCTTCGTGAATTTTCTTTCTTTTGCTCAGTTCCCTTTATGCTTAGTTTTCTACTTGACTGCTCCTCACTTCCCCTCATGCCATCATCTTATTCATGACTGATCCGGTCCAGAATTGTTTGACCTGTTTTAGCCTGCAATGTTTTCCGTTTAGTCCCCCCCTTTCCCTTCCTCTCTCTCGCCCGACGTTCACTTCCGTTGACCCGCTTAGTACTCGATATTTTTTTCCACGGGTCCCGAAGCGCGCAAGCTACCTTCTTGATGGCTGTTTTTAGGTTTCGCCAAACCGTCCCCTCGATTTTCCTGGATTTGGCGCACGACCAATTGATACCCTCTAACCAATAGTGGGTAGCTAGTTAAGCGTGTGGTCCCTTTGCTCTTCCGCAATTCCGTCCTTCGCATACGCCGCCCAGCTCTTGCCTTCCGTCTACATTTCTAAACGCTGTCGATGTACCCTTTACGACTTTGTCCAAACCAGTTTGGGTCCAAAGACGACAAATATCCTTCTCTTTACTCCCACCTTGTGTTTTTTATCGATCTTGGGCTTATTGTCGCCTTCCTCGTCTGCAGGGTTCACGACAGCTCTTTTTCTACCCGTCTTTTGAGAGAGCAGAATGCGGCGTTAAGACCTCTCGCGTATCGTCCAGGAGCGCGGGTTTTCAATTTTTTTTGCTTCCTCTTTTTTTCGACCGTCCGGATTCCTCAGCTTCAAAATTCGCCAAGCATTGGCTTTTTCGACCGACCCTATCGTTACAATTCAATCCTCTTGCTTCCCTTTCGCTGCATAAGTTTCTATAGCGTACTCTGTCGGCTCTTCTTTCCTCTCCGGATGTCCTATGTGCGAGCTTTTTGCACACCGTGCGTAACGGCGAAATGCTCGCGCGCTGGGTCTTTTTTCCTGCCTTATCAGCCGTCCTGATCTTTTGGCGAAGTTTTTTAGAATATATCGGATCGGCTCCCTGCAGCGCCCCGCTGCACTTCTTCTCGCGCAAGAAAGGCGATAATTAAAGGCATAAGACACGACCGCTATCGCGTTGCTCACTTCTTGGACCCCCCCACCATCCGGTGCTTATTCTTCGCTCCTCTTTCACCATGCGGAGTCGGCTGATTGTATATTCTCCCCGAGTTTGCAAGGCTCTTTTCCAGCTACCTCGATCCCGTCGATCGTTTAGCGAGGCATCATTTCCAATGTGTTGGCAATTCTTGCGACGTTCTCTGGACTCGGTTTTTTTTTTGTGGACCCCTCTTTACCTGCGTTCAGATCCGATCTAGGAATGGCAGATCTCCCTTTTAGTGCAAGACGGATGGCCCGTCATCTGGCCTGACTTCTGTTGAAGTAGTTTCTTTCTTTATTTTTTCTCTGCTGTCGGCCTGATGCATTAGAGATTGCGTCTTCACATTCCGATTCGACACCGGCTAGATCCTGCGAAGACGGTGCGTTCGTCCTCTTCTCATACTACCCGTGCGATTTCTGCCATACTCTTTAGAAGAAGGCATCGTCTGGACCGCCCCTCCCGGTTTACTTCTGACCTTCCTTTTAATCCTTAACACGTCGCGGGTGTGCGCTTCACGCCTCGGTTTGTCTGATTCTTCAAAATCCCCCCTACGCGCCCGCCGATTCCTCCTTTCCAGGATTCCTTATTCGATTCAGCTTCGCTAGTGAGTTCCTTCGGTTAAGGCGCCCGGGCTGTCATTTCTTTCCCAGCCGATTAACCCTTCCCCCCTTTCCTTAGTTGCCAGATGTGATGTTCGTTCCATGTCAACTTCTGTAAGATTCTTTGGTTCTTTTTTTGGGGAGGTCAATGAAAAACTTGCTTTCCTTTCGCCGCAATCTCGGTTTTAGTTTTTGTTTTTCTGCCGCCAGTTTTTTCTCCCCTCGGCCCCCCTTCTTCCGAGTTCCCCAAGTTTTTTGCATCAGGATGCTTGATTTGGAAACCAGGGCATACCTACAAACTTTCTCGCTCTCCCCAGTTTTTTTTGGCCATTCGAGTCAAGGTGAGTTCTTTCTTTTTCCCTTCGCCTTTTACTATTTAGCGAGATTATAGACAATAAGCAACTATCAGAGGGTTGTCTCTGGCAACTGCATCAAGCTTCAGTGATACTCCACGTCCGCGCTTCATTTTAAACGGGTGCGTCGCGATCCCATACATCCTTTTTTCTCCTCCTCTCCCTTTCCTCCTTCATTTTTTGAATCTCGATGAGATAGTGCCAAAGAAAAGTAAATTTTAACTGTTTTTCCTGGTCTTCACGCCAAAGTGTAGTCCTGTCTCGCTTCCTTTCGCTTCCCCCCTCAAAAGCGCTCTCTGTGTTTTTCTTCGTCGGTTGTTTCTTATTGTGATATCTCCTCCTTCTTTCCCCCTCACCCCGGCTACCGACGCGGCGAGAAGTGAATGACGACGAATTGCTTTTTTCACCTTCCTTGGTCGACGTTGTATTTTTTCTCTCCCCTTTTTCCACGCTCCAAGCATCCGGCCCCACTTGGCTTCTTTTTCAGAGCGACTGTTGACCTTATTTTCCGCTCGTTGCGAAGAATCTCTGCGCTTTTGGACTGAACCCCTCTTAAAGCTCTGCGCGCCCCCTTTCAAACTCTCTTGAACCTCCCGTTCTTTCCATCCCTATCATGCAAGGACCCCAGAATCTTGGAAACTCCTTTCCTTCGTTCATTTCCATTTATTCGTGCTGGGTTTTTGCGGCGGCGGCTTCTTGACCAGAAGAGAATCCACCTCTCTTTAGAGTCTCAGAGAGTTGTCTCAAGTTTCCGGACAATTCCTTGGCGCTACGGGCTCAGTTTAATTTTTAGACCCCTTTGTTTGCGTCAGGATGAAGAGCGCCCTTCTTCTGTTTTCTTCCTTTCATGTCGCAGGTTTCCCTGTGGGCTTGTCGTTCCAGACAAGATGCGAGTCTTCAAAACCGTAGTCTTAGCCGCCTCACTTTGTGTCTGTGAAGCTCGAGTTTTTACCCCGCGCTCCTCTCTTTCTAATGTTTTGATAAGCCTGGTCTTCGTCTAATGAGTTCCCGGCTTTCCCCTTCCAATTACGAATTCTTACGTCCCTACACCCTGGTCGCGTCGGATCCTTTGTACAGTCTTTGCTAAAACTTCCCCCTAATTCCGATGTCCTGTGCCCAGCGTGTCTTTGATGAGACCCTAAGAATGTACGTCCGATTATTGTCTCCCTCACGCGGTACGCTCTTGAGCATTTCATTCGGATTTTAAAGCTCTCTTTCAAGCGTCCCCCCCCCCTCGCTGGTCTAAAGTCGCCGGGCGGGCCCACTTATCTCCCCGATAGTGAGGTAGGAGCGCGTTTTCTTTTTGAATCTGCATTTCATCGAAGATTCCTGTCTCCATCTATGATCCGTTGCTTTACACCGCGCTATTTTTTTTTTTCCGCGCCCGCCTAGCTTCGTCTTAGAAGAGGAAGGATCATGTTTTATTCTCACCCCTGACGTTCATCTTTAGTTTTAGACGTCATTGCGGCTCCCGTTAACCTTCACTTTACCACCTCTTCTTTCTCCGTCACGAAGACCACTATAGAGAGATGTATTTGAAGAAGTTTCACTGGCTTCAGATCTGAAAAATAATTCCACTGATCTCCCGCTTCTTGCCGTCTCGATCCCTCTTAATGGCGCGACGTGTCTTTCTTCCCTCCCGTTTCTCTCGTTTTTTCTCGATAGGTAGGGACCACAAACAGGGCCATGCCTTCTCGATTTTGATGGCTTCCTTCGGACTTCCTTTCTGTAAAAGAGAGTTGATTTGGTTTCGCTCCGCTCTCCTTTTTTTTTGCCCTCCCTCAGCTCTTGAGCGTCTTCTCCTCGTCCGTGACCACGCTCGACCATTACTACGCTCTACGAGCAGCCATCCAAATCCCCTACTTCTTTCCATCCTCATTTTTTTTTTTTGTTGTTTGTTCGATTTGATATGGGCGTTCTCATCCCCTATCGATAGAGGTTCCCCCTCCCCCGAGTTTAAGTGAATGGAGTCCCTTTAGAGACAAGATATTGAGTGAGTTCCGACCTCCTTCTTCGGTCTTGCTCAGTTCCCCCCTTTTGGGCTTTATCTCCTTTCTCCGTCTCTCCCTCCTACAAATTCTTCATGGCGAAGTGTGTGGTACGACCTTAGAGCTTCCCCAATCTCCTCATTCTTTTTTGTGGATCGTTTGGTTGCTCGACTCATTATTCTACCCTCGGCGGCCCTCAAGCTTTGGAGTCTTCGTTTTTGAAGAGTTGTGCTCGTGGGGGACGAATATTCTTTTCACCCCTCGGACTTTTTTTTTTCTTCGTGACGGCATCTCGCCTTCTTTTTTTCAAGTTGACATATCTCAGCTCCTTGCCTTGCCTGCTTTTTTTCCCCCCCCCCCCCCGCTTCCCGGATCCCGTTCTTCTCTCTCCCGTCTTTCACACTTCCGGCAATTCACTTGAAATCCTCTGAGGCTTTCTGCTTCTGGACCCCAAATTTAACCTCCGGGTTCTTTTCTTCGCCCAACGCTGGTTTCGGTCCTCATGAAGATGCATCTTCTCAAATTTGAGGTAGTATTCCGCTCGCCTGCTACCTATCCTCTCGGCTATTGCCTTAGTCGGCGACTCGCCAAGTTGTGGACGGTTCTTCCCTTTCTTCACTCTGCCGGTTTGATTGATTTCCTTTCACCCTTCTCCGAGGTTGCCACATTTTCCGAGGTCTTACGCTCGTCAAAGTGTTCGTCATCCACGCGGCCCATTTTCCTCTTTCGGTTTTCCGATTAGGCTTAATTCTAATTTTCATGTTGGCCATCTGTAGTAGGAATAACCGCGCTTCTTCCAGATTTACCTCGGTATTTTTCCGGCGAGATTTGATAAGATTCTTTTTTTCGTCGCTCTGAGATCCCTCGTCCCCCGACAGTTCATTTGGCGAGGCTAGCTTTTCTTCAGAACTCCACCCCACCCCCCCCCCCATTTCGTCTGGACCGACACTCCAACGGGTGCCCCCGTCTACAGCTTTTCCCCCTACCCCATTTTTTTTTGGGAGCCTCTTCATCTTCGCACATGCCCGTTGTTTCTATTATCGGTCCAAAAGCCGACCCGATTGGGGCGACAGGACGTGCAACCTTCCCTCCCTTTATTTCGATTAGCGCGGCTTTTAAGTCGTTCTTTTCCCGAAGTCAACCTCACCCAGCACGAATAAACTGTCCCACTTCGCGACTCCCGTGCCGCTTATTTTTTTTTTTGCCGTAAATGATCTTTTTCCTTGCGGTGTGCAGGAGGGTTACCCCTTTGAAGGCTGTTTTTATGGGGCGTCTCTCCCCCCGTGTTGTCTTCGTCTTCGTGGCTTGCGTCCCCCGTCCGTTTCCCGCGTATGCCTCTTTTTTTAGTTCTTTTCGCCGTCTGCGTCACCCTTTCGTTAAGCCGGATGTGTTCTCGTTTAAACTGGATAAGACCCCTCCCCCTGATTGAAGGTTTGACACTAGCCCCGCCGGCTTACTTGTCGATCGACTGCATGCTGAGTTGATTTCGTTCTCCTCAATCCGCCCGCCTCACGAGGGTTCCTTAACTGCCTCTTTTCCTCTCTCCAGTACGCGCGCAGGCCCAAACGTGGGGTTCTCGAGTGATCCACTTCCCCCCTTCAAACTCTTGTCTACTCTTCCCCCTCTCTTCAGTGCTTCTTGCGCAAGATGTCTGGGACGGATCGGCTCCTTCTCCCCCTTTTTTTCCTGCGAAGTTATCCCTCCCCCTCCGTTTTACTGTGATTTACTGGGCAGGCTTGCCCTAATCATCTTTGTAGCCCTGCCTGCAGTCCCCTCGCTCTATGCCCCGTGCTTGGCTTGAATTTTTTCAACCTTTTGGTCAGCTCGAGTTAGGTCGTATCCTTCTTTTCTCAAGATCCGGCCTCCTTTTGATCAGCGCGATTTCAATTACGGTCGGCGAGACTTTTCTTCGGCTTCGACCTTCACTCCGACTCCGTACAAGCCTCATGCGGCGCCCATTTTCAATAATTGCCCTTTGCCCCGAAGCTGCCCTCCGAATGCTACCCTCCCACCTGCCCAACTCAGTTCCGAATTCTCGCATCCATTTTGATTGTATGCTCCCTTTGCCCTGAGTTGCCCGTTTTGCGCCTCCCCGCTGCGCTACTCGATGAAGCGAGCGAGAATCCTTGTCGGTCGCTGACGCGGGGGTTTGTTTCCTGGTGATTTTGCTTTCCCATCCCTATTTGATTTAAAAAACGGTTTTGCTGCTTTTTTCAATCAGAGGACCCCGTCCTGTTATTTTCCCTTTTCTTTCGCGTCCCCGGGGATTCAGTGATCCCCGGCCGTCCAAACACGTAGAGGACTCTCTCCGGGTGTTGCTGAAGCGCGCTAGCCGCCCCTTTATCAGATGCAGCTTTTAGTGTTTTCGTGTCCTACTTCCCTATTGCTAGCCCGCCCCTTCCGTTCGACAGAAAGGGACATTGAGACTTTCTTTCTTTTTTGCCCCTCAGCGGCAAGCTGCCCTCTTTTACTTCAGTTTTGATGCGAACCTTGTTTTTAGCGTTTGGGGCGAACTCCGTTACGCTTGGAGGCATCTTCACAACAGTTCTTCTTCGAAGGTTTTTTCCTGCCGCCCCCCCTCTCTGCCGACAACACTCGCCTCGGCGTGTCAAGATAGTTATTGTAGCCGGTATTCTAGTTTTTTGACCTGTTTGCGAATATGCATGCTGCTCTCCGCGGCACTATCAAAAGCTGATCGCGGCGCGCGGCCCACCTGAGGTGTCTTTTTCTCGTCCAGCGCCCGCTCGCTCTTTCGTTTCTGACGGGAAGGTTATTAATTTCCGTGGCCCGATACCGATCCGTCAGCTTTCGTTTCGCGCCATTTTTTTTGCCGAGACTTATACCTTCCCTTTCTCCAATCCGCAGCTTTGCTGTCGCAAGAATCTCCACCTTTGAGCTGTCTTGTGCTGCTATTTTTCTCACCCGATGTCGATCGGCCAATATTCCTCTAGCTCGCCCGCTTTTCGGACGGAGCTATATTTCTGGTCTCCGCGCTCCCCGCAAGTCCTATGATTTCTTTTTTCTCTGCCAGGTCGCTGCACCCCAAACACCAATGCACAAAATCTCATGCCTGTTCCACTTTTCCCTGGGCCTGACGCAGGCCCGGACGTCTATGATCCATCTCACTGCTCGATGTGAGCCGCTGCGGAGTACGATCTCCTTGGAGTAGTCTATAATCTCTTGCGCGACCTTTCTCTCGATCGAAACGCTTTTCGACTATTTTTATTAATGCGCTCCTCCCCCCTCCTCTCTTTCATCCTACTTTTGTTGTTGTTATCTCGTCGCGGTTCATTTCCTCGTCGCATTACCCTCCAGTCTTTACTCGATATTTCTGGCGACGGCCTCGATTTTTTCTTCGCGTCCTCTTACGACCCGCGGATCTTAGGCTCTCATCAAGAGCCGTGTCTTTATTCATGTTGACAGTCTCTGCTCCGCATTCCTTCACATCGAGCCCATGGTCGGTTTCGTTACTTTTACTTGTCAACCAGCTAATTTTTTCCTATGGTTTATCGGGCGGCTTCAGTATAGCTCTCCTCGCGGACTGACAGACATGTTGCGTTGAGAATTTGAGTGGGGCACGAAAGTTCACTTCCTTCTCCCCTTCCTCTGCGCCGGATTTCTCTTCGTTCTTATTTTCCAGCCGTTTTTTTCCTTTTCTTAAGTGCTTCTATCTCTTCCCTCTCTTCCCCATCGCCGGCGTCAGATAAACGGATCCCTGTCTTTCCCGGCTCAAGCTACTTTATTCTACCGGAATGAACGACACTGAAAGCTTCAGGAGGGTTTTCTTCGAAAACCTTCCTAGGTTGCGCGCTTCCCTCAATAGTCTTTTTACAGGCCGTTGTCGAGCGTCCTAGTTCCTTCCTTCGGATCCGGCGCGCTCAGCTTACTAGACCTTTGATCTGCGATTTCGTTTCCCCCCCTTTTGTTGGACTTGACGTGCGACCTTCTCTGTTAAACCTTATTGTTGTGAAAGTGACCCAACTCTGCGTACGCGTACCCGAGGCGGCTTTTGTCAAAAGGTTATGAACTCCCTTTCAAGTCTTTTTCATTGCCTTGCAGTCCTCTTCCGAAGTCGAACTTCTCGCGACTCTCGCTCTTCTGCCTTGGCCGGCTAGACCTTACGACTGACTTTAAACCGTGCTGAACAACCAGGCGGAATTCCGGCGTCGTGGTCGTATATCTTTTGGAGAACGACCGGAGTTGCTTTTTCCTTTCCACGGGTTCGCCTCCGTCGTCTGATTCCCCCAACAAGGTTTTCCTGTTGACCCAATCCCCAGGCGCTTTTGGGCCTCTTTGCAGACTTCTCTCTTTTGTCTCCTATCTTTCCCCCCGCCCCCCCTGATCACCAAGTTCTTTCCCTTGGCTGCCTTCCTTGCTGACCTTCTTTTTCCGTTTGAGGCGCGTTTTAAGAGCCCTTTCTGCCGCAACCTTCCCTGCTACTACATGCACATGCCCTCGCTTCGCCCTGGATCCTCTTGTTTTGTACCGTTCAATCGCCGTGTCCCTCGATCCACGGGAGGCCCATTTTCTTCCCTTTGTGCATTCCCGAAATCGCTTGCGATTGGGTTTCGACGCGAACTGAGAGTTCTGTAGCCTCCGCCGGCCCCTGAGTCCATTTCTGGTGCGTCAACTTTCTTGTCAGTCAGGATCTTTATTGTTGACTGAACCTTCTATAAGACAAATTTTCTCGAGACACTAAGGTTTGACCACCCCCGGCACTCGTTCTTTAGTCGCGGAGGAGTTCTACAGCATGACCTGGCGACTTTTTTTTACGTTCTTCACCTACAGAAAACGCCGTCGGATAGCTCACCTTCCCTCCTCTTTCTTTTCATGCTCCTTCTGCGCTCAGCACGTTGGCTGTTTCACTACAGATCCACACTACATCTTTTGTTG
>Ga0179593_1259220_pt1 | contig 13337 bp, 10 predicted proteins | sample CZODoug2_1_08_16_FD_185931 | JGI IMG/M metagenome (GOLD analysis project Ga0179593, IMG submission 185931) | Vadose zone soil fungal communities from Angelo Coast Range Reserve, California, USA - CZODoug2_1_08_16fungal (PacBio error correction) | ecosystem: Environmental > Terrestrial > Soil >... | reverse complement strand
ACCCCGTCTGACCCCCTCCCCCTTTTCCTTAATGTTTCTCATGCCGGACAGTTTGAGGCTCTTTGGCTTGGTCACGCACCTGTCGAGAAGAACCGGCACCCTCGAACTTTTCTTTTTTCTTTCGAATAGATCCTATTACCACTTCCCCTCGGATTCTTCCGACTGCCCTGGTTTCTCTAAAGGACTCGAGACCCTACTCGCCATGATTTTAGGCTTCTCCCTCCCCCCCCCCTTGAATTTTCGAGATAACGCTCGTTCCCCCGGTCGCTTAACCCAAGATTCTTTCGCGTATCATAGTTCCCCTTATATCTTTTCTTTCACGTTGTTTCTTACAACGGCCTGCCTGGTGGTGGCAGCGTTTATTTTCTTTCTCTTCTCAACCCTCACGAATCTTTCCCCGTTACCCTTTGCTTTTTTTTCTTTTTCCCATGAGATGGTTTTTTTTTGATGACACTTTCCGTGTTCTCTTTCGTTCGGGCGAGCGCTGTCGCGTGCGCGTGGCGAGGTGCAGTTACGTTTATACTTTTGTTACGGAGGGATCTTCTCTCCTCTCCATCTCTTCGTAGATGACCCCAATTTCCAAAGCTTGCCGGTCAGGGTAGCCGTTCGACACGATCCCCATTTCCCCCCTCCTTCTTGAACTGGTCTTTTCACTGGTCCTACCTCTCTTTCGGCACTCTTTCCACATCGAAGCGGATCCTCTTTCACCCTTTTGTTCCTCTCTTCCGGTGTTCTGGAGACAGGGATGCGTTCTGCCACCCGGTAAACGGCCTCCGTTTTTAACCCGAATAGGTCCATCGCGCCTGTCGCCTGTCGATTTTCACCCGACCCGCTTCTCTTGTGCTACACGAACTCCATGTCCCACCCCCTAGTCCTTCCCGAGTTTTCCGGACAACACCACTTAATTCAGCCAATTTCATGATACGCTGTTTCCCCTAAATAGTACAAAACTTAAGACCACTGTGTTCCCTTCTTAAGTATTAGGCCCCTCGGCTTCTCTATCCCTATAAGACTGGCGAATTTTCTTTAGAGAGTAATCTTCCTAAGATGCGTTTAGCAGCTCCTACATTGAGTAGACCCCTTTTACTGCCGTCTTCTCCCTTAAATTAATTAAAACCCATTTCTTTTTTTTCTCTCTGGATGAGATTTCAATGCCTACAGAAGCACCCAGTCTTAGACCTACAGCTCTTCACTTTCCTTCCCCTTAGACTTTGACTTGAGTCCTCCCCTACGGCAATGGGCGCATAAATTCCTGTTTTCCTTCAGTACATAAGCGACCCATCTTCCCCTGAGAACTTGGCCTCCCCCCCGATTCCCTGTCCAGGTACAAGTCCAGGGACGATTGCTTCATCTATGTGTCTCGCACGCCTACGTGGCCCTCTCTGACAGCTTCTTTAAATGCATTTTCTCCAGCTCCTCTTGCGCTGTCAATGATTAGAATAAGTTTCTTTACGTTCTTATTTTAGCCCTCCTTGCTTCTAAATGTGTTTGTTACTCCACCTTTTCTTCGGACCTTTTCCTTTCTCTCCCCCCTCATTTTCGTAGATCCTTTCTTTTCTCAGTTCAACTTTTTGAGCAGGGTTTGTTAATGAGTTTTTTGTTTGGAACTTTTCCGGTTCGGTTATCCTGGACGTCTTCTTAACCTTTCTTTCTTCTTCCCTATCTGCTGATTGAGTTAATTCTAGGTTTGTTGTATACCACCTCTTTCTGAAGTAAAGAATGACTTTCCTGTACCCCCCCCTTTTTATTGTAGGAATGCGGTGCGTCTTTATCTCTTTCCCCTTTTTTCATACAACGCCCCTATTCTGATGGCACTAGTCCTTTTCTTGAAACTAGCGGATTGGTAGGGGTATCTTTTCGGTTTTGAAATGCTTAAATTTTTCTTCTTCTTATACGAATTTAAGCACCTTGATACAATCTCCCTTTTGAGGATTCGCGAGGGACCTTTGAAGTTCTACTTTAGTGTCTTGGAGCATCTCCCTTCCCCAGATTCCGGAGAGATGAATTTTTGAAGATTGTACCCAATTTTCTCGCACCGCCCTGTGGTAGCTTTTCTCCGCCGGGGAAGAATTTGATCTTTCGTATTCTTCTTTATATAGAGTATTTGCTTTAGCTCCTGGCCATTTGATCATTATTGATAATAGTATATTCTTTCCCTCCGATTGTGGACTTCCCTATTATTTTGAGCTTAGAGCGTGGAAAGCCTTTTAGGTCCTTTTCCCATCTTTCTTTCCCTATAAATGGCTCCTTGTCAGATCCACGTTAAGTACCATGTCACTTACCATTTGATAGACGTATTTCAGTTTTTTTACCTTTTTCCCCTCTGGGGTACCATGGCATAATCCTTTCGGTCCCCTTTAATGATCCGCTGGCAGTAGTTTTTTAAAAGGCTTTTTTAGAAATAGACAACAGGACCTCTTTTCCCTTTTTTTTTCCGTCCTCTTCCTTTCCTCAGAATCATCTCTTCTTCCTCTGTTTTTTTTTTAGCTCTCTTCTTTTCAGACGAAGTGACGCCCTCTCCCCGTCCTTTTTAGAGTTTTTTGGCTCTTTGAACCCCGACGTTCAATTTTCAAGAGCAGTAGGCGTTTTCATGCCTCTGTGTCGGAAAGGGACCCGCTTTTTCCTTCTCCCCCCTCCTTTCCTTTTTCCATATAAATTGTTCCTGGTTTGAACGGTGTTGCACTTTTCCTCCCTTGGGTCTCTTTGTCTTGGGCAGAATTATGTACCCCTCACCCCCTTTTTCCCCGCTTTTTTTTGATCGAGGGATGTGGCTTTTTCCCCTCTCCTCCCTAAGGGTTCTTTTCCACTAGCGGTGTCGCCTCGCTCCCCCAGTTCAATACCGTCCTGATAGATACATGCTTCAACTTCTCTTCCGCCTTACAAAGCTTTCATTACCCTTTCACCAGCCCTCAAAACTTCAGGGTTTTCTTGTAAGCGGGTGCAGAGTCTTTTTTGTCGAGTGTTTCTCTTTGTCTGTTCGCACCTGCACCCTCTCGTTTTTCTGCTCTTTTTATGAGAGCGTGACCCAGTATACCTCCGTTCCCCCGGTCCCTCTACCGACTCTCCCGCGTCCGGACTTTAAGACGGGCTTTGTGCGGAAAGATCAAACTTTCTTTCGTATTCCTTTCCCCGGACTTCACAGTCCCAAAGTGAAGTTAGTTTCCTTTCCTTCCCTTTATCACGATGGGATACCTTCACCTTCCCCTCTCCTGAAGTAAGCCCTCTTCTTCCCTTGTTACTCCCCCGATCAACGAGGGGAGTCCCTGCTCCTTCTTTCATGTTTTCCCTTCCCCTTTCCTTTTCACCGGAGCTCCCGACCTTTTTCTCCTGTTTCCTTAAGGTGTGCACCTCTAGACGCCTACGATCTGTGACTCTGCTTAGCCCGGCTTTCCCGTTGTTCTCCGCTCTTTCCCTCACCTTCCTGCCTTTTAGTGACAGTTTTCTTCTTTTCCCCCCATTTACGACGAGAGGTCTGGGCGACCTCCTTTGCCAGCCGCGCGTTTGCTTTTGGATTATTTAGTTCCCTAGTGTGTTCTCCGAGAGTCTTCAGGGGGTCTTCACTTAAAAACACTGCTACGCTGAAGTATTTTAATTGCATTTTCTTCCTTATTACCCCCCGCTCTTGGAAGGCCCCATTGTTTAGAAGATTTTTCTCTCTTTACATTTTACCCCCACCCCCTTTTAGTTCTGGGCGTTGGGGTTTTTCCTCCAAGGGTGCCGTGTTTCTAACCCTCCTTTAATTCTAGGATGGCCAACGTCGTCGATAACGAGCGTTTAGTTTACGGTTTATCTTAGCCTTATCGGGGCTTCTTAGGCCTTTTTAAGCTATAAAACTCTGACCTCCACTGTGCTTTGAAGTTTTCTTTTCAGTTCCTACAGTCCAGTGCCGGTTTTCCCAATTTGAGGTTACTGTGCGTCGGATACATCTCCCAATACTTTCCACCAGTGTCCAAGGTCTTCCGCCCGCCCCCCCCCCTTTCCATTCTGATCGTTGATTTCCCCATCCGATCTTCCTGCGTTTTCCCTCGCGGAAATAGAAACTGTGGACAAGGGTTTCCTATTCCCTACAATTGTTTCTCCCATATGATTAGTAGATCATGCCTCCCCTGTGTAAGTCCCCCCCCTCCCGTTAAGTAGTTTTTTCTTAGGTGACTTTTCTCTTCTAACGTCCGGACCCGGACCCCTTAAGTTGGACTCTGTTGCTTTCCCCCCACGCCAGTGGATCTCACCGCCGAGCGCATGCGGGGCCCGCTATTATTCATTGAGATAATTGACCTGACTTCAGTCGTGGAAAGGTTGGTTTGTCTCCCGTCTCCCCATTACCGACAATATTGTTGAACGGTCTATAGGTATTCCCCTCGTTATGTAGTGCTTGTCAACATAGTTTGAAGTCTACCGATTCCCGTCCCCCCCCGCTTTTTACGAGCTGGCCCCCCTTGGCCAGAGCAATTTTTCGTGTAAACCCATGGCCCTTGTTTCACCATTTGATTGTTTGGTTTTCTGTTTTCTCCTGTGGACCTTTCCTTATTTAAAGTCCTCAAAGAAGTTAAACCCTAGGTCGCCAGGCTATCCTATCCCAGTAGAGAAACCCGCCCGAAGCAGTCTCGCCCGAAACTGCCATTCTACCGTCACAGGCCCCCATTTCGCAAAAGAGCCGCTATTCCACACAAACTCGGCCGTACGGATGTCACGTCAGATGTGACCAGCTGGCGTTCCATGTTTCTTTTTTTTCAGATTGCTCCGACCCCCGTAACCTGGAGGCCCAAATAAAGTTTGGATTGCGTCCTTTTGTGGTTCCTCGCCTTTTACCAGCCATTTTGTCAGAAATCTCGGTTGACCTGATTCAGAGACCTAGAGTATCCGACTCTCATCCCTTTTAGAGTGATCTCGACCCTTCCAAACTTTGGTCCTGAGTAACATTCCCACTAGAGAGCAGAATCTCCCGCTCGTGATAGGTTCTGAGAGTGGGAACTAAAACTGAAGGATAGCGATCGGAGGTTATTTGAAGTGCGGAAGCATCCAGTGCGTCTATTCGCAAGAACTTTCATTTTTTCCGCCTTTCTTTCTCCTTTCACACCCTCACTTCCGTTATTAGTCCTTTCGAACACAACCAATTGAAAGCTGTCTGCAATCTCTTCCCCGGTCTGCTGGATCTTTCATTGAGTAAGTATCCCCCTTTTCCCCCCGTCCCTTGGTGTCCTTTGTTCCTTCACGAGTTATGAAGTTCGAGTGCTGGACTTTTTCGCTTTTAGTAACACTTCTGGTAGTTCTCAGTGATTGGTTCCTCTCCATTGTCAAAACTGTCTGCTTGTTCCGATGGGTTCCCACGGTCCCCGATGTAGTATTCGTCATCCCCCCTCAGTTGCGAAGTGATGGTAAGGATTCCATGATTCTAAGCCCTAATGCCTCACCTCTGGTTCCCCAGGCGCCCTAAGAATTTTAGCATTTAGTGTTTTTTTGTACACAGTTTTCTTTTTGTCCCCAAGATTTTAGACTATAAATGTTTTTTTTTTGTTAGCGCCTGCCCCCTGCCTCTAAGTCTCTTTTCTTTTCAAATCCTCGTTCGAGTTTCCTGGAAGCTTTTGTTGTGTCAGACCTCTCCTTTAGATTTACCGGAGCTTCCCGAAGGTCTCAGCCTCTTCTACCCTGCAATCGTTTCCAATACTTCTAGAGGAGTTATCTATATTGCCTTTCCTTCCCTTTTCATTGAGTCAGTCGTCCTTTTTATCTACCAAAAAAGTCTTCCGTCCTTTCCCGTCACCGGTTTTGCATCGAATTGTTTACCCCCTTTGAGCTACTTATGATTGCTGATCCCCTTGTCGCTATGGTGATTCTGAGCATCAGTGAGACCTCGGTACCCCCTTTCCAGGTCTTTTTGGCTTCTACCTTGGCTTGTTGTAAATACCAGGACGTCTTCACGTACCTTTTCTATATTTTCCCTCCTCTTTTTTATACTACTTGTGTCATTAGATCGGTAACTAATCCTCTGACTGGTAGCCATTTAAGCTACCACCCATCGTACCTGAACTTCGTTGCGACGGGACCTCCCTATGTCAGTAGTCACACAGAAATTCTTGTGGTCACATTCTTCGCTAAACGATTTTTGTTACTCCTCTTCTCGGCTGAAGGTCATCCCCTCCGTGGTTTTGTTTTCCCTTATGTAGAGCTTTTGCACTTGGGAAGGGCTCCTTTTGCTGGAGATCCTGGCCTTACCATTTTTGTCAGTTTTTACTTCGCATCCACGGAGTGAGCGGTACCTTTTTCCCACCGACTCCTTGATCCCTGATAGGGACATCTCCTTTCTAGGGAGTGCTTGCCAGTCACGCGACATGCGAAAGTCACTATTTTTCCAGATCGCAATTTGAGTTTAAGCTCTCGTGCTGAACATTTGCACAAGTTCTCCGCTCCCTTGCCTGAAGGCAGATTTTCTCTCGGCTTCATTCCCACACCCCCCCCTTCCTGCCCAGGGTTGTACCCTTTCCCCCACCCCCATTCTAGCGTGTCACTCGCTCCACTTGTACGAATTTTCCCGTTGACCTTCTTTTGGTAGACTCCCCTTTACCCTTCCGCCCCCCCGTTGCGCCTTTGCCGTTTCATCCACTGCCGATCTTTTCCCTCTTGCCCCATTCTTTTCAACGATGTTTTTTCCTGCTCTCCCTCTTCGCCCCCGCGCTGTTTCTTTGGAAACTCCACCGGCCCCCTCTTTAGCACGTAGTCTCCACGCCACAATACTCCCTTTCAAGAGATTCGATTCCCTCGGGTCCTCGCGAGCGCTCTCCCCCTGGACATCATGTTTCTGAACAATTTCCCCCCCCCAACTTCACCTGCGTGAAAATCAGACCCCGAGTGCCAATTGCCATGGTCATCCCGATTCAACAGGGGCACTGCTTGAAGGACATTATTCTGACTTTTCGAGTACCGTATCGTGCTTCCTTATCAATAGGAAATCGAGGCTTTCTCTCTCCACTCCTTTCGCCTGCCGCCAGTGTTTGTTTAACAAAATGTCTGCAGTCGAAATACTCCTTTACCTTTACCCCCCTATGGTACCCCAGTGTATCTACTTCCAAGAAACATCTACCCCTCCCCCCTTCCGCGAGCAGATTTTTTTAATCCCCCCTGCGTATTTCCGCCCCCCCCTCTTGGATCCCCGCCTAATGACAAGGCCTGCACTACAGTGTATCTTCCTAATGCTGCCCGGTGAGTGATTTTTTTTTTGATCGCAAGTCGACGACTAACTTCCAACCAGGACCCTTCTATTGCAGGGGCCCCTGCATGAAGAGAGCCCGAGCTCTACAGCCTTTTTCAATACTCTAGGAGAGGAGGACCCTTTTTTAGCCCACGGCCCCTCCGGTCACGGCAGTCCTCGCGAGCATTGGACTCGTTCTTTTTTCTTTTGGTCCTGTCCGTGATTTCCACTTTTTTCTTATCCTGTCGATTACACGTGTATGTCTTCCCTTGGTAATCTTGCGTCCTTTTTTATGAACAGTGCACCACCTTTTGATTCTCACCCCCCTAGCTCCCGCACTTTTGTTGACCTTTCCCCCTGTTTCGGCCGAACTAGCAACCCACTTAAAGAATTCACGTTAGCTCTTGCTGCCCTTAGTCTATGGCGGTTCTCGACCATCCAAGTGACTGATACATTTCTTTCTCGAGACGCTTTCTCGCAGTGCATGTCGGTTTTGATCGCAGTTGGATTACCGCTAGCTTCTCGTGGGAGGTGTTTGAGAATGTTCAGATCAAGCCAAATGTCCGGTTTCTAGTCACCAAGCCCAGACCTACAATTTGTACCTAGTGATCGACACAACCCCCCCAAGTCGCTACACTTTCATGCAGCATTTTTCATAATCCTTGATTACCCTTCCTCCTCGTGTTTATTTCTCCCAAGCGTTTTTCCTCTACGATACGTACTTTTGATTTTTAGAAAGGGATGTCACCCCCGTTAAACTCTGTGACTCCTTTTTTTACACAGCCCCCTCCCCCCAAGAAACTGGAAGAGACGCGCTAGAATCAGCTTTACTAGTGAAGCCTTTTTTCAACAATAGAACCTTCCGCGCTCTTTCAAGCTCCGAAACGAAAGTAACTCAACTACGGGAAACTTCGTATTTCTTTGCTTCACCCCAAGCAGCCTTTTCTTTGTCGATCAAACGACAGATGTCCGCGTGGGAGACGCGACACCTGAAAGAAAATGCCGGGATGATCGTCAGAGATTGAGAACCGTCCCCCTTAGTCTTGGTTTCAATTCCGTATATGTCAGTGGAAGTTCCTGTCACTCACTGCCTCTATGATGCTCGAAGGAACTAAAGATCCAGCCCCATGGCCTCCCCCGCAACTTTTTTTCAATGTCCGATGATCTACATCACCCCATTTCCCCTTCCCAACCACCCTCCCTACGATTTGTTTGCACCAGCCCCCTACTTGAAGCTCTCCTTGCTTTCTTTAACCCTAAAATCCCAAGTATCTCAACCGAAGTGTCCATCTTGAGATTTTAAAATTAGACCTGCACATGGTACTCACAACTAGTAATCCACTAACAGTTTTCCCTTCATTGCACGTCGACCTTTTCAGACTTCCCTTCCAGTTCCTTTGCAACGTTTTTTTTACCCCCCCTCCAGAGTGTCAGATCTCTTCATCGCTTTTCTGTGGGGTGGCCTCCACGTTTAACCGCTCATAAGAGGTAAGCCCTCCTTAATGTAAGATGTTCCCGTCAGGCATAACTCTATCCTTTCCTGTCTTACCCCTCCAATTTCTTTTTTAGTTTCGACTGTAAACCCCTTTTCTAGCCCCCCTTTCGTGCCAATATACCGCGCCTCCGGACGCGTGCGATCTTTCTCTCCTCACGCTTCGTCTATCTTTCGTTTTCCCGGGAAGTACTAGGTTAAGCGCAGATTTTTAGTTGAAGACGTCAGTTCGGATTTCTTCCTTCTGCCTTCTTTTTCCCGACCTATGTTACTGGATCGCTGTATGGGAGTTAGTGAGCTTTAATTGTTTCTACACGCTTTATTCAAGTCCCCCATTCTTCCCTTCTTCAACCTAATACCCTCTTGTCTGGCAATGAGGTCGAGAGTTATCACACGATGAAATTAGCCGTTCATACACCCTATTTCCATTTGTGCGCTGAAATGCAGCATCCGGTCTGCGGGGCACCAACGCTTTTTCGGTCTTAATTTTTTCTTTGGGACGCGTGACCCACCTGCTTACATCGTCCCCCGTTCTCCCGGACCTCCACGTTCCCATAAAATACCCCAAGCTGTTCGGTCAATGAGAACATTAGTTTCTTCTTCGTTTTTACCTCGCAGATCCTTCCCCTTGGCCTCCTCTAGGAACCTGGTCAGTTTCGCGGAATTTTCGGGGAACTTTTCACGGTGGATCTCTCCTGTTATTGAGTACTTTTTTCTATTTGCCCCTTTGCTTGATCGAATGGAACGCGATTTCTCTTGAAATGGTATGCATGTCTTACCTAAAGTATTCTTATTTTCGGACGTGGCCATCCACCTCTTTTTTTTCAGTTCCTCCTCTGAGAAAGAGTGTCCCTTGAATTTTTTGCGGTTCACTTTCTCATTCTCATCCATGGCGGAACTGCGAGCCCACAATCTCCCCTACAAAACCGTTTCCCCCCAACTGTATAGACGGTGACCGGCCCGTTTTAAACTCCTTTAACAACGTTTTATGTTAATTTTTCCCGCTGGTCCCCGGACCATATCACGCCGTTCACGCGCTGCCGTGTGACCTGTGGTGTTCTCCTCCCCCCCCTTCCCCTCTGTACGGTCCTAAGTCCCGTCAAGTCTTCCCCCGAATCCTATTTCCCCCTTTTTCCTCCCCGTTCTTTTTTGGGGGGTTTCGATTTCTTCCCTTTTTCGTCCCCGACCGTTTTTATGACACCACTAGCTGGAGGACGATTTGTTTTTACTATGGACATCTTAACTAAGTCCAGCGCTTACCTGGCTTGAGATGTGTCCATTCCCTGTTTTCCCCTGTAACAAAGTTTTTTGAAGATTATCCCCGCGTCAGTCTATAAATTGTGTTTTTTGAAGTTTGCCCCGGTTCCCCGTTACGTGCCATCCTTTGGGGTAGAGGAGATGTTTACTTTTGTTGACGTCTGAAACTAAAGTAGCTTGTCCAAAGGCCTGATAGATACTTCTCTTGGTCCTGGCACACTCAGGGAACTGTAGATAATGAAGGGTGTGGGTCGACGAAAGTCTCTCTCAGTGGAAGACTTCTACATCAGTGACACCTCGTTCTCATTGTGAAGATCCTAAGTGCCTTTCTGAACGCAGTCACGCCCCTGTAAACTACCCGTCCTTTGATGGCATTCAAAACCCGCGGGCCCCACATGCATCACCCCCCTTTACGATCCTCCTGTTGTGTTTCCTCGACCGGTCCCGATCTTTCCATTTTCGACTCCAGTTTGTCCCTGTGCTAGTTCACTTCACTGTGAACTTTGCTGACTCTTATCCTGCGCCCCGTGTCACCTCCTCTACACATTTCCCGCTGGAGAATGAATCCCCCCCTTTCCCTCCGCCCGCCAGGTCTTGCCGCGGCCACAAGGGTCATTCTTAGCGTCCCCTACAGGGATCCTTTCCTCTTCCCCTGCACGCATTCCCTAAGTGCCGACAAAGCTGAGTTTTCCGTCACTTCAAGGCCCATGTATTCCCCCCCCTGCTTTTCTGACATGACAAGTCCGTTTTCTTGTTCCCGCAGGATCCGACGAGCTCCCTCTTCTGTTAGCTCCTCGCCGTCACGCCGACCTTTCCTTCGTCAACGGCACTTTTATGTTTCACGGAAAAGATGATCTATAGTGACTTTAAGACGGTACTTCTGAAAGACCCGCGATTTGAAGATCCAGATCTCTTCTAGCAAAGAGCGAACTCCGCGGTGCCTGAGGGATGTTTGTTGCGCTCATAATATCCCGCATGCCTAATGTAGTTGACCGCAGGTAGCAACAGCAGAAGGAAAGCCGGACTGGCCTTATGTTCGAAGCATTGCACGGCCCCTATCGCAGTTCTTTAGAGGAGTTTTTGATCCGCCAAGGGAAAGCACTTGGGTAGTCCACTTAGGTTCTGGCCAGGGTGGAGAAGAAAACCACTGCATATCTTATTCTACTCCCTTTCGGAACATGGGGACTTCCGGGGTAATGATCCGGCTCCCTAAGGAAACTTTCGGCCCGCCCCCCCGACGTTGTGTTGCCTTCCATGTTGCCCCCGTATATTTATTGAGGAAGCGTGGAGGAATGGTGAATCATTCCATTTATTCTGTCCTCTGTTACTTTTACACGGTAAAGAGGGATAGGTTATAGATTGTAAGCGGGTCAGTCCTCGGCGTTTTCAAGTCATCTACAGATTGTGGACTACGGGCAGTACTTTTAGTACAGTCAGTGGGAGGGATAATTGTAGAGCTTAGTAACCCTCCCGGCCATTCCTTCATTCTCCAAAATCACCCCCAGCAGGCTGATCTGTACTCAATATCGCCTCGGCGGCCCTGTCTTTGCGGAGATAACACACTCGTTCGAAGGCTGGAGCGGCCTGGACTGCCCACCCGAGGAACCCTTAGTTCCTAGCGAAGAAGTGAGGGTCAAGTCCCAACTCGAAGCGCCCCTTCCCTTGTTTTTATGCTGGTGAGCAAACGAAAAGACCGGGCCTTTGCCGTTCTGGTGTCACCCAGATGCTCACGATTCGCGCATCCGCCGATTTGATGAGCCGGGACGCGGCCTGATTTTGCCAAAGCCTGTAGGAGGACAAGGGGGTCGAAGTGCACCTCTTACAGAAAGCCATTTACTGATCGGATAGAAACCTTGTCAGTATGAACACTTAGAGGCCGGACTTGCTTGAGCTCTACGGATTACCGGGCAGTACTGTGCCGAGTGTGCCTTTGCTCTTTCCCCGCATTAAACCAAGGGCAGAGCGGGGTTGCGGCCCCCCCTGATACTGAGACCTCTAGTAGTCCAGTCGCACTACTTCCCACGACGAGAAAGAGAATCACGTCGCATCAAGAATGCGTGCGCGCCACGCCGGTCAAAACGGCCATCCATCCTACCTCGAGGTTTTAAAGACCTCGCGTATTTCAAGACTGAGTTCCCCCTCCTGTGCCCTAATTTGATCTCCCTCATCCATGACCACCGGCCACCCACCGTTTGAGATATGGTGTATCCGTCCGTGGTGAATGCTTTTAAAGATACGACGGGAACCGTCGACGGGAAAACTCAATTTTTCCCGAGCCCTCTTTTAGCCCAGTGGTTATCTAGCCGCCACGTTGTCGCCGCTACTAGACCTCTTGCATGAGCCAGTACTGCAGGCGGCCGTTGCGAAACCTTCGCCGTTTCTCCTTATCGGTTTTGTTCATTTCTTGCAGTCCGAGCGTTGCGAGCAGCACCGTGATCAAGGTGGCCGTTTCTTTTCTCACGTTTTTCTTTCGTTTGTGAGAAACCCAAACTCCGGCTCGCCCAATCACATGCCTTCTGATTATATGGAGCCGGCACGTTTTTCGGTATCTTATTGCTTAATCTGGCGTGCTTGAGGACTTGTTATGTGGACTTTTTTTTCAGTCTTGTAGTACACACGATCGAGAGCTAAGTGCGCATTTTTCAATTACTACAGTTTTACCCTTTTCCAGAGCACCTATTTTGTTGCCCCGCGCCCGTAGATGAAGGCTCAAAGTTCACTTAGTTCCGGCAGCCCTGTAATTCATCTTTAACTGAGACTAGGCCCTTATCAATGATGCCTGAGCTCCAGTGAATAAGGTTTTCTTCTGGTTTTTTCTCCTTAGGGTCAACCGGTAGTAGGTCCAATATTGCCCACGAGGTACTGTTTTTTGGCGCGACGCTAGGCGGTAGGGATCCTCGTGCCATCCTCTGATTTGAAGATGCACGGAGGTAGCGAAACGTTCATTCACTTGGTCCAGAGCGCGAGTTAGCGGATAGATGACATAGCTCATACTTGACGCAGGCTGCTATCCGCGTTCCGCCCACAGGGCCCAGAGTCTCAGCGGGCGGCCCGACTTCTCGACCCACCCAGTCTCTAATCCCCTCTGGGACAGGACGGAGTGTGACGGGACGGGCCCTTGTAGTGCCTGTCTCCCTTTTGCAGCGATTTGACAAGCCCAGACGTTGAATATGGATCGCGTGATGATTCATTTTATGGGAAATTCAGACTTTTAGTCCTCCTGGCGCTCCTTCTTCCCCTTCTGTTGTTTTCATAGAATGGAATGTCGATCGGCACTCGCGGAAGGTCGAATGATCAATATCCTCTCTACCTTAGTCGTTGCCTGATGACGGTAAACTAGGAATCAGATCCCCACCGAATTTTTTTTGTCTGGTAAATTCCACAAGCCCCAGCGGCATTTCA
>Ga0179593_1560109_pt1 | contig 13338 bp, 18 predicted proteins | sample CZODoug2_1_08_16_FD_185931 | JGI IMG/M metagenome (GOLD analysis project Ga0179593, IMG submission 185931) | Vadose zone soil fungal communities from Angelo Coast Range Reserve, California, USA - CZODoug2_1_08_16fungal (PacBio error correction) | ecosystem: Environmental > Terrestrial > Soil >... | reverse complement strand
GATCCTCCGCCGTTCATAAGCCGATTTGCTTGCTTTCCTTCGATTCCCTCTCTTTTGGTCCCGCCCCTTGGGGAAGCTCTTTTCATTCCGTTCAACAGCAACCCTTCCCCTTCCCTTTTCCTGACCCGGTTACCGTGACATTTGGGCCTTTGATCCATGGCCCTTTTCACGTTGTCTTTGACTGGGGGCTTCCCTTTTACTTTTCCTGAGAGATCCTCAAGTTGAGGTCGAAGTTATCTGCGCCCTCCTGTGCTTCCCCCCTCCTTCCACCGAAACCTTTCCTTGACTCATTCGCAAGGTAGTCCTTTCCTAAACCCCCCGGTAATCGGTATCCGTATCGTCCTGGTCATCCTTCTTTTCCCCTCCCTTTGACCCCCCCCTGTATAGAACTTCTCCTTTCCCTTTCCCCATCCCTTGAGGATGCTCCTAATCCTCATTTCGTTTGGTGGCGTCTTTTTGATATTCCATTCTACACGAGCTTGACCACTCCCCTTATCCCCCCCAGCTTGTGATAACTCTTCTTTTTTCTTTACCTTATTTTTCGCCCCTCACAGGGCCTTTCTCCCTTTTTGCTGCCCAGATGATGTCAAGAGCCTTCGTCAAGATTTAACCCTCTTCATCTCCCCCCCCCCCGGTGCAGGCCCCAAGCCGGCCCCCCGGCAGCTCCGAGAGAGCAGTTGCCCTTCCAGTCACCCGCTTCCCCCTCCCCCCCCACCTCTGCATCAGGTCTTCTCGTCATTCACCCTTTGGATCCCTCTAGAGAGGTCTGGTCCTGTGATCTTTTTCGCGACGAAACTGATTTATTGCCTGTCAAATGTTCCGCCTTCGAATTAGGTGAGGCGATCCCTCCCTATTCTGGTGACCCAAGGCCCCCCCGTTTTCCCCTTCCTACTTCCCCCGTGGCTTCCTTTTTTTTCCGCCGCAACTTCAAATTTCCGGTCTCCGACGGCGAAACCTCACCACCCAGTTTCTAAAAACGTATTCGTCTGCGTTCTTCGCCTCCTATTCTTTCTTCTCCCCCTTGAAGAATCTTACGTTTAGCCAGTTTCGCCAAACTTACAACTGCTTTGAAGTCTTCCTCCTACTTCTTTTTCCGCGAATTTTTACCTCCCCTCTTGAACCTCACTTTTTCACACTACAACACCCCCTGGCCCGCACGTGAACACTCCTTTCCCCCCAGATGTTTCTAACTCCCCCGTCCCCAGTGGCTTAGGAGCTCCCCCCTTGATTTTTTTTCCCGTTTCGTTTCTCATCCGTTTCTTTTTCCAGCATTTTTGTGCACCCACCAAAGAATTCTTCTCTTCTGCCCTCTTTCTGTCCTTTTCCTTTTCAATTTTTCCCCTCTTTGGAAATTTCTCTGTTGGAACCACCACCCCCCTTTGCCTGTTGAACAGTTTTGACATTGTGTTGTCCTCCTTTCCATAGATCATCGCTTTCTTGGCCCTCCACGATTTCACTCTCCCAATTGCCTTCGCTTGATCTGGACTTTCATCTGAGACCTCGCCGGCTTTCTGACAATGACTTCCGTTTTCCACCCCCTTTCCTTTCACACTTCTGAAAGGCCCGGGGGTAACTCGCTTCACCACTTCCCCGGTGTCTCCAAATCCTATATGGTCTGTCACCTCCCTCCTTCCCTCCCCCCGCAACTTTTACCCCCGGTTCCCCCCTCTTACAAAGTTGTAGCAAGTTCCTTTTCCATCGGGACCATGTTGGTTGCTTCTTCCTCCGATTGGGGCCAGCAAACTCAATTCCTTCTGCAGTTAAACCCGTTTTATCTTCATCTTCGCTGCAATATGCAGATTCATTCCGCCCGCTGTCCAGTTCTAATGCTGACTTCCGCCCCCTCTCAGCCCTTCCCTGCTTTTACCTCCCTTACACTCTCTAATGATGAAACAAGCATCGGTGGATGTAGGTGCTTTTTCCCCCCCCCCTTTTTGACTTTTCCTTACGGGAGCTTTAAAGCACTCGAAACCATCAGGCTTACTTTTCCTACCACCACCCTCCCCCCCTACCCCGGCCCTTTTTCTCTTTTCTCGCCTTTCTCACGCATGCCTATAGCGGTATCTCCTTCAAGCTAAGCCGAGGATTCCTTACTTCTTCCCACACATATGAATCATCCCCGGGAAATTCCCTCTTTTCCCCATGTCCCTTTCCTTGTGCCCTAGTCTCAACTACAAGTTCCTTGCGAGCGAGCAAATAGGATGACCGTCCGGCCCTTTTTTCCTCGATTTGTCCTCGAGTGAACTCAATCGAATATTATCTTTGAGTGTACCCTTTGCTTTTCCACTCTCCCCCACTTTTCTTAGTAGCACTTTCCTTGATTTCTTTCCCTCCCTCAGACCCCTTCCCCAAAGCTTAGTTGGTCGAAAGGTCAAACACAGGCCTCTAATTAGGCGGTTGCTCCCCTTTCTGAAAATGGTCCCCTCCCCCCCAACCCTGACGTAGAGAAAAGGTTTCAAGTTTTCGTAAAGAGGTTCAGCGACCAACCACTCTTCTATGGGGATTGTTGTTCTTCTTCCTTTCCGGTCCTTGGTGTTTTCCTCTACCTTTCCCTGACCTAGTTTTGATCGAATTCTAATCTTCCTCTTTTCCTCCGTTGTTGTGTGAGCCCTCTTTTTTTTTCTGCGTAGATGGCGATACCCACTTCCTGATTCTGACACAAACTGGGTAATTCCCTCCTCCCAAATCTACAATCGCTATCACAGAGGTCGTGCTTCCCCCCTTCGAATTGCTACTTTTCTAATTACCCGTCTACCCCCTTTTGGCTTTTCCTTTTCCTTTAGCTGCCCGGCGCACCCGCCGACTCTTTGCCGCCTGTGCTTGGACCGTTCCCCTAGCTTCGTTGGTCAGGTTCTCACCCTCTCGACCTTTTGAATCCGAAAGTTTCCTTTCAAATCTCTTCTTTTTTCCCCGCAACGATATACTTTTTTTAGGAGCTGCCCCCAACGCTCTGACAACGTGTACCCCTCTCTTTTGTGCCATCCCTTTTTTCTCACCCCCTCTTCCTCCTTCCCCCTTCCCCACCTCCTTTTGTTTTCATCCCACCCCCCCCCCCCCCCCCCCCCCCCCCCCCCCCCCCCCCCCCCCCCCCCCCCCCCCCCCCCCCCCCCCCCCCCCCCCCCCCCCCCCCCCCCCCCCCCCCCCCCCCCCCCCCCCCCCCCCCCCCCCCCCCCCCCCCCCCCCCCCCCCCCCCCCCCCCCCCCCCCCCCCCCCCCCCCCCCCCCCCCCCCCCCCCCCCCCCCCCCCCCCCCCCCCCCCCCCCCCGATCGCCGTTTCTCTAATCCGATGTCCCCATGACAATAACCTCCTGTGACTTTGCGATTGCTGAACTATCAGATGTTTTTCCCGGAAATTCCTCCGAAACCCTCATCTTCTTCTTCCTTTTGATCCCCAGATCTCGATATCTCTCAACTCGTTCTCTCTCGAGACACTCGGAGGTTCCGAGTTAGTTCTTTGTAGAGTCATGTCCCCCCCTGGTCCCTTTCCTGTAGCTTCTAGTAGCCCCTTTCCCCTTCTGCCCCAACCCCTGTTCCACCACCTACACTTTGCCACCGTTATTTTCGAGTGTTCTTCTCCGTCCGACTGTTGGGACTTTTGGGTCCCCGTTCGGGCGCTGCTGACACAACGTCGCATTCGTACGGGGGCCCCACCCGTCCCTGAATTTTTCCTCCTTATTGCGCGCCTCAGAGTCATTTTTCTATTCCCTCAGTTCCTGGAGCCACTCTTGAAACAGCCCCAAACCAAGCTTCCTCCTTATGGAAGGTCCCCCCCCCTGCTACAACCTGTATCCTCCTACCCCTTTTCCCCATTCGTCTGCCCCTCCCCCCCCCGATAGCTACTCCTTGTTCCTGAGTTTCATTCACCCCGCCACAATTCCCCGTTCCGTTTAATGGAAGTGTACACGTGCGGTCGAATTGCCGTCTTTTTCCGATCTGCGAACTGATTCCGCCGTACTGGAAGCCCCTTCAGTCCCTGAAGGACCGGCGGCCGATTCGGCGATCTCAGCAATCCCCCTTATACTGCGACAAACAACAATTGCCCCCAAATTGCACTTTTCAAACCCGTTTGCCCATCTCTCATCCCCTCGAATCCTCAGCCGACCCCCCCTGATAAACCGAATCCTTCCTTTTCTCCCCCTCACCTTCCCCTTTTCTGTGCCCGGACAGCCGCTTAGTTTTTTCCCTCCCGTACTTTTTCAAAGAACGTCTGTTTGGAGCAGATCTCCTGCTTTGGGCGGCGGTTTCGCCTTCCGATCTTTTTCGTGCCTGTCCTTGCGCCCCCCGGTTTGTCCGGGCATACGCCAAAAAATATGCTTTGTTCTTTTGTACGGCCTTGAGAAGCGCTCTTAATGACCCGCATGGGGTGAACAGTGCCCCAATGTTTCCACCTTCCTCCTTGTCCGCAGGGAATCCCCCCTATGGTTTTACTCCCTTTTACGAGCGGTTTTCTCCCCCCGGTTGTTGCTCAGTTAATATGGACTGCCCACTTCCTGTGGCTCGGAAAAGTTCCCTCCCCACGATTTTGCCGGGACTTTCTTTGTGCACATCGGCCTCTGAACGATTAGCGAAGGCGACAACTCCTCTCAGGATCAGTCTCGTCGCCCCTTGAAAATCTCCCCCTCTGCCAGGATTTGTGTCCCATTGACCCCCTATCGCGTTCATTTGTTTCCCTGTACAATGACAGAGCTATCCCTTCTGCAAGTGGCGTTCATATACCACTTGACCAACTGCTCGCCTTCCTGTTTTCTAGGCCGGCTTGTTTCCTCCCTTTGCTCTTTTGGGGGTAGATCCCTGTCTCTGGCCTGATCTTCAAGCAACACTTGGCTCCGTGATTTTTCGCCGTTCCCTCTTCCGCTTGGTATGTACGATGCTATTTTGGGAAGGAGGGAGCCCATTGTCCGATCTTGCGACCTATTTTTCAAGAAACCAGTACGTACATCGATGTTTTCTACAATAGCAGAATTCTTAAGACAACCGACACTGCGGAACATTTTCTGATCTCAAGGGATGTTAGCCTTTACGGAATCTTCCCCTCCCCCTTCTTTAATCCTGAGGATTAGTTTTGAATTTCCTACCGTTGCGAACCGCGAGTCGACGAGTTTGTCGTGGGTCCTTTCTTTCCTGCCATTTACCCCTTTTCCGATACTGCCCTCGCGCACTGCCTTCTATGTAAATAACCTTTAATGCTACCTATACTTTGCTACTTAACCAAGTGAACTTCTCCATTTATGGTGCCCAACCCGGATACACTTCACGAGAGGTTCGGTTTGGTTCCTCTTCCTCATTTCCGGAACCCCCAAGGTCACTTTCACCCAACATCAGGATCAGCCTTCAAGCTCCCGCTGTGGCGGGAATGAGCATCGTCTTTTCCTTTCCTACCCTCTTTTTTTTTGCGATACGACTCTGATCTTCCGCTGACATACCTCGATTTAGCTTGGCATTCATCGCTTCAAACCGATTTTCCCCCGGTGGCACTGTCAGCTTTGAATTAAACCCGCGCTCCAAAAACCCTCCGGTCATAGTCTTTTTATAAGGGCAACTTGTTTGCATGTTACCCAGTTACCCATTCTGGTTGTTTGTGCCAGTGTCGGAGGCCCGCTTCACCCTTTGAGATAGAATTTTTCATTTCGAATCGGTTCGACAAGTAATCGATTGTTCTGTCCCCATTTCACCCCCCCACATATCTTCTGGCCTGTCCCCGCAACGGTAGTCAGACTCACCTTTACCGGTCCCGGGAAGTAGGGCAATCCGTCCTTTCCGGTAACCAGCCCTGATCCAGCAACTTTTTGCCGGTTCCAGCCAATAGCCTTCTTTTACTTTCCTAATCGAGTTCGTCCATTTTTTTTTGGATCCGGTTCGTTCGACCCCATATCATTTCCGACTTACGACCCTCAGTCCCCTACTTGTTGCGACTTTACCCCAGGCCTCCCATAACTCTAGTCTATACTTTCAGTGTGCTGGATGAGAAAAGATCGGCCTCTATTTCGAGTCGTCCCCCAGTAGGCATCCCTCCCCCTTCTGTCTCAAGTACGTTAGCAAGTCCGTAGAATCAGGTAAACAGTGTTGTGCCAAGATGTGCCCTATCTCTAAAAATCGGATTCTCTTTATCCCCTTCTTATTAATCCCCGACGAGAGATGGTCCAATCTTTGCTGCTCTTGAATCTTTTCGCGACGCGACTCCTCTCCCCGCGCGATTGTCGAATTCGCGTTCAGGGGAGTGGGGCCGCTGACACCGCAACTTTCCCACCTCCTTTTTCCCCCTTGGAGGGCCCTTTTCCGGCTGCCTTTCACCTTTTTTCCGGTCATGAGTCCACGTCGACCCCCTGCACCCCCCCCTTACGTACGTCCCACACTTCTGCATTCGTCTCCAGCCATAGCCGATTACGGAGATCTCCTTCCGTCCAGTTTCCGCCCATTTGCCTTTTCGATCCTGCGACTAAGCGCTGCAGAGACAGTCCACCCCCCAAGCACCAGATAGTTTTTAGAGCGAATCACTCACAGCTGTACGCAGTGCCTCGCCAGCTCGACCCCACTGTTGGGTACCGCCTCCAGCGGATTCGGATTCCTCATTTTTTTTTTTCTTTTCCCTCGCTTATGTCTCCGCCTCACAGATGCATTGATCGGGTCTCGTTCGCTTAGATTGACTTAAGGGCTTAGATCGTCACGGTGTCTTTCGCTTCCCCCACTCTTTTTTCGTTTTATTGTCGCATTGTTGTGCCAGTGAAGGCTGCAGTAGGATCCGAGAATGCGATAGAAAAACCCCTGACGCCGTGCACTCGACTAGTGGAGATATTACCATCCTTCTTCCCTCTGTTCTCAGGATCTAACTGAGGGCCTATCCCCTTCATGCACTTCACTTCTAAAGCGAGGATTGTTTTTCTCACCTGTGGAATTCCAGCCAGCTATTGTTTATCAAAGATTTGATATCTTGTTTACTTGAAAGGAATGTGCAACTTTGTAAACCCAGTTTTTTTAATCCTACCAGTTGTTCAAGTGCAACTCAAGTGCAGTTATTGTTTGATCTTCCCCCCGTGTTAGCCCCATCCAAAATGTAGGGATTTCCACCCACATTACGTCTTCACGGGTGAAACTTCGTGAAGTCCCTCCACGCTGGGAACCCTTCAATTTCCGTTTTCCGCCGCGGTACAGCCCGACCTTTCGGCCCCCCCACCTCCCACCCCCTTCTTTAACTGCTGCAACCACTCGATCATGTTTGGATTTTAGGGTTGCGTGCATTTTTGTTTCGCCTGGGACCCCTTTTTCCAAGCGCCTCGGTGTGCCCCCAACAATAAGTGCCGATCCTTACCCTCAACACCTGAACCTATAACTCGGCACCTCTTCGAACGAGCCTTCTAAACTAAAGGCATAATGCCTCGAATACCCGAGAGGATGTGGTTCAGGATTCTTGTCCCCTCTGACCCTTCCGCGGGACAACTTTTCCTCACTTTTTTTCTCTCCGTGGCGGATGGTTCGTCATTGCGGCCTTTTCCACGCAGATTCATCTATCGACACAAATCGGAGTAAGTCCAGGCCTCCCCGATTTGATTGGCAGACTGCGGTTTTCTCCCGATTCCTCTCTTTAGGCGGCGGTGCCTTCATTGACCTGAAGACTTCTCCCCCACCTTTTCCTGTTTCCCCCCGTGAGTTATGATCCCTTACACGACCTCCTTTCCCCTGATTCTCGGTACTTCTGCTGGAACGCAAAGCCAGTCGCGCGAGCAAAGCCTCATTCGGCTTTTGTCCATCCATGGACCCCCTCCCCCCCCACTTTCTTTTTTCCCGTAAGCCCCCCGGGCTCAAGTCGTAATAATGATTCCTCGCACGTCGGTGATTGCCCGGAACTTATTTTTTTCTCAGCATTGCTTGCGGCCTTACCTTTGTTTTTTCGCCTTTCCCAGGGGGTTTCTCGCAATTTTTACCTCCCAACTTCCTCCTTGTGTGAAGAGATTTCAGTAAGGAGTTCCACGCTGTTTCAGGATGCTTCTCCCCCCCCCCACAAACCACTGCCCGCCGCAATGGTCCCACATAGAATCCTGATTTTCACCATCCCCGTGGTCTCGCTGAATTACGACTTGATACTTTTTTCGTACTTCCTTTGCACGGGTGGGGCGGGTACATTTTTTTTCGATTGTCCCCTTTTTTCCGCTCGCCCCTTTGCTTCCCCTACTCAGATGTGTTCAGTCCAGATAACGCCTGACAATCCCTCAAGGGGGAGAGTTTCTCAGTCCCAGCAAGATCTTTTTTTGCACCCTAATTTGTGTCTTCCTGGACTTAATCGCTGTTAACCCCCTCGTCTTCTACCCTCTAGTCCTCCCCCCCCTTGCGTGGCCGTTTCCGCAAGTGATGAGCCCCCATTATTAAACCCCCGTTCGGTGCAATTTGCCGATCACCGTACTCGATGTTTGTAATCTACTCTCCTGACCCCTGGCCATTCTCGGAGTCGGCCCTTCCTTTCTTCCTAGGCCCCCCCGTTTATTTCCAATAAAAGGTATCCTCGCGATAGTTCCGGTTTTTAGAGTTTGATGGTGGGATTCCTCGCATGTGGCTTTCCGATGTGTTTCCATAGTCGTCTCCACGTCAGTGCCACATCAAGCAACACTGCCATTGCTTTTTTTTTTCAGCAGGAGGAGTGTCGTTCACCCATCTCTTTCCTTTCCCGGACCTCCTCCCCTTCTCCCCTTCTCCCGCCTCCACCTCCCTTCCCTCTTTTTTGCGGCCCCCTCCCTCTCGCCTCCCTCTCCTTTCTCCACCTTCTTCTGTTTCTTTTCTCTCCCTCGTCTTACCCCCTTCCTTTCTTCTTTCTCTTACCTCTCCTTTCTAACCCCCTCTTCTTTTCATTCCCCTTCTGCTCCTTTTCTGCCCGCCGCTTTTGTTGTTGGCCTGTGGAACGGGTTTTTGTCTCCGTCCCCCCACCCGGCTTATATTCGTTGGGCCCGCAGTATGAGGACGGAATGACCTGGAAGAGTTGAGAGCCGATGCCGACGGACCATTCATGATTCCACATTTCTTTGCGAGCCATTCGTAGGGAATCCCGACCCCCAAACTAGGGCCGACTGCGGAGCCGTCACTGCGAAACTTTGTCCGACTTTTCCCCAAAATGTGGCCCAGTTTTGTGAAGTCGTTCCAAACGTCCGGAGGTCTCATCGATGAACCGTACTGGGCGTTTTTTTTTTTTTTTTTTTTTTTTTTTTTATTTTAGTTTTTTTTTTTTTTTTTTTTCTTTTGTCCCCGCTAAAACCCTACTCTCGGGTTGTTCAATGTGTGAAACGTTGCGGTCGATAAATTCTTTTTGTCATCGCCTGAGAAACTGAGTGTCCCATTTTCAGATCCCATAAGTCGCGAAGCTCTTGGAGGCTTGCGATAGAATCAGCAATTATCTCACCGTCTGCGCAACCCCATTTTCTTCTTACAATTGCCGTGCATAAAACAACCGGTTGTGGCCCTGGATTGCTTTTTATCCAAGCCGGTTCGATTCCTTTACGAAGTAGATAAGAATCCTTTTCTTATCTGTCGGATATATATCCTGCGGCCGCCTGGGTTAGAGGCTTTTTGCGTCCCGCCACCGAATTCAATCAAGGGAGGAAGAATTGCCTCTGCCGGTTTCGGCCCACGTTTTAGCGAAGAGGCACTTGCGTCCTTTTTGTCTTAAATGCGCTGATTTTGGAACCACAATGCGGTTGTTTTCCTTCTTTCACGAGTCGTCCTAGCGCATGATCGAAGTGGTCAGGGGTGTGGAAACGTTTCCCAACTGGCCCTGAATGCCTCAGGTTCTCCTTTGCCGCGTAACGCTCGAGCCCGCAAACGAAGACGGTTGTGGACTTTTTTTTGCGTTAGACGTTTTACGTCCCCTTACATTTTTAAAAGTGGCTCCGACAAGGGCAAGCACTTCCAAGTTTTACCTTGGAAGTTTGGATGGGGGTCACGCGAGGATGCACGGTACCACTCGTGCTCCAAATTCCCAGGCCGATGGGACGATTTCCCCTTTCCGTTCGCAAAAGATTCTCTGAGCACCCTCCGATTGGCCAAGATCTCGCGGTATTCTCTTTTAATGAAGCGTTACCTGCTGCAGACGTTGTTTCCGCTGACTTTACCAAAAATTTTTTTCACTTCTCGCTCAACTGCGACGGACTTAGTGTAGCCTTTGGAGGATACCGGTTCGATCTCTGATCTCGAGCAGGCCCTTGCCCCCTCCGGCGGGAGACATCCGGGAGTTGCTTTCCAGTCCCTTGATGCCCCGAACTCGGCCTTGCGGAGAATGAGATGTTAGGACGCGCCGACATCCCACCTGTTCTCCCTCGTTCTATGCCATAAGAGCTTTTTTTTCCAGTTCCCCAAAATCTGGACAGTGGTCAACGGTTTTCAGTACCTGAAAAGACGAGTCCTTCACTATGGTCCCGCTTCGTTATCGGGAAGTTTGATACTGTTGCTTGACCGGGTCTTCTTCTGAGTCGTGTTTGGCCTGGAGGACTTCAGTCGCTCCCACCCCCCTACCGCGATTTGCCACCTTCTTTTTCATTCGTGCGTACGGTTTATGCGTTTAAAAACAAAGCCAGTGATCCGGGGTCCGCCAAACACAGGCCCTTCGCGGACCCGGAGGTCTGTGGCGGTTCTTCCGTCGCCCCCCAGCTTCAATTAACAAGGTGACTGGACCCCTCGTGTGAAGCGATTCATGGGGCAAGCTCACCTTGTCTCCCGATTCCCTTTGAAGGCCTCCGTTATATATCTTTCCTCCCGGGTTGAATCGACCGGATGCTCATTTTGTAATCCACGGATTTTGAGCTCGGCTTTTTTCTGCTCCACCCTGATGGGGTTCAGCTTTTTTTCTTTTCTGGACTTGAACCAACCGAACCTGGGCCCTCTGTATCCGGGCCCAAATTTTTTCCTTAAAGGTCTTTAATCCTCCTTGCACGTTTTGTGCACCGGAGAGGCCCACCTGGACTCATGGTCCTGTTCCTTCCGCCTCGACTCGCGGTTTCGAATTGAGCCTTGTGCTGAGTCCTCCAGGGACCCCCCAGACAAAACTCTCTCGACTATGAATCCCGTTCAAAAGACTCCAAAGATCCCCCCCCCCCCGTTTAACTTGTTCTTGTCAAGAGTCCCTGGACTACAGGGTCCGTTATGCCCGTTGACCCCATAGCCAGAATTGTTTGTCCGCCTGCCGTGTTTTTTTTCTTTTTTTAGTGCCTTCAGCCAGAGATTCGTAGTTTGAAGAGGTAGGCGAGTCGATCATCTCTTGCAATTCCCCCGGACAATATCTTCGGTCCATCCCAGCTTGTGGCCCCTTCTCGCACCGGATGGCTTTCAGAAGGTGCATGCGTTAATGAGGAAAGATAGCCCTGATCGAGATCTTTAGCCCCCAGTCGCCCCCAACGGTGCGTAAAAGCCCGTCGCAGCTGTCTACTTATGCGAGTTCCTTCAAGCCCGATTGAACGAGCGCCACCTGGATTTCTTTCATCGTACACTTGGAGACGAAATGCCTTGGGAGCGCGAGATTTGTGCCCTGACATTTCCGATTCTCCCGAGACTGATTGAAATAGTAGATGCCTTTCTGTCAGACTCTCGAGAAATAAGATGAGTGTCTAGTCCCCCATGGGACCAGGAAAACTTTCCAATTCAGACCCGTGTTCCACTTGGATGGCCCCCCCCCTTAGGGCAATCCAATGCGCGTTCAACAAAAACCGAAGATACGCTCTTCGTTTGCGGATTAGTGTTCCCGAATAGCCCGCGCCTGCAAGAATGTTCCGTAGATTTCCCTTACAAACCCCTTTCGATATGCAGCTCAAGGCCGAATTATTCTAGTTAAAAAGCCAAGCACCCCCCCTTTCTTTTTCCTCAGATACTTCACCTCTCCCCGTGACCGAAGTGCAACTCCCCCACAGATGACTCCACGATGGGCGGTACCGCCCAAAGCCAGCTTTTCTCTTATCTTTCTCAGGGGAGGGAAAGCTTATAGTCTTTTGGCAGCACCCCAGGACCACAGAATGCATTGATCGGCGATTCTCAGGATTCGTTTTTATAAGTCTGATAGGAAGGGTACGCTGTGTCGATGGAGCGCAACCCCCCCGTGTTATCCCTTGCATTGCATTGTTGTTGTATCACGTGTCATTATATGCAGCATTGATTGCTGTTAGTACTTGCTCGCACCCTCCTCACAGCGAGATCTTGACTTAGTGGTATATTCATTCCCGTACCCTTGCTCCAGGCTGTAAAAGGAGTCCGTTCATGAAGTGTCACACGTCCTGACCCTCTGTGTAGCAGATGGTACCTATTACGGTGATAAAACCTGAGCGTTTGATGGGATTACTTTAACCCTCTTAAAATCGCAACTTCAACAGTTTCAGTTGTTTGTAGCAACACCCTTCACAGTCGGGTTCCATAGTGTGCTTCTCCCCTGCGATGTTTTGCCGCCCCCTGGGGACTCTGAAACCCCGAAGTCGTCATCGTAGCGTCGCCGCTTTCCAAGTCGAATCACCCGACCTTCCCCGTAGAAATGCTTCTTGTTGACCGGGACGCGATCAGGACCCAACACTTAACCACCTCGTCTCACCCCCCAACACTCGACTTATGGAACGTGGTTTCTTTCCTTTTTTTTTCCGGTTTTTTTGGGAGGGGGAAAAATATGAACAGCGCCCAAGGGCCCCCGGTTTAGCGACAGGGACGTTCTCCCCCCCAACATGCACCACTCTAAAGACAGGAACGAGCTTCCGCGCGCCGCGTTGAGTATAGACTCCCATACGATGTTTTCAACAAGCCGCCCGGCCGATTTTTTCAGTATGCGCTGTGTCCGCAACTTTCTAGTTACGGCTCATCGCAACTGTAGAAATGGATTTTTTTGCCCCATGTCTTGGGATTGAAATTCGGAACGGCCCCTCTTATTGTGATAGCACCCCAAATAGGAAAGACGAGGGGTTTTGAGATTTTACATTTTTTTTTTTCCGACTATACTCTGTTGAGACGGAATTTTGACATATCTTGCAGTTGACTGAACTATCTGAGTTTCCAGCCGTATATGGATCCCCTCCCCCCCCTCTTTCGACTTTTTTTTCTCCGGGAGTTAGTGGATGGAATTCATCCCCCCCCCTCCCCCCGTCTCGTGCCTGCGAGCAAAGGAGCTGTTTTTTTTTTTCCTCGCAAGCCAACTGGTCACACGCCACCTTTCAGTTTCTCGTTTTGAGTCCCCAACACCGGGACAAGTTCGTAACACTCATTTGACCGCCACCACCGTCGATTTTATTGCCAATAGGAACCCTTTTTGTCTGTTCGACTACATTGCGGCGGCCTTACAACTTTTTGTCGATCCTTCCATCCTGATACTAGGGGGCCCTTCCTTTCTCAGGCC
>Ga0179593_1351596_pt1 | contig 13339 bp, 12 predicted proteins | sample CZODoug2_1_08_16_FD_185931 | JGI IMG/M metagenome (GOLD analysis project Ga0179593, IMG submission 185931) | Vadose zone soil fungal communities from Angelo Coast Range Reserve, California, USA - CZODoug2_1_08_16fungal (PacBio error correction) | ecosystem: Environmental > Terrestrial > Soil >... | reverse complement strand
CCAGGGGGCGGTCAGGTTCTCTCGTCCCTAAGCTATAGTCCTTTCCTTTCGCGCCTTGCACTTCTCCGACGGCTATTGCAAACATCCCCTTACCCTTTTTCTTCTTCCCCTTTCTCCTTTGACTTGTTTTTCTGTTTTTTCGAGATAGAGTGGTGGGGTGATAGGTCTTGACCTGTACCTGATTTTTCACCTATTTTGTTGATCAGGAAGGCTACTTCCTTTCTTCCCAGAGCAAGTTAGTTGCAGCGATATGAGCATCAGGATTCGACTCTCTCTGACAGATAGAGATCAAGAGAACAACGGCGTTTGCATGCCTATGATTCGGGATGGTATATTGTCGCGTTTGAAGCCTTACCCCCACCTAGGCAGCGAGTCAAATTCTGCACTGGCCCCCTGTGGGCGAAGCTCGCTTTTCTTCCCCCCAATGTTTCCGCAGTGTCTCTTTTTGGTCTACAAACCCCTATCCCGCCTCCTCTTCCTCCTTTTATTTGGACCCGGTTTTGATCTGAGTTTCTTTTGGGCTTGATTTAGTACGATCCCCCGCTCTCCTTCTACCGGGGACTTCTCTTCTGAGCCCCGGGATTCTTTTTCTTTCCTACGTCACTTCTCCCGTTGAGTCCCCCCCCCTGTAAATCCTTCTCGATAATCCTTTTAACTACACCTATGTTGAATAAAGATCTTTTCACCTCTCTGCCCTTGACACTCCTGAGACCTTTTGCCCCTTCCCGAATGTGACCCCGGTTTTGTGAGAGCTCCCTCGTCCTTGCCGTGGACAGTTGGTCTGCGAGTCTTCACTCCATAAAGACGATTGATTCTTTCCCCTTCCGCTTCCATCTCTTTCACTTTAGTTCACCCCCCTCTTTCAAAACTGCCCTCCAGAGACTGCTGGTCCCCTCTATCTTTTGCCCACAAAAAGAAAGGTCTGAGTCGCTGCTTTCTGTAATCTCTTAAGAGCTGATTCACCTCCCGAGCATTTTTTCCATATCATCCATTTCGTAAGCGTATGCGAGCATAGGTTTTTGTCATTCTATCGACTGAGATTAGATAGAGTTCTCATCTCTTAGCAAGAGCAGCGTTGGATTTCTCTGCTCCACTATGGGTCGGTTGCCTTGATCCCCCCCCCACTCATTCTGCGAAGCCTTCAGGATCGATGGTTCCCCCGCAGAGAACAAACCCCTTCTGAGTATTAACCTACCATGTCGGGACAATTTTTTCTCCTCTTAGCACTCACAAGGTTGTAAGTCGGGGAGTTGTTGCATCGCCTGCTAACTTTGATTTGCCACCAGGAAGTTATGAGGTTCCAAATTATACCATCTTCCTGAGTGAAGTCTCTTCCCCATTTTGAAGAGGTAAGTACACACCCCTGATTCCTTAGGGAAGAGCTTTTTGCGTTTGTATCCACGTTTTTTTTTTCGCCTCTGGAGAAGGGCATTGGATGCCCGCCCTTCGGAATATCTATTCGCGAAACAATTACTTTTTCCCTCCCTTCCCACGCTGGACGACGGGGATTTGGCGGAGGATTGAGCCTACTCGAGCCACGCCCCCGCGCTCATCCGAGAATAGGGAGCCCCAGTTGGCTCCGAGTTTCTGTGTGGTCGGTTGGGTGTAATAATCTTTTTCGTTCCCATTGAAGTCGTGATCCGGAAGGACCTCTTTTGAAATTCGGCTACCTTTTTCTGCTCCGCCATTAGGCTGCCCCTCCCCTGGGGTTGGAATGCGCTTGCTCTCCTTCTGCGTTGCCACGCGCGGCTTCTTAGTCCGAGCCTTAGGGGCTTAATACTGGCGTTTTGCCTTCCTCCCGACCCCAGGTGCTCACGGTTCCCCGCATCCGTACGTCAGATTTTCTTGTTCATTTTAGATGATTCTCGCGTTCGTTTCGCCTTTTATCTCCTCACCCAGTCCAGAAGACAGGTTAAGTTACCACCACTCTCCAGAGCTCTAAGATATCAGAATGGACATCCTCTTTCCCCTTTTCTGTTCCCAGCGAGTTTTCCGCAAATGACCTTCTAGCCCTGTTCTAGGTTTGGAAAAGACCCCCATCATCTGTATTGTGATTCCTAGGACTTGTTTCCTTTTGGTCGATCCCCCCCTATCTCAGCTGCGGATATAATCCTCCAGTTGGATGAGTTCCCGCGCACCGTCTCCCCTCCTCCTTTCCCTTCGAGCGCCGATGACCACTTTTTCTTCTCGTTTCTCTGTTTTAAAACGAATGATCGCCCTTCTCATCCTCCCCGAATTCTTGGTCCTCTCTTATGCGCTGGACGTGTTCCGCACTCTTCCTAGACGCTTTCAAGCGATTCCCTTTGTGGATTCCGTTGACTCAGTACCGGTGTTTTCTTTTTCTCCTCGCCCCCCCCCAAGTCCTTCTTAGAAGTCAAAAAACCCATACCCAGGCTCGGGCGCTCCCAGAAAGAGTGATATTTTTTTAAGTTTCTTTTTGCACCACACATTCTTCTTCCCCCACAGAACGATCCCCCCGCAAAGTAATCCCAATGAGTTTTCACCTTTTCCTCATATTTTTTTTTTATCTTATTGCTGGTGTATACAATTATATGGCGTGCGTGCTGTTGATGTTGCGCCTACGTTGGTAACCCCTCGCTCCCCTTTCATCGCTATATTGATGGTGGTCTCGCCTCATGTTTTCTCTTGGTTCCAACGTAAACGAGTATTTGGGGAATTTTTCGTATCATCCCCTAGGCCTTCCCCTCGACTCTTCGGCGGAAGAACCTTGAATTTTTTGTCTCGCGGCTCTTCCCGAGGGAGGTTCATAGGGGGTGAATTATATGTTTCGCCTTTGATGTTCTTCTTCTCTTTTAAGCTCGAGAAGCTCTATGAAGCAGGTTGTATTTGCTTCTTATTTCAGCGCGTTTTTTCTTTTACCCTGATGCCTTCTGGTCCCTTCCTAAAGCGCGAGTGCTGTTCTCGGGGCTCGCCCAGAATAATCCACCCTGAGAATGCATCAGGGCTCTCTTTGCTAACCTTTCTCACGGATCGTCCTCGGCTTGCTTACAGATGACCCGATCTTCTCAGATGCGCCCTCGTATTCTCTCCTTCTGTCGGACATAGATGGTGGTTTTTTGTCGACTGCCCAGGTGGCTTCTGTATGGTATTACTGTCTATTCCTATATGACACCACGCGATCCCGCATTCTTCATTTTCACACCATTTTCCCTCGCGAGTTCCTCCCGTCCCATAAAGCTGCCTTCAACGGCCTCCCTTCCATCCTACCTAGATAATGATCGTAGATTCCCGCCGCGCTGTGTGGTCCTCTCCTCGAGACAGGCCGGAGAATTCAAACCCCCTCTTCGTTTTGGTCCTCATCCGGCTAAGATTTCCGCTGTGGTCTAGAGTTTTATTCCCGTAGCCTCTTCTACAATAACAGGAGATGAGCCAAGGACCCTCCTTCGCCTTGCCCTCGATTATTCTCGGCCCGAGCTTTGTAGAGAGGAGTGTTGGCTGTGGTCTCCTCCTTATTTTGTTTGAGGCGCCCAAGTTCCCCTTCCCTCTTTCCGTCCTCGTCCGGCGGACCGATTCCGCGTTAAATCTTGGACATTGCTGCCCCCTCCCTCTCTTTTCCTTGCTGAAGCAATTTTCTCTACAGATCCTCGCTCTGTGCCCTCCTCACTGGGTGGTGAGTTTTGCGAGCCTTATGCTGCCCACTCCAGGAGAGTCCGTCCGTCTCTTCCTCTCGCGCTTTCAGGGATCTTTATCTCTGATGACACCATCCCCTCCTCCCACTGGTTATGGTGCTGGATCTTTGCTCACCTTGTCGTTTATCGACGAGTTGGTGGTTCTATCGTCCAGCTTTTCTTTTTCTGTACCTGATTTTTGGGATCTGCGGCCCTCCTTTACAGTACCCTTTTTACTTTTTTTGGCTACGTGCGCCTCTCTTTTGGCTCTGTCCTAGGATCTTAACACAAGAAGGTGCTTGACTCTCTTACTGCTGATGTAAAGAATGCCCCCCCCCCACGGCGTGCTCGACTGCAATTTCCAGTTGACTGCGAGGCCTGGTCTCTTTTTGAGACGGATAGTTAATTCCCCCCCCCCCGACGTCATCGCTTTCTTTTATTCAGGCACCTAGCACTCCTTTTGCGAATTGGGGGGTTGGCTTTCATCACACTTGCCAACTTCTGCTGGAAAGCTGGTGTCTTGTTCCTTTGTCCTGCGACGGGCCTATTGAACATCTCGCCTATCCAGACTTACGGCGTTCTTCCCCTCCCACTGCGTCTCAGTCACCCGTTCCTGCTCTTGCAGAATTTTCCCCCCTTTCTCTTTTTCACCTTCTCTTGTTGTTGAGTTAGTCTCTCGTTCAACTGCTTTTTGAAATCCCTCTACCTCCTTTGACTCTGGAAAAGTTTTTTTTTAGTTTTCGAATAGTTATTTCTGTAGAGCGCTCGGTGCTAAGCGCGTTCTCCCTCGTCTCAGAAGAGTAGAGTCACGTTCCCTCCTACTATTAACTATCAGAGAACGCTTCAGAACTTTCCTCTTTCACCCACTCAACTACCCCCCCCCTTCTTTAGTATCCTTTTTTTTAAGGACCGAGAATTCTTCTGCCCCACCAAGGAAGGAATAGGGATGTATCCCTCGAGGCCTGAGTTTTAGGCCCATCTCGCGCCATCCTCGCTCCAGCGTGTTCAGTCAAAACTTGTGCATCGTTATTTTGAGCTTTTCTGGTATCCTCCCTTTTGTTCCTCCTCTCCTCTCCCGAGCCCTTCATTTACTTAGCCGCTGAAGGATCCTCACTCTTTGTGGGTTTGGAATCCCTAATCCGGGGTCCTCGAGAAAACCTCTCCTTCTGATTTGCCCAGTACTCCTGCTTTTCGTCTCCCCACCAGAGCACCATCCCCCCTTTTGCATTTCTGGGGGATTGTGTGCATTGATCACCGGGCAAGTTTAAATTTTCCGGTGACCAGGTTTCTCATGTTTTGTTGCAAGAGAAAGGGCCTTTTCTTGCGGACCTGCTCGCCCCCGTTGGTTCGTAACCGGATGTCCCCCCTGTTCCGTGTGTCGCGCTGAGGTTGGGAGATCATGCCTCCCGGTGAGAAGGATAGTTTGCTCTACCCGGCAGTCTCCTATTTCTTCTCGGATGACCGTCTTTATACTACGGACAGTCCCGGTGGCCTGGTAGCGTTAAGACAACCTACTCCTTCAAAAGACCCCCCTGCACTTTCCCCTTGCGAGCGCATTCTCCCGCTTGCGGTCCGATGGGTTGTGTTTTCTCCTTCTCCTGTATTGTATCATCGTTTCCCTTTCCCTGACTATTTTCTTTTTCCCGCTCAGCGGTCCAGTGGTCGATTTGTCGCCATGCTGACTTCCCACCAGATGGGGTTGTGAATGCGCTTGCGCCGTCTCCTAGCCTTGAGTAAACGCCTCTCGGCGAGGGTCTGCTGGTACTTGAGGACAAGTTTTAATGAAGAAAAGTGACTTTCTTATTCTCCGCCTTAGGTTCTTTTCAGTTCTTTTCCCTTATGATTCGTTGCTTACGTTCTCTCAACCCGAAATACGCCACGAGTAGCAGGCGACAAACAACGTTTTCTCGCGCATCATTTAGCCCTTTCCAGAAGATTTGGCGCCCAGCCAGCAGAGCCCCCCTTCCTCCTCTTTTCTCTCCTTGCAGGCCAAGAGAAGTGAGAGGTGAGGCACATCCCCAGCAATAATAATCTTGAATGCCTCTCTTTTTTGTCTGGGCGAGCCACGTCGAAGCCCTCTGAGACGAATCCTCCCTTTATTTTGAAGCTTCCTTCTCTGAGCCGAATCGTCGTGCTGAAACAATGGCTGGCATAGAGTATAGAGATTCACAGTTTTCATCAACGGCTTAAGGCCGACTAAGCTCCCTTGATGCAAGCTTCCGCCCCTCTTCTCCCTCGTCCGCGATTCTGGGAAATTCATGATCCTTGTAATCTTTCTTTTTCTGTTGATCGGCTCCATTTGCCCCCCAGACGCGTTGATTTACAAAACCCCCTCCCACGAGGCGAAGCACCAGCACGAATGCCCCCCCGGTCGCCGTGTGTACCACAATTTCGGCCAAGAACCCGCGAACCCCACATGCCCTCCCCCACCAGCTGACTCTATTTTCATCTCTTGTGTTTTAGAATCTGTTTGCCACTCCCCCTCTGCTTTTTTTTTTTTTCTAGGGGGCCGCATAAGTTGTGTGTTCACCTCCCTGCGACTGTTCTTCGCGCTTCTGGTGGCGATGGTTTTTTGAAATTCAGACCCTTTGTTTTTTCTTCTTTATCATCCTTACGGAAGATCTGACCCCTCCGATCATTTTTTATAAGAAGCCTAGATCTCGTCCGCCTTCCTCTGTAAGCGCGCCGCGTTCAGCACGGGTTAGTCTTTCCTCCTCCTTTAGGTGATGGCGGCGTGTTCCGTCCCTAGACTTCTTGTGTTTGTCTCCCTTCTTGATAAGTTCTGCTGTCTTTGTGCTTTGCCGCGGAGTGCCCCCGAGATTTCTATCCGCTCTCTCTCGTTTCTCTCGACTAATGCTAAATCTCTCGCGCCATGCTCGGTTGTTCTTTTTTCATCGCCCGATAGAAGGAGGGACCTTTCGTTCAGTTTTTTTTTCTGCCCGCCTCGCCGCTGAGAATCTCTCATCTGCGCTAGATCTTGCGATACCGCTTCGTGGTGGTGCGGCCTGTACCGGGCTTTCCTTTTCTCCTCAAGTCTCCCCCCTCAGCGCACTCCAGTGAAAGTCACCCCGTCGCTGCTGACAGGTTAACTCAAGTGACTTCCCCCCCCCTGGGGTCCTCTTTAATCAGGACTCCTTACATGTCATCCCCCCTCGAGGAGTTCAGCCCAAATAAGATGCTGGGGCGCGCCCCCTCTCGAGATACCTCTCATTAAAACCCCCATTTTTTTTTTTTTTTCATCTCTAAAAATAGACGCTGCCCGCTGGACGTTTTTCAAGTTCAACCGGTCATTTCCTTCTCTGATTAGTAAATCAGTTTTTCTTGAACCCCCCCTACCCTCTCCGCGCCGACCGCTCAATTCTCTTCTGGGACCCTGAGAGAGGATTTTGAGTTTTTCTTGGTGGCGTTTCGCGAGAAGATACCTTCCCCCGCTGTACTTTTTGATCTTTTCTTAGGGGCCCTCTCCTTTGATTCTCTTCCTACTTGAACAGATAGAGGTTTTTCGCCGATGTTCTGCTCAAGTGATTCCCTCCTCACTGTGGCCTCCTCCCCTCAGTTTTTTTAAGGGGAGAGAAGGGCCTTAACTTTGACTGTCTGAAAATTGCCTTGCTTAGGATTGAAAGCACGTTTTCCGCCATTCTTCACCAAGACGTACACCGGTGCGGTGCTCTTTCGATAAATCGGCTAGTGGAGCTCTCCCCCCTCTCCTTTTTGTTTTGAGAGGAACGCCCCGTGCTTTATGTCTGCTCCAGTAGTCATCCTCCTTTTAAGGTCCTTTGCAAGGGTTTTCGGATTTCTAGAAGCCTTTGAGAAGAGATGCCAGTTTCAGGATACTAATGTCCCCCCGGGTTATCTTCCCTGGCTGCTGCCGTATGTGCTTTGAGAGTTTGAATAAGTACCCTTCGCGCCCCGACTTGACGTACCGACCCCTTTTGTTTGACTTACTCCCTTTCTTCCCCTGCTTTTTTCAGTGTGCGCAAGTGTTGTGTTCACACCAGAGAAAATAGCTCATCTTTCATAGGTAGGTGACCTTTTGTTTGCAGCGCCGCTTCTGCTCTATTTTTCCTGAAGATCACAGTCTTTTGCCCTACCGTGCTGCTCGATTCTCCCACATTGCACCTCTTATCTAGTCACCCTTTCTCGTTTTGGGGCCTGTCCATTACCGTTTACCAAGCTATTTTCCTTCCACTCCGTGTTTGTTTTTTCTAAAGCCTGATTGGAAATTTCCTCTGACACTACTTTTTTTTTGTCGATAAGTATTATTCGCTATCTCTCCTACGTATAGAGGAGTGTTGACCGGCTAGTTAGAAATAGTCTGATTTTTTCTAAGTCAACGTACCCAACGCTCCATCCTTCTAGTTTATTTTTTTCACCAAAAAGCCTTCTACCTGTTTCTCTCCGTTTTTCAGCGATCTTTGCCCCCCTCCCTTAGATGACAGTGTAGGGTGTGTAGTCACTCTCTTCGAGAGATTTCCTCTACCTCGTCGCTTCCAAAGCTGAGACTTGTCCAGGAGAGAAAGCGTTTTTGCCTCCGTGTCATCTCTATTGAGTTAATTCCTGTCTTCTTTCCTGTCCTCCTTGCTAAGTCTCCCCAATGTGAGCTTCACTCAGTACTTCCACCGGCGGATCCCACCCTCATGGTTGAGACCTACAGGGTATTCCTCTGATCAACCTCTCCCTTCAATTCAAGAAAGATCTCGTCCAACACACCATAAAAACTCCCAGTTTCCCCTCGGGGATGTTTGCCTCGCCTGCTGCACTTCTTGCATTTTACAAGTCGTCTTCCCTGATGCGATTCCATAAGGATCGTATTGTAGTTCCCCTTTTTTTTGATAGCAACTTTTACTTTCCCCAAACCCATCTGTCGAGTTCCCCTACTCGTGAGAGATTGTCGACACCCCGTTCTTCAGAAGGATTTGTCCGAACTTCTAGGTTTTTCTGAAGTCAAATTCTTCTTGAGTTTTTCATTGCTTTTCCCCTCGCCGGACCCCCGTCTCCCCCTTTGACCTCGGGGCCTTTTAGGCGTCTTCTCCACGACCACAGAAGACGCAACGCCCCTCCCGAGCTTTTTTTGTGCATCTTTGAGGAGTCTCCTCTTCTTTTTTGTGCTCGACTTTGATTGTTACTCATTTTTCTTCTCGGTTGTAAATGGTCCCCTTTTTCTTTTCTCCCTACCTTCGTTCAAGTTCGTGTGCGAGTTGCGGCTCCTGATTTTTACTCCTTTTTGTGGAAGGTGCTCAGGTGTCTCCACCCCGAGACTTTGTCGTGCTCGCCGTCCCTCTTCTATCCCCGCTCGGGCCCTTGCTGAAACTCCCTCCTCGTGCGATTGTTTGCTGGTAAGGCTCCCTTTGAGGAATTGCTAGGTGACAATTTCGTCCTTTCCGCCGATTCTGTGCGTTGCATCGTCCTCGGTTCTGATCGCCGTGGTGTCTCTTGAGCTCAAGAAAGAAGATGTCGCAGCCCCAGGGACAACACCACCACGCGCTTTTATACAATCGAGTCCTTCCTCCCCGCTAGAGTGTTCGTTTGCTGCCTCTCCCCTTCCGCTAGCCGTCTCTCACAGAAAGGCAATATTCCTGTGAGAGGTGAGAACTTCCAGCTCCTTTATGCTGAGCGAGGATAGTTTCGTCTTCGGTTTTTTTTTTTTTTTCTCTAGCGATACGCTCTCTCTCTTATCCTTACTCCGCTTCGTTCACCAGCCTCCGTCGGAACTCAGAGATCAGTTAGAACTCTGTTTTCTAGGATTCTGAACAAAAGAATTGATATCCATCCCGTCTTCGAAGGCTAGCCGCGTGCTTGCCTCTTTCCTCTGCAGACGGCGCCGCGTATGCTGGCCCCGGTCTTTTTTAGAAGAGGTTTTCGAGAGTTACTTCTTCTTCAGGGGCCTCTCTTCTTCTGCCCAACCTCCTGCGGGTTTTTCTTTAGAAGTTCCCCCCCCCAAGTTTTCGAGGCGGAGGAGAAAGCCACTCGAGATGAAAGCTCGCTTTTTTCACCCACGAGGCCCTGCCCCCGTCAAGCGCACACCGAACTACTAAATGAGTGTCCAACCTTTCTCTTCTCTCCTCCTTTTTGGATCTATGATGGCGAAAATCCTTTCTTGCGTTCTGTTTCTTGTCGAATACTTGTTTTTGCACACGGCGCTCTCCCCTGTGTGTGCCTGCCTAGTTGTCTGTCTTTTTTCACCTTCGACCCTCTTGTTTTCTTAAGATGAAGGTAAGGAAGCCTATGAAGCCCTTCTCGTCTCTTACAATGCGAAAGCTTCGTAGTCAGCCTTTCGCGAGCGTTGCTTCTTGCCCGGGCAGCAATGGAGTTCTACTGATTAGCCCTGTGATGGCTAAGAATGCTAGTGGTTAACCTCTCTGACTTCCCCTTCAGAAGTTAGCATCGCTCTTCTTTCATCGAGCGCTCGGGTTGCTTTGACCTCCTCTTATTACCGCCTATTAGTATCCTTCTCGCTTTAGGGGTCCAAGAATCAGTCCATCTCAGAGAGAATATGGCTGATTTTGTTTTTCCTACCTCGCACGTGCTCGCCTCGGTTAGTGTTTCGGAGTGTCAGATATCGAATCTGTTTCCGGCAATCTTCTCGTCAGATTGATTAATTATCTCCTCTTGCTTTTGTGGTTTGGCGGCATTCCAGAGTTGCGCTTTTTTTCTCTCCTTCGAGCGGAACACGTGTTCATCACGCCTCCTATGCAGAACCCTTCGTGTGACCTCGTGACATCACTTTGTTTTTACCTACCCAAGGACTAACTACCAGCAGTCCCCTCTCTGAGGCGCTCCTCATGAAGATATTTTCTCCCTTCCGCTGTGACGCAGCACCCGGCTTCCATCCAACCCAATCTGTACGTGTTGCCGATAAGCGTGCAAACTTCGCACGACTTGCCGTAGTGGAATTTGAATACCAGACGTTCATTTACCGTAAATGTCTATCCTTCCCTCGAGAACACCTTTTCCATAGTTTTTCAATGCAAGACCCCTAGAGATGCGCCTCGGAGGAGAGCAGAGGTCACGTTTTTTTTTTTTATGAGCTGATTTCCTTGGTCTCGATCCGCTAACGGCCCAGCTGTCTGTGATCTCTTCGTCACTGCGAGGGCAATTTGAACCCCCAGGATATCAGACTTTCTGACTAGACTCTGCGCCCTTCTTACACCGCTTTCGCTCTCGGGACCTTAGCCCTCTTTTTTGTAAGGAACGTGTGTCGGTTGGAAACCCACTTTTTCCGCTTCCACTTTACGAGCAGTTCCTAATTTAACTGCAGTTTGACTCTTCGAACGCGAGCCGCCTTTTCCTCTTATTCACACCTTTCCAGCCGGACACCTGTGTGGTGTGCCTTTTTAGGACTTGACTTTCCTCAGTTTCTTTATCGCCTGATGGTGGGGCATCGTCTGGGACCTTCGATTTTCTCAACCTTATTGTGGATTAACGGCCGGTCCGGATACTTCATCATCTCATTTGTGCAGTTTCTCGTGCTTTTTAGTGATCTGCCTCAGTCGAGACCCCTAATTTTAAAAAGGAGTGCTAGACCTACTGTATTTTTCATTTGCTGCGCGTTTCTTGGAGTGTGACGCCTTCCATTTTCTTGCTGTATCCCTCACCCAGATTCAGCCATGGCGTGGGCAGCTCAATGCCCCCTTCAATCCGCCTCCCGTGGGGATTGCTGTTTTTTCCCCGACCTGTCCCCCCAACTCTCTCTCTGGACCTGTATGTCGTGAATGTGCGATTCCAGATTTTTCTAGTGTTTTATTTCAGATCTGATCCCACCCTAGTCCTTGCGCTTCCGACTCGAAAAGCACGACTGTCTTCTCCTTTTTTTTCCCGTGTGCTCAGGGCACGTAAAGATCGGTGACCGTTCTTTTTTCTTTATTTTCCTTTCGTTGTTTGTGAGATGATTTCCCCTGCATCTTACCTTTTTCCCCTCGACGACTTTTATCGATTTCCCTTGGTGGTTGGACGCTCTCTAATATGCTGGAGCGGGATTAGTTCTGCTCTCTCCCTCGTATTTAGATCTCGCCCACGTGTCCCCCCCAGCGAGCGAGTTTGCGCCTTTTTTTTTTTCACCACAGAAAAACCTTCTGACGATGCAGTAACTCCTCTTTTTCTTCCACCTAATTTTTCGATATTAAGTCCGATTTTGGAGGTTTTTCTCATAGCCGTCCTACTTCTTTTTTTTTCAGAGACCCCGAGCCCAGCTAGCTGAATGCTGGCCTGGGCAGGAGCTCACGTTTTGCATTCTGGACTGATTGCGCTAGATTTGAACATTCTGCCTTTTTTTTCCTACTATGCCGAGTCCCCCCCCCTCTTGTGCCATAACGTCCCCCCGGAGTGCAGATTTCCTTTCCACCATGGTTGCAGAAAGAGACTCAGTTCCCCCCCCGCTATCAACCCAGCTAGTCTCTCGAACAGTCAAGATGCGCTAGTCCCTAACCGTTCAATTTGAGAACCATGCCCTTTGTCCGTCTGTGCTGGTTTTAGCCTCTTGACGCGAAATGTGACACGGATATCTTCCTTCGTCCAGGAAAAGCTAGCCTGAGTGAATGACCCTTTATTCCTCCCCTGTAATACACCACATTCTTTCTTATTCAAGAGCTTCTCGCCGGCAGTCACGTGCTCAGTATCGTTGTACGGGCTTTTTTGATGCACAGACTTTTCACTCGCAGATTATACGACGGAAGACGGCTTTCCTCAGGTGACCTTTGGGAGATTACTTCTCCGCCCGACAACCCCCAGAGAGCCCCCGACACCCTATTTTTCTCTTGCTCGCTTTCCTGACCTATTTTGCGGTCCCTGGTAGGCGGTCAGGCCTCTCCTTCACTCGACCAGTTACTACTTTGAAGTCCTTCATAAGCGGCATTTTCGCGTTGCCGTCAGGAGATTCACCCCCGTAATTGTGGTTGAATGCTCCTTTTTCTTTTTTCGTACAGTTCTCCACCAGCAAGGCGTTGCCTCCGACAGGAAAGCCTCCGAGATTTTCCTGCTGGTAAGGTCTCCTGAGTTCCTTCGCGAAAAAGGTTTTCCCCCCCTTTTTTCCTTCCGCGAAGGAGTTGGCACGGTGCATTTTCTTCTGCTTCTCCGTTTTGTAATCCAGTTTTCAAAGAAGCCTCTTAGCTGCCCTCCCCCCCACACCACTAGCCAGCGTCTCTCGGCATCATTAGAGCCTTTCTCCTATCCCTCCTGGTAGCTGCTCATCGTCAGACCCGTTATTTTCCCGTCCATTTTCCTAATTTCCCTCTTCCTAGGAGAGAACATCCCTCCATTCCATCCTTGTCTGCATGTCTATCGGCTGGGCTTTAGCTTCTGTTTTGCTAGATTCGCACGAGAGTGCCGGAATTGGCTCGGGTCCCCTCAGCCCCCGATCCTCTTTCTCTGCCGAAGCGTTCTCCCCTAGGCTGGAATATATTCGTGGCTTTACACAAGATGCTCTCACTTTTTGAGAATGCCCGATCCTCTGCCCAGCTCTCTCCTCACGCGTCGCCGGGGAAGAGATCTCTGCGCCGTTGTTAGAGCTTTCTTTTAATCGGCGTCGGTAATGGGAACTGTGTCTTTTTCCTCTCCCCCCCACATACTTCGTTTTCTTCCAAATTTTTCAAAACCCCACTTTCACCGTAGAGGAGAGCACCCCATCCCTAGTTTTTTCCAGTACGTCGTTTTTGCCCAAAACGTCGTCGGACCCGCCTCTCCCCAGCAACGAATAATTTAGTGCCCCCTCCCTC
>Ga0179593_1582872_pt1 | contig 13341 bp, 11 predicted proteins | sample CZODoug2_1_08_16_FD_185931 | JGI IMG/M metagenome (GOLD analysis project Ga0179593, IMG submission 185931) | Vadose zone soil fungal communities from Angelo Coast Range Reserve, California, USA - CZODoug2_1_08_16fungal (PacBio error correction) | ecosystem: Environmental > Terrestrial > Soil >... | reverse complement strand
GGTGTTGTTTTTTCCCGAATGTTTCAGTCTTTCAATATGAAGGCTTTGAGCTCGTTGTGTGTAATGAACTCTCAGAAGGACTCTATTCTGCTTGGGTTAGAAATGCACATAATGACGTTGCGTTCCTGTTTCCCCTGACGAGAGCAGAATCTATGGCCGAGGGCACTCCAGGAAGACAATTTCTAAACCCGTTTTCCGAGCAATGAACATCCTTTTTAAGACGTTGCAGCTTGAGGGAGAACCCCTTGGGAAGAGCCGGTATTGAGACCGGCTGGAGAGATAAGGGCCATCCTCGTAGACCCTCTATTTTGGGGTGAGTCCCCCCTTTCGCGTAAAGTGGAGTACTCCACGGCTTCCCGCATCTTCCAGTTTGGAGTCTTAGTGCCCCACCATCGGTACCGGAGTTTCGAGCACTAAAAAAGGAGGGGGGGAAGATTTGACCCTGAGGGTGGATACGATGGCCAGTTTTTTTTTTGGTGTTTTTCTTTTTTTTTTTTTGTTTTTTGTTTTCTTTGTTTGTGGTTATTTTGTGTTGTTCAACGGAACGAACAAATCCGCAAGCCCCCACGTTCTCATTTTGGCAAAACACAGTCTTTAGCGGCCCGGGCACGGAGGCGCGTCCTTCCTTTGGGCTTTTCTATTTCATACTTGCTCTTTTCTGTCCTTGTTTGCGTAGCCTTGGTCCTTCGCCCCCCTACTGTTCGCCCCTCGGCATTGTTCCCCCTTTTTCATTCCCCTTGGTACGCAAGCATTCCGCTTTGGTCCGCTTGGGGGAACGTGGTAACGTGGACAGGTTGCAAAAAGGCAGGGTACTCCGCCTCCGTCCCTTTTTTTCCCAGTTATTGGGTTGTGAGGTGCCCCCATGGTGCCCCCACTCCTTCCCCTGCCTCTTTTTTCCCTTCCTACCCAACCCGCAGTAGCGCTCTTCCGGATCCTACTCCTTATTTTTGTTTTAAGTGCCCAACCGTGGGCGCGAGTCCCCAACAGAGAGATTTCTTGGTCCGGATTACCTCATTTCTTGGCCGGTTCGGGGAGAACTTCTTGATCTCTTCCGCTCCCATAAGCGGGAGCTCGAGGAATGACCGCTCCCAGAGGGAGGCCTTTCTGGGAATGGGAAGATCTGTGGACGGGGGTTCTTCGTTGGTCATGTTTTGAATTCCTTCCCCCTTCTTACTTTCCCCCCCGGTCTCCCGTATTATTGTTTTTTTGGCCGAAGTCACCAGCTACCCCGGGGAAAGGCAGGTTTGCCGGTCAGGCTTTCTGTGACATGATCCCCTTTTTTTGATCAAAAAAGTACTTTCGTTCAAGTTGGTTTTGCTTCTACCCTCACGTAGGTACGCTTTGGGTTCACTCGGAACCCCCTGTTCTTTTGTTTCGTCCCGAAGAAACACGACGGCTTTCCCACTCCATTTTTTATAATAAATTCCTTGTTTCTAGAGATTACCTGCTTGGTCCCGTAGTAGGAGTAGTACGCCGCATCGTGTTCCAGTTTTTCCGGACCCCCCCCCGGCCCCAAGAATTTTACTCCGTCCCCCCCACTTGACTCCGGGATGTTTTTTTGCCCAGCACCGTCTATTCATGGCACAACCCTTCTTCTTCTTCTTTGTCTGGGGGTGAATTCTAAAACATTGCCTCTTTCATAGAACCAATTTAATTAAGACGAGGAATTCCCCCATCCCCAGGAAGAAAAATACTCTGACCGCCTGCAGGCACCCCTCGGTCAGGCGGATTTAGAGCCCAGATTCTCTTTTCGCCCTGTTCCTGGTTCCGACCTGAGAAACCCAATTTTCTTTCTGTCCTTTCTTTCGAACCCGGGCAACTCTGGTTCAGATTCCTTTTTTTTCCTCTTCTTTCTTCCCCCAGATAAGGCATCGGCTTTTACTAGGTCTGTGTGTCGGCACGCCTTTCACTCCAAGTTTCCTTTTTGTGGATGCTGACTCTGAGGAACACCTTCCCCCACCTAAATTGTCACTGTGTCATGGTGGAACCCCTAACCCTTGACCTTTGGAGGGACGCAGACCGGTGTACCCTACACTTCTTAAACACTTTAATGGCGCCCGATTCGTGTTTTTTTTTTGCAAGTCAATAAGGGGACCCCAATGAGATTCAACGCCCTCGAACCCGTACCCTCTGGCTACGTCTAAGGTAGCTAGCCGCACAGGGAACAGATGAGAACACCCCCCCCCCCCCCCCCCACCCCACCCCACCAACCCCCCCCCCCCCCCCCCCCACCCCCCCCCCACACACCAACCCCCCACCCTCCACTCCCCCCCCCCCCCACCCAACCCCCCCCCCAACCCCAACCCGCAACCACCCCCCCCCCCCACCCCCCCCCCCCCCCCCCCCCCCCCCCCCCCACCCCAACCCCCCCCCCCCCCCCCCCCCCCCCCCCCCCCCCCCCCCCCCCCCCCACCCCCCACCCCCCCCCCCCCCCCCCGGAGCCCCGGAGCTCTCCCCTTGCTTATTTCTCTGAGTCTCTGCTTAGCGGATGGTTTGTTTTCCGGTTCTTCTTATGCGGCGTTCTGATGTCTTACTAGACTGAGCCATTTGTCTTTCATTTCCCACCCGGGCCTGGTCTATGGTCCCCCCCTTTTTGAGAGCCTCCGCTCAAGCCGAACTTTCTCGAAAATCCCTTCCCCTCCTCTGTTTGTCTTTGAGGCTCGAGGTACGTCCCAACCGCGGCCCGCCCCCTTTTTTTGCCCGAATGTGGTGGCCCCTATGGACAAGAGGGTTTTCCCCCCAACTGCGCAAGTCTCTTTCGAAAGATTTGGTTGGCAGAACCCCGCACCTAAACTCACATGAGGGACAGCTTTCAATCAAAGTCGGTTGATACTTCTTTTCGTATGCCGATAAGAGGCGTAACCCTCCGCTTTTTACCCATTCCGAGGGAAGGAACACAAACCTGAGATCCCTTCTTATTAGGCAAAGAGACGGCGTCCGATTCCACCTCCTTTCTAACATCAGGATGTAAGAGCAACTAAGTTTCAATAGCGGCTCTGTTGGAGTGCTCCCTCAGAAACTCCTTACAACCCGTTACCCAAAATCATTTGGCAACACCGTGATTCCCATGCTCTTTTTTTAAGAGTTTTTACTTCCGCTTGCTCCCTTGTGGGACCGTCTACCCAAGAGGGTACGAATGGGCAACGTCATATTTTTAAATCTCCAAATTCCATAGAGTTCACCGTTAAGCCAAGTTCTCATTTTAGAGCGAAGACACGACGGTTTTTCTCCCACCTCTTTTCTCCCCTAGACCCGCCGTCCATGTCTATAGCGAAGAATTATTGACACGCATACCCCGTGAGCCATTTTTGAGCTCGACGTGAGTGCCAGCAATTAAAGTACACCCCCCCCCCCCAACCACCCACCCCTACACCCCCCCAAGGATCGTCAGTTTTTTTCGTTCCCGCCCTCTGGTCACATTGGGAATCCTCCATTGTTGATTTCCCCACCGGTAGCAACAAGTCTTGTGGAGTTTCTCTTTGTTTTAAAGTGGTCATGAATCCCCCCCTCTGACCTGAAGCACGAAGACATACGTCCAACGCGTGTGAACTTTCTCGGCGCGGCTTGCTCCCCGTCGGGCTCCGTTGTCCCTTCCGCCTTAGGCTCGTGGCAGGTCTCGGCTTCCAGAAATTCTCTTTCATCATCCTCCGGTTGTAGATGATTTTTTTTTATGAACTCTGGTTCGGCCGTCTCCCTCCGAATTCAGAGGAAGCACCCTCATCACCCCTCTGGAATGAAGACCCAGGGAATTTTCATTCGTCCCTGCTGAGACAGGCTGGGTCGGTTTCTTCAGTTCGAGGGGGTCTTTTCATAACAAAAAGGGTCCACTACCTTCAGATTTGGTTTCAGGTGTACCCCTTCCCTTAATTGAACTTCTTGATGTCTGTGACCAACGAATAGAAAGAGGAGTTGTGAACCCCCCTCTAAGAACAAGGTTCCACTTTTCCAGTAGACACCAGGATTTTTCTTGATGCCCAAAGAGCCCGGGGTACACTGAAGTACAACGGCTTTCCGGAGATTGCGCAATCTTTGTCGTCAAGTATCTGGGTCATGTGTCCTCCCCGACTCTGTCGCCATGATTCCGATCCCTCTTTTTGTGTGATTCTCTCCAACATGTTGAGTTCTGAGCGTAATTACACTCTCGATCTTTGCAGCAACGTTTTCCAGTGGCTGGCCTTTGGTCCTGTTCCCCTTCTCGCGATCCCCCTTCCCCTTCCCGGATTTTTTCAAACACAGTGTCTGACGCTTGTTTCTTCTCTTCGGCAATCTGCCCGGCGGGTATCAGGTTCCCCCCCGAACTCTCTTTTTCCTCCCGCGTAGTATGGGGGCAGGAGCTCGGTTCCTCGTTTTTCTATTGAAATCCATCATCCCCATTTCCCCGGGTCCCAAGACCTTATTCAGCCTGGTTTTTCTCAACTTCCCCCTTTCTAGTATGATCTTCCAGGGCGGGCGAGACCAATGGCCCAAAGACACAGTTAAATGTAGAACCTCATGCAGTTGCGGGTGCGGGCTTCAGTCCCCAATTTCCGTCCGCAAATAGGCCCCCACGGCAAAGACCTTTCTCAAAGAGGTCCGCAAAAGGCGTAACCTTCACGGAGGGGAGCAATGAAAAGAGGCCGCTGGGAGAGGTATCGTTTTCTTCCCCAACAACCGAAATCGCTATGTAAGGTGGGTAAGTCTTACAATCATGACGATCAGATTCCCCGTAGCGGTCAAGACACCCCTACCCGCCTTTTCCCCCAAAGTCCTCCGACCGTCGGCCTTTCCCCCCAACCCCGTATAACTTCCCCTTGAGCGCGCAAATGCTAGCACCAATGAGCCGCATTTCTTCTTTGCGCTTTTTTTCGACGGAGCATGTCAAACTGTGGGTTTTTCAAGTGGCAGTCTCCCAAATCCGGCGAGAACGTTTTCCCCCCTCGGGGACACGCTTCATCCAGTGCGGCCTTCTCTTTGTCATGGCTTTTTGACGGAAGTGGTTTCTGTCTCTTACCTCCGACGAGCGACTTCTGTTGTCACGCAAAATTCGTGTGCGTGGGGTCCGTCGCCAGACCCCCCCGTCCAACGGTCCGAGGGCGGCATTTTTCCTCAACTAGATTCGCAGTTCTAGGGACGGAGGAGAGTCGGGAAAAAAGCGGATCGTCAAGAACAACGGGGGGGCCCCTTGAAGTCATATTTCCCCTATTGTTGAGCCGGGCGGCACACAGGTGCTCCCTTCAATTAAGGTATTACTTTGATCCTCAAATAAGAGCGGCGATTTCCTTGCACGCCGGGAGGTCTTTTGTACGTTGGACGGTTTTTGTCCCTTCTTAGTCATTACCCGGTATACTTGTACTTATTTCACTGTCTCCTCAGTAAACCCTCCCCCCCCCTTTCCGGCGGACCTCTTGTCAGGCATCTGGTCTGGCCATTACTTCCCGTTTCCTCTCCCCCCCAACTGTCCGAAAGTTTGTTTTGTTTGAACGGTGTCCCCCATGGTTAGGCCAACCAACTGAGGCCCCGCTTTGCCCCTACACCTAGACGGCTAAGCTTTTTTAATCTTTTTTAATAATCATTGTTGTTGTTGTAGATCTTAATTTGGAGGAGTTCTCTTTTTCGTTAGCTCCTCCAGAGGGCCTTAATACTTTGGTTCCAGTGAAGAAACCCCCCCGGCACCGGACCCTTCCACTCCCAGGAATTCTAGAAAACAAGAAGATTCCATTAACACCCCCTTCTTGACATGACCCCCCTTCTCCCTCCCCCAGTGAAAGGTTTTTAGTAGAGGTTGAATGGTCCCAACCTTTTATACAGAGAAATTAAACGCTATAATTACATTTCACACGCACACCCAGAACCAGACACCCCTGAATAACTTCTAGGCGCGCGACAGAGGACAGTTCGCCAACCGGAAGAGGCTTGATGGACTCCCTATCACCCCCCCGATTTTTCACTGTTGGGCGCCCCCACTTGTTCCCTTTATTGGGGCAACACGACATAGTCCCCCTCAAGAAGGTCTGCTCTCTGTTTTTGAGCGTCGAAAGAGGCCTGTATTTCCGGGGAGAGCACCCGCCCCTTTCCTGGGCTAGTTGGATACATCTTCGACTCTAGCTCCCCAAAATCTCCCTTTTTTTTCCTCCCCCCACGACTTCACAACCGCTGATTAATGATTCGTCCCACTCTGAACTGAAACCCTGAGACCCTGATAGAGAATGCTTTTTGCGTTTTTACCTACAGGAAATTGACAAGTATACCACTCTCGGACAGAAGGCCTACTCCTTAGAAAGGTCCGTAGAGGCATGGTGGGTAGCTCTTTGGTTCGAGGAATGTGTTCGGGGGTTCCTGAGTGGGTGAGGGAAGAGACAGTTGAGAAAGCTTTTACTGGTTCATCCTGAAACCCCTTGAGAAGGTTTTTGGTCATATGGGTCTTGTTTTTTTTTTCGAACCGGCCCTTGGGTTCCCATGGAAACCCTCTAATTCGATGCGGAGGCCGTAGTTTTTCCCGAGGTACCAGACTACTCATTTTCTGCTTTTCCCCCGAGTCTTAAACATTCTCAAGACTGATCCTACCTACCAGAACCCCCACGGGGTTAGCACACACCCTGAAATGTTTTGACGGCTGTTGCCATTCTTCCCGTTCCTCCACTTATAAGGATTGCCTGACTCCCCATTTAAATCCTAGGATCTTGAACAGATCCCCCTCAAAACCAGTCAAGTAACCTGCCGTCTTCTTTCTTCGCACGCAACCCCCCTTTCCCCCGAGATCTCCCTTTAGGATGGAGACCCTCCCCAAGCATTCTCTAGAAAGGCCCTCGTCTTTCACTTGAACCCATAAAGAAAGCCCCCGTCTGTAATCTTAACCTTCAACCTGTGTTGACGCGGGAGTGGTTTGGAGTTCTAGGAAACGCCGCTCCACGGTCTTTTAAAAGTTTAGCCCCCACACTTTAGCCATGATAGACGTCGTTTTGCCGGACTGCTGCTCCGAGGCAGCCTCCCCCCTCGTTTTTGACCGACTCCCCTCGTTCGGACTCCGTCATCTCCTCGAGGAACCATCTTCTCTTCCCTGTATTGCTGAACGCCGCTTCGATCTTTTTTTACAATATAACTGGAAAAGCGTGGACTTCCCCTTTTTTATCGCCACTATAATGTTACCTTCACCCTCCCCCAAGTGGACCATTTTAGATAAGGCGTGGTCAAACTCCGGTGTGGTCGTAGTCACAATCCCTTTGGATCCTTGCCATCTAGTGCAGTGACCTTTGGCAAACTCGAGGTTAGTTGATTTAGGTTTTCCTCTTCCCGGTGAACCATGACGCACCGAGCCCAGACACTGACCCCCTTTTAGGTGCTGATGGACCCATTCCTGACCCTTGGCTTCTTAGTAGTTTAAGAGCGATTCGGTCCCCCCATCTCTTTCGGGGTCATTTGAGGAGCCCCCGCTTCAACGACTCCTTTTCATACTCTTTGTGTTGTTTTGGCTCTTTTCGGTCAGGCGCGCATCGGATTCCCCCTGTTACGCGTTCCTTCCCGCATCAGACCCTTGGCCGACCCTCCGCTCCCCGGGATTTGAATTCCGCCCCCTTCTTTCGTTCAGGGTGTCGGCGGCTCCCATTCCGCTTTGTCCGGTTTCACTTTTTATCATCTCGGGCGAGACTCTCCCACTCGTCTTTTGGGTTTCTTCCAAGGGGGACCCCCCCGGAACCCATGATCCCCCTGGAATCCAAAAGAGGCGGCGTTTTCTTTCCCCCGGATCGCCTCTTTCCTTGCTGCCACCGAAAGTCTTAGACCCCCCCCCCGTTGGTTTCCCCCGTTTCTTTGCTCTAGTTCAAGGCGGCCTTCCTGGTTCATACAAATTGACCCGGAGAGAGCTGGTTCATTTCCGTTAACCCACTTTGGTGCTGAGATTTGCGACTAAACGAGGGAGTGGAAAGGTATTGAGTACGGGGTTCACATTGAGAACCTGTTTCGAGGGAAGGATTTTAATGCCTCTCTTCCCTGAAAGCGGGGTGCGTGACTCTTACACTCTAACGAGTCGGAGGGAGTATTGGACATGGAAAGATCCACCTATGATGCATGCTTAGACCGGGGTCAGGGTTTCAGGTCAGCGTTTTAAAAAGTACCTACCGGCGTGAGCGTTACTCCAACCTTCCTGATTCATGTAAACCAACTGAGGTCAGTAATGACGGGTCAATTTGCGTTCCCCCCCATTTTAGGAAACTCGAAGGGATATCGGTGCTGATAATTTTTTCATGTGAGAGACCGGTTTTTCCCGTAAAGACCAGAAAAACACGCGACCCGTCGGTTAAGTAAGAGGTTATCTCCTTATGTGTTTCACGATTTGGGCACGGGCCGCCCCTTTTCCCCTTTTTTTCGCTCCTCTCCATTGAAGTGCTCTTTTTTTAACTCCCCCCGTAGGCCTCTGTGGTAGGAGACACAGTATGGCTGTAAGATGTGCATTTTCCCCCCCCCCCCCTATCGGTGGTGAGGTCCAATAGTGAGGAATTAAAGTAGGCGCCGCGGCCCCTTGAAGATGTTTACCCGGGTTAAGTTGCCATAGAAAACTCCAGATGACCCCGGCCTTGTGCATTTCCGCCTTCCGATCCCTGCTCTCAAGTATATGAAACTCACATAAAGTTTTACGCCGCCCCCCCTCTAACGATCGTCCCCACCAGTCCTCCTAAGTTCGGGCAGGCGCCATTCTACTGAGGATCGTCTGAGGAGCGTTCTCATCTGGTTGATAAGGGGAAGCTTGAAGGGTTTTAAGACCTTTGGGCTCAACCCCTAAGGAGATATCTTTACTTCGGGGATTCCCACTCCCCCCCTTTTCTTCCCCAAGTGCCGGGGACAGCTTTCGCATCTATTTGGAGTAAGGAAGCCGTTTCTTGAAATCGGAGATTTGAAAAAGCCGCTTTTCTACTTCGAAGAGATTTTTTTTCTACACCCCATTCTTTCTAGGGTCTTTTCTTACACGAGTAAAACCCGGCCCTTGGACTTTACAAACATCTAGAGAGCGGATGAATGCTGGAAGCTATGGGTGAACCCTTCCCCCCGTCACTTCTTGAACATTTCTTTTTTCAGCCACCAGGGAAGAATTGATCGGCTCCTCGAAGTACGTCTTCTTTTTCCTACTCCGTCCTAGTGCTCTTTCACTCAGATAAGGTCTGTCTGATCGGTTTTTTCACAGGCGTTTTTTTTCTTTTCACCCGTTCGTTGGGCGTGTGTCAGTTCTTACTCTTTCCTCCATTTAGCTGGTACATTTCTTTTCCCAGGGTTTGCAGAAGTCACCACCCTCGCTACCACTGCACGTGGTCAGGACAATACTGGTCTTTTTTTTTGATTTCCGTCTCAGCAAAACCTTGCTTGTGCCGTCCTCTTCCGCGTTTTCTTGCAATCTTTTTTTTTCCCCACGGAGGGCACACTCATGCTTCGCTTTTTTTTTTTTTTTTTTTCCTCCACATTCGGTTCCTAAACGCCGCAGTGTCCCCCTTTCCTCTCTCTTTCTATTTCAAGAGATTACCCTTCGGGTCCCTTTTTTCTTTTCGTTCGAGCCTCCCCGATGGCCTAGTTGGTCCCTCGTGCCTCCACTCTTTCCCTACGACGCACCACCCTTCCCCCTCTACTTTCCTTCTCTCTCAAAGCGAGATTCATATTAGTTCCTGGGATCCCGGATGGTTAGACATCTTTCGCAATGTTTTTTTCTTTTACTTTTTCACAACCCCCCCCCCCCAAATTAATAAGTGACCTTAGACCATTTATTTTAAATTCTGCCCCCCTTCCAAGTACCGGTACCGTTTCAAATTTTTACCGGCATTTGACAATTACGGTTTCTTTCACTTAGAACGAGGATGTTCGCCGCCCCCCCCGGCCCTTTTCCCGTGCTCTGAAGCCACCCCCGCCTTTCCCTTTTTCTATTTGGGCTCAACTTTTTCGGCCGATCCGGTTTCATAGCGGCAGACGTTCTTTTTTGCCCCTTTCCCGAACTCGGCAGGGTAGCGTGCTTGGTTTTTTTTTTTACACCTCATCCCGAGGTTTTGGACCGACATCGTCTTTTTCGCGGAGGCCGTAGCGCGTTCTACGCTTTTACACTTAACCATTGACTTCGTATGTGAGTGACATGATCCTTTTCCCCCCACTTTCCCTGCTCGTCCTTGTGGAGCGGCCAAGGTCGGCGTTCGACCCGTCGTAAAAGATGCCTTCCCTGCTAGTGATAGACTCGACTTAGTCCTAAAGAGGCCCTTTAGCTATTTGTTTCCCTTCGGTTAGTCGACTTTTGAGGTTCTGTTTTCCTTTCTTTTTGAACGGATCGCATTTTCCTTTCCAGGTTCTTAAGCCTTGCACCCCTCTCGGTTTTTCGTGAGATCCTACACGATCCCCAGAGTGTCTGCCATTAATTAGCTTCAGTCTTTTCCGTGTCTGCTCTTCCCGAAAAGCGAATAAACCCCAGCTCTAGGTTTCCTCCTTTTCCCCGATTCTGGGTCAAAAATTAGATCCAGGGTTGTTCCTTCTCCAAACGAAGCCATTAAGGGGGGAGCCCACCCAAAATTACGCCTTAATGGATCTTCCTTAGCTCACGGGAGAAAGGGTTTCCGCTCAGCTCCAGAAGTTTCCCTGAACATCTGTTCGTTCCCGGCCGTCATCGCGTCCGCCCCAACCTGGTCGAGCTATAAGAGGATACCGGACATCTCCTGACGTCGATTGGCGCCCCCGGAACTCCCTCAAACAGAAGTGTCTAAGAAGATTTTACACGCCTTGATGGGCCGGGCCTTTTTGGACTCCAGAGAAGGAACCGCCGTTTCTTCTTTTTTCCAAACGCCTCCCTTTACCAACGGTCCAAAATTGCCCTAAATCAGGACTGCATCTATGCGACTCATACATCGTTGGCTGGAACTCGGGATACAACAAAAAGGGGGACCTCAAGTCCTCTTCTTCAAGGTTCCCAGGGCTTCCAATCTGCCTAACTTACCCCCCATCCGCCCCTAGGCGAAGGGAACGCGTCTATTTTGTCACCAGACCCGACGACCCTCCTTGGTGTGGAGGACCTTTTAAAGCGACCCGCCCCCTCTGCAGGTCATTCCGACCTTAAGCAAGGTAAATCAGATAAAGAAAACCCCTTCGGGGTCCGAGAGTGTCGCTCGCCCGAGTGTTTACGTTTGGTTACACGCCGCCCTGTTTCTTTCAAATGGGTCTCGAGGGTTGTTTTTCCCAAAGGGCCACCAACTTGGTGGAATCTTCGAGAGGGGGATCTCCAAGTGTCCCTCCCCCTTAGACATTCAGAAAGCACCCCTGTTCCTCACCTACTAGTAGGCGCGGAGAACTAAGCTTCCTCTGAACGGCTCCGGTACTTTGCTATCCCCTTACGCAGATCCAGGAATCTGGGAACGTCCTTTTACAGGAAGAGTCACATACCCTTTAGACCACTCCTACTATATTTATAATAATACTTCTTGTTGTTGAGATTTCAGTTTAGGACAGTTCTTAATCCTAAGTAGACCCCCTCCATGCCTAACTACCTCCGACGGGACTGGAACTCCTATCCCAAGACCTGACCGAAGTCCTTACCCTCGCCAAGGACTGTACCTTCCTCCTACTGGGATTCTAGGTAGGTCCTTACGGTAGCCTCGAAGGTTTGTCCCCTTTTTCCCCCCACCTTAGCGCCGTCAACTTGTTGCCAGTGTGTTACCCCCCCATTTCGATTCACCATGTTGGAAGAAAAACTTTTCGGTGGTCCGCCCCCCACGTCTCGGGATTCTCACCGACAGGCCGATTTGTGGAGAACCCTTTTCAAGTGGAGGCGTATTCGCCCCCGGCAGTCCAGTTCTTATCCCCTTTGACCTGTCCAGCTTTGCCCTGAACTTTCCCACCCCTTGGCTGTCGTTATGAACCCCCCCTCTTTGGAATGAAATTTCGCTACTTAGAAGGCTCCTATGGCCTTCCCGGACTAGGATTAAGATAAAATTATCCTTTGACTTCTCCTTTTACCCCAAGAGTGAGGCCTCTATCCTCCTTTCTGTCCCAGAATAGACTCGGTGTCTTACTCCCCAGGTTAAAGGTATGCATTTAACCTTATCAGTTTGTCTTCAGATGGAGATATAAAACCCCGGAACCTGGCTACCCCCGGATGCTTGCTCCTAAGCTTGATTAGAGCTTTGAGATGACGGAGTCCTCCAGACGACTATAGGTTATAATATGCCTCTCCCGAACAGGTGGGTCCTCCAGAGAAGAAGGAGTCGTCTTCGTTTGTATTCTCCTCTTGTCGCTGGAATTTTCCCCGGGCAGACTTATTCCCTTCTTCCCCCTTCCCCCACGCTGGGATTGGGTTTTCCCCGTTTAACAAACTTTTTTACTGGATAGACTTTTAGTTTTTCCTCCACCCTTCTGAGAGTCATGTTTCATGCCAACGTCGAATTTTTTGTTAGGACCTTTCTGAGTAAAGTTTACTCTCGCCCCGACTCACGCCAACTTACTATAGTTAAATCCAAATTAGGGAGTGTATTGCGTATCGCCCCGCCCCCAGAACATGTTGGTTTTTTTTCAGTTTCGACCCTTAAATTCCGATCCTTTTTACCCTGTCTACCATAACCGGACAGACAAATTCTCCCCGCCCCCTTCGGCGTTACCCCCAAAAAAGTTCCAGAGGACTTCCTCGGTTTAGAGTCAGCGTCGAGAGGATGGTTCCTCGAGCTGTTTCATGGTCTAAGTACTTTGCGGAGACTTTCCGTCCTCAACTTAGCTTGTCCATGATCATTTGTCCAGCCTTCATTTAAAGGGGAGAAGCTTCGCGCGGTTTTTCGTATCTTTCGTTCAAATTTTTCTTGGAGCCACCCTTTCTGGAAAAGAAGAGGATCCGCAGATGGTAGTCTGAACCATTTTCGTTGAGTTTTGGATGAGAACCAACGAACCCCCGCACCACTCATCTTCCGTGACCAAACACCTCTTGACTCGGCGCCGGCCTGCGATAATGTCTAGTTCTCCGACTTCCCCCCGTTCCTTTTCCCCAACTGAACGATGCCCTTGCTTTGAGCATCTTGGATTCTTTTCTCAGTCCCCGAGTTGGAGTAAACAAGTAAGTAGTTCCCGAGCCCCCGGAGATAAGGAGCCAGGATGGTTCCTTCGTTGAGTAAGTTTGGTATTGGTCATGTGTCCTTCACCCCCCCCGTACGTAATTTCACCTGCTTTTGATGCGACCTCATTTCAACCACACTATACACGACGGAGGAACCCCTTTCCGGCCCCTTTGTCTTTCCTATGGTGACCCGGTTCCCCTCTTCACCCTTCTGCGGCACTGGGTTGACGGTTAGAACGTTTTCCTTTTGTTCCCCGGCTTCCCAACGAGGTCCACTAAACGACTCTGAGGAGACCCCGCCGTGTAAA
>Ga0179593_1430645_pt1 | contig 13341 bp, 20 predicted proteins | sample CZODoug2_1_08_16_FD_185931 | JGI IMG/M metagenome (GOLD analysis project Ga0179593, IMG submission 185931) | Vadose zone soil fungal communities from Angelo Coast Range Reserve, California, USA - CZODoug2_1_08_16fungal (PacBio error correction) | ecosystem: Environmental > Terrestrial > Soil >... | reverse complement strand
TGGGAAACCCTATTTTTTGCCAAATTTTTTGTTTAGCATGTGAAGAGGGAGAACCAATCGTCGCCTAGCTCTTCCCCCCCCCTCTGCTTCGGTCTTCCTATACGGTCCCTCCCCCCCCACTCATTTTCGGCCCTGCACCTTTGCTTTAGTTTAAATATGGGACGATTGGATTAGGATTCTTGTTTTTGGTCTGACGGAGTTGGGCTCCCAGGCTCGTTTTGTACCGCTTTATATCTTTCTTGATCGCCCCTCTGAGATACGGTGTAAAGAGTTCCCGTTTGGTTTCTCCAGCCTTGTGTCTGTTTAGCTTCCTGAAAAACACTTTCTCCTGCTCCCCTACTTGGCTCCTGATTAGTGCTTCGGTACTTTCTCTTTTTTCTCACCCCCCCCCTGATTTCCCTCCACAATTCGTCTTTGTTTTTTCCCCCTTCGTGACTTTCCTCCCCCCGGCACTTTCTAGGTTGAGTCTTTTTCTGCCCGAGGCCTGTGAGGACTCCCGAAGGAGTTAGGACTAAATTTTTTGTTCTTTGTATTACTTTCGTGCTATTTCGTCCATTTAGGTGTTCTCGGCTGACTGGCTGCTCCTTCTACTTTTTCACAAAAATTCCGTCGTAAAGGCTTTCGATTTTTCCCGTACGAATGTGCCCCCCCTATTTTCCTAATCTTTGTTTAGTGGCTCCTTCCCCCTTTACGTCTGCGCGTCCCTCGAAGGTAAGCCCCCCTCCTGACCCCTCTCGGCACGTTTTTTTCTTGAACGCGAAAATGTGACCTAGTCCAAATTTTTTCTTGCGAGTTGTTTTCTTGAAGTCGTTTGTTAAATTGATTTCTCCACCTCTTGTTGGCTCATGGTTGTTCGCTCTTTCCGACTCCTTTTTTTGCCTCGTTTTTCCTAAAGGCCTTCCCTCATGACATGGTCGTTCCCTAAGCTTTTCCTTTCAGTGATGATGTGCTCTGTTTTAACCCTGACCGCTCTCCCTTTTAGAATTGCCTTTTTTGGCTTTTTGACTTATCTTACTTTGATTCAGTGTCAGTTTCTTCTATGCGATTGTTTTTTTTTTGCTGTAAGTCTCATGCAATGATTGGTTTTTTCGGCTCTGCAGGCGATCGATCTGCTCTTTGTCCTTTTTTTCTCCCGCAGTCAAAGTTCAGCTTTTCTATGATTTGGCCCGTCGTCCCCTTTAAGAAGAACTTTCTGCCTCTCGTTCAGGTTCGCTTGTTTTAACTTCTTCGAACCGAACCAGGGGAAGCACCCTTCCAAACTCTACTGCTCCCGCCTCTCCTTCAGATACACCATCCTCCCCCGTTTTGAATTCCGTTCCTTTCCTGAGTTGCCCGGGCGTACTTGATTGTTTTCCTGGTTTAAAACAAATTCCGGAGTCTTTCGGACCCTTTTCCCCTTCCCCCTATTTGAGCCTCTCTTACTTGCAAGGACCGGAGGTAAGACGCTGAAAAGCCATTCCCCCCCCTCCCCCCCGCCCCCCTCCCCGGAAACCTTTGCCTTTCAATCCCCCCTTCCAGTGGGATAGACACCCATATTTTATGGAGGTGTACTTTCCGGTTTCCTCTTCAGTGTTTGCCTGTGGTGTTTGGTGTTTTTTTTGTGTTTTTTTTGTTGTGGGTTTTTTGGGTTTGGTTGGTGTTTTTTTTTTTGGGTTTGTTTGTTGGGGTTTTTTTTTTGGGTGGTGAGCTCATTTATTCTGCCTTCTCCTGATCCTGACTAGTGGCGGTCCTTTTTCAAACCCCCCTTCTGATTTTGGATATGTTTTATACGCTGAGGATTTTTTCTCCCCAAAAGGTTGATTTTTTCTCGTACCCCCCCTTTGTGTGGTTTATTTTATCTTCTCCATCTTTTTTTTCGTCTCTACCGTCCGTTTTATTCCTTCCCACCCAATCTGCTTTTTATCCCCTTTTTTCTGCTTTTTACTACGTTTTTGTCATTCTTTCCCTACTGAGTGTGGAACCGACTTCTGCTCCGGGGTTGTGTATTAGTATATGCTGGACGGAATTTTGTTTGACTTGGTCCTTGTTTTCCTGCTTTTGGTTTTTTCTTCGGAGTGGTTTTTTCCCTTTTGCGCTCGTGTGTGGGCCGTTTATTGCGCGTCCTCATTAACCCTTCCTCCTGATTTTTTCTCTTTTTCCTTGCTGGCGGCTCTGGATGCTGTATATTTTTTAGCTTCCGGTCTTTCTGTTTTTCTGTTATTCCTGAGTCCCTTCCTTTCTCTCTGGGTCATTGCGGAGGGCTTTCTTTGCTGCTCCTTCGGTTTTTTTGCGAAATTTATTGGAGTATTTCCTCTTTGTTTAACCTTTTTCTTTTATTTCGGGCTGTATTTTGGCGTGCTTTTTAGTTTATTGGTGAGTTGAAGCTTTTTCCCCAAGAAAGCGGGATCGTTTTGTGCTTTTTTTGGCCGCCGTGAAAGCTTTTTACTGGAACTGTCAACGGGTTTTTTGCGTTGGTACCGTTTTTAGTTTCCAACCCCTTTTATTTTCCTAAGTTCTTTTTTTTAGATTTGGAGCACTTCATTTTTGGAGGATGATTCCCGATTTTGGTTCCGTGGTGTGCGTTAGTTTACTTGTTTCGTATTTTGTTGGATATAGCCTATGTTTATTGTTATTTTTTCTTTTTACTTCCTTTTCTTGTGGAAACATAGTTCCCAGTTGTTGTTGTTGCTAGCTCGCGATGTTACAAAACCAGACCAGCCCATTACCCTCCTACCTCCCCCCCTCATACGCAAGCCTCCCTCCCCACCTTTTCCCCCCCCAGTTAACAATCCCGACCCCTTTCCCCTAAGACACACCTTTATCAGCAAAGTCAAACCAAAACACCAGCCGTTTCCAAAAATTCCGGTTTGTAATAAAACCCGTTCCCACCGCCCCCAGACTTCAATTCCTTAATCATGACATTAGCACACAAACCCCCCCCCCCCCCCCCCCCCCAATTTGCTCCGCGTTTCGTTACCCCCTTATAGTTACATCCTTCACATCCAAGCACCATCACCAACCTCCCCTCATCTGGTCCCCCCCCCCCGACGATGAATTGACCTTCCTCCACAATTTCCTTCTTTTCCCCCCCGACCAGGCCGGCACCCCGCCCGGTCTCCCTTCCCCAGAAAAATGCCAGAGATCCCTGACAATACCCGGCCCCTCCTCCCCCACCCTGCCCGCTTCCCCCGCCCTCTCCAGCTAATCCGCCAGCCCCCGCCACCTTTTTACAACTTTAACCCGAATCACTTCTTCGTTTTTGTAGCCTTTCTTCCCCCCCATCCCCTCACCCCCCAGCTTCGCCCCACCTCCCCATGCCTCCTTCCCCCCCTTTAAACTTCATTCTCCCCCTTTAATTCCCCCTCCATTAACGCAAGCTCCCCCCCTCCTGATAATAATCTTTTCTTTTTTCCGTTTTGTGTGTACTATGCCAATTGTCCCCCACGTTTCGTAGATCCTTTTCCTTTTTATTCTTAAAACCCCTCCCTGGACAGTCGCTATAAGAATTGGCTCTGAGAGAAAAAGAACCGGGCCTACCGTCTCTTTAGTAATCTGCAAAACCCCCCCCCAAGCGATTGATAACTTCCTCAACCCTCAAAGACGAGGAGGTTTCTGCCCCACAATCCCAGAGTGTGGCTCCCTGGAATCTTTTTCTCCCCCAACGTTACTTCCCCCCACATCTCCGAATTATGACAAAATTAATTTCACCCGTACCCGTGAATTCCTCTTCTACGAGATTCCTATCATGAACCCACTCTCTCCTCTTCAACCCCCTAGCGTCCAACATCCCATATCCCCCGAAAAAACCCGATGGGCTTTGATCACTTCCGTTCCGTTTCCGAATTTCTTCATCACGTAGAATTCTTTAAGCGCGGAAATTAAGCATCCGGACACCCTCTTTCCCTTCCCCACCCGTTCTAACCTTTTATAGTCACGCCCTGACCTCCTTTTATTTGTGTTGGCACAACCCAGTTCCCACCACCATCGCCGAGTTCCTCCCTCTCGCCCCCTCCCCCACTTCCCGCCTTTTTCGCCCTGCTTTCCTGGTGTGAAATTCCCCAAATTCGTGATTTAGTCATTTCGCCTTTTTGAGGGTGGTTGAAAATGTGGAACCCCCCCTTCGGTTTCTCCGCTTTCAGGGGCTTCGTTCCCCCCCCCCCTGCCCAGTTTTCTTTTTAATGTTAGGCTTGACGTTTTTTACTCAGGAACGCTGTTAAATTTCCGGCGGCGAGCAAACCGCTTCCCTCCCCCTCTTCGGTAGCACCATTTCCACCAGTGAAAATTCCATTTTTCTAGCTTCAGACCCCCCAAAGGAAATCTGATATCCCCCTGTTTTCACCAGGAAATCCTGAACCCCCCCATTCCTTGCCCTTCAACCCCTCCTTTTTTCATGCCCCTACCTTATTTCAACCCTATACTTACGATTGTGACCTCTCGCCCTTTATTTTTTTATGCACCTTGTGTCTTCGCGTTTGCTTCCCTCGGGAAAACAAGACCGGCTCTGTACTCAAACATACTCCCACAAAATCTCCAAATCCGTTCGGTTTATCCCCTCATGGTATACGTCCCGTCTTAAATGCCTAACAGGCCCTGTTTGCGCGTATGTCCATTTCGTTCCCTTAACTAACCACTTCTTTGCATCTCGGTTCTTTTTTCTAAATTGCGTCGAGTTTCAGGATTTTATCGTCCTCTTCCTGCAACTTGCACTTCCGTCTTATCCTTGGTCTTTTTTTTTCCCAATTTTGCCACCTTCCGCGTGACCCTACCCAGGAATTTTGTGCCCCTTAGAAGATGCCTTGGCGAGCCGAAGATCTCCCCCTCCATGGTCTTCCAGCTCACGTTCCATTCCCTAGCCCCCCCGCTTTTCCCCGGTGAGTCCTATTCCCTCCCTCTCTTCATCACCTGTCAGTCAAGTCATGAATAACACTTTCCATGCGTCTTCTCGTTATTTTCCCGCGATGGGGACACCCACGACGCCTTTCTTGAGTACCTCGGCCCGGTTTTTCTCCTAAGTTAATTATTCACGAAGCAGATTACCCGAAGTATCGTTTTCCCCCCTTTTTTTTCATTTACCCTCCCCCCTACACCTCCCGGGATTTTGACTTCACCTCGTTTCTGTCAACGTCCTAACGAGTGCATATCGTCCGCTCTGAACCTCCCTCTTCTTTTTCAAGTTCCTAGCACTTTTCACTTACTTCCCAGCTCGTTCACTCCTTCTCCTTCCCCCTTACCCCTGGGAGACGAATAACTATCCTTCATTTTCCCCGACCAGACCTCCGCTCCAATCGTTGGAAACGCTTCGATAAAGACACTTCATGCGGGGATCTCTCGTCTCCAGAGGTTTTATCCATTTTTGATCACCCCCCTCTTTTTCAGTCGTATTCAGAAGTTTTTTTTTTTAATCTACCCCCATTCAATTTTTTGTTTGATTCTCTCTTAGACACTAGTGTTGACAAAATTGGTTTTTATCCTAGTTAGGGATCCCACCATAGTTTGCCGTCTGATCTCTGTCCCCGCATGATTCGGGATGACTGTCGTGACACCACTTGTTTGCTTCTTCCTTTGGGAAATGAAGGAGAGGGATCGTGCCCGGTTGGTTCCTGGATCAGGAGTTCTACCGGCTTTATTCATGAGTCTGCACAGTCTGTGACGGGATATTTCCTTCCTTTTCTCTTGTTCCTCGCCGTCCGGGAGATTACGTTGAGTGTTTCCTTTTTCAGCCCCCCATTCTTCCTCCCCGTTTTTACCCTCCTTTTTTTAGAACGATTCGAGAGGACTGATCTTTTAGAAAAACTTGTCCTGTCTCTTTTTCGTTGTGGTCTCTCTTTTTTCCAGCCGTCCGTCCCCTGGCGCTTTGATGCTTCTCCTAGAAGTTGTTTTATTCCTCGTCAATGTAGGTTTTTGATCTTCCCCCCCAGACTTTATTGAGATGGGTCTGGACCTTTGTTCGTGAGGACTTCCTGGCTTTTCTCTCTTTCTTACGGCCTCCTTTTAGGGGTTCACTCACCCATTCCTTCTTATAACTTCGGTCGTTGGCGTCCCGACTGTGTAGCAACGAACGTCCTTCCCAAGACAGTTAGTTTCTGATTTTCCCTTTTTTTCCGCCCTATCCTCGCTTTCTAGCTCGCTTTCCCAGGTAAGCCCCTGCCTACTTCTGCCCCTCGGGGTTTCTTTGAAGCAGAAAATTTGTCCTAGAGCCCACTCCCTTCTTTCGAGGCTGGAGAAGTCCGTAGAGCTTTCATTTTCTCCCCACCCCCCCCGTTTTTTTTCGAGTGTTGTTATGGAGCTTTCTTTCCGCTTTTTTTCCTCGTCCAGCCCACTCCCATAGAAATTTTGCATCCTACGACCTGCTCTTTTCGTAGGATGTTTCGGGTGGACCCATAAGAAGTTGTTTTCCCTTCTTGTTTTTTTTAGTTGGAATTTTCCCTTCTTTTTCATGATTCCCCCTTCCCCCCCTTGTGCTGTTGTAGAGTCTTCAGGGGGATCGTTCAGAGATAGAAGCCCTTTTTTTTCTATTGCTCGAGCTTCGCGTAGTTTTTTCCCCGCTGTTTTCGCAGCAGGAATGTTCCGTCGCGATTAAGGAGAGAAATTACTCCTCCCCCCTTTCCAAAGAATAGCTGTGGCAATTGTTTCCCTCCTTCCCCGACCCTCCCTCCCCGCTACATTCCTTTTATTTCCCCCTTTTCCCAAAAGCGAAGCTCGAAATGAGATTGCACCTTTTTCACAAAATCAAGCAGTTTCCTATTTTCCTTTCCTTGGTCTCGTTTCGGTGTCGCGCGCTCTTTTGCTTTTTTCAAACCCCCAAGTCCCACAGGATTTTGCCCGGCTTCTCCTTCACCGAGGTTGAGAATTCGAGGACTTCTTGCCCTGCAGGAAATTTTCCCCTTTCCCCCAGATCTCCCTCCCATCTATCGCTCGTAATGTCCCCGGACTTCCCAGTTGGTATAATACCTCTTTTGTAAGTTTCCTTGGTGGATCTTTTTGTGTTAAGGCTAAGTTGTTTCCTACCGACGTCCTTCTTATCCTATCGGGAGCAGTTGAACGGTCGGAGGCCAATTTGACCTACTTTTATAATTCTCGCGTACCTGGATCCACCCCCCCGGTGCGTTTTTGCTCACCCTCAGTTGCGGTGGGGTGCGTTTTTCCTGATAAAATAGAGTTTGGCGATTCTAAGATAGATCTTCAAGTTTGTTCTCTCTTCCCCACCCATCTTTTCCTCCACAATTAGGGGTTTGAATACCCTTCATTCACCTATGAGCGTTTTTACCATATTTTTTCTCCCCCCGCGGCGCTTGGAGTTATTCCGGTTCTGGTGTCTGACTGAGAATTCTGAACTTCGGGGGGGAGTTTGCGGGTTTCCTGTTGGTTAAGTGTTTGGTTTCTTTTGGCGACTCTGTGTGGAACGTGATTGCGGCTTTTTACCTCATGTCTTCCGCACCCCCTTCATTTGCTTGATCTTTTTTGCCTCTTGAGGGGGTTTTTCGGAGTTTGAGATTTCTTTTGTTATTTTCGTGAGGTGTTTTCTTCCGGATTGCGAGGCCTTTCAGGGGCTCGCTTTCGCCATTCTTTTGGATTGGAGCCTGGGTTGTCCCTTTGGCCTTTTTTTTTCGACAAGACTTTATTTGATTTTTGAATTTAAGATTGACTCTTTTCCCCTTGTTGGTGCTTTTTGTGCTTTTTGTTTGTGGCGTTGCTTGTCGTATTGGGCGATGGCATTCTGTGAAAGTCCAGCTGGATATAGTTGGAATGTTTGGGCGCGTTTTTTTGACTTTAATTGAAAAGGTGTGATTTGGGTTTTGGTCTGGTTTGATTTTACCACCGTCCTTTTTAATTTTACTCCTTTTTTGGATTTGGAGTCATTTATTCTCTTTGATGCCTGCTGTTGGCCGTTTTGCGGAGATTTTGTGGTATGAGTCTAGCTATAGGCGATGTTTTTTCCTTTGCGGGTTGGGTCGGTTCGTGGTTCCCTCTTTATTTTCCACGTTGGTGTTGTGAGAGAGAGGTCAAAAATTTCTTGTTTTGAAACACGCCCTCCCCCGCCCGCCTACCCCCCCTACCTTCCCCTCCACAATCCCTCTCCCAACTTTCCTCAAAAGCCACCCCCCCTTCATGCATCAACCCCTTCCCCAAAGTTCTCGGAGAGATTATCCCCCACTTACACAACAAGTCGTTCACCAGTCCCCTTTGTTTTTTAAATCACCAAATTGACAACCACCCCCCCCAAAAATTTCCCCCCCCCTTCCCGTTACCATTACCCTTCATCATTCACGAGTCCCCCCCCCCCCCACCCCATTCTCCCCCTGTCCTACAAGTTGCTCTTATACCCCACTTCCCTCCCCCTGCCACCCCACTAAACAGAGATCTTCCAAACGCCCTCTCCCCCTTGAATTCCTCACAACTCCAGCTTTTTCTCAAACGCAGGAAACCTCCAGTCCCGCGACCCTTCCAGCTCCCTTTTTGCAAGTCCTCCGGATTTACTCCAGAAATCACCGCAGCTCCTTAAATGCTCCCATCCAGCGCCCCCATTTCAGTAAAAAAATTTTTCCATCCCCACTTTGAGGGCGAATACTCTCTTTCCCACTCCTCCCTAAAAGTTTTTTTACCCCCAGCCCGTCGCAACCCTCCACCTTAATAATAATGTAACCCCCTCACATATGATCCCCCCTGCGAGGCCTCCCCCGTTTTAAACGTGAAAAGCCCTTCCCTTCCCCCTCCCCCTTCCCGAGCCAACGTTTCGTCCTTTGTTTTTCTCTGCCCACAATTTTCCCCCCACAAAAGCTTCCTCTGATAATTCCCAGTTTCCCCCCCCTCCTGACTGCGAAGATCAAAATTTGGTCGGAGAGCCCCATGATAAAAAACGGTACCTCTTTTAGCTTTATCAGGCCAACCGTCTTTTTCTCACCCCCTAAAATTCGCCCCACGCCCCCGAGTCTGTTGCTTTTAGCACCCCCTTTTTTTCCCGGTTGGTTCCAAGGTCCCTCCCCTTCAAACACAGTATAACCACCAGCGCGTGCTATGCAACCCCCCATTCCTTTTCCCTGTCCCGAGTCCCTGCTAAAGTATTTCGCAGAATAATGAATCCTTCTTTCCACCCCTTAGACCCACAAGACAATATACCGCCACTACCATATCTGGAGATTTCAAAACCGCGCTTGCCCGTTTACGTCCTTTCCCCGTCGCTCTCTTTTGCATTGATATTCGGTCCCCTTCTTTGAAATTCGGATCAGTTTGAAAGTATCTGTGTTCCCCCCCCTTTGCCCCCTGTTTCTCTAACGACCCCTACCGTTTTGTGCTGTTGGTAACCGCCACCTAGTTCCCCGCATAGCATTTTGCGTCCACACTTCGCCAAGTGACTTCGCCCCACGTAGTGATTTTGTTCCAATCTTTCAACCCCTTTATTAGCTAGATTGGTTCAACTGTATGTTTTGTTTTCCTCTCCGTTTAAGAGATTTTCCCCCCCCCTGCGTCCACCACCGAACTTGTATTTGTTTTCAAGTGGGTTTTTTGATAAGGTGCGAATTCAGAAGAGGTCACCTTTCCTGGCTTTTTAACCCCTCACGCGCCTCTGCTCGTTTTTCTCCCTCCTCAAAGCACACGGCTTCTCCCCCCCCCCCTGCTTTACTAGCCACTGCCCCCCCTCGCAATGCCGTAACGTCAGTGACCTCATCATTGTCCACTTTTCTTCAAAAATTACTAATATATAGGTTAAAATCTCCCCCCCCGCGTTACCGTGCCCCTGTCGTATTGCGCCCCTTGTGATGGACCGTATAGTTTTGCTTCCTCTGTGCCACACAATCCTTATTCTGATAAACATATAAATAAACCACGAAAAGATTTTTCTTTGATCAATGAGACCTAGTCGTCTGCGACTCGCCCTCGTTTCCCGCCGCCCCCCTTTTTTTAGCCCCAATCCCCCCCTTGCCTTCCTGTAGGTTGGGGACCTTCCGCCTTATTCTCCTCTCTTGTCCATAGGAAAAGCACCAACTGGAAATGTAAAGCACCCTCCTCCCGCCATTTTCTTCTTACTTCGCTCCTGTACCCTTCCCTCCCCCCATTTCCTCTCTCTTCTTCCCCCTCCCTCCCCTTCTCTTACAACCACTCCTCTTAGCCATCTTCTCTTTCCTTCGTACCTACTCCCCCCACTCCCCCACCGCGCGCACCACTTCCCGCACTGTCCACCATTCCACAACACCCCCCCCCACCCCTCCTTATCCCCCCCCACTTTCTCACTTCCCCTTCCCTGCCTCCCTCTCGACACTCTCACTATTACCACGTCGCACCCCTCCCTGGTTTGAACCCGCGTCTTTAAATTTTTTGGTTTTACCACCGTGCGCCCCCCCAACCAGCCTGACCATGTTTTTCGTGACCCTTCTCCCTTGCGATCCGTTTTAGCCGTTCCTGGACGACATACTTTTTTCACAGCACAGTCCCCAGCTCCCCCAGCCCTGATTCCCCATCCCGACAGTCGATTAATCCGGCAGTCTTCACTGACCAAGTCCCACATAGATTTCGCTTTTCTCCCATTCTCTTGTTTACAACCACCCCTCTCCTTTTGAGCAGGACTTTTATTTGGTCATATAAGTCTCTGTCTCTTTTATTATTCCCGCTTTTCCTTTCTTTTTAAGTCCGTTGTGGGCAGGTAACCTTTTTGAACCCCCCCCCCTTCTTCTCCCTCTTCACCAGTCAGCTGGCCACACCAAGAGAATTCTGCTCAGCTCCCGCTACCTTTGGACCCCTCCTTCCCCTACACTACCTGGATTTTTATTTCCTCGGCGACCCCGTTCTTCATTAACGCTACCTAATTTTCAATTTAAGCTCAAAGCGCCCCCCCCATGTTTTCCACCGACCTCGCCCCGTTAAAGCCTGTTTTTGACGACCCTTTCCCGCGCCGATTTTTTCTCCCTATTCAGCCCAACAACCTTGACCCAGTAGCGTTTTCTTCATTTTTCCTATCCCTCCCCCTTTTTTTTTTTTCCTTTAGCCGGAAGAAAACGTTCACCTTCTTTTCTCATGTTGAGGTTAGACCCCCTGCTCCCGATCGCTGCCCGCCATGATTTACTTCTTCTGCGGTTTACGCCAAAGATGCTCTTTCATGCCTTTGCACCTTTCTTCTTGGTTTTCTCTTGGTCGCCGTGTTCTTGTGCGCATTTCGTCGTGACGTTCCTTTGCTTGAAATGCAGGGATGTCTCTGCAGCGATATTTCCTTCCGCCCTTGCACTCCGTTGTGGTTTTTTTGGTAAGAAGCATTTTTTGGGTTCTGCTTCATGCCCCAACCTCTTAATCTGAAAGACTCCGAGATGTTTCCTTTCCATGTCTTCTTTGAAACCCTTCACTCCATTTTTCACAGGCGTCGTTGTTTTCACGTTTTTTCTTACTTGAAGACCTGGCGACCATGGCTTGTTCGGTGTATTGAAGATTGCCTATGTGGTTCCCCCTTCTTTGGGTTCTTCCTAACGTTTCCGCTTTGTTAGCTGGTGCGTCGTGTTTCTTTTCCTAGTAAGGGCGGGGCTCTCGGCTTGAAGGCGCCTATAGCGTGTCCCCCCCCTCCCAAACATTTTTAGGTCAAGGGGCTTCTCTTTCTTTTCTAACCAGCATTACAGTACTCGGGAGGGCCCGTTTTATCCGACCTTTACGTGAAGGTACCCTCGACCCAGGTTAATCCAAGCCGTCCACAGATTTTCAGGGTTTCCCTTGCGAAAAATGGGACTGCCAACATTCCGGCGGCTCTTGTCGCTTTTTTTATCGACATTGAGCTCCCCCGTTTTTTTTTTTTTTTTTTTTGTCGAGGGTTGATGAGATTTAGCATTGTTTGACAGAGTCCCCCAGTCCCCTCTAATTTAACTCATGGTGCAGCATACGAATTATCTTTCCTCGAGTCTCTAGTGTGACAGCTATAGTACAAATTTTTTTAAGTGTCGATTAGTTGTATCTTTTCCCCCGTGCCTGTGGTTTTTCACTTTGCGGTTTTCCTACAGACGATTGGAGTCACGCTGGATGGTTGGATTTTTCTCGCTTTCCTTCGATTCTCTCTGTTGATCCTCCGGAAATTTGCAGCCGGGGATTTTCCTGGCCCTGATCACTTAAGCCTACCATTACAAAGACTCTTTTTTTCCAGGGGTGTGGACTACTGGTACGCCAACATCCCTACTTTTTTCTTCCCCACTTACTAGACCATGTTTTCGCAATTAGCTAAAATTGGACCCACACCATCCCTTTCATTGCTTCCCTTTTCTTCTTGGGCAGAGGTGCGCGGAGGCTCCCTTTCCTTTTTGCGTTGTTGAATTTTCCCCCCCCCCACACAGGTAGTCTTTCCGAGAACTGAAACTAGGCGAATTAGGGCTTGCCTTGAAGGAAGGTTCCCCAGGTCCCAATTCTTCTCCCAGATTCTTCGAAGGACCGCCGTCCCCTGCCGGACGTTGGTCTAGCCTTCCGTGGAGTTGATATGGGTCGGGTTGCCTGGTCAGGGTGATCGAGAGTTTGTTCCTCTGTTTCACGGAGCCCGTTTTTCCCGTGGCGGTTTTTCATACTTCACTTTTTATGCCATGTTTTTGCTCGATCTCTTACCGGTCAAAAAAAGTTTTACTCGCCCCCTCTTTTTTTGGTCTTTATGTCGCTTGTGCGCTCTCTAGCTGTTCCGTTTTTCCGACCCACCATTCTGAGGCTTCCCAAACTAAGTCGGTGAACTCAGGGCTTCCTTTTTCTCTTTGTTTTGTGGACCAGTTGAGCCCTTCTTCTCGTGTTTGGGAGTTGGGCGGTCGTTTTTGGGGAATTTGGGAACGTTCGGCTGGGGGAGCCGATGGTTTAGGTTTTTTTTTATTTTTTCGTTTGGCGTACGCTGGTTTGGTTGTCCCCTGGGTTTTGATAAGGCTTCGCCCCCAGTAGAAGTTCTTTTTTCTCTTTTGTTGTTTGGGTGGAGATGCGGGCAGGCGGCTTCTCTCGGATGCCTGTCCTGGGAGTTTCCTTGGTTCCCGAATTTTTCTGGTTTGTTTTGATTGTTCTGTAGCTGTTTTGCCCTACACAGACTTTATTTTTGGCTGAATTTCAGCTCTGTTATGAGGGCGTTTGGGGCCCCCCTCTGCGGTGCTTTTGCTTGTTTTTCTGCCGTCTGTGGGGGATTGAAGATGCGTCTCCCTCGGGAATGGGGTGCTTTTTTTGTTCGAAGTGAATGCCCTCCTTTTGGAATTGAACCCCCTGGCGTGTAGTTGGTTTGACACTTTTTTCTTTGAAACCACGGCCATTTGATTTGTTTTATTTGCTTCCCCCCTCTCTCCCTGTCGCGGATTGATGCCCGGGTTCCGTTTTTGAGTCTGTGGTATTGGGAGTGTTGGTCTATAGCGATGTTTTTGTCTTGGTTTTCCCGTT
>Ga0179593_1632401_pt1 | contig 13342 bp, 21 predicted proteins | sample CZODoug2_1_08_16_FD_185931 | JGI IMG/M metagenome (GOLD analysis project Ga0179593, IMG submission 185931) | Vadose zone soil fungal communities from Angelo Coast Range Reserve, California, USA - CZODoug2_1_08_16fungal (PacBio error correction) | ecosystem: Environmental > Terrestrial > Soil >... | reverse complement strand
AGCTTCGGATGCGCCCCCTCCGGCAAACTAGCCCTCGCCAGGGAGGGAAAGGCGCCTCCGCTGGTCCTGCCTCTTTTCCTTCCTGTTTGGCACGATTTCCACCCCCCTTTTTGAGAGGGCCGTGGAAGTGAAAGCTTTATCACTTGGTAGTTGCCGGAGCTTAAGTGAGGAATCTCCTCCAGGATTGTCTTCCATTTCTTTCCGTTCGGCTTTTGAAAAGTGCAATGGTTTTTTCCCGCTCTGTTTGATGCGACTCCTTCCCCCCCCCCCTCCTTCTGTTTCAGATTTGGGTTTCCGTTTTCCGTGCTTTCTTAAAAGAATCCTCCCCCGTTTTGTCTGCGTTGCTCCCCTTTCGACCCTCGAAATGGACGCCGTCCCTGCTTTTTTGTTTCCCGCCAAAGTGACATTTTTCAGCGTCTAACTGATGGTAGGTCCGGATATGGTTTTTGCTCTTAGATAGCCCCCCTCCCAAGCAATAGGATATTGTCTCTCCGTGCCTCAGTTTTTGTTGCGGTATTTTTCATGGAGGTGAGGCATGAACTTCCTCTCAGGCAAATTCCCCTTTTCCTCAGTATTTCTAGGATTAAGTATTGATTCGTCCCTTTGCTCGGGTCTTGGTGTGGCAGCACCTTTAGAAGGAGGCACGTTTGATACCCGCTCTTGCGGACCAGGATCTGTAGTTTTTTCGGGAGATCCTTCCTTTCTGATTGTAATTTGCCCCCCGGCCCCTCTTCCCCCTCCGCGAGTAATAAGGGTTATCGGCTTGCCTTTTCCCGAGGCCCTTCAGCTCCTTTGGCCCTCCCCTTCGAGCACCCCCCAGTTTTGAGATTTCCCATGTCGGCTGCTCGGCTGCTTGCTGGTTGCCGCTTCCATGGCTCTTTGATCCCCACTATACCTATCCGGATGCCCCGGATGGGCTTCCGCTCGAGAGGTAGGATCTCTATTTGGGCTCCCCCTTTCTCACTCCCTGCTCGTTGCAGTTTTCTTTCGCCCTTTTCCCAAACGGACGGCTCAAAGCTTCCCCACTTTTTTCCCCCTCCGTTTTTTTTTTGAGATAGAGATGTCCCCGAAAGTTTTCCCTGTCCTTGACAAAAAACTTCTGAAAAACCATTTTTTTCCAATTTTTTCCTCCAGTCATGGCTTCTCTCTTGCTGGAGTACCCCCATCTCCCCTGTCACATGAGTCTATCCATCGCGGACCCTGCCCTTTTGACGTCCCTGTTGCCGAGGGGCGTGGGAGCAGGTATGTGACTCAAAGGCCCCACATCAGCTCCCCTTTACCCCTCCCCCCCCTCCTAATTTGACTCGAAAGTGTACGGGGCGGATGGCTTGGCGCTTCTTGGTATTTGCCCTCCTTAGTAAAATTGTTATAGATTCTGGTAAAATCTTCCGTCCCACTGAGCAAGCAGGTGATTTTACCGGGACTTCTCGCCGCCGTAGTCTTGAATCCCGCTTGGGTATCCCCATTCACTCCTTTTCGGATGTCACTACCAGCAAGGCAACCAGACGACGCCCCCCTGCCGAATCAAGACTCAAATAATTCGAAAACTAAGGCGTATAGCCAAGCTGGAATGGTAAGGGATCTCTCCCTTTTCCTCTCGGATCTCCCCTCAATTCGGCTTGGCAATACCCTCAGCATCCCCCTTTTCCCCTTTGCTATCGACTCTTTAGCCCCATCGTAGAAAAAATTTTCATTTTTCCAGAAGTGTCTTCCGATCTGGGCTTCGGAAAGCCCTGAGGTTCCCGAGGTCGGATGTCGCGACCCCGACCCCAAAACTTATGCTCTTTTTTAAGATAGTTTGCCCCTTTTAAACCCTCAAGTGTCCCTTTTCCCCCCTCCTATGTCAGCTTCTTTCTTCGCGAAGATATTAAAGTCTCTGAACCCAGTGCACTTCGTCCCAACCCTCGCAAGGGCAGACCCCGGACGCAAAACCGGCAGATACTGGAATTAGTTTTCTCACCTTCCATCCCAGGTGATAGGAGATTGATACCATGCAACCGTCACTCTACCCGCTGTGTGGAAATCTCCACCAACGCCGAACCTTATGGCATTCCCTACGCCTTCTTCTGACATTTTTTTCCCTACCGCTGGCATAGTACCAGAGTCGTCGTTTTGAAGTGTACCCGTGCGACGCATCTAAGACCCTCCCCCTTGTCCCCGCAGTGTCTCATTGAGTCAATATGTGCACCCACGCCCGCAGAAGAGCCCCTGCCGGACTGATTCCCCCTCCCCTCTTGCCCCTCCCTTCAGCCGCACGCGCCGTTTTCCGTATTTCGATTACTTAAGTATAGTTGCTTTACGACCCTGTGTCCCCCTCCCGATAGCTATGATAGCATGGTACTCACGCGTGTCTGCTTCCCTCTTTTCTGTCCCCCCCCTGATTATCATGGAGCCCTTTTTTTTTCCCCCCTAACAGTAAGTTTAACCCGCGCTGTTGGTCAATCCGTCAAACCTGCCCCCGGTCCCTTTCCTGAGACCAGCGGAGCCAAAGTCTTAGTTAATAATAAACTCCCGTATTCTTCGTCCCGGAGCTGCGGACGTAACGTTCCTCTCAACTAATTGGCACTTGGCGAGACCACCCTCTAGCACGGTTGTGGACGCCGTAAAAGAAAGCCTCCAGGTTGTTCCCCCGTGCTCGTGTCTTCGTCCCTGGAATGACTCCACGCCCCTTTCTCGCGAGATACAAGACGCTTCAATCGAATCCCCACATCCTTCCCTCCTTTTTCCAGTCCTAGGATTTTAGAACGGTCCCAGGATTTCCTTTACCTCCTAAGGCCCCTGCCCACTCCTCGCAAAGTAGCCGCTGCGGTCATCGACATTCCACCTCGATCCGATCAACGTGCCGTTGTTTGACGATACTTTTTGCTACCCATTTGTCTGACTCCACCGTGGATGCTCGTTCCCTCACGCTCTCTGGTTACGCTCACATCTTACACGACATCGACACTATCCCTTTAATTTTTTCTCCCTTCTCCCAATTCATTCCGTTCTGCCCCGTCTCACTCCGATATGCCAAAAGTCCGCCTCTTCTCTGTTTGTTTGCACACACTCCCCCTTGTCTCTACTCAGCAGTGCGCACAATCCCGCTGTTCCAGTCACAAAATCTTTTCCCCTTTCATTTTCTAGTTTTTTTTCAACCATTCCGGACAAACCCTTCGTTCAGCATTACCTGATTCAGGTTTCAAGCCACAATAGCGGTCTTTGCAGTTCCGAGTCAGAACCCCCCCTTTACTCATATCCCTTTTTCATGCTTTCTCTTTACGAGACCCCCAGAACGTAGTATATTCTCCTACCTTTCCCCCGCCCACGTTTTCCCCCCCTTTAACTACTTTTAGAGCCACGCAAGCGAACCATTTTCCCCTTTTTTGACTCTTCCCTCTTGGGGTAAATCTGGGTGACGAACCCTTGTCCCGCCCGGGGTTCTCTCCTTTTTGTCTTCCGTCAAACAGCAATTCTAATAGCTTTTGTTTTTTTTTTGTGGCCTCTTTTGCCATCACAAGACCGGCCGAGGAAAAGGTCCGGACCTGTTTTACCCCCAGCTTTCCCCCCCACTCTCTCCAACCTCTCTCCTCACTGCAAGCTAATTGGATGCGCGGGATGTTGCTTTGAGGGCCGTCCATCGGGTCTCCGCCAGTGCTGGGCGCGTAAAGAGATGCCCTTTGGGGAGCGCGTCTAAAAGACACATTTTTGCCCTATTTTTTTTCCTTCGCTGCCCACAAAGCGCTCGGGCTTTTTTCCCTGACCCTGGCTTTCCCTTTCAGGGTTGGGTTTGAAGGGTTTGACTTCGGAACAGTACTTACTTCGTCCGTCGTGGGTGCCTTTGTTCTGCTGGACAGGAGCGGTCCCTTTTTGTGCCATCTTCAGCAGCCCCGGATTGCGTTCTTCACCTGCCAAGGCCGGTGAAGTCCGTCTGGCTTTGCGCTCCTTCTCCGTTGTAGCAAGGGCTTTCCCCTTCCTGAATGAAGTTCTTCGCGCCAAATGGATTTCGATGTCGATTTCGTGGATCCAATCGGTACGTTTCAACCCCCTTCCCCCCCTGTCTCCCCCTCGCTTTTCCACAAGATCATCTTGGAATGCACTTAAACCAACGTGAGGCAGCTGATAAGTCGCAACGGCAGCGTTTTAAGCTTCTCTGTGGCCTAACTTTCTCTTCTTCGATTTGTGCTCGTTTCTTTACTAGCGGTGTCTTTTTGTTCTTCCCGGTCTTTGCATACAATCCACTTGCTCGCTGAGATGGTCTCGCTGGGCCCGGATCTGTTCCCTCCCGGATGCGGTAGCTGGTTCTCCACCTCACGAGCATTGAATTTCCCCCGCGCCACCGGTTTGGCTTGGTTCGCGTCACAAACGGCTAGATGTAAGGTGGCTCCGACCGCTGTTCCTTCTTTTGTACGTACCATCTTCTGCGACTAACGGAAACATCAATGGAGGATGAACCTGGCTCCGCTTTGTCTGCCGGGCCATGTATTTTTTGCCTTATTGACTCCTTAGGTCTCAATGCAACACGGTTAAGTGGTAAGTCCTCCACTTCCCCCCCCCCCCCCCTCTTAGCTAAACGCGGTATACCCGATGAGCCTATCCTCGGCGAGGGTTCTTGCTTTCACGACGCACTCCTGCTGCCGAGCGACACGCCGCCGGTTTTGGTTGGCAATTCCCTCCTCCGGGAGTGGTCGAAGACGATAAGTTTTCCTCCCCCCCCCTGTTGCTGGCGTTTAGTCTCTGGGCCGTTAGCGCACTGTACTGTTTCTTCCTTGCCTTTGGAGGAGCGCTTCTTCAGGGCCCTTCCACGCACCTCCTTTTCCCTTTCTCCTGTGAAAGCACTTCCGCGGAGGTCGATTGAGGTTCTTTTTCAGGTTTTTCACTCTTTCCCCCCCCCGCGTTGTTTCGCGGGACCTTTATTTTTCAACCTCCTTCGCTACACGTAGTATTTCGGCGACAGTAGAATACCCCTGACTTTTGACTCCTTTCCTGCTCGAGGGCGTTGAGTCTCCCAACGCATTTTTCCTCTGGACGAGCGGCGCGAAGTTCTTTGCTGTCCTTCTTCCTTCCTTTTTTTTCGTTCGGCACCACCTCCTTTTCGCATCCGTTTGGTGTAGTCTGTTCGACATAGATACCTGACGCAGGACGCGCACGTTCGCTGACCCATCGGACCTCGACCTTCTGGAGCAGAGGCTCCCCATTCTTTTCTGTTCTTGCTCCCTCCCCCCTTCGCTAGAACCTCCTCCCACTCCAGGATTTTTTTTAGTTCCCCCTCAGTGCGTGTTTTTAAACCCTGATGTGCATGAATCTCTCGATCACTTTCCCGGTAGGTCCCCTCTCGGATTCTGTTGATGAAGTTCTGTTGCCTTTTCAGCCCCCTTTCCACGTTTCCCCGAGTTCACGGTTTACCCCGCCCAGGTGATGCGCGGACTCCTGAGTAGCTCCTTTTCATACTTTGCTCCCCTTGATTTTTCTTTGGAGGCGATTTCCTCTTCAGGTCCTCCTTTTCGGCGCCCCCTGAACCCGAGGCCTGGCCAGCAGCTCCGAAAAGACCCATCCGCTCCCACAATTTTTTTTCGTGTAACATCTCTGTTTTTTTCCGGGTTCTTAGGTGTCTGCCCCCGTGCTTCCAGCATTCCTCTTCCTGGATTCTTTTGTTACTATAACGGCGAAGAATGATCCCTCTTATTTCAGCTCGATGCCATTCTCCCCCTTCTGCCAGAGGCGAGAGTCCCAACCTTTCCTCACACTGGAATAGATATCTTTTCCCTCATCCGTTTGTTTTATATCTGTCCGAAAGTTGACGGTAAGTTTGACATCTTCCACCCTTTCCTCCAATGTTCGCATGGTAGTTTCTTTCTCTTTTTTGGCCCCCCTACCGACGGTCTATCCATCCGGATAGGGAAATACGGACCTTGCTTTGTGCGTTCTCTTCGTCAAACGCCGAAGACTCCCCTTCCCCTGAACATCCATTCATTCCAGGACATCTGAAAACTTTAAGGTCCCTCTACTTTCTTGGAGGCTTTTCATGTCCTCGTTTCCCCCCGCCGCTAGTCCAATAGTTCTCGCGAGAGCGCTCGACGTCACTTTCTTCAACTTTCGATTAGCATCCCCCCTTATCGAACACGCGTGGATCTCCTCCGTTGTGAAGTCCGCGAGCTGGTCCCCCACCGTTTATTCCTAGGGGTTTTCGGCTTCCCCTACAAGAAGCAACATCCGCCGTCCACTGTTGTCCAGACCGCGAATCGCGAGCAACCCACTGCCCCCTCTGGAATTTCCTGTAGAGATAAATGCATGTCAACAAACATTAAAAAACCTCTCTGGAATACGAGCATTCGGCTTTTTTCACTTATGGGATGTCATCCCCCTTAGCACTTTTCATCATGAAGCAGTTCATCCCTTATCCAGCCTCTCTTTCCTTTTGTGCTTTAGGCCACCTTTATGTTAGGGCCATTGAGATCTTGTCTCTATTTTCTCACGCAGGACGTTTTACCCCAACGCTTCTTTCCCCCGATCTCTTTTTGACTTTGAACCCTGACTCCTTCCCTCTAATCTTTTCACTCGCCCCGCTCTTCCAATGATGGAAAACCATTTGCCCCCCCCGTTCCAGGAAAACCCCAGGACGAAACCGTCATCTACTTCATGCTTCTTTCATTTACGTGGTCCGGCACCTACCCAGGTGAGCGGCGGAGCTGTCTTCCAGAAAACCTTTTCCCCCCCTACCCTGTCCCTTGTGTCCACCCCGCCGCACGTCGTCCTTTCCCTATCCTTCGTCTGTTGGCTCCCGCTGGCATTGCAATTTTCAGCGTCGTTGCCTGTTCCATCGGAGCCCTTAACCCCTCAGCCCCCTCCGGACGAAACGAGAATTTGCGCCACCCGTTTCATATTTTCCCCCCCCCTCCAGCAAAGCTTCCTGTCCGGACTCCCGTCGTCGACCCTCCTGGGCAGTCTTTTACTTTCACCTGGCTTCGTGTAGAGCAGATCGTATTTCCCCTTCCTTCTTCTGTGTCTCTTCAACTGTCTCTCACTCTCTGCTGGGATACCGCTGAGGTCTCATTCTCGTCTTGTTTTCCTTCTTCCCCCCCCATTTTTTGTCGCCCTAACTTTAAGTTAGGTACCCCTCCTTTGGTTCTATTTCCTGCGACAAGGCCCTTCATCCTCTCTTCCAAGAGTGTCCCAGTTTCTTTTCTAACCCCCTCCCTTTCTGTTGCGTAGTCGGCGAAGGAGCGGTTCGTAACCCTCTTTTTTAATTCCTTGTCCCTCCCTGGGCCGAGCCAGTACATATAGCCGGGGTCAGCAGAACGACCTAGTAGTTTTTCTCTTGAATTCCGGATTTAGGTTAGCTTTAACTGTTTTTCCCCCTACCCCGCCGCTTCCACCTCCGTTGCCCAACTTGCGAGAAAACTCTTCCTGAACTTCCTTGTATAGTTGGCCTGTGTACCTTCGCCCTTCCACCCTTTGAGTCCACCCCCCTCGCCAGCTAGTCATCGGCGATCGCCCAGGTCGTTTCCCAAAATATTTTTAGGCTTTCCCTTCTTTCTCGCGCAAGTAAGATGCTGACCATTTGTTCTTCGTAATATGCAGCGTTTTCACTCCCTCTTATCTCCTACGTTTCCCCTCCCTGATGATCCACTATACTCCATACTTTTAAATGCTAAATCCCTGAAACATTTCCTGCCTTTTACATGACCATTCACCAAGCCCCTCTTCCAAAGTCCCCCCGAGAGAATTCCGGATGTGTTGCATTCTCTCATTGCGCTTCTCTACCGATCTGTGTCCCCTTTTTCCGTAAAGCCCGCCCCCCCAACCCTTCCCGTATCCAAGACTTCCTGGTCTTCCCAGTTCCCACTCCCCGGTCACCCCACCCTTTACACCTTTCTCCTTGACACCGGCCCGCAAGAGCGTTCGGTTGGGTGCGCGGCACTCACACTGAACAACGGACCTTCCTTTCTGCGGTTTAAGCCGCGAACACTTTTTATATTTCTTTGTCGTTGAAACGCCCCCTCGCAAGACATACCATTCTTCACCCACCAGCCTCCTCATTGCCACTTGAGCAGTTTCCAAGTTCGCGCCTGCTTTGAGATTTTTTTCCTGCTGGTGGTGAAGAAACCAGGTCGCGGGGTATACGTGCTGGTATACCCCTTTTCACCTCCACTATATCCCTTTCCCCTCCCGCTTGAGAGAGATATGCGCTTTAACGGGCCCCGCAACTAAGGACCTCACCCATGGGGTACCTGTCGTCAACCCTTTTAGCCCCAATCTCCGATTCCCACTCCCTCTCTCACTGCCAGCTTGGTTTGGTTTTTATGCGTCCTGTTTCGATGGGAACGTAGTCCAGTTCGACCGCAATTTTGCTTCCATCGAATCGACGGGCTTGTCCTATCCAGCCCCTAAGTTTGTAGCTTGATGCTGCGAAGGTTAGTCCCGCCGCTCTCGGGATGCCAACTGACCTTGGAGTCCTTTTTTCTTTGTTTTGCGCGTGTGACTGTGAACCCAGTACCCAATGGCTTTTCTTCTCTCTTAGATCTTTGCTGATTTTGAAGACTTTGATTTCCAACTCTAATGTAGGAGACCCGGCTGCGGTTGTCTCTGAACCGCCAAGTCCTCCCCTTTTATTTATATACGCACATTTGTCTGTGGATCCCTCTTCGGGCACACGGCCTTTGCTCCCTCCTAATTCGTCGAGTCGATTGGGATCATCAGTTTTCGACCACTCCCCTTCAGCCTGAAGACTTGGCTTTTTTGCCCCTCCTCCCGTTACTTATTCCCACAAAGGGTTTCACATCTTATTGAACTTGAAGAGGTTGGAAGCTCGCTACGGGTTACCTGCGGCTCTTGAGCATTCTGGCTATAGTTTTAGTTTGTTCCCCTCCTTCCTTGTGGATTCGAGGGGTAAAAAAACCTATTGGCCTCAATCAGCGGGACTTGATGCTGTATCCCCTTAACTTTCCTCTTGGCAGCTTCTGGATTCAGATGGTGTAGGTGCATCGCAGCAAGCTTAGCATTGACTTCACGACGCCACCTTTAGGATAGTTGGTCCCCCTCAACCCCCTAGGATCATGTACATATCCCGATTTATTAGTTGTTAAATCGGTGTTTTAAGACAAAAAGCTTACTCATTTTTGCAAAATTTTATTTCTTATTCTCCATACTTTTCCCAGGGTTCTCGAGGTTCAAGGGAAACTCTCGCAGTTTCGGAGATTCCCACGAGATTGTCATAAATTAATTTCGGGCACCTTGCCACCCCCTTTCCCCACTGGCAAGGTGATGAAACAAAACTCCTCAGCCCTCTAAACGAGGGAGGAGTCCTCCATGTAATTATCGCGCGAAATTGTGCCGTCTTCATAACGTCAGTCCGTAGATCGTCACACGCAGACATGGCTTTGTTCCTAGTTTCTCCAGGGGAGAGGTTCTCCTCATACTTAGTCTCTCTTCTTTGAGGTTTTGCAAAAATATTGCCTGACCTTTCTGAGAATTTTCTTGTTTTAGGTTTGAAGATCGCGTGGAAGGATGTTCAGCCTCTCACCCATCCCCTATCTGAAATGCTCTGCCCAGCGGATTGAAAACCATTCCCCTCTTCGAGTTCTGTACTCCCCGGGCGGTTTCACTCTTTTCCACCCTCGTTTTTTCATGCCTTTTGTCTTTTTTACTAAAGTATCACCCCTCGTCTCAGCGTGAGACCACGAGCTCCCCTCTCGGCCAGGATTCCGGTTGGCTGTCCTTTTGCCTCTTGTTTTGCATTTTGCCCAGGGAAATGGTCCAGATAGGTAATATTCTCGACAGGCTAATGAATGTCGCAGGCGGCTTCGGGTTTAGTTTCCCCCAAGAGTCGTTCCCGCACTTCCTCAGTTGGGGTCGTCTGTTGGCGAAGTCCCTTCTGAAACCTTGCGTCCTGAGAGCTCCCCCCCCCGCCTTTCTGAGATCCTCTTGCGAACGGAGGGGGGTTTACGGCGCGCATCTCCGATCATAACCGACCGCCAAGCGGCTCTTGCCTTTTCGTGACAGACTCTTTTTGTTTCGTTTCCTCCGACCGGGAGTTTCCTCCCGGTTCTACCCTGGATGCTTTTGCCCTCCTTTTTGATCCTTATTCTTGGACTTTCTTACCGTCGCTCTGCGCTTAGGTTGAGTTCTTGTAGTTGCCCCCACCTTTTTCCGACCTTGAGACACTTTCTCCCCCGCTAGTAGGTGATCCCTAAGGAGTTCCACTCTTTCAGTCTTCTCATCTCCTCTTCGTTGAGAGATTGAATACCTGATAATCCGCCTTGCATTCCCCTATGTCGTGCCAGCAGCCCCCTCCAAGCCATCGCCGTCCCCCGTCCCACTTTTTTTTTCCCATTGACTCGTATAGGATAATATCTTATTTTTTCAGGTTCTTACTGTCATTATCCTGCCTCCACGAAGCCCGCTTAATATTTTTCCTAGACTCCGCGAGTGATAGAGGTGAAGCCAGCTCTCCCCTCCCTGATACCCCTTTTCTGACCACGTTGCGGGTTCAGCGTTTCAACCGGCGGACTCCCTGTTGGACATTTTTTCATTATTTCCCTCCTTTTTCGTTTTAGCGTCGATGTCCTCAAAGTTGCTTAATGACGGTCCGTTTTCCTTCCCTCCCTTTTTCCCTCACGAAATGGGGATATGGGAGTATTCGGCTGGGATAAAAAATATCTCCCTCTCCTTTTTGTTATCACATCATGTAAGTCCCTCCTTAGTACAGGCTGCCGCAGGAGGGGCTCATCTTCTTCCATCGCTTCCAACCTTTACTCCGCCCCCGAATGGCAATTTTGCCACATCTAAATTTCCGGATGGAGATGTATTGGCTGTCCCCGGGGTAGCGCGATCTCAAAAGGCAATCCATTCGGGTCAGACTTTCAGTATGACGGAGAGTCACCGTAGGATCTTTCCTCTACGACCCCCCACTGGAAACCCTCCCCTCAGAAAGCCAGGTTGAGAGCTCTCCGGCAGCGCATTCGTCACCCTGCAATTCATATATGTCTCTCGTCCTCAAGACTTCTACCCCAAGTCATTGATTTCTTTCCCCATCCCATCACGCACCGCCGCCCATTTAAGTCCCCTTCAAAATCTGCGCGGAAAACCCGGAGTCAGCCCTTCCATTTCCCGGAGAGCTAACAAGGTCTGACTTTGACACTACAGACAACCGCCCCACTTTTTCCTAAGTTTCTCATTTTTTGCCATTTGTTTCTCCTTTGTCTGAGTACTTTATTATTCCCTTCCCCAATAGTAGACTCTTTCTACCGGCCGATTCCCTTTTTTTTGGGTCCCAGCCCCCAAGGGCACTCGTCTCCTTATAGTCCTTCTTCTCTCCCAACTTGACGACATTCATCTTTTCAGATCGGTACCGGACCCCCCCCCCCCTCGCCGGCCTCCTCACTCCCCTTCAGCCCCCCCTTTTAGACGGCTTCAGCCCCCCCTTTTTACGAAACGCCCCACGCTGCCCCCTTTTGAAACTCTTCCTCAAACCGCCTCCTGGCCGGAAGCGGTTCCCCCCTTTTTTTCCAAATTCCAGTTTTTCTCCTGTCGCTCCCCCGCAACTAATTCTTCACGTTTTACTCGTGACAAACCGCTAACTTACCCCAGCTTGGCGGGCCTTTTCCCTCCCCTCTTCCAATTTCAGGAGATCGTGCCGTGGCATCTTCTAAGTTGTTCTTCTTCGCCCTGATCTACCGCCCGCACATTGAACCCGAATCCCTTCGATAAACCTTTACCTGCGTTTTGATTTTTTGCAAAAAAGACCCTCCCTAGATTTACTCCCGGCCATTTGATATGTAGACACCCGGCTCCCCCGCGAGTCAAGAAGCTGTTTTGCGCCTTAGAGTTCGCCATCGTCTCTGCTCTTTGAAAATGTCCACGCTAATAGCTCTCCCGTTTTACCTAGTGGCGGTTCTATTTTTTCTTTAATCAGACTTTTGTTCCCATTGCGAACTTGTTTGTTTTGAATTCACCTACCTTAATTGGCAACCCGTGTTTTCCTCGACGTTCACACTTCTGCCATTTACCCGTCCAATCCTAAGACCTGACAAGTTTTTTTCTTTTTTTTTCCCTCCGTTCTCTGTTGAGTAGTCGGTTCCCCTGAGTTGGAAGCAAACAGCTTTCTTCCCACGCCTTTTCCCCGCGTTTCGCGACCTCCATTTCTTCTTCTGAACCCGACCGTCGCAGTCGCGGTGCCTCCTCTGCTCTTTCCCCTTGGTCTTGCTTACACTGCAGAGCGACGTTTAACCCCATGTTCGTGCCCACGCGTGCGAACCCTCTTAATCAGTGAGTTTTCTCCGTCATTTTCCAAAGCCATCGCATCAAATGGCATCCCCACGCCCTTTATAACCCTCCTTCGCCCCTCGAACGCCCACAGCCCAGTCCCCCCATCCTTAGCCTTCTTTCCGATCCGCCTATGAATAACCTTTTTTTCCCGTTCAAGGGTCTCTTCACCCCTTCTTATACGCTTGACGTTTCTAAAGCACCATCGTAATGTCTGTAAATGAGATTTTTTTTTTTTTTTTAACCCATTAATGTTTCCTCCCTGGTTGCTACCCTACAAATTACGAATATTCCCCCTTTCCCCTTCGTTTGAGTTGCAAATCTACCCAGAAATTTGGGTATATACAGCCTGCTTCCCCCTCTCTTCCTACAGACCAACAAGATAGATCCCGCCTGACGCCTCTTCTTAATAGAGTCTTAACCTCCTGGCACGTCACGTTTTCCCAAGAGACTCAAATGATTACTGTTTGACCCCTCCTTCTTGGTCTCCGCGAACGACTACAAGGCCTGCAATTCTTGTTTTTTCCCGTTCCCGAAGTTTTACTTTCAACGCCATGGCGGGTCATTTCCCTTTTCTTCCAGCAACCCCAGCGATCCTCGCCACCTTCCAGTGAGCGCTCCGTGGTTTTAGGGATTTTTTTGTCCCGCTTGGTGACGAACACACCCGGTTCCCGGCCTGTATGGGTATTTCCAAAAATCATGCAATTCTTTTCCTCCTCTTCTTTTTTGTTTCGAATTTCCTTTAATTGAAACCCAGCGAATTTTTTGCCATGTTTAGCCCCAGCTTGACACCACTATCCACCACGCAGCTGCCCCACAATTTGTTTTTTTCGGTTGACTTTGGGATGAGCCCCAAGATTTAACCCATTTCGACAGCAATGGGGGGTGAGTTTTCACCCGTATTAGCTTATTTACTGGTTTTGAGCTCCGCCCCACGGAAGACCTTTCATGTTTTCGCGGAGGGTACTGCACAGCCTGTGTGATGTTCCACCGTTTCCTTTTTGATTTTTTGGAAAGGCGGGGGTTGTTAAGATTGTATTTTTGATGTGAACTTTTTCTGTCTTCTTTCGTTCCGTTTCGATTGGTCCCCTTGCTGGGA